>Ga0316579_10000208_pt1 | contig 17529 bp, 14 predicted proteins | sample J5NA_2_FD_203074 | JGI IMG/M metagenome (GOLD analysis project Ga0316579, IMG submission 203074) | Rhizosphere microbial communities from salt marsh grasses in Alabama, United States - J5-7_160517rDrA | ecosystem: Host-associated > Plants > Roots > Rhizosphere | place: USA: Alabama | collected... | reverse complement strand
ACATCCGTTGGACTAGCATAGGATAGTTGGCCGCGCCGAATCGTGGGAGGAATGATCCTGGATCCAAGCTCGGCTGGAGTGGACGCAGGGCGGAGTGGCTAGATTTGGTCGAGCACAACGGGGTGATGCCAGAGACAGAGAGGCAGTCGAGCGCTCTGGGCGTCCGGAAAAGCCCGGCAATCCCGAAGGCCTGGAAACGGCAGAGACTCGTGATGCTCACCTTCGGACCCTTACCTTCCAGACGTTTTGGCCGCAGCCTCGGGATCACCAACATCCCGCGAAAGTCCTGCACCTATTCCTGCGTCTACTGCCAGGTGGGGCCGACGCCTGAGACCAAGGTCGACCCTCGCGGCCGCTACCAGACTGGAGGAGTCCTCGTGGCGGGACCGGCGGCACCCAGCTTGCCTTCGTGCCAGGTGCCTTAGTTCTCATTATGTTCCGCAGTCTCGGGCACGTCGTCGACCTCCTCACCAAGGTCTGTTTGCCGGCAGGACCGTCCCACGAGCTGCCGCTCATCCGGTCAGATACGAGCTCGATCAGCGCCGTACAGAGGCGTCATAAGTCGCCGACGCCGCGCTGCCCTCAGGCCGCTTCGATCGCGGCTCATCGATGCGCGATACTTGAGTCGGGAGGTGGAGCAGTGAACTTGGCGCATCGTTCCAGTTCGGTTCCCCCGTCTTCACCGCCTCAGCCACCACTGACAGCTTCCGGAGGCACGACATGACCGACATTGACCGCCTTGCTGAACAACATATTCGCGAGTATGAGGCCCGCCTCGATCACATAGATGAGCTAGCGGCACGTGCTCGTGAGGCCGCCGCACACCATACTGACCACGTCCGAGTGCACACCGAGCTCGACGACTTGGTGAGCCAGCGCAACCGACTGGCCGTGCAGCTAGCGGACATTAAGGCCAAGGCCGCCGGCGAATGGGAACAGGAGGAGCTCCTTCGGGCCGGACCGATGGCCATCTGGGACGCTTTGGCTCAGCAACTGGAACAGCTGATTGAACGAATCGAGATGAAGCGCTGAGGGATCGCCGGCCTCGACGTCAACCATGCTAGCGCCCCTTGACGCCCCTAGCCTCCAGAAAGGCGGAGCCGGCGTCGTGGCAGTCTGACGCCCGATGCCTACGTCAGCTGAAAGTTGTGACGTCCAGACACGCCGCCGGATACCTTGGCTGTTGGGTTTGTCGCAAAACCAGACGTTCGACGTGGTCATCCCGAGCGGCCGGTCAACGCCTTGCGGACGTTGGCGGTCACGCTGCCCACCGGCCGGTAAGAGTCCTGACCAATCTATTGGGGTCCGGGTCACGGCTGTCCGCCTCCGGATCCCATGCCGAATTACGCGACGCCCAAGACCCGATCAAAAAGCGCGAAGCCGGTGTTGGTGCCGGCTAGAATCGCGTGATCAGTCGCTTTCATTCAATAGGATCAGCGGTGGATGAGCGCTGTTGAAGCTGCTGCGAGCGAGTAAAGCGATCCGTTAGCGTTCCGCTGGGGAATCATCGATCCGAAAAAGGGTTTCCCCCTCGAGCGTACGCTGTGCCATGACGGCTGCAGCTGCACTCCAGCCTTGGCGCTTCGTTCCCTGTGGCGTCAGCTCTTTTCCGTGGATGTATTCCGCGAAGCCCCAAGGTTCACCATCCATGGGCATCGCATTTGCTTGGTTGATCGCCTCGACGAGCCGTTGGGCTTCCTTTTTTCGACCACGTCGGGCGAGGTCGCAGGCGTAGAATCCCGTCACCATCGGCCAGAGCCCGCCGTTATGGTACTCGTACGGCCTGTTCTTGAACGTGTACGAGAACATCACCTGCAAATGCTCCCAGTCCTCATCGACAGGCCTAATGACAGGATGGAAGGCCGGCAGTAGGTCCAACTCATCGTTCATCGCCTCGGTGAAGATGTAAGCATCGACATTATTTCGTTGCGCATCGTCGGCGACGTCGAAAAGCGATGCCAGGACATTGGCGAAGGCATCGAAACGATAGCTATAGCCACTGGGTGAAAACGAGGCCATCCAGTAGCGTTCGCGACAATGCGATGCGGCTTGAAGACCCTTGCGATAGAGGACCTCGTGGTACACATCGTCCGGAACCTCGGTCTCATCAAACCAGTAATTCGCGCGAATGAGGTGCCGTAGCCGGCTGATCTTTTGCGCCAAAGCATGATCGGTGGAGCCGTGCAGGGCGTTGTGGATGCTTGCGAGCGTGCGGTTGGCTTGCAGGTAGAGAAGCTGATCATATAGAACATAGCCGTTGTGCAGATACTCATCCGCCCAATCGCCCGTCAGCGGGACGTAGATCAGCCCGCGGTTGTTGAACTCCCAAGCTCCGAGCAGAAAGCGAATCTTCTCGATTGCTGGAACAAGCTGCTCGAGAAAGGGGTCGTCTCCAGTTGCGCGCCAGTACTCACCGCAGGCAATCAAGAACCAGAGGTTGGAGTCGACGCGACCCGTGGTGCCGCCATAGCTGATGCGCCCGGCGACGGGGTCGACATTGCTCGGAATCTCGCCGTGGGGTCCTTGATAGCGAGCCAGTGTCTCAATCGTCTTGCGGGCGGTCGAGCGGAGGTCGTCATCTCCCGTCAGCAGCGCCGCCAGTGAGATGATCGCTCCGTCGCGGCCCCAAATCCTGCGATAATTCCGGCTCTGCGTCGGCGCCGCGACGAATCCTTGCTCGGTGCTGCAGGCGCGCAACAGCGCGACGGCCTCGCGGTAGCCAACGGGGACTGTCGAGGCCGTCGGCAGGTCAGGGCCGTGTTGTTGATTTGACATGGCAGTCTCTCTCCGTGCCTTCAGACCCGCAATAGGTTCCATCGGCGGTGAACTGCTGCAGACGTCCCCCTCTCGGAGCTCACGGATACTAGGCGGGGACCCGCGCGTTCACTAGCGTCCGCGGTCCCTGCATATCGGTAAGGGTACCGGCCTGCCGAATCAGACGCCCGGCCATCACCTTCACCAAGTCATTCACCAAGAACCAGGCCAGGGCATAGGCCCAGATCAACAACGCCGGCCCCCAGCCGATCGGGGCCATCAACCAGCCCTCGGCGGCGAAGATGGTGCCGACGATCTCGGTGGCGAAGGTGGCCAAGAGCAGTACCGGGGCGGGCCAGGGTCTCTGCCAGAACCAGCCGCGGGCGCGGGTGACATACAGGGTGCTGTGTCCGGCGACGATCAGCTTCAGAAACAGGAAAGTGCGGATCTCGTCGTGGGAGAAGCCCCACTCCTGCAACAGATAGAACAGCAGGAATGAGGCGATGACCCCCATCACCCCGAGCACGCTGGCCAGAACCGTCAGCTCATACATGTTCCAGCGCACGGGCGTTCGCTGGATGCGGGTATTGTCGTAGGCGATGGCCAGGATGGGAATGTCGTTGAGCAGTGCCAGCAGGATGATCATCAGCGCCGTGATCGGGTAGAAATTGAACACCACGATCGACAAGGTCATGAACAGGATGATGCGGATGGTCTCGGCGATGCGGAAAATCGCGTAGCTCTGCATGCGCTCGAAGGTGACCCGCGCCTGCTCGATGGCTTGGTTGATGACCGAAAGGCCGGGCGCTGTCAGGACGATATCCGCCGCCGCCCGCGCCGCGTCGGTGGCGTTGTCGACCGCAAATCCGCAGTCGGCCTTCTTCAGCGCGGGCGCATCGTTGACTCCGTCCCCGGTCATGCCGACGATGTGCCCACCCTTCTGCAGCGTATCGACGATCCGATACTTGTCCTCCGGCACGACCTCCGCGAAAATGTCCACCGCTTCAATCATCTCGACGATGGCCGACTCGTGGGTGTGAATGAACTCGCGGTCCAATAGCCGGGTATCGTAGAGCTCGTCCAAAGCCTCCATCACCTCCGCGGCGAAGCGCTCGGCCTCCCGAAGCGAGGCATCGCCGTTGAGGCGTCGGTAGATGGCCGTCGTGAGCGCCTCGGCGAGACTCAGCAGTGCCTGGCTGCCCGAGCCTTTGAGCTGGCGCGCCTGAATGGTCTCCTGCTCGAGGCCCAGCAGGCGCCCGACTTCCCCGGCGATGGCGACATGGTCGCCGGTGATCATCTTCACCCGCACCCCATAGTCCTGCATCTGGCGCAGGACTTCGGCCGAGTCCTCTCGCGGCGGATCGTACAAGGGGATCAGGCCAATCAACTCCAGGGGGGCATCGCCGTGTCGCCGCCCCACGGCTAGAGTCCGATAGCCCCGGCCCGCGAGCCGAGCGACGTCAGCTTCGATCGCTGCGACCTGCTCGTCGGACAGGTCGGCCATAGCAAGCAGGACTTGTGCCGCACCCTTGACCGCGGTGAAGGTCTCTCCGTCTCTCTCAATGAGGGCCTCGGTGCGCTTGCGCACCGGGTCGAAAGGCACAAAGCGGCTCTGGCGATAAGGGGACAGATCCAGTTGGGGGAACTGCTGCTCAAGCCGAGCGAAGATGGGCAGTTCCATGGGGTCGTTGTTCTCCCGCCGAGAGGCAAGCGCCGCCGTTTGAAAGAGTTCGCGGGCGTCGAAGCCTTCGAGCAAGACTGGATCGGCCACCTTCATCCGGTTCTGCGTGAGGGTGCCGGTCTTGTCGGAGCAGAACACGTCTACGCCGGCCAACTCCTCGATCGCGGACAGTCGCGAAACGATCGCTTGGCGGCGCGCCAGATTGACCGCGCCGACCGCCATGGTCACCGACAGCACAGCCGGTAGCGCCACCGGAATTGCAGCGACAGTCAGGACTAAGGAGAAGCGCGCGATCTCAAGCAGGCTCTCGTGTCGAAAGAGCGACACCATGATGATCAGCGCCACCAGGGCCAGCGTGATCAGGATCAGGAAATTGCCGATCTGGATCACCATCTTCTGGAAGTGGCTGCGCTCTCCCAGACTGGCCTCGGCCACCAGCGAGACGACCTTGGCAAAGGCTGTGCGAGCACCCGTACTCACCACCAAGGCCAACATCTCGCCCTGTTTGACGATGGTGTTGGCATAGGCCAGCTCGCCGGACTTCTTCGATGCCGGGAGCGACTCGCCGGTCAACGCGGCCTGATCGATCGACAGGTAGTCTCCCTTGAGCAACTTCGCGTCGGCGGGGACGATGTCGCCGATTTTGAGCTTGACAATATCACCGGGCACCAGGTCCCGGGCCATAACGCTTGCAAAGGCGCCGTCGCGCAACGCCGTAACCTGATTGGCAAGACTTGCCTTGAGAGCTGCCAAGGCGTTGAGCGCCCGGTGCTCCTGGAAGAAGTCCAGCCCCGCGTTAACCAAGAGCATGATCAGGATAATGGCGAGGTCGTCCCATTTCTGAACGATGCCCGATAGCAGGGCGGCGGACTCGATCATCCAAGGGATCGGTCCCCAGAAGCGCCGGAAGATCCGGTGCCAGAGCGACTCCTCTCGTTCCTTGATTTCGTTGGCGCCATATTCTTCCAGGCGCCTTCTCGCTTCTTCACTATCCAGGCCCCGATCGAGGTTGCTATGCAACCGCTGCACCGCCTCGTCCACCGACAGCTCGTCGAAGTCGCCCGCGGTTGGAGCAACCCTTTGTTCCGGAGCGGTCTGCCGTACCTTGCGCCCGTTTCGATACCTGTGGACCAAGACGCCGGCCACCAGGGTGAGCACGACGAGGATGCCGAGCGAAGCCAGCCAACCGTGCTTCGCCAGCTCAGGCTCGATCCTGCGCCACAGGTGACGCCACTCGGCGACCTGCGCCAGCGGGGCCACGTCTGGGTGCTCGGCCGGCTGGGAAGCCTGCGGCAAAGTGCTCGGCGGAGTTGGCTGGGTCTCGGCGGGCTTGGCCGGCTCCTCCCTTGGCGGCGCGGGTGCGGGCGATGCTGCAGACTCGCTTAAGGTGGCCGGCATTACTGCCTGGGAGGGCGGCGTTGCCGCCTGCCTCGGGGCTGCGGGCGTTGGTATCGGTGCCTCGGTGGCGGACTGTGCCGGCGCTGATCGGGGCTGGCTTGGTGAGGGCGATGCTGATGCCTCGGTCTTCGGTGGTGCTGCGGTCGGTACCGGCGCAGGCGTTGGCGCCGCTGGCGCCTGAGCCGCAGGCTGGCTTGGAGTGGCCACGGATTCGGCCTGCGAAGTCGGAGCGGACGCGGCCGAAGGAGGGCTGACGGGCGGGCAGACCAAAGGATTTCCGCTCCGTCGATGCTGCTTCCATTCCCGCAATTGCCGCTGGAGCTCGCGCCGGGCGGCATCGGCACTTAGCGCGATCGCTTCCGCCCGCGGTGGTACATTCAGCACGACGCCTTTTTGCATCGGGGAATTTGCGTTGCAGGGAGTGCCGAATGCGTCGGGGTTCGCTCGAAGCAGCGCGAGTATTGCCTGATCGCGCGTCACCCTCTCGCCCCGGTAGACCTTGCCCGCAATGCCCCAGAGCGTGTCGTCCCCGCGCGTCGGACCGTAAGTCTCGTCGGCCCAGACCGGCAGACTATGGATCGTCAGCACCCAGACCGCAAAGACGACCAGAGGTCGCTTATTCATCTTTATCTTGCTCGGCAAGCTCGCGGGCCCTGCGTGTTGCCGTCTTTTGATGGACGTGGAACAGGGCCGGTGCGCGTGCGCCCGATCGGCTCCCGCGACCGTGCCCTCATGCGCCGGTCCGCTTTTACCCCAAGTCGAAGTGGTGCAGCCGGCTCAGTATCCACAGACAGATCATGATTCCGAAAAAGTGCGCGACCACAATGTCGAAGTTGGCAAGCAGAACGAATACGTCGACCGCGCGGACGATCGCCTCGGGATCGGTGATCGCGATGCCCGGCGGCTCGGACACCGTTTTCGAGATCAGCAGGGCGATGCTGAAACCCGTGCCGAGTATCGCAAGGGTCACGCCGAGGGCACTGCCAAGATTGATCGCCGAGATGAGTCGCTTAGCACTCGCCGCCCCACCCTCCAGCATTTCGCCGCGCTTCAAATGGCGCGCGAGCAACATGCAGGAATAGAATCCAACGAGAGTCAGCGCGAGCATGCCGAGCGACAGATAGGCCCAAATGACACCCTCGGCCCATGAGAAGCCGAAGGGCAGCGTCGGCGCGTGCTCCTCGTAGTAGCTGCTCGAGGTGGTGACGAACAGCAGCAACGCGGCGATCAGCCCCAAGCACAACTGCACCCAAAAGGCGATGGCGCCAAAAATCCTCAGCTGCCGCCCGAGAGTCCGGCCGTTGGCGAGCAGCTCCTCGTCCAACGGCGCTTCCGGCTCCGCGCCTGATGCCACCGTTGGCGCCGTCGGCCCAGGAACCCGCCGGTGACGCGGTATCAGGTGAGGCATGCGATGTCCCTGCGACGCCCCCCAGGTGAGCAGCCCCAGTGTGGCCAGGATGGGGACGACTACCACGATAGCGGAGATCTCGTGCCAGCGATTGAACAGGGCGCCCGCGTGCCGGCCCAACGAAACCGAGGACGGCAGCCAATGTGTCCATGCGGGCGTCGCCCCTCCGATGAACGTCCACGACAAATAGCCCGTCAGCACTGTTAGGAGCAGCAGGACGAAAAGCAGCGACTCGGAGACACGCAATGAGAGCTGAAGCCAGTGTGGGCGGGGTGGTGGATAGTCGGTCGACCGAGTGACGAGTCTCCAGATCGGAACGACGATGACCATGGCGACGAGGCCAATCCCAAGCGCGACATGGAGCCACAAAGCGATCTCGGCGCTTTGCGAGTCGTCGGGGAGGTGGTCGAGCGACCATCCTATACCGAGCTGTACCAATGCCAGCAGAGCGACAATCCAATACATACCTCGAGCCTCCTCTGTTCGGCGCGGCCCAGGGCGCGCGCAGGGCTGGAATAGGGTGGCCTGCAAGACTCACGGGAACGACTCAGAAACCCCACCAACGCTAAGAGTCTCCGCCGCCTTGACCCGTGGACGCTGAGCTGTCGCACTCGGGACTCAGCCGTCAGCCGGTCTGCCAGCTCGTAGCCTTAGGTCCGAACCGCGCCACGCCGCTTCGAGCAGGGCAACCGCGATCGACCGCAAAAGTCTTCGCCCTCGCGCTGCCAGCGGATCTCGGCGCGTATCTTTTTCCGTCTACACTAGCGGCTCGTTTCGTGTAAAGCGCCGGTTCACTTCGAGCGGCCGTTGGTGAATCGAAGAATCCAGCATCTCGGCCCCCCAGGCGGGTGAGACGCCAAGGGCTCGACTAGAGGTGCGACTTTATCTTCGCAATGGAATCCTTAACGGCCACCTTCAACTCATCCCACTCCTCTTCTGCCTTTTCCTTGATGGCGTCCCATTTCTCGTCCGCGGCATTCAAAAGCTCCTGGCGCCTCGCATGACCCTCGTCCCACTTGGCGCGCAGCACGGCGATCTCGCTTTCAATCTTGGCCTTGGCGTCGTCGGAGGCCGCGCCGGCGCTTTCTTTCAGACGCTCCATGTCTTCCTGCCATTCGTCCAGTTGCGCTTTCACTTTTGCCACGTACTCGTCTTTGCCGGTCATTGGCTTTCCTCACACATGTTTTGCCGATTCGAAAATACGGAGTGGTTCGACACTAACACCGCCTTCGTGCTTGAGCAGCCCCGAGAAGCGTTATCTTCATGCATTGAGTGCTTCATGCGCGTCCAGCTATCCGATCCGTGCGGCGGACCTCGATCCCGGATTCGGCGACTGCCAAACAGCAACTTAGACACGAACCACCTGTCAGCGGGCCAGAAGCCACTACACGAAGCATAGTCTGGCGCACATGGCAGTCAACCCCAAGCCCTAAACGAGGTATCTAAGCTGTGGCACCTCCGACGCGCAGCCGTAGGTGGAACCGTTGCGCTTGCGTGGTGCGTCGCCACGAACAGACTCTGCGACGACTTCTGCGGGGGGTGAGCCAGGCCGGAGCACTGAGAGATGCGAGTGAGTCGCAACAACCAAGGATGATCTCGCAGAAGAATATTGCGACCTTGAACTAGAAGACGAGTGTGGACTGGATCAGCGCGCTCAAGAGCGGGGCGATTCGAAGGCCCGTCGAGACCGGCTGCGTCCAGATGAACTAATTCGACAAGCGTGATCTCTTTGTATTCGCCCTTGAGGACTATCCGGGCGAGCGCCCGATCTTCCGCCGCAACCCCGAGTTGGCGGCGCTTCGCAGCCACAAGCGCCGCGCCCTGGCTGAAGCCGCCGTCGCGGAGCTCGACACGGTGAAAGGCATGCTCCAGCAGGACTGGTTGAAGGACGCAGAGAAGGTCAGGGTACGCGTCACACGCGTGATCAATAACTTCAAGATGGCCAAGTCTTCCTGGAGATCGGAGCCGCAGAGTTTTCCGTCCGCGTCGACGAGAAAAAGGAAGCGCTGGCTTATTGCGCTTCCCGTCAGGGCGAGGGATCGCCCGGCACTTTCGGTGGCGATACGCCACCGAACATGAGGCGCTTCGCGAGTCGGCCACTCGAAGCGCGAGCTGATCGAATGCCAGGATCGCATTCGATCAGCATCTCCCGAGGTTGACGCGGATGACGCTCCGGACAGGCTCTATGTTATTCGCCCCTGAACGCACAAAGAGAATCTCAGCCCTGGCACAGCCATTCACTCCCGCGCCCATGCACGGTGGGCGCAAGAACACTGCAAGCGACCTCACCCCTCTCCGTGCGCGCATGGCGCATCCGCGGGTGCGTTGAGCCCGCAACTCATCCCATTCCGCACAAATCTGTAACCGCGGGCCGGAACTAAGCTTCGAGGAACCGCGTTGCGATCTGGTACTGACGAGAGGCCTCGTTCTCGCCGGCGTTGCCTTCCTGTACCATCAGAGCACAATTACGGGCATTGCGGACTTGCATGGCCGCCTTCCAGGCGCGGTTGCCCCCTCCAGCCGTATCATCGTCCGCGAGCAGACAGGCTGCAGCAGTCGCCACGAAATGCTCGGCCTGCCTGGCCCAATCGGTATCGCGCCCGCATTCCGTGTAAGTGTGGATCGCGTAGGCCTTTGCGCTATGGAATGCGTCTTCGCACTCCTCTTCGGTAGAATTCGGGTCCATGGCCACCTTCAGCGCATGCCGGATTCTTTCGTCGTCGCACAGATCTAAAGCGCTCTCCACGAACAAACTGCCAAGGCGCCGTTCTTGTATGGGACTCAATCCGACGAGTGCGAGCCTCAACTCTTGATCGTTGCTTATTGAAGTCATCTCTACCTACCTCTGCAATCGGGCCGGGTGAATACTCCACTCTGGCGTTTCGTCACTGCCCGCAAGAAGCCCATGAGTCGATCTCAGAAATTCACACGCATAGCACGTTCCACCCCGACTTAGGCAGCGGTGGCCCGAGGAGCCCGGCCGCTTGCCGGTACGCCGCACACGCGGGCATAGTAGGCAGCAAGCTCTGCTCCTCGATCTTGGCCTGTGCTGCTTGGAGGGCCACGGGGACCGTGATCAGGTCAAAGCCCGCAGATCTCGCGTAAAGTATCGCACAAAGCAGGACATGGACGATCTCTCGGGCGAGGCCGGTTGTCCTGATCGATGATGCCTAGTGGAGACGCGTTGTCGACGTCGAGCTTTTGTTCGAGCGCCGTAGCATCAGCGTCAAGGATGGTGGGCTGTTCTGGCACGGCGAGACTGCCGCAGAAGCGTGGGATGAAATCTGTGCCTGACGCAAGCTCAAGGGCAGCGCGCTGCTCTGCGGCGATGGCAAACAATGAGGAAGACGACCGATGAAGATCTCCTTTCACGGCGCGGACCGTGACGTCACCGGCTCCTGCCACATGGTCGAAGCGAAGGGCAGGCGCATCCTGGTCGACTGCGGCATGTACCAGGGAGGGCGAGAGCTCGACGAGGAAAATGCCGAAGACTTCGGCTTCGACCCCAGGTCCGTCGACATCTTGTTGCTCACCCACGCCCACCTCGACCACTGCGGGCGCATCCCGCTGCTGGTCAGGCGCGGCTTTGAGGGCGAGATCATCGGGACGGCGGCAACGTGCGAGCTGGCCCGCGTAGTCATGCTCGACTCCGCCCACCTGCAGGAGGAGGAGGCCGAGCGGCACACGCGCCACGCGAGCCGGCACGGGCATCGGCCACCCGAAGCCCTTTATGGCGTGCTGGACGCGCTCAACGCCATGGGCCAATTCGGCCGGAAAGCGGTGTATAACCGACCCGTCGAGCTCGCGCCGGGCCTCAGCGCGACCTTCTTCGATGCCGGCCACATCCTCGGCTCCGCAAGCATCCGCATCGAGGAGACCAACGGCGAGCGCCGTTCCGTGGTCTTCTCTGGGGACCTCGGCAATAGCGGCCGCCCCATTCTGCGGGACCCCCAGGTTCCGCCGAGGGCCGACGCCGTGGTCATGGAAACCACCTATGGCGACCGCCTGCACAAGGCCCTTACGCCCTCGATCGAGGAACTCTACCAGGCGATTGACGAAACGCTGGGACGGGGCGGTAACGTCATCATCCCCACCTTCGCCTTAGAGCGCGCCCAGGAGATCCTCTATTACCTCCGGGAAGGTGTCGAAGCGGGGCATCTGCCTCGCAACGTTCCGGTCTTCCTTGACTCGCCGATGGCCATCTCGGCGACGGAGATTTTCCGACGCCACCCCGAGTGCTACGATGCGGAAGCGCGCGCGCTCTTCGACGAGGGGCGTGACCCCTTCGCCCTCCCACACTTGCGCTTCACGCGCGACACCGCGGACTCGGTCGCGCTTAACCGTCTGGTGGGCGGTGCCGTGATTATGGCCGGTTCGGGTATGTGTACGGGAGGACGCGTGCGCCACCACCTGCGGCACAACCTTTGGCGCAAGGATTCAAGCGTTGTCTTCGTCGGCTATGCCGCCCCGGGCACACTAGCGCGCATCCTGATCGACGGTGCCAAACGGGTGAAGCTGTTCGGCGATGAGATCCCCGTGCGCGCCAAGCTTCACACGATTAACGGCTTTTCGGCCCACGCCGATCGCGACGAGCTCCTCGCCTGGCACCGCGCGCTGGAGCCGGCTCAGACTATTCTCGTGCATGGCGATGAGAATGCGATGCGCAGCTTCGGCGGACGGCTGCGCGACACGGATGTGCACATGCCCCAGAAGGGTTCCGAGATCAGCTTGTGAGCGCCCCGTCGCATGCGATGCGATCGGGGGCAACAGTACGGCGAGGTTGGCGCCGCATAGGCTTAAAGCTCCGGCGAAGTCCATCTGCCGCCGGGCGTCATGGGACCCTATACGGCGGCTGACGCGGTAAAGGAGGGTCCCGCGATGGCAGCAGAGAAGGCGGGTCGCGGTCGTGAGCGCCGAGCGTTTTGGACCGGCTATGTGGGGGCCTGGAGGGACGGCGGTCGGAGCAAGTGGGCCTATTGCCGCGAGCGGGGCCTTAGCCCGGCGAGCTTCTATCGCTGGTGCCAGTTGCTCGACGAGCGGGAGCCCTGCGGTGCCAGGCCCTAGCTTCCATCCCGTGCGCCTGAGCGCTACAAACCACGGTGGACAAGGCCAGTTGCAGAATACGAACAGGCTCTCGCAGAAGGGATCCTGTTCCAGGACGTCCTCGCCCAACGCAGCCAGGGCAGCGACATGACCGATTACGACCGGTAGTGCCTCAAACGGCAGGGAAGTCCAAGACGCAACGGTGTCCGGTCTTCCTCAAAGGTAGGCCATTAACAGTGGCCGCAGCTCGCGCTCATAGAGCGCTGGCGAGGCCGGTTTGAGGAAGCAGTGTTTGAAGAAGCGCAATACCTGGCGGCTGACCTTGGCGGTATAGCGAAACAGGGGTTCGGTCCAATCGGGGCGATCAGTCCCATCGGGCTGGTCCGGCTGCTTGGCTTGGCGGCGAGCCTGCCGGCGCAGCGCCTTGGTGTCGGTAAGCCCGTCGTCGCCGAGGGTGCTGGCAAGCATTATCCCGCCGAGGAACGGCGAAACAGGCGAAGAACTCCGCGGCAACGATTGTGGCCCTATGCGAGGCTGAGGCAAAACCATTTCTGGCCACCTTGGTTAGGACAACCGGACACCGTTCGTATAGCGGAAGGCCTGCGGGTTGCCCATGACGATGGGCTTGCCGGGTGGTACGGCGTGCCTCCTCCTGCAGTTGGGCCGAATCGAGAAAAACCACCCAGGCCAGCTCTCGCGTCGCCGACGTCGTAATGATCTCGCCCCGGAAGCCGCGCTTCACCAATAACGGGATGCGGCCGCAGTGGTCGAGGTGGGCGTGGGTCAGTAGCAGAATGTCGATGGCGCGGGGATCGAACCCGAAGTCGGCGGCATTGTCTTCGTCGATCTCACGCCCGCCCTGGAAGAGGCCGCAATCGATCAGGATGCGCAGGCCATGCACCTCGACCAAGTGGCAGGACCCGGTGACGTCACGGTCCGCGCCGTGGAAAGACAGTTTCATTCGATCGGCTCCTCGAAGGCTCCGCCCACGTCGTTACCGAAGAGCGGGCTCCCGTTAGTCTGATGCCAGGTCTCGATTCCAGACCAGGCCTCTGCCGCCGTCTCGGCATACCAGAACAGCTCGGTGTCCTCCGGGTCGATGTTGCCGACCTCGACCAAGTAGTCCACATCGAAGACCCGACGCCAGTAAGCCTCGCCGACCATAACGACCGGCATCGGGGGTACCTTGCGGGTCTGAATCAGGGTCAGCGTGCCGAATAGCTCGTCCAGTGTGCCGAAGCCGCCGGGCAGGGCGACAATAGCAGCGGCGCGCTTCATGAAATGGAGCTTGCGCAGGGCGAAGTAGTGCAACTGGAAGCAAAGCCCCGGCGTCACATAGGGATTCGGGTACTGCTCCCGCGGCAACGTGATATTCAAGCCGACGGTCTTCGCGCCGACCTCGAACGCGCCGCGGTTGGCAGACTCCATACCACCAGGCCCACCACCCGTCATAACAATCAGGCGGGAGTCATTTGGACCTTGGCCCGATCTTCCGATCAGTCGTCCTAGCTCGCGGCCGATGTCGTAATACCGGGACAGCTCGACGCGATGTTCGGCCAGTCTCAGGCGACGCTGGTAGACGTGATCGTCCGGCTTTTCGGCCGCTCGCTTCAACATCTGCGCGAGCTCAAGTTGGGCCGTCTCGGGCTCGCGCAGTCGCGTGCCGCCGAAGACCACGACGCAGCGGTGGACATCGTGCTCGACGAGGCACTGCTCGGTCTTCAGGTAGTCGAGCTGCAGTCGAACGCCCCGAGTGGCATCCGTGTGCAGGAAATCCACGTCTTGATCGGCCTCCCGGTACGCGGGATGGCCCATGATTGAATCGAGGCGGGCCGTCGCCTCGGCTTCTTCCTCGACCGGCTTGGGATGCTCCCAAGGGAGCGGCTCCTGTCGGTGCGCGCGGGGTGCCGGCTTGGGGACAGCGGGTTGCCGTTCACTCATGAGTAGGTTGCGTCGTTGGTCATATCCGAGTCGTTATCGGATGCCGCATGGCTAGGAGCCGCAGGTCGGCGCAGGAGTTGGCGCCCGGCGGCCATCAGTGTGTGCGCCTCGTCCGCTCAACGCGAAGCTGGTCGAGGACTTCCAGTTCTCGTGCCTGCTTTGGATCTTGAACGCTCAGTTGGAGCAGATTGGGCATGACCAGTCGTGCGGGAGAGGACGACTTCCAAGTATACCCCCGAGCTGCCCGGTCCCTGCGGCTGCATCGTGGAGGCCTCGTTACCGCGCAGGTGGACCCCAGGGCACGGCGGTGATCGTCTGTTCCAACCACGGTTTTCGGCTCCTCTCGTCCATTGCCAGCTGCGACTTCCGTTCATTGGGTGCCAAGGTCGCAGAATCTTTACCGACGCTTGCAGCTGGGAATGATAGCTCGCTTCGCGGTTCGTCTTTTTGCGGCTGTGGACGGCGTCGGGAAGCCACGCATCGCCTCTGGATAGCCCGCGGAATCGCGATGGGGGATGGTGATGATCTGGGATGGGGCAACGGTGTGGGGAGTTGGTCTCCTGAGGGCTATCGCGCCAACGAGCGCTTCGCAGACGCGCCTTTTCCCTTGGGGTGATCCCCTGGTCAACCGCCGTTACTGTGGCACTGCGGACTCGGATCGTCGTCGTCGGGTCATCCGGTTTACGCGGCTAGCCCAGTTTGGGGCGGTACCCCATTCGGCGACGACGTCGGGGGTTCAGTTCAGCAACTCTCGCGGTGAGCCGACCTGGATTCTTGTAGGGTCACCTCAGACTACGAGTAGCTGCAGGCGATCATCCGCACCGACGCCGTTGGCGCACGCGTGCATCTTGCCCGCTTGCGTTGCGGCCAGGGAACGAACCGAACCACTAGCGCCGGCAACAATGCGGCGACCGGACGCTCGCGTCGGATTGGCCCGTAACCGGCATTGGCCGGGGTGCGACCCGCTCGCTGGATTGACGGCCAGAGGCCGCATAGCGTCCGTTTCGGTCGGTCGTGGCGACGGACCCGAGCGCCAGCTGCCAGCGTTGCCGCATGGGGCGAGGCCGCCGGACCTGCTGTCATCGGGCCTCGATAACGGCGCCGCAGCCGCTCGCGACGAAGTCCTCACCCCACTGCTCCCGGAAATGCGCGATCGCTTGGTCGCCGGTGCAGTGGCTGGGCGCCACGCGGCGCACGCCGAGCGCGCGCAGTGCCTGAAGCGTCCGCTCAAGCGCTTGGGGGCCGTGACCTCGCAGGTGAAAGCCCCCCATCATGAGTTGGATGTCCCGCCCGCGATAGGTCCGGGCTGCCCGCGCAATCTCCACCACCCCGGGGTGGGCGCAGCCAGTCAGGACGACAACTCCCGACGGCGCCTCTACGATCAAGGCTTGCTCTCGTGGCGCCTTGCCCACCTCTCCGGTGGAATACAGGTTGGCGCGAAGGTGTGTTGGCCCGCTGACCGGCGCGACCTTGGTCCCGCGGCGCCGCAGGTTGTGCTCGAATGTCTTGCCGAAGGACTTCGGGATATAGACGGTCACCAAGGGATTCCGGTCGAGAAGGGCCTCGAGACCACCCGTGTGATCGCCGTGGATGTGGGAGAGCATCACCGCGTCGATCGATTCTGGCGCGATGCCGAGCCGCGCCATGTTGTGAAGGAGGATCTCTCCGTCACCCCCCGTGTCGAAGAGGACCCGCTCCTCACCCGTGTCCACGACCGCGGCGAAGCCCCAGCCCGTCCTCATTCCAGGGGCGTGCGGCACATTGTCATAGACGACGGTGATCCGGGCCGCGGCGTTCAAGAAGTCTGGCGCCGCCCATGAGGCCGCCGGAAGGGCAGGCAGGAGGAGTAGGGCGAAGCGTGCGAGCCAGGTCAGGTCCTTCCAGGTCGATCGTGCACGTTCCCGCGTTGCTGGGACCGCCGGAGCTTTCGGGCGAGAGGGTAGGCGACTGCCTGACCAGGATCGACGCGGCGCGACCATGGCTCCCCGGGCATCCAGCGTGATCAATCGCATCGGTCGTCTCCGGAGCCAATCTGTTTCAACGGCGACCTATATCCGCCCATCAGCGGCCCTTTTGAGCTCCGCCAAGGGCGATGACGCGTCGCAGGAAGCGAAGCCGCTGCTCGGGGTCGGCCAACTGCCGCTCATCCACCACGGGTAGCCGGGGGTACAGGGTCATCACCAAGCGGGCGAATTCACCAGTCGCGACGGGCCGACACCCGCCGTCGCGCCTATAGACCCTGACGTCCCGCACCCCGCAGCTCGGGGAGCGGCTCTTGAAGACGTAGCCGCTGAGCCGCGCGAGCAGCGGCGCAAGCTCTTCGGCCAGCTCGCGAAACTGTTCGGTGAGATCGAGCTCGGGGTTATCGGGATCCTCTGCGTCTCGTACCCGCATGCCTTCATCCGTGCGCACGAGGCGAATCGGTCGGCGCGGAACGCCAAGGCCAAGCTCCATCTCGGGGCAGATGGGGACGAGCCGAAACGTGCGGGCGAGCTCCCCGCAGACGTAGGGGTCACGCTGGTCCGTGCCGTCATAGCGAACGGGCTCGCCGAGCAGGCAGGCGCTCACGCCGACGAGGATCCGGGAGCGCACCGCGCCCGCCCGATCTACGGAGGGCCGAGACAGCCCGTGGCGATCAGTCCCCATTGGGCGAAAGAACGATGGTATCGGTCCCGCACATCGAATTTCGGACTCCTCGTCGGAGTGCCGCCCTCGGCGCGACCCGCGCCAGCCCCTGGTGCATGCGCTATCGCGGCGACGCGGCCGCTCCTACCATAGCCACGGGAACTGAAATCGGGACGCGACGGGTATAGAAGCGATGACCATCGTACTCGACGAGCCGCAGGGCCCCCGCCGACAAGAGCCGCTTCACCGTTGTCCACTCTGCCCCTGACTTGGCCAGAAGGGCACGCAGGGCCTCCTCCCGCAGCGGATGGACTGCCGCGACCGCGAGTATGTCGTCCTCGACTCGGCCGGTGGAGCCGAAGTCGTCCCCTTCATAGGCAATGAGGTACTCGACCCGCGGCAGCCTTGCGCTCAGGCTTTGGTAGGCGCGGGCCAGCGCAGCCTCGTTCGGTGGGCGCACCCTGGGCTCGGCGGGCGGACGGGTCGGGATGGCAAGATAGGCCACCGAGGGCTGGATAGCCGAGAGGAAGTCGGCCACCGCGCCTATGGACTCCTGGCCGTCGTTGAGTCCGGCCACCAGCATGGTCTCGCTGGTGAGGGTGCCGCAGTAGTCCGCCGCGAGGCGCGCGATGCCGGCGAGGATCGTGTCCAGTTGCAGGATGGAGTCTGGACGATTGAT
>Ga0316579_10000206_pt1 | contig 17563 bp, 19 predicted proteins | sample J5NA_2_FD_203074 | JGI IMG/M metagenome (GOLD analysis project Ga0316579, IMG submission 203074) | Rhizosphere microbial communities from salt marsh grasses in Alabama, United States - J5-7_160517rDrA | ecosystem: Host-associated > Plants > Roots > Rhizosphere | place: USA: Alabama | collected... | reverse complement strand
GCAGCATGATTTGACGGCTGTAGCGAAGAAGTTGGGCGTCATCCATAAATACGGGGACGAGTGACGAGGGACGAATGGCGAGTATAGCAGAGGGTAAGGTTTGCCTTTAGGCATGCGCCGGTTTTAGTACCGGGTGCGGGTCCCAGGGATGGATTAAGTATCGGCATCTTGCAGGGTCGCAGGATTCCGGGCGATGGCGACGCGAGGCTGACCTGCCAGGTCCTGAAAATCCTCGACCTTATCAAACCCGGCCCCGCGCAGCAGGGCGACAACGGCATCAGCCTGGTCATACCCGTGTTCCAGCAACAGCCAGCCACCCGGGGCAAGGTGTTGGCGGGCCCGGCCGGTGAGGATGCGGATGGCATCCAGTCCGTCCTCGCCGGCTACCAGGGCGGTGATCGGTTCAAACCGGACATCGCCCTGCGACAAATGGGGATCCGCCCGGCACACGTAGGGCGGGTTGCTCACAATTAGTTGAAACGGTGGCTCGTCCTGGAGCGGTGCCAGCCAGTCGCCTTCAACAAAGGTAATATTGTGCAGGTTGAGCTCTTGCGCGTTGGTACGGGCAACGGCCAACGCTTCGGCCGACAGGTCGGTGGCGATGATCGCGCAGGCCGGGCGCTCGCTGGCCAACGCCAGGGCAATGGCACCGCTGCCGGTACCGAGGTCGGCAATACGCCAGTTCGCGGTGGTCGGGATCCGCGCCAGGGCGAGTTCGACCAGGCGCTCGGTTGCCGGGCGAGGGATCAGCGTAGCGGAGCTTACATGCAGATCCAGCGTCCAGAAAGCCTGTCGGCCCAGCAGATGCGCGACCGGTTCGCCGCTGGCACGGCGTTTGAGCAGTTGTATGAACCGATGTTCCTGTTGCGGGTTCAATGCATGGTCCGGCCAGGTATGCAGCCAGGTGCGATCGCGCCCCAGTACCCGGGCCAGCAGCAACTCCGCATCGAGGCGGGCGGTCTCATGCAGGGGCGCCAGTTTTTGTGTTGCGTCTTCGAGGGCAGTCTTGATGTGGGTCATGGTGGGTGGCGTACTGGACGGAACTGGATCGGTGAGGGTCTGGCCGGGTTGGTGTGTGGCTGGTACTGTAGCTGAATCAACGCATCCAAGACGCAGCCAACAAGACGAGGGTAGCAGTGAAGCCGGAACGGGTGCAAACCAACAGACGGGGAAGCCCATGAAGCAGCAATCCAACCCGATGCGGACCTTCATTGGTGTAGCCTATCTTTTCTTGATTGTCGCCCAGTTGCTGCAAGCGTTCGGTATCGCCCGCTATACGCCGGTGCTGCGTCAATTCTGGGACTGGTATGGTCTGGCACTGCCTTCGCAACTGCTCTATTACTATCAAACCACGGGTCTGTTCTGGGTGTTGCCCGGCCTCACCTTTCTCATCGGACTTGATGTGTTACGCCGGCAGAAACTATTGTTCGGGTATGCCACTGCCAGCTTTGTGGTATCGGGCTTGCTTACCCTGGTAGTGCAACTGTGGCTGATCGGTCCATTATTCAGCCCCTTCGAGTCAATGATCATTAATCGGTGAACCGGATATTCTGTCGGCCGGGAGGTAACCAGTCAGCCAGTCGATAGCCTCGGTTTCCTTGCGAAAGATCCGGGCAGGGTAGGGAGGTGAGTGATACCACAGAAACATCCGGGCAAAGTGTTGCTGCATGAAACTGCTTACCAGCAGGGCGGACGCCGAGGTAATCGCGGCAACTTCCTGGCTGGCCGCATAATCCAGCGCCGCCCATTCAATACTCATGGTGTCGCCACACTCTGCATAAACCAGCACCGGCTGTGGCAGGGTGGAGATGGCAAGATGCCTTTGATGAGCGCAATGCATGTCGGCGAGTTTAATTTTGCCACGACCCCAACCAATACGGATGATGCCGTGCTCGTCCAGCCAGACTTTGGGGTATGACACTCCGGTCATGGGGATTATCCTGTTGCCCGTTCTTCTCCTTGTCCTTCTCCAAGTGTAGCAAGTAAATCGGCCTGGTATTCGGCAATCAGTGGGTCAATGATTTCATCCAGGTTGCCCGCCATGATCTCGTCAAGCTTGTACAGGGTCAGGTTTATGCGATGATCGGTGACCCTGCCCTGGGGAAAATTGTAGGTACGGATCCGCTCGGAGCGATCGCCGCTACCCACCAGCAGCTTGCGCGTCTGGGCTTGCTCGGTCTGTTGTTTTTCCTGCTCCTGTTGGAACAATTTGGCCTTCAGCAGCGACATGGCACGGGCGCGGTTTTTGTGCTGGGAGCGCTCGTCCTGACATTCCACCACAATCCCGCTGGGGAGGTGGGTGAGTCGAATCGCCGAGTCAGTCTTGTTGACATGCTGGCCACCGGCGCCGGAGGCGCGATAGGTATCCACTTTCAAATCTGCCGGATTGATGTCTACTGCCACAAGCTCATCGGCTTCCGGTATGACCGCGACGGTGCAGGCTGAGGTGTGAATGCGGCCCTGGGATTCGGTTTCGGGCACACGTTGCACGCGATGACCCCCTGATTCGAATTTAAGCCGGGAATAGATGCTGGTTCCTTCGATGCGCAGGATGATTTCCTTGTATCCACCATGTTCGCCGAGACTGGCGCTGACCACCGCCAGCTTCCAGTGATGATGCTCGGCATAGCGCGCATACATGCGGTACAAGTCGCCGGCAAACAGGGCTGCCTCATCACCACCGGCACCGGCGCGGATTTCAAGATAGATATTCTTCTCATCGTTGGGATCCCTAGGCAACATCAGCATTTGCAGTTGCTGTTCCAGCAGCATCTGGTGCGCCTTGGCCGTATCCAGTTCCTGAGCGGCCATCTCCTTCATTTCGACGTCATCCTCATCCAGCATTTGCCGGGCAGCGTCCATGTCCGCAAGGGTGCGCTGATACTGGTGAAATACCTCGATTACCGGATTGAGCTGTGCGCGTTCCTGGGACAGAGTTCGAAAGCGATTTTGATCTGCAATGACGCCCGGATCGGCCAGCAAGGCGTTTATTTCTTCCAGGCGTTCAGCCAGGGATTCCAGTTTGGTTTTAATGGAAGCCTTCATGTAGCCGGGATCAATTTTCGCTGTCTTTCAGATCGAACAGCTCGCGTGCCTTGTCGAGCAGGTCTTCCCGACCCTCGAAAGCGGCACGATTCATCTGCACAGTGGGTTGGTGCAGCAGCTTGTTGGTCAGGGTACGGGCCAGTTCGTTCATCACTTCATTCGCGTCCTTACCGGCGGCAATCTGGCGTTGAGCTTGTTGCAGGGCTCTATCCCTGATTTGTTCGGCCTGCTCGCGGTAACTGCGGATCACGTCGACGGCTTCCAGGGAACGCAGCCAACCCATGTAATGTTCTACCTGGGTTTCGATAATTTCCTCGGCCAATTGTGCTGCTTCTTCGCGCGACTGGCGGCCTTCCTCGATGACCTCATGCAGGTCATCGACAGTGTAGAGATAGACGTCAGACAGTTCCCCGACTTCCGGTTCAATGTCGCGCGGCACGGCGATATCCACCATGAAAACAGGGCGATGTTTACGCAGTTTGAGGGCCCGTTCCACGGCACCCTTGCCGAGGATAGGTAACTGGCTGGCAGTGGAGGCGATCACAATGTCGGCATCCACGAGTCGTTCGGGTATATCGGCCAGCGCGATAGCTTCACCACGGCTGAACTGATCAGCCAGCAACCGGGCGCGTTCTACCGTGCGGTTGGCCACGATGATGGTTTTAACCTGTTGCTCGCTGAGGTGACGTGCCACCAGCTCGATAGTGTCACCAGCTCCAATCAGTAGCGCCGTGTGTTGGTCCAGACTGGAGAATATCTGCCGCGCCAGGCTTACCGCGGCAAAGGCCACCGACACCGGGCTGGAGCCAATCGCCGTGTCGGTACGCACCTGCTTGGCCACCAGGAAGGTGTGTTGGAATAGCCGATTGAGTTGTTGGCCGAGGGTACCCGCTTGACTGGCGGCATGGTAAGCATCCTTGATCTGGCCGAGGATCTGCGGTTCTCCCAATACCAGTGAGTCCAGACCGCTGGCAACGCGCAGGATGTGCTGGACGGCGGCATGGTCCAGGTGGGTATAGACATACGGGTCCAGATCGGTGGCGCTCAGGTGGTGGTATTCGCGGAACCAGTCAATTACTGCCAGGCTGTCCGGATCGTCGAGGCCACAGTACAGTTCCGTACGGTTGCAGGTGGAAACGATAGCAGCTTCACTGATTGCGGTATGGCTCTGCAGGTCGTGCAGCGCCGCTTCGAGCCGGTCCGGCGCAAAGGCCACTTTCTCCCGGATCGCAACCGGGGCTGTCTTGTGGTTGATACCGAATGCCAGTAATGTCACGGGGAGCCTGTAGATGGTTAGAATCGAAAAATGTGGGACAAGCCCTTGAAAAAATGGGGATCGTCAACCAATTTACAATGTATGACGTATTATAAAGGTAAAACCGCCCAAAGTCGGTTATCATTTCTTCAAGCGCGGCGGTGATTCCACTACTGTGCCTGTTATTCAGGATGTCATGATGAAATTCCATTTCTATTTCCTGCCGCTGCTATTCCTCGCCTTTCAGGGTTGCACTTCGCCACCGGTCAAACCGGTGGCGCCGGATAATACCTCTACAGCGGCACCCGTTACAAAGGCGGATACGCCGGCCAAACCGGCGGCCGGGGTCGAGGAACAGAAGGTTGCGCCCGCGCCACAGCCAAAGGTTAGTGTCGCCACGCCGCCGGCGTCTCCTGAACTGACCGGTGAAATTTTGTATTACATTTTGTCCGCTGAAATTGCCGGCCAGCGTGGCCAGATGAAAATAGCGGCATTGATGTATCTCAAGGCGGCCGAAGTATCCAAGGATCTGGCAATTATTGAACGGGCCACCCGGGTATCAGTGTATGCACGGGATGATGTGAGCGCGCTCAAGGCGGCAAAATTGTGGGCCGCACAGCAACCGGACAGTATTGACGCGAACCAGGTTATTGCCGCGCTGTTGTTACGGCAGGGTAATGTCGATGCGTCGATCCCCTATTTCAAGAAGGTGTTGGACAGTGAGCAGCTCTCCAGCCAGAACGGCTTTCTACTCATCACCTCGCTGCTCAGTAAGGAGAAGGACAAGCAGGCCGCCCTTGATGTTATGGAGCAACTTATCGACGGGCGCGAGGATGAACCGGAAGCGATGTACGCCTATGCGCACCTGGCAATGCTGGTCGGTGAGCTGCAAGTAGCGGAAAGTACCGTCAACCAGGTGCTGGAAGTGCGGCCCGAATGGACTGATGCCCATATTCTGCGGGCCAATATTCTGTTGCGTGAGGGCAAAACCGAAGAAGTTATGAGCCTGATGAAACAGGCAGTGGACAACTATCCCGAAAACAAATCACTGCGCCTGTTCTATGCCCGCAAGCTGGTGGACGAAAAGCACTTTAAGCAGGGGCGGGACCAATTCGCGATCCTGCTTGAGCAGCAACCGGAATCAATGGACTCGGTGTATGCGCTGGGTCTGCTCAACCTGCAGTTGCAGGACACTGCCGAGGCCAGAAAATATTTTGAAATGCTGATCGAGTCTGACAGTCGTGTAGCAGAGGCCCATTATTATCTTGGTCAATCGTATGAAATCGATAAGCAGGACGAAGCTGCTATCCGTGAATACGGCGAGATCCGTGACGGAAATTTGTATATTGATGCACAGATCCGAATCGCCATTCTGTTGGCCAGGCAGGGAAATATTGATGCAGCGCGGGAACGATTGCAGACAGTCTCTGCCCCGACTCTGGATACGGAGTTGCGCCTGTATCTGGCGGAAGGGGAAATCCTGATTCAGGCCGGGCAGTATCTTCAGGCGTATGATGTGTACACGGTGGCCCTGCAAGAGATGCCGGACAATATCCAACTGCTATATGCGCGTGCCTTAACGGCAGAAAAGTTGGACAGAGTGGGAAAAGCCATTGACGATTTCAAACGTATTATCAAGCTGGAACCCAGTAATGTCGAAGCGTTGAACGCACTTGGCTATACCATGGTCGACAAGACTCCCCATGTCGAAGAAGGCATGCGTTATATCGAACAGGCCTACAAGATGAAACCGGATGATGCGGCCATTCTGGATAGCATGGGCTGGGGTTATTATCGCCTTGGGGAACATAAAAAAGCCCTGCGTTACCTGCAACAAGCGTTCAATAAAATGAAGGACCCCGAAATTGCCGCCCATCTGGGGGAAGTATTGTGGGTGAATGGTGATCACGCCGGAGCCCAACAAGTCTGGGCCGATGCGCTGCGGGAAACACCCGAGGACAAGATCCTGATTAACGTCATCGAGCGTTTTACCAAATGAAGTTGCTGGCAGGGCTTGTTGTCCTGCTGCTTGTGGGATGCGCCGGTCCGGCATCAATCAAGTCTGCCGACCCCCAGCAGGCGTGGCAGGCTCGCAAGCTTACGCTGGGCCAGTTGGCTGAGTGGCGCATGAGCGGACGCGTGTCCATAGTGCGTGGTTCCGAAGTCTGGTATCTCAATGTGCGTTGGAGCCAGCACAATGCCAACTATGACATTTATATTTCCGGTCCCCTTGGTACTGCTCCGGCCCGGCTGAGAGGGGATTATGAACAGGTTGCCCTGTACGACGCCGATCAACGCGTCTATACAGCAACCAATCCGGAACGGCTGCTCTATGATCATACCGGTATCTATATGCCGGTTTCCGGTTTACGGTATTGGGTACTCGGTCTGCCGGATCCGGGTGATAACCATACCGGTAGTCTGGTTCTGGATGATTACGGTCGTTTGACGACATTACAGCAACAAGACTGGCAGGTGCTGATGAGTGACTATACCGATGTGGGTCACCTGCAGTTGCCGGAACGGCTGGAGATCCGGCGCAATGACGTGACTGTCAAACTGGTGGTGGATGACTGGCGTCTCACGCCGGGTTGAACCGGCCGGTTGAACTCCCCTTTTTTGTTGCCATTGAAACTCCCGGCATGCCCAATTCCCGACGTCAGTATTTATCCGCTTTCCTCAAGGTCTTGATCATGGCTGGACTGGTGGTGGCGGCAATCCCGTTCATCGCCAGCTTGCGCGAGGGGCCGGTCGAGACGGGACGCCACAATCCATGGCAAGTGGAAGTCGATCTATCGGATCTGTCTGTCGACCGGGTTAAACGGGTGGACTGGCCGGGCGGTGAAGTGTGGATCACCCGGCGTAGTCCGGCCGAAATACAGCGGATCCAGTCTGCTGCCTCACCGCCCCTGCGCGATCCCGATTCGCACCTCAGCCGTCAGCCAGCGGTGGCGAATACTTCATTTCGCTCCCTGCGGGCGGATATTTTTGTCTTCCTGCCCCGCGAGACCCAGCGTGGATGTCACATCCATTCAGTCGAACTGGAGGATGGCCGACCGGGATTTGTTGAGCCGTGCTACGGCGCCCGCTTCGACAGCGCCGGACGGATATTCCGCGATAGCGGTCGCCCCGAGCAACGCAACCTTCCTGTTCCGCCGTACGAACTGCTGCCGGGCAATCGCCTGAGGTTACTACAGCAAACAAGATAGAGGGGGCGTCCGATTGCCATGGATTCGTTAAAGGTGGCAGTGGATATCCTGTTGCGCAGATTTAATCGGACCGGTTCCCTCCACCCGCGAAACCATCGACAATGCAAACCATGAGCACAGATTCCGATAACGGTGGATTCTGGCCGGCGCCGGCCAAGCTGAATCTGTTTTTGCACATTACCGGGCAGCGGGCCGACGGCTTTCATACGCTGCAGACCGTATTCCAGTTTCTCGACTTCGGTGACAGGTTACGCTTCCGAGTGCGGGACGACGGCGTGGTCAGCCGTACCCGTGACTTGCCGGGTGTTCCCGAAGCTGAAGATCTGGTGGTGCGGGCAGCTCGCCTGCTGCAAACAGTGAGTGGTGTACCGCAAGGGGCTGATATCGAAATCGACAAACACATCCCGATGGGTGGTGGCCTTGGCGGCGGCAGCAGCGACGCGGCCACCACCCTGGTGGCCTTGAATCGGCAGTGGGACTGCGGATTCGGTGAAGATGACCTGGCCCGGATGGGACAGGAACTGGGGGCGGATGTGCCGGTATTCGTACGGGGCCAGGCGGCCTGGGCCGAAGGAATCGGGGAAATATTGACCCCGGTGATCTTGCCCGAGCCCTGGTTTGTGGTGCTTTGTCCCGCGTTAAGTGTTTCTACGGCAGAGGTTTTTTCCCTTCCGCAATTGCGGCGGGATTGTCCACCCATTACAATACGCGACTTTCTCGATGGCAGGGACGTAGAAAATGTGTGCGAACCGCCGGTCCGGGCTCGCTATCCGGAGGTGGAAGCGGCCTTGCGCGATCTGGCTGTGTGGGCACCGGCACACATGACAGGTACCGGTGCCTGTATATTTGCCCCCTTCGACAGTGAAATGAAAGCGCGGCAGGTTTTTGCGGAACTGATGGAGCGCTGGCCGGGGTTCGTGGCCAAAGGATGCAATATCAGTCCACTTCGCGCCAGGGACGAGGAATGCAGGAATGAGACAGCGTCGGGAACCCGATCTTGAGGGGCGCGACAGGTAAACGACAACGGTTCAGTCTGGTGCAGGATGGATGCAGGGGCAAAGCCCGGTTTTCCTCAGCCACGCGTTCCTGGTTCCTGGTTCCTGGCTACTGATTTATTGGGCCGTCGCCAAGCGGTAAGGCACTGGGTTTTGATCCCAGCATTCGCAGGTTCGAATCCTGCCGGCCCAGCCATATGTTAAGTAGCGGGTATTGTCTGACGAGTTATTTCGCCGAAAAGAGATTCTGGGACACAGTTTGCCGGGGGTAGTGTGGCTGATAGCAACATGATGGTGTTTACGGGTAATTCAAACCCGCAGCTGGCGCATGACATTGCGGCCCGGCTGGGTATGCCAGTGGGCAACGCCGTAGTGGGCCAGTTCAGCGACGGCGAAGTGATGGTGGAGGTAATGGAGAATGTCCGTGGCAAGGACATCTTTATAGTACAGCCAACCTGCGCACCGTCGAACGATAATCTGATGGAGTTGCTGGTGATGGTTGATGCCATCCGACGTTCCTCCGCGGCCCGCATCACGGCGGTGGTGCCGTACTTCGGTTACGCCCGCCAGGATCGGCGACCACGCTCGGCCCGGGTTCCCATCACGGCCAAGGTCGTGGCAGATATGATCGGGGTGGTGGGTACGGACCGCGTTTTGACAGTGGACCTGCATGCGGATCAGATCCAGGGCTTTTTCGATATTCCGGTCGATAACGTCTATGCCTCGCCAATTTTACTGGGAGACATCTGGCGCCAAAAGTACGATGATTTGATCGTCGTATCGCCGGACGTCGGTGGGGTAGTGAGGGCCCGGGCAATTGCCAAGCGGCTTGATGACGCGGACCTTGCGATTATCGACAAACGCCGGCCGCGGCCGAATGAGGCCAAAATAATGAATATTATTGGTGATGTGGAAGGCCGTTCCTGCATCATCGTCGACGACATGGTGGACACCGCAGGCACGCTGTGCCAGGCGGCTGGCGCGCTGAAAGAACATGGCGCGGCAAAAGTAGTGGCCTATTGCAGTCATGCGGTTCTTTCAGGACCTGCAGTGGACAACATTTCCAATTCCAAGCTGGATGAACTGGTGGTGACCGATTCTATTCCGCTCTCCGAGGCCGCGCGGAAATGCGAACGAATCCGGCAATTGAGTATCGCTGAACTGCTGGCCGAAACCATGCGGCGCATCAGCAATGAAGAATCCGTTAGTTCACTGTATGTGGACTGACACAACCACGTCACTTCTGGTCGCGGAAGTGGCGGCGTCAACCCGCTGGGTTGGCGTATTTAACCCGTAGAGGAGATAGACCAATGAGCGAGAGCTTTGTGATTGAAGCCGAGCCACGTACAGACCTGGGGAAGGGTGCGAGCCGCCGCCTGCGTCGTGAAGGCAAGGTGCCCGCGATTGTGTATGGTGCAGGCAAGGAACCCGTATCAATAGCGTTGGAGCAAAATGTGTTGCTCCACCAGCTTGAAAATGAAGCCTTTTTGTCACACATCCTGACCGTCAAGGTGGGCGGCAGTGAGGAACAGGCCATTGTTAAGGATTTGCAACGCCATCCCAGCAAACCACGTGTACTGCATATGGATTTACTGCGTGTCAGCGCCAAGGAAAAAATTCGCGTTACTGTTCCGCTGCACTTTTTGAATGAAGATATCGCACCTGGTGTGAAAGCCGGTGGCCTTGTCGCGCACAGTTTGACAGAGGTCGAAGTGTCCTGTCTGCCCAAGGACTTGCCAGAGTTTCTCGAAGTTGATCTGGCTGACGTCGATTTGGACGGAATTCTGCATCTGACCGACATCAAGTTGCCAAGTGGTGTTGAACTGGTTGAACTGACGCATGGCGAAGGTCACGACCTGCCCGTCATTAGTATTCACATGCCTCGTGCCGGTAAGGAAATCGAAGAAGAAGAGGCAGGTGAAGTCGCCGAAGGTGAAGCTGCCGAGAAAGGCGAGGCGCCTGGCGGGGAAGACTAATTCCATTCCTGTATGCCGTTTCGGTAACCGGCGTTGTCAGCGCGTGTTGATCTTGTTGTCGGTCTGGGTAATCCCGGGCCAGAGTATGAGCACACGCGTCATAACGCCGGTTTCTGGTTTCTGGATGCCCTGGCGTACGCGCACAATGTGGGATTCCGGCAGGAGAAGAAATTCCACGGTGCCGTCGCGCGGATCGATGTTAATGGCCATGAAGTGTGGCTCCTCAAGCCCGATACATTTATGAACCTTAGTGGTCAGGCCGTGCAGGCGCTGGCCAGTTTCTACAAAATTGAACTGACCCATATTCTGGTGGTTCATGACGATCTCGATCTTTCCCCTGGCATCGCCCGTCTCAAGCAGGGTGGCGGTCATGGCGGGCACAATGGCCTGCGTGACATCGCCAGCCGTATGGGGGGGAACGGGTTTTTACGATTACGCCTTGGTATTGGCCATCCGGGGGATCGGCAGAAAGTCACCGGCCATGTGCTGAAGAAGGCGACAGATGACGATCGCACCGAAATTGAACGTGCCATTGAACTGGCCATGCGCGTATTGCCGGATGTCGTCAACGGCGACCTGCAAAAGGCGATGAATCAGTTGCATTCGCAACCGGGAAACGGGACGCGTGACGAGTGAAGTGGATTCCGCTCATGTCATCTGTCCCCCGTTTTCCGTAACTCGGAACTGAATAAATGGGATTTAAATGTGGCATTGTAGGTTTGCCCAATGTAGGCAAGTCGACCCTTTTCAATGCTCTGACCAAAGCGGGCATTCAGGCGGAAAACTATCCGTTCTGTACCATCGAGCCCAATGTGGGGGTGGTGCCGATGCCGGATCCCCGGCTTGATGCGCTGGCAGCCATTGTCAAACCGCAGCGGGTGTTGCCGACGACGATGGAATTTGTGGATATTGCCGGGTTGGTAGCGGGTGCGTCGAAGGGAGAGGGACTGGGTAACCAGTTTCTGGCCAATATCCGCGAGACTGATGCGATTGCCCAGGTGGTGCGCTGCTTCGGGAATGACGACGTCGTGCATGTGGCCGGCAAGGTCGATCCGCTCAATGATATTGAAGTCATCAATACGGAACTGGCGCTGGCCGATATCGACTCGGTAGAAAAAGCCATCAACAAGACGTCCAAAGTGGCCAAGTCGGGCGACAAGGATGCAAAAACCAGACTGGCTGTATTGGAGCGGATTCGGGAACACCTCAACCAGGGCGAACCGGTGCGGACGCTGGGGCTGGATGAAGACCAGCAAGTGCTGATCCGGGATCTTTTCCTGCTGACGATAAAACCCACCATGTATATCGCCAATGTGTCCGAGGATGGATTTGAAAACAATCCATTGCTGGACGCAATGACCGGGTACGCGCAACGCGAAGGCGCACCAGTCGTCCCGGTTTGCGCCGCGATTGAAGCGGAAATGGTGGAGCTGGATGATGATGAGAAGGCCGAGTTTCTGGCCGAGATGGGGCTCGATGAACCGGGACTGAACCGGGTGATCAGGGCCGGCTATGGTCTGCTTGGCCTGCAGACCTATTTTACCGCTGGAGTAAAGGAAGTGCGGGCCTGGACGGTATCCATCGGCGCCACCGCACCGCAGGCGGCCGGCGTGATCCATACTGACTTCGAGAAGGGGTTCATCCGCGCTGAAGTGGTGTCCTACGATGATTTTATCCGGTATCAGGGTGAGCAGGGCGCCAAGGAAGCAGGCAAATTACGCCTGGAAGGCAAGGATTACATTGTGCAGGACGGGGATGTGATGCATTTTCGCTTCAACGTCTAGACGCACTGACCCGCTTCGAGGGAACAGGAGAAACCGGTATAAAGTGATGGTAAGTAGTTGATTTGGATGGCGGTTCTTATCGCTTATCACCCCGGGTCAGGGCGCTCGCGGCTTGACATTAACGGGCCCTGAACGCAAAATGCCCGCCTTTCCGCCACCGCAGACGGTGGTAGAGGTAACATTGGCGAGGTAGCTCAGCCGGTTAGAGCGCAGCACTCATAATGCTGAGGTCGGGAGTTCAAGTCTCCCCCTCGCTACCACATACAACAGGGACGGGCCGAGTGGCGATGAAATGCGACTCGGCCTTTTTTCGTTTATACACTACGCTCCCCGCCACATTTCCCTTTCTGTCTAATCACTTGCGCTAGAATGTTATAACGATGGCGGGTATGGGCTATGCCCGAATTGTTACCGTGTTCAATTCTGATGCTGGATCCGCGATGGGCGAATATCGACTGACGGCGGCCTTGTTCCTGCGCTTTCTGGCGCTGATCTATTTTTTTGCGTTCGTTTCTATCGGGGTGCAGATCCGGGGTCTTGCAGGAGAGCAGGGTATTCTGCCATTCAGCGCAGTGCTTGAACGCTACGAGGCCATGTCGGGCATCGAGCGCTACTGGAATATCCCGACCCTGTTCTGGATCAATGCCAGCGATACTGCCCTGGTTGGTGCCGCCATCCTCGGTTGTATATTTGCGGTATTGCTGTTTTTTAATTTCCTGCCCCGCATCGCATTGATTGCCCAGTTGCTGTTATATCTGTCGCTGGTTCATGCGGGACAGTTGTTTATGAATTTCCAGTGGGACGCCCTGTTGCTGGAAGCGGGCCTGCTGGCTATTTTTCTTTCCCCCGGCTCGCGCTATACGGTGTGGCTGTTTCGCTGGCTGCTGTTCCGTTTTCGATTCCTATCGGGCCTGTCCAAACTGGTCAGTCTGGATCCGAGCTGGGCCAACCTGACCGCGGTTGTTTATTACTTTGAAGTCCAGCCGCTACCCAACTGGATTGCATGGTACGTGAACCAGTTGCCGGACTGGCTACTGGCTATCGGCGCCGGTTTTACCCTGTTCGTAGAAATCGTCGTTCCCTTTATGATGTTTCTGCCGCGGCCGTACCGGTTTGTGGCGGGCTGGCTAACGATATTTCTGCAAATTGTAATTCTGCTGACCTCCAACCATAACTGGTTCAACCTGCTTACTATCAGCCTGTGCCTGTTTCTGTTCGACGATCAAGCACTGCGTCGGATAATGCCGGTTCGTGCCGAGTCCTGGCTGATGAAAAAACCGTTGCCGATTGGGAAGGAAGGCCGATTTTATCCCGTTGGTATGGGAATGTTGGGCGGACTGATTGTGGTAGTCAGCATGGCGCAAATCGCCAGTCTGGTCACCGGGCAAAAAGTGGGCGGCCCCATTGGCGAAGTCGTTAATCAAGTGGAGGCCTTCCGGGTCGTCAACCGTTACCATGTATTTCCGACCATGAAGACCGAGCGGATCGAGCTGGCTATATCCGGATCGGAAGATGGCTATCATTGGCGAGAGTACAAGTTCAAATACAAGCCGGGTGATCTGGATAAATACCCCGAGTTTGTTATTCCCCATCAACCGCGACTCGACTGGCAGATGTGGTTCGTCACCATCGATCCCTACTTTCTGCCCTGGTTCGACAACTTCCTGCAGGCATTGCTGGAGAACTCACCAACTGTGACCGATCTACTGGCCGACAACCCCTTCCCGGATAGGGCGCCACGCTATCTGCGGGTCGATGTCTATCGTTATCACTTCACCGACTGGCAGACCCGGGCCAGAACCGGCCAGTGGTGGACCCGGGAATATCTGGGGCCGTTCCGGCCGCTGCCTTACCTTGCCCGCCGTCCCTTGGCCAGTAATGGTGGCCATGGCCATCGATGAGGCAGGCTGTGCCCTGGACCGAAGATGAATTCGGTGGGAGAATTTCGCTTATGTGATGTATCCAGGTGTCTTTGCGAAGGCAAAATCCGGGCAGATATTTGTTCTCGAAGTATCAGATCACGCCAAAGACTTGTCCCAAAACGCCAGATACAGCAGTGGTTGGAACATCGATGTTTTACTGTGTTCTCATTAGCCAGTGAATAAACTACGGTGGGCGTGATCGGGTGACTTACAGTGTTCCCGGTATTAAGCGCCAGAAATTATTATTGACGTAATGGGGAGACAACGTATGGGCAAGATACCTGACAGCGAAGCGAAGAAGGCTTCCGCACATGGCTTTGAGATCGGCAAGGAAATTGCCAAACACTATGACGATGAAAAACACGTGATGAATGTCCTGTGCGGTATCGTCTACATGTTGATTCTGGAAGAGAAAATCACGGCGGAGCAAGGCGTAATGACTATTTTTGAGGTGGCAAAAAATTGCAGTGTGGATCTGCAGGCGCTGGTCGATCTCACCAAGCACGTTGATAAGTCGGGTAAGCACAACTAGTAAGACGCGAATAAACGCTTTTTTATGCCTGCTCCATCTCCGTAGTATATTTTCCATACCGTGCTGCGCCATTCAGACGGGCGCGTTTCAAAAGGGCATCCTGTGCGGCCTTGACGTTTTCCTTTTTTCCCTGCCAGGCATGCAGGGCAGGTTGTTGCAGGGCACGTCCATAGGAGAAAGATAACTCCCACGGTTGACCGGGAAACAGTTCATTCATGGCATTCAGGTTGACGGTGGCTTCTTCCGGACCCTGGCCGCCAGACAAGAAGTTGAGACTGGGTACTGCAGCCGGTACGCAGCGGCGTAATTGTCTTACGGTTTGTGCCGCTACTTCCCCGGGATCGGCCTGCTGGGCATGGTCTTTACCGGGTACCACCATACTGGGTTTGAGAATGGTGTATTCCAGAATTACACTATGGCGATTCAACGCCTGATACACAGCATGCTGAACCGCTTCGGTCACTTCAAAACAACGTTCAATGGAGTGGTCACCGTCGATCAAAACCTCCGGTTCGACAATCGGAACAATACCCACGGATTGGCAAATGGCGGCGTAACGGGCCAGTACTTCCGCATTGGCCTCGATGGCCAATCGATGCGGGTTGTGGGTGCCGATGGGGTATACTTCACGCCACTTTGCAAAGCGTGCCCCCTGTTGTTTGTAACCTGCAAGCCGGTCTGCCAGGAAGTCGAGTCCCTGGGTAATCATGTCACCCGGCGAATTAACCAGGGGTATCTTGCCCAGATCCACCTTGATGCCAGGCACGATACCCTGCTGTTCAGCTAGCTCCGGTAGCAAGGTGCCATCATCGCTTTTCTGGGTCAGCGTTTCCTCAAACAGGATAATGCCGCTAACATAGTCACCCAAGCCAGGGGTAGTGAGCAACAGACTCCGCCACGCACGGCGGTTATCCTCGGTGGATTCGACATCAATGGCCTTGAAGCGTTTGGCCATGGTGGGGTGACTCTCGTCGGCGGCCAGTATCCCTTTCCCCTTTTGTACCATGTTCTCAATGGTGAGCTGCATTTCGGTCTGTGTTGACATGAACGATTTACCTCCAGCTTGTCAAATGGGTAGTGTTCGGGTGGATAAGATACCGCAAATTCGCACCCATTAAGACACATTATTAATAATGATATATTTTCAATTAACGACCAAACAATGCAATTATTTCATGATATAAAAAATTGCGAAATTTTGGCCAGAGGAGAAACTAGGGCCATGATACCTGGAGACACTGCAAGATCAACTGCGGCCAAAAAAAAGGTCGCGGGAAAAAAAGTAGCCAAAAAGAAAGTCAACAGTAAGAAATCCACCAAAAAACAAACTACCAAAACAGCTAGTTCCTCATCCGGTCAACACAAGACAAAAAAGAACTCAGTTAGCAGTAAACGCAAGCCAAAACACAGTGGTGAACTACACCAGATGATCGCAGAAGCAGCTTACCTTCTGGCTGTGCAACGTAATTTTGTTGGAGGTTCGCCACTCGATGATTGGCTGACAGCGGAAGCCGAGATAATAAAACAGCTGGATGATTCAGGGGACTGAATGATGGAACATCGCTGTTCCTCCCGTCATGAAGAGAATTATCGTGTTATTGTTAGTGACAGGAAAGGGCAGCAATCCAGAGGAAAAGTGCTAAATGCAAGCAAAGAAGGAATTTGTGCAAAATTGGATAATGCAGTTTTTGACCAGGGTGAGGTAGTGGATGTGCAATTTCCATCAGAGGAAAACACATACTACGGTTCGGATTGCGTGGCTGCCTACGTAGTGTATGTTGACGAGGATCAGCTTGGGCTGTGGTTGCTTGACGAGTAAATCGGATTGATTGACTTCATTGCGACCAATGTATCCGGTTTGATTCCAGCTTAATACACTGGTCTTGGAGTGGAAGGGTACAAGCAATAAGACGCAGGACGGGAATTTCTTCGCGATAACTGAAAACCATGGATGGCATCCTGCCAGATACTCAAGGGGTTTCATCGGGTGCCTTTCCGGCCAATGTTCGTCAATCGGATTGTCGTATAGCGCACTTAATCTTTATCCGCTGTCATTCGTTTCCAATCCCTGGCGAAAGTGGCCCAGCTGATACAGCAGGCTGACCCCCACCAGGGGTATACCAAGCTCGCTGGCCGTTTTCAGATAGTCACCGGCAAGTACCCCTGGACCACCGGAATAAATGGGAAAGGCCTCCTGGAACCGGGTCTTTGCCGCATAGTTTCGTATTGCTCTTCCTGCTGCAGGACGGGTATCAGGTACTATGAAATCTTAGCGGCTACAAAGTATTTCGGCCGCACGAACGATATCTGACGGACGAGGAATGCAGGCCGCTTCCAGTGTGGCATTGAAGGGGATTGGGAGTTCCTTGCCGCCAATCCGAACTGGTGGAGCGTCGAGATTGAAGAAACAGTGCTCCGTCAGTCCAGCGGCAATTTCGGCACCAGTGCCCGCATAGCAACTGTCTTCCTCGACCACCAGCAAGCGATGGGTCTTGTCTACGGATGTGGCACAGGTGGCCCAGTCGATGGGGCGCAGGCTGCGCAGGTCAATGACCTCAGCTTCGATACCTTTCTCCGCCAGTTGTTCGGCTGCGCGCAGTGACAGGTCCAGCATGCGGGAATAGGTCACGATGGTCAGATCCTTGCCTGGCCGATGCACTCGGGCCCGGTGCATGGGGGGAGCTTCGCGGGATGTATCGAGCAGGCCCTTGCTGAAGTAGAGCAATGCGTGCTCCAGCAGAATGATGGGTTCATCACTGCGGATCGCCTGGCGCAGTTGCCACCAGGCATCCTGCGGGGTGGCGGGAACAGCAATGCGCAGACCAGGCACGTTCATCAGGGTTTG
>Ga0316579_10000205_pt1 | contig 17584 bp, 18 predicted proteins | sample J5NA_2_FD_203074 | JGI IMG/M metagenome (GOLD analysis project Ga0316579, IMG submission 203074) | Rhizosphere microbial communities from salt marsh grasses in Alabama, United States - J5-7_160517rDrA | ecosystem: Host-associated > Plants > Roots > Rhizosphere | place: USA: Alabama | collected... | reverse complement strand
GAGCACGGCGGCTTCAAGGAAATCATATCGCGCATCAGCGGTCAGGACGTGTACGCGCGACTGAAATTCGAGTCCGGCGCACACCGCGTGCAGCGCGTTCCCGAAACCGAATCCCAGGGTCGCATCCACACCTCGGCCGCAACCGTTGCGGTACTGCCGGAAGCGCCCGAGCAGGTCGCAATCAACATCAATCCCGCCGACCTGAAGGTAGACACATACCGCGCCTCGGGCGCCGGCGGGCAGCACATCAACAAGACGGATTCGGCCGTGCGGATCACGCACCTGCCCACCGGCATCGTGGTCGAGTGCCAGGATGAGCGGTCGCAACACAAGAACCGCGCACGCGCGCTGTCGCTGCTGGCCGCGCGCATGCAGGCGGCCGAAGACGAGAAGCGCCAAAGCGAGGAATCCGAAACCCGCCGCACGCTGGTCGGCAGCGGCGACCGCTCGGAACGCATCCGCACCTATAATTTTCCCCAGGGACGGGTCACCGACCATCGTATCAACCTGACCCTCTACAAGCTCGAGGAAATCATGCAGGGCGCGCTCGACCAGATCGTCGAGCCGCTGCGCCGCGAAGACCAGACCGACCGCCTCGCGGCTCTCAGCGCCCGGGAAGCCTAGACCGGGCAGCCGTCCGCGAGACGATGCCTTGCCATCCAGGGGCCGACATCACGCCATGACGACCATTGCACAGGCTTTACGGGATGCCGTCGAGCGACTGACAGAGCAGCGGGATACCGCCCGCCTGGATGCCGAAGTGCTGTTGATGCACGTACTCGACAAGCCACGCAGCCATCTGTACGCCTGGCCCGAGCGGCGCCTGAGCCCCGCTGAACTGTCCCGTTTTGAAACCCTGCTGGCGCGCCGCGTTGCCGGTGAACCGGTGGCCCATCTCACCGGGCAGCGCGAGTTCTGGTCGCTGCCGCTGGGCGTCACCGCAGACACCCTGATTCCGCGCCCGGAAACCGAAATCCTGGTGGAGCAGACGCTGGCCGTACTGCCGCCGAACGAACCCCTGCGCATCGCCGACCTCGGTACCGGCAGCGGCGCTGTCGCCCTGGCACTGGCCCGGGAACGCCACCGCTGGCAATTGTTTGCACTGGACCGATCACCGGCCTGCATCAGTGTCGCCCGGCATAACGCCGAACGGCTGGGCATCGACTCCCCGCGGTTCCTGGTGGGCCACTGGAGCGCCGCGTTCGCCACGGCTTCGCTGGACGCCATTGTGTCCAACCCGCCGTACGTCAAAGACGGCGATGTGCACCTGCAAAGCGGTGACGTGCGCTTTGAGCCGTTAACCGCTCTGCGCGCCGGTGCCGATGGCCTGGACGATATCCGGCAATTGATCGATGACGCCCCGCGGGTGCTCAGAGGCGCCGGACACATCTTTCTGGAACACGCCCCCGAACAGGCCGACGAGATACGCAGGCTGCTGATGGATAAAGGCTTTATCGCCATTACCACAACCCCTGACCTGGGCGGCCGGGAGCGGGTTACGCGGGCCCGCTGCGGCCCCTGAGAAGCGCTCGCCTTACCCCTGCTTTTGCTATAGGATTGAGGCATGGAGCGACCCAGCCCGGCATTCGTAAAACACCGGGAAATCGGATTCCGCGATCCGCACCCGGACCCCAAGCAGGCGCAAACCGCAATTCTGCTGCTCGCCGATGTTGAGGGTATTGTGCGCGCCGTCATTCCCGACCTCAGGCAAAACAGCATCCATGTCAGCTACGACCTCAGCCTTATCTGCCTGCGGGTCATCGAAGCGCTGCTCGGCGAACTCGGCTTCCACCTCGACAACAGCCTGCTGGCGCAAATCAAACGCGCCCTGCACTACTACACGGAAGAAAACGAAATGCAGGCACTCTCGATCCGCGATGACCAGGATCACAGCACCCGGGAAGTGTTCATGCGTTGCTACCGCTGCAAGACGCACGGTTGCCGCGATGTGCGTCCCGAACACTGGCGCAGCTACCTGTAACCCGGCGACGCAGCCGGCTTTCCCGTAGATACCCGGCGTAAATTCCGGCTGATTTCCCCGTCGTGCCGCGGTATTGTCGCCGGATGGACGATCAGCAACTGTTGCGCTACAGCCGCCAGATCCTGTTGCCGCAGATTGACATCGAAGGCCAGCAGAAACTGCTCGATGCGCATGTGGGGATCATCGGCGCAGGCGGCCTGGGCTCTCCCGTGGCCATGTACCTGGCCAGTGCCGGTGTCGGCCGCCTGACCATCGCCGACCACGACCAGGTCGATCTCTCCAACCTGCAGCGGCAAATCCTGCACGACAGCAATGACATCGGCCGCCCCAAGGTGGAATCCGCACGCACGCGGCTCACCGCCCTCAACCCCGACGTCACGGTCACGCCGTTGAACGCCCGCATCGACGCGCTTCAATTGCAGCAACTGGCGCAGCAGGCTGACGTCATCGTCGATGCCAGCGATAACTTTGCCACACGCTTCGCCGTCAATGCGGCCTGTGTGGCCACCGGCACGCCGCTGGTCTCCGGCGCTGCAGTGCGCATGGAAGGCCAGTTATCGGTGTTTGTGCCGCGGCGCGACGACAGCCCCTGTTACCGCTGCCTGTACCGGGAAGGCGACGAACCCGACCAGACCTGCACGGACAATGGTGTCCTCGCGCCCATTGTCGGCATCATCGGCAGCCTGCAGGCGCTCGAAGCGCTCAAGCTGCTACTGGGTATCGGGGAAACGTTGTGCGGTCGCCTGCTGGTATTTGACGGCCTTCACCACGAATGGCGCAGTATCAGGTTGCACAAGGATCCGTCCTGCCCTGTTTGCGCCGCCGGCCCGGAAGCAGCGGCCGGGCACACCGCAACTGAATAAACCCTTCAGCCCGCGGCAAACGCCAGTACATCCTCCAGGGTCCGGCGTGGCACTTTGATGCCGTGCTGTTCGAGGAGATGGTCGGCGAATACCTCGAGTGAGGCCGGCGGCGGCGACATGGCACGCAGGAACCCGCCCAGGTCCTCAATAACCGCCCACGGATAGATGATCCAGCGCCAGTCGACGACCTCCTCGGCATAGTAGTCGGGAACAAAGCTGGAAACCCGTTTGTGATGCAGAACCGCTGTCCTGAGTTCGGCGGGCTCGCCGTGCTCGTGCAGATGGTGCATGGCAACCTCAAAGGTATCCCCCGAATCACTGACATCGTCGACCAGCAACACGTGCCTGCCGGAAATATCGGTACTGAGCGGGTAACGGATCCTGGCGGCCCGTTGCCTGCGCGCGCCGCGATAGTGTTCTATCCTGATATCGGTAAGATCAAAGACGCCCAGGCAATCGGACAATATCCTCGCCGGCATGTAGCCGCCGCGCCCGATGGCGACAATAATGTCGGGACGAAACCACGCGGTGTGGATGATGCGCGCAAGCTGCTGAGCCAGGCGATAGAACCGCTCCCATGAAACCAGCTCGCAAGGTGGTCCGCGCCCCGCCACCCGTTATCCAGCCCGGTAAGCTGCTCGCCGCGCCCGCAGACGACAGCGGCACCGCGTTTCAACGAAGGTTGCCCATAGAACCGTCACCAGACATTCGGACTGACCGGCAGCGTAGCCGATTCCTGAGGACTGCTGCACGCCCAAACCCCCATTGCTCGAGAACGTCTGCTGTTTATCATCCTAGCCGCTGGATTGCTTCATTGCCAGCACCCGCCACAGACTGACGCCCGGGATGCTGCCACGCAAAAGGCCGGCGCTGGCGCCCGCCCCGTCACGCTGGTTATAGTTGGCAGGTGGAAGAGATTATTCTGCCCCGGCAACTGGTCAACCAGATACTGCACCAGGCCCAGTCGTCGCCCGATGTGGAGGTCTGCGGCCTGATCGCGGGCAAACACGGGCGGCCGCTGCGGGCTATCGCGATCAGCAACGTCTCCGACCAGCCAGAGCGCCTGTTTGCCATGGACCCGGCGGAGCAGATAGATGCGCAGCGCAGAATGCGCGAACAGGGCGAAGAGCTGTTCGGCATTTATCACTCGCATCCCCACGGACCCGCAGAGCCCTCCGACACCGACCTGCAACAGGCCGGTTACCCGGAGGCGCTGTACATTATCGTCTCGCTGAACACCAAGGGCGTACTGGAGATGCGCGGCTTCCGGCTGAAAGAGGGTCAGGCCACCCCGGTTCACCTGGAGATATAGGCGCTAGTGCCGGGTCGGCGGGATTTCAGGCTGCGCGGCTGCCGCGAACAGGCGCTCCACATCCACCGCGTCATAGGCATACACCTGGCGACAGAATTCACAGCTTACCTGCACGTCGCCCTCCTGCTCGAGAATATCGCGCACCTCGTCATAACCCAGGCCTCGCAGCATGGTCTCGATGCGCTCGGCCGAACACGAGCAACGGAAACTCAGCGGTTCGGCGTCGAACAACCGCACGTCTTCTTCGTGAAACAGGCGGCGCAGCAGTTCACGCGCCGTCAGATCCAGCAACTCCTCCGGCGAAACCGTATCGCCGAGAAACACATCGCGGTTCCAGTCCTCGGCGTCGCGGCTGCGTCCCGGCAGGCGCTGTAACAACATGCCACTGGCGCGCCGCTCCCCGGCCGCCAGCCACAAGCGCGTGGCCAGTTGTTCGGAACGCTGGAAATAGTCCTCCAGGGTTGCGGCCAGCGTGTCTTTTTCCACCGCAATCAAACCCTGGTAGCGTTCCCCGCCCCCGCCCGGGTCAATGGTCAATGCCAGGCGCGCGGCGGCGCCCACCTGCTCGCCCAGCTTGCCGTCGGGCACCTCACCGTGCCAGTGCGCCAGCCCGCGCAACGTGCCCTGGGCGGTCACCTCCGCCAGCAACAGGCTCACCGGCCCTTCGCCGTGGAGCTGCAGTTGCAGGGAACCGTCGATTTTGACAGTCGCCGACAGCAAAGCGGCGGCGGCGAGGGCTTCTCCGAGCAGGTTCCGCACCGCAGACGGATAGTCTTGCCGTTCCAGCATGGCACGCCAGCTTGCATCCAGGTGCACCAGTTCGCCACGCACATCGGTGCGCTCAAAAACGAAACGGTGCAGGCAATCGGCATCACGGGAAGACATAGTTGTAAAACAGTATCGGAGCGATGGGGCAGCGTGCAACCACGGCAGGCGGGGCGCCCGCACACCGGGAACCTGCTGCGCGGCACCCCGTACGGCGGCGGTGCGGCCTGGCGCGCGCCGGGTTTACTCCGTCAGCAGCTGCCGGAGAATCTTGTTCACCTCGCCGGGGTTGGCCTTGCCCTGGGTGGCTTTCATCACCTGCCCGACAAAAAAGCCCAGCAGCTTGTCCTGGCCACCCTTGTACTGTTCAACCTGTCCCGGGTGATTGGCCAGCACGTCGCGCACGATCTTTTCGATCGCACCGGTGTCGGTGATCTGTTTCAGTCCCTTTTTCTCGATGACGGCGTCGGCATCGCCTTCGCCGGCCCACATCGCCTCGAACACCTGTTTGGCGATCTTGCCGGAAATGGTCCCGTCGCTGATGCGACGCAGCATCCCGCCGAGCATCTGCGGACTGACCGGGCTTGTCGTGATATCCCTGCCTTCCTTGTTCAGCAGACCGGCGAGCTCGCCCATCACCCAGTTGGCTGACAGCTTGCCTTCGCCGTCCGCCGCGGCCACGGTTTCCTCGAAGAATTCAGCCATTTCGCGGCTCGCGGTCAGCACCCCGGCGTCATAGTGCGACAGGCCGTATTCGCTGATGAAACGTTCGCGCCGGGCGTCGGGCAACTCCGGCAGGGTCGCTGCCACTGCGTCGATAAAGGCCTGATCCAGTTCCACCGGCAACAGATCGGGATCCGGGAAGTAACGGTAATCGTTGGCCTCTTCCTTGCTGCGCATCGGACGGGTTTCGTTCTTGTCGGCGTCATACAGCCGGGTTTCCTGCACCACCTCGCCACCGCTCTCGATAAGATCGATCTGGCGCTCGATTTCGAAGTTGATGGCGCGCTCGACGAAACGGAACGAGTTGATGTTCTTGATCTCGGCACGCGTACCGAACGCTTCCTGACCCGCGGGGCGCACCGAAACATTCGCATCGCAGCGAAACGAACCCTCCTGCATATTGCCGTCGCAGATATCCAGGTAGCGCACCAGCGAATGGATTTTTTTCATGTAAGCGACGGCCTCTCCGGCCGAACGCATGTCGGGTTCCGAGACGATCTCCAGCAACGGTGTCCCCGCACGGTTGAGATCGATTCCGGTTTCGCCGTGAAAATCCTCGTGCAGTGACTTGCCGGCATCCTCTTCCAGATGGGCGCGGGTGATGCCGATGCGTTTGCTGCCGCCGTCCTCCAGGTCAATGTCCAGATGACCGCCGTGGACAATCGGCAGCTCGTATTGGCTGATCTGGTAACCCTTTGGCAAATCGGGATAAAAATAGTTCTTGCGCGCGAACACGGAACGCTTCGCAACGGTTGAATGGGTGGCCAGACCGAACTTTGCCGCCATGCGCACGACCTCGGCATTCAGCACCGGGAGCACGCCGGGCAGGCCGAGATCGACGGCGCAGGCCTGGGTGTTTGGCGCCGCGCCATAGGCGGTCGACGCGCCGGAAAAGATCTTGCTCCTGGTGGCCAGCTGGGCATGAATTTCCAGCCCGATGACAGCTTCCCATTTCATTTTGTTGCACTCGCTATTGAGAAATCCTTATAACCGCCGGTTCGCGCACACTCCAGGACTGCGTCAGCCATCGAGCAACGGCACGGCGTGTCCGCCCGCGCGACACGTCCTTCAGGCACCGAACGCGGCCGGTACGCACGTATGCCAATCAGTGGCCTGTTGATACCGGTGTGCGACATTCAACAGGCGGCTTTCGGCGAAATAATCACCGACCAGGTGCAGACCGACCGGCAGCCCGCCCGCGAACCCCGCGGGTATCGACATGCCCGGAAGGCCCGCCAGGTTCACCGCTATGGTGTAAATGTCCGACAGGTACATGGTAACCGGGTCATCGGCTTTTTCGCCCAGCTTGAACGCCGTGGTGGGCGTGGTTGGTCCGAGGATGATGTCGACCTCGGCGAATGCCTGCGCGAAGTCCTCGCGAATCAGCCGGCGTACCTGCTGGGCCTTGAGATAGTAGGCGTCGTAGTAGCCCGCCGACAGCGCATAGGTGCCCACCATGATGCGACGTTTCACCTCGGCGCCAAAGCCTTCACCGCGGGAACGCATGTACAGATCTTCGAGGTCCCCGGGGTTCTCGCAGCGGTAACCGAAACGCACGCCATCCATGCGCGAAAGGTTGGACGAGCACTCGGCGGGCGCCACGACATAATAGGCGGGAACCGCCAGCGAGCTGTTGGGCAGACTGATGTCCCGGACCACGGCACCGAGTTTTTCGAACTCGCCGACCGCGGTGTCGATGGCCGCGGCCACGCCGGGGTCCAGCCCTTCGCCGAAATACTCTTTCGGCAGACCGATCCTGAGGCCGTCGATCCCGTCGTCGAGTCCCTCAGAATACGCCTCGACCGGCCGCTCGAGGCTGGTGGAGTCGCGCTCGTCGAAACCACACATGGCCTCAAGCAGCAGCGCCGCGTCCGCAGCACTGGCGGCAAAGGCGCCGCCCTGGTCAAGGCTGGAGGCAAAGGCGATCATGCCGTAGCGGGAAACACGCCCGTAAGTCGGTTTGATGCCGGTAATACCACACAGCGCAGCAGGCTGCCGGATGGAGCCGCCGGTATCCGTGCCGGTCGCCAGTGGCGCCAGCCGCGCTGCGACCGCGGCCGCCGAGCCGCCGGAAGAGCCGCCCGGCACTCGCTCCAGATCCCAGGGGTTTTTCACCGGGCCGTAGAAGCTGGTCTCGTTTGATGACCCCATGGCAAACTCGTCCATATTGGTCTTGCCCAGCATAACGGCGCCCGCTTCCTTGAGTTTTCGCGTGACAGTCGCATCATAGGGCGCCTCGAAACTGTCCAGCATGCGCGAGCCGCAAGCGGTGCGGACACCCTCGGTGCAGAAAATATCCTTGTGCAGGTAAGGGATGCCGGTCAGCGGCGCGGCGTCGCCATTGCTCAACCGCTCATCCGCGGCCCTGGCGGCCGCCAGCGCGGCCTCGGCAGTGACCGTCACTACGCTGTTCAATTGCGGATCGTGGGCTTTGATGCGTGCCAGAAAGCTCTGCGCCAGCTCCACGCTGGAAAATTCGCCCGCCCGCAGGCCCTTGGCCAGCTCGGAAATAGTCTTTTGAAACATAGCCTACCCGTGTTATTCGATAACCTTGGGGACCAGGTAAAGTCCTGCCTCGACGCGCGGAGCGATACCCTGGAATTGCGCCCGCTGGTCGGTTTCCGAAACCTCGTCGGGACGCAGGCGCTGGCTGGCCTCAACAGGGTGCGCCATGGGCTCGACGCCGGTGGTATCGACCGCGTTCAGCTGTTCAACGAACGACAGGATATCGGACAGGTTGCGCGCGTAGAGCTCGTATTCCGATTCATCCACGCGCAGGCGTGCCAGGTGAGCGATTCTGCTGACGGCCTCTTTATCCAAAGACATGCGGGTAATCTCGTGTGACGGCTTCGGGAAAACGCAAAAGGTAGCATACTTGGGTGAGCCGTGGGTATGCGGGTGGCGCACACACCCGCAATAAAGACGCAATCTGCTTGCCCGTTTGTACCCGGGTTGTGTTAGATTACAGGCTTTTATACCGCTAGGGATTCAGCCCTCCATGTTCAGAAGTCTGATGGGGATGTTCTCCAATGATCTATCCATTGATCTGGGTACTGCCAACACCCTGATCTACGTGCGCGGCCAGGGTGTGGTACTCGACGAGCCCTCGGTGGTCGCCATTCGCCAGGACCGTGGGCCCGGCGGACCGAAAAGCATTGCCGCAGTGGGCGCCGAAGCCAAGGCCATGCTGGGTCGCACGCCGGGCAACATCACCGCCATCCGCCCGCTCAAGGAGGGCGTGATCGCCGATTTCACGGTCACCGAAAAAATGCTTCAGCACTTTATCCACAAGGTGCACGAAGCACGCTTCTTCCGCCCCAGTCCGCGCGTTCTGATCTGCGTGCCCTGTGGCTCAACTCAGGTCGAACGGCGCGCCATCAAGGAATCGGCCGCCGGCGCGGGCGCGCGCGAGGTCTACTTGATTGAAGAACCCATGGCCGCCGCTATCGGCGCCGGTATGCCGGTGGATGAAGCCCGCGGCTCCATGGTACTGGATATCGGCGGCGGCACCTCCGAAGTCGCCGTGATCTCGCTGAACGGCATTGTCTATTCGTCGTCGGTACGCATCGGCGGCGATCGCTTCGACGACGCCATTGTCAACTATGTGCGACGCAACTACGGGACGCTGATCGGTGAGGCCACCGCCGAACACATCAAGCAGCAGATCGGCTCCGCCTACCCCGGCGCGGAAATGAAGGAGCTGGAGGTCAAGGGCCGCAACCTGGCCCAGGGCGTGCCGCGCAGCTTCACCCTGAACAGCAACGAGATCCTGGAGGCGCTGCAGGAGCCCCTCGCCGGCATCGTCGGTGCAGTGAAAACTGCGCTGGAACAGACACCGCCGGAACTCGGCGCAGACGTTGCCGAGCGCGGCATCGTGCTCACCGGCGGCGGCGCACTGCTGCGCGACCTGGACCGGCTGCTGATGGAAGAAACCGGGCTGCCGGTGGTGGTTGCCGACGACCCGCTGACCTGCGTGGCCCGCGGTGGCGGTCGCGCCCTGGAACTGCTCGATGAGCGTGGTGGAGACGTGTTCGCGGTGGAATAAGCATCCCGCGGCCGCGCACACTGCCGGCCGGGCGAAACAGGTGCCATCGCAAGACGCCCCGGGAAAGTCTGACCAGCCGGCGCTGCCGGGCCTTGCCGGCACACAGCCGGCGGTAGCCGGGCGGCGCCATCAGGACGCGCCGGCAGTGATCGAGTTCGAGGAAGAGGTCCACTATTAAACAGATTTTTACAGCCGGTCCCCCCCTGTTTGCCCGCTTGCTGGTTCTGGCCTCACTCTCTCTTGTCCTGATGACAGTCGATCACCGCCAGCATCATCTGGACGATGTGCGCGCGGCCCTGTCGGTACTGGTCTATCCGCTGCAGTTGCTGGTGGACCTGCCCGGCACGACCAGCGAATGGTTCCGCGAATCACTGTCCACCCGACGCGACCTCCAGGAGGAAAACGCCAGCCTCCGCACCCAGCAGCTGGTACTCAATACCCAGCTGCAGAAGCTCGAAGCACTGGAAGCGGAGAACATGCGCCTGCGCGCCCTGCTGGACTCGTCCTTTCAGGTCGGCAAGCGCCCCATGCTCATTGCCGAACTACTTTCGGTCGACATGGATCCCTACCGTCACCAGATCGAAATCAACAAGGGCAGCCTCGACCATCTCTATAACGGTCAGCCACTGCTCGACAGCCAGGGCATCATGGGACAACTGATTCATGTCGGCCCGTTCACCGCAACCGCCATGCTGATCACCGATCCCAGCCACGCCATCCCGGTGCAAATCAATCGCACCGGATTGCGCACCATCGCCCTGGGCACCGGCAGTATCGACCGGCTGGATCTGCCGCACATCCCCACCAACGCGGACGTCCGTGTCGGCGACCTGCTGGTCAGCTCCGGACTGGGCGGTCGATTCCCGCCCGGTTACCCGGTGGCCGAAGTGACCTCGGTCGAACAGGACCCGGGCAACACCTTTTCGACCGTGGAGGCGCGTCCGCGGGCCAATCTCGACCGCAGCCGCGAGGTCCTGCTGGTGTGGCCGCCCAAGCTGCTGGAACCGGAGGCGGGACCTGCTGCGGGCGCCGCTGCCACGCCGGACAAAGCCACCGAAGGCGACACCGGCGGTGACAAGGCACCATGACGCTCACCCGGCACCACGGCGGCGTCATCATCGTGCTGAGTTTCGCGGCCGCCATGCTGTTGACTATCATTCCGCTACCCGACGGCCTGCGCACGCTGCGTCCCGACTGGGTGGTGCTGACGCTGATCTTCTGGTGCCTTGTGCTGCCCTACCGGGTCAGCGTCGGCTCCGGCTTCCTCGCCGGCCTGCTGCTGGACGTGCTGAACGGCACCCTGCTCGGAGAGCACGCGTTGTCACTCAGCATCATCGCCTACCTGTGTGTGCGCCTGCACCAGCGTATCCGGGTCTATCCCATGTGGCAGCAGGCGCTAACGGTTATGGTCTTTCTCGTCCTGCACCAACTGCTCACCCTGTGGATCGACAGCGTCATCGGCCGCCCCCTGCCCTCGCTGGGCTACTGGCTGCCATCGCTTGTGGGGGCCGCGCTCTGGCCGTTTATCTTCCAGCTGCTCACATCGCTGCGTATCAATTTTTCGGTTCAGTGAGGCATTTCGTTGCGGGTTACGATCAAGGACTACCTGTTTGAAAGCCACCTGTTCATGCAGCGCTCGGTGCAGGCGCTGGTGTTCGCCGGGCTGCTGATCGCGATCCTGGTCGGGCGCCTGGTATACCTGCAGGTCGTCGCCCACGAGCACTTCATCACGCTATCCGACGACAACCGCATAAAGATCCTGCCGTTGCCGCCCAATCGCGGCCTTATCTTCGATCGCAACGGCATCATTCTCGCCGACAACCTGCCCTCCTACCGCCTGGAAATCACCCCCGAGCAGATTCACGATATGCCGGCGACACTGGATGAGCTGGCCAGGCTGATCGAAATCCGCGATGTCGACCGCAAGCGTTTCGACAGGCTGCTCGCCCGCACGCCGGCCTTCAAACCCATTCCGCTGCGTTTTCACCTCAGCGACGAGGAAGTTGCCCGGTTCGCCATTGACCGCCACCGCTTTCCCGGCGTGGACATTGTCGCCGGCTTGTCGCGCCACTACCCGCACGGTCCGCTGGCGGCTCACGCGGTAGGCTATGTGGGACGCGTGGATGAACGCGACCTGCAAAAGATTGACGCCTCCAACTACAGCGGCACCACCCATATCGGCAAAGTCGGCGTGGAAAGGACCTACGAAGACACGCTGCATGGGACTGTCGGCTACCGGCAGGTGGAAACCAACGCCGAGGGACGCGTGCTGCGCACGCTGGTGCGCACGCCGCCTGTCCCGGGGGAAAACCTCTACCTCACACTGGACGCCGAATTGCAGCATGTGGCCGAACAGGCATTCGGCGAGCGCACCGGCGCGGCTATCGCCATCGACCCCGACAGCGGCGCGATCCTGGCATTTGTCAGCGAACCGACCTATGACCCCAACCTGTTCGTCAACGGTATCGACACCGATACCTACAAGGCATTGCAGGACGACGACAACCAGCCGCTTTTCAACCGCGGCCTGCGCGGCCAGTACCCGCCGGGCTCGACACTCAAACCCTTCGTCGGACTGGGTGGCCTGGAAACGGGTATTACCAGCGAATCCGCGCATACCTTCTGCCCCGGTTACTACCAGCTGCCGGGCAAGGACCGCAAGTACCGCGACTGGAAACGCGGCGGCCACGGCACCGTCGACCTGCGCAGCGCCATTGCCCAGTCGTGCGACGTGTATTTTTACGATCTGGCTCTGTCGATGGGTATAGATCGCCTGCACGACTACCTGGCGCAGTTCGGCTTCGGCAAACGCACGGACGTCGACATCAGCGGCGAATTGCCCGGTCTGCTGCCGTCTCGTGAATGGAAGCGCGCCATGCGCAACCAGCCCTGGTTCCCGGGAGAAACGCTGATCACCGGCATCGGCCAGGGTTTTATGCTGGCCACACCGCTGCAACTGGCCAGCGCTACGGCGACGCTGTCGGAATACGGCCGGCGCATGAAACCACACATTGTCGCGTCAACCCAGAAAAGCGACGATCCCGAGCTGGCGCCGGTGATGAACGATCCGGTAATGTATATTCCCATCGAGGACCGCGAGCACTGGCACGCCGTGATCGACGCCATGCACCAGGTTGTACAGGGACAACACGGCACGGCCCGCAAGGTCGGCCGGGGCGCACCCTACACCATTGCGGGCAAAACCGGGACGGCGCAGGTCTTCGGCCTGAAGCAGGAGGAAAAATATGACGCCGCCAAGCTGGAGGAAAAACTGCGCGATCACTCACTGTTCATTGCTTTCGCGCCCGTCGATGACCCGAAAATCGCTGTGGCGGTCATCGTCGAGAACGGCGGTAGCGGCAGCGCCGTCGCCGCCCCGATTGCGCGCACCATCATGGATGCCTACCTGATCAAACCGGACACACCATGAGTACACTCCTGGACAGCCACCGCGAAGACGCCAGCCGGCGGGACTGGCAGCATATCCTGCACCTCGACGCCATGCTGTTGTTCAGCCTGCTCGCGCTGTCCACGCTCGGCCTGTTCGTGCTGTACAGCTCGGCTGGCGGCGACGATCAGCTGGTATTGCGCCAGTGCATCCGCCTCGCCATCGCCTTTGGCGCGATGGTCATCGTCTCCCAGCTGCGTACTCAGTGGTTGCAACGCTGGACACCCTGGCTCTACAGCGTGGGTCTGCTGTTGCTGATCGCGGTGCTGGCTGTCGGTGATGTCGGCAAGGGCGCGCAACGCTGGCTGGATCTTGGCTTCGTGCGCTTCCAGCCTTCGGAAATGATGAAACTCGCGGTGCCCATGATGGTCGCCTGGTACCTGTCAGACAAACGCCTGCCGCCCTCACCGGGCCGGCTTGCGATCGCCGGGGCGCTGATCGTGGTACCGGTATTGCTCATCGCCAAGCAACCGGATCTGGGCACCTCCTTGCTGATTGGCAGTGCGGGCTTCTTCGTGCTGTTCCTCGCCGGCCTGTCCTGGAAGCTCCTGGGCGGCCTGACGGTGCTGGCCGGCGCCGGCGCGCCGGTATTGTGGCATTTCATGCGCGACTATCAGCGGCAGCGGGTTATCACCTTCCTGAATCCCGAGCAGGACCCGCTGGGCGCGGGTTATCACATTATCCAGTCGAAAATCGCCATCGGCTCGGGCGGGCTGTTCGGCAAAGGCTGGCTAAACGGCACCCAGGCGCACCTTGAGTTTCTGCCGGAACGGTCCACCGACTTCATTTTCGCCGTACTGGGCGAAGAATTCGGCCTGTTCGGCATTGGCGTATTGCTGGTTATCTACAGTTTCATCATCGTCCGCTGCATTTACATCGCCACCCAGGCGCAGGATACCTACAGCCGGCTGCTCGGTGGCAGCCTGGCAATGACGTTTTTTATCTATATCATTGTCAATACCGGCATGGTGACCGGGCTGCTGCCCGTCGTAGGCCTGCCGCTGCCCATGGTAAGTTACGGTGGCACGTCGATGGTGACGCTGATGGCCGGTTTCGGTATCCTCATGTCCATCCATACACACAGGAAACTGCTACCTACATAGGGAAACGCGGTGTCAATAAAGCGAAGTACAGTTATGTGGTTGAGCCTGGTGGCAGGCCTGCTGATCGCAACCCCGGGTTGCGCGGGCGATTTTCAGGACAACCCCCAGGTCACGTCGTTTATCGACGAGATGGTCAAGAGTCACGGTTTCGAGCGCGAACAGCTGGTGGCGCTGTTTGACCAGGCCAGGAAACGCGAGGATATTCTCGAGGCCATCGCGCGTCCGGCTGAGAAAACCAAGCCCTGGTACGAGTACCGCAAGATTTTCGTCACACCGGAGCGCATCGAAGGCGGCGTCGAATTCTGGAAAGACAATGCCGCCAGACTGGAGCGGGCCGGGAAACATTTCGAGGTCGATCCGGCCATGATTGTCGCCATTATCGGCGTGGAAACCCGCTATGGCAGGCACACCGGTTCCTACCGCGTGATCGATGCGTTGTCGACACTGGCGTTCGACTATCCGCCGCGCGCCAAGTTCTTCCGTTCGGAACTCGAACAATTCCTGATCCTGACGCGCGAGGAAGATGTCGATGCCACGACGGTAAAAGGCTCCTATGCCGGTGCCATGGGCTACGGCCAGTTCATCCCCTCCAGCTACCGGAACTACGCGGTCGACTTCAGCGGCGACGGCAAACGCAACCTGTGGAACGACCTGGATGACATCATCGGCAGCGTAGCCAACTATTTTCACCGCCACGGCTGGACCGCCGGTGCGCCGGTGGCCGCGCGGGTCACCGGCGGACTGCCCGTCGACGGCGTCGAAGTCTCCGACGACCTGAAACCGGGAAAGACCACAGCCGGCGACTTTTTCGCCAAGGGGGCTGTGACCAGCCCGAAGCTGCCCGCCGATCTGCCGGTGGCCCTGCTGGAACTCGAACAGGCCGATGGCCCCGAATTCTGGCTGACCGGCAACAATTTCTATGTGATCACGCGCTACAACCGCAGCCCGCTGTATGCGATGGCTGCCTACCAGCTAAGTGAAGCGATACGCGATGCTTACCGGAAAGACGCTCGCTGACAGGGCGCACGGCGCTTGCGGGCCTGCACTGATCGGCCTGGCGCTGCTGGTCAACGGCTGCGCCAGCGACCCCCAGGCGGGCCGCTATGCGCAGGCTTACGACAGCGCACCACAGCGGCATATCAACCTTGCGGATGTCAAGGACGCGGTGCCCAGGGCCGAGCCGCCCAGCCGCTACGGGAACCCGCGGACGTACGTGGTTCGAGGCAACCGCTACCACACGCTGACGAACAGCAAGGGCTACACCGAGCGCGGCATCGCCTCGTGGTACGGCACCAAGTTTCACGGCCATCGTACCTCCAGTGGCGACACCTACGACATGTACGGGATGTCTGCCGCCCACAAGACCCTGCCGCTACCGACCTATGCACGGGTCACCAATCTGCAGAACGGCAAATCGGTGATTGTAAAGATCAATGACCGCGGACCGTTCCACGAAAACCGTCTGATCGACCTGTCTTACGCAGCCGCCGCGCGCCTGGGGATACTGGGCAAGGGCACCGGTCTGGTCGAAGTGGCCGCCATCGATCCGGCCACCTACCACAAGGTCCCTGCGAAGCCTCGTATCGCGGCGAGCCAGCCGAAAGTCGCACAGGCCACACCGGCGGCGCAGGCAACCGACCAGCCCCCGGCGCACCAGCCGACGCTGTACCTGCAGGTGGGCGCTTTTCACAACCGCAGCAATGCCGAGCGGCTGCAGTCGCAGCTCAGCCGGGTCGATTTGCCCGCAGGGCTGACAATCAGCGAAAGCACCGCCGACAATCAGCGCGTGTACCGGGTCCGTATCGGACCGTTGGCCAGCGTCGAAACCGCCGACCAGTTGACCCAGTTACTGGTCGATCACGGCATTCGCTCGCCGCGGGTGGTCATCGACTAGGCGATGCCTGTGGTATTCGAGGGTTCGCCACATTGCCCCGCTGCCCGCAGGCGGCCAATGCCACAATTGAAAAACCTGCCACAAGCGCCGACAATAGGCGGCCAACCCAGCAAACAGTAGGACTCATGCAGACATTCCGACATTTCACTGTCCTGTTCGGCCTTTTCAGCTTTATTCTTGCCGCTGCCGCCCAGGCGGCGACCCCGATCCCCAAGCCACCAGAGGTGGGCGCCAAAGGCTATCTGGTGGAAGATTTTCTCAGCGGCCAGGCTATCGCCGAGAAGAACGCCGACGAGCCGCTTGAACCCGCCAGTATCACCAAGCTGATGAGCGCCTATGTGGTTTTTACGGAAATCCGTGACGGTTCCCTGTCGCTGTCGGACAAGGTGCGTATCAGTGAAAAGGCCTGGCGCACGCCCGGTTCGCGCATGTTCGTCGAGGTCAACTCCCAGGTCACCGTCGCGGATCTGATCAAGGGGATGATCATCGAGTCGGGTAATGACGCGACCGTCGCGCTGGCCGAACAGGTTGCCGGTAGTGAAGACAGTTTCGCCGCGCTCATGAACCAGCACGCGCAGCGCCTGGGCATGACGCACACCCACTTCGTCAACAGCACCGGTCTGCCCGACAAGGAACACTACACAACCGCACGCGATATCGTCCGGGTCGCCCGTGCGCTTATCAAGGAGTTTCCCGAGTATTACCGCTGGTACTCGGAAAAGAAATTCACCTATAACGACATAACCCAGTACAACCGCAACAAGCTGCTGTGGCGCGACGAGTCGGTCGACGGCATGAAAACCGGCCACACCGAGTCGGCCGGCTATTGCCTTGTCACCTCCGCCGAACGCGACGGCATGCGCCTGATCAGCGTGGTGCTCGGCACCAAGAGCGAAGAGGCGCGGGCGGACGCCAGCCAGTCGCTGCTCAACTACGGGTTTCGTTTTTTTGAAACGCACAAGTTGTACGATGCCGGCAAGAAGCTGACAAGTTCGCGCGTCTGGAAGGGCTCGACGGAGAGCGTCGATCTGGGACTGAGCGATACGCTGTATGTCACGATTCCGCGTGGCGAATACAAGCACCTGGATGCCAGTATGCAGCTGCACGAAAAAATCATCGCCCCGGTCAGCAATGGCCAGGCGCTGGGCGACGTGGTCATCCGTCTCGGCGATCAGACGGTCGCCGACAAGAACCTGGTCGCCCTGCAACCGGTCGCGGAAGGCAGTTTCTGGCAGCGCATCGTCGACGAAGCGCTGCTGTACTTCGAATAACGTGCCAACCGTCTACCTGAACGGGGCCTTCCTGCCGCAGGAAGAGGCCTGCATCCCGGTCACCGACCGAGGCTTTCTGTTCGGGGACGGTGTCTACGAGGTCATTCCCGCCTATGGCGGCCGGCTGTTCCGCCTGCCACACCACCTGCAGCGTCTGCAGAACAGTCTCGACGGCATTC
>Ga0316579_10000204_pt1 | contig 17584 bp, 14 predicted proteins | sample J5NA_2_FD_203074 | JGI IMG/M metagenome (GOLD analysis project Ga0316579, IMG submission 203074) | Rhizosphere microbial communities from salt marsh grasses in Alabama, United States - J5-7_160517rDrA | ecosystem: Host-associated > Plants > Roots > Rhizosphere | place: USA: Alabama | collected... | reverse complement strand
TCCGGAGCGCCCTGCCTGGGCTGCTCGGAGCCGGACTTCTGGGACGCCGGCGGCTTCTACGACGCGCTGTCGGTGCCACCCGGCAAACCGGGTGAATTACTCCTCACGGCCGGTGCCGTGGGCGCCGCGCTGGGACTCGCCGCCGGCGTCATGAGCCGGCGCAAGGCGCAGGCCGCGACCAAGACGCACCGACCGGTCACCGCGGATGAGCTGGAGCAGAAGCTATGATCACCCCGATGGAATTCCTGATGTGGACCAAGGGTCCGATGTTCCAGCTGGCGCTGACCGTGTTCGCACTGGGGCTCCTGGTCCGGCTGGTGGAGATCTTCGTGCTTGGCCGCGCGCACAACTACGCGGTGCCCCGCGGCAACGCGGTGGTGGGCGGCCTGCGTACCATGTACAAGCGCTTTCACACCGACGCCGGCACGTTCAAGGCGGCGCCCTTCGACGTGGTCGTGGGCATCATCTGGCACGTCGGCTTCATCGTCGCACTGCTGCTCTTTATTCCGCACGTGGAGCTGATCAAGTCCACGCTCGGCATCGGCTGGCCGGCGCTGCCCAACCCGGTGGTGGATGCGATTACGGCCATTACGCTCCTGGGGCTCCTCGCGGCGTTGGTGCACCGGCTGCTGCATCCGGTGAAGCGGTTTCTGTCCACCCCCGAGGACTATGCGATCTGGGCGGTGACCTTCCTACCGCTGGTGACGGGCTACCTGGCCTATCACCGGGTCATCAATCCCTACCCGCTGGGGCTCGGGCTTCACATCCTGTCGGCCGAGATCTTCCTGATCGTGCTGCCCTTCACCAAGCTCACGCACATCTTCACGGCCTGGGTCGCGCGCTACTACAACGGCGCCACCTTCGCCCGCAAGGGGGTCCAGTCATGACAGAAGCCGTCCTCACGTCTGGCGCCGACGCCGGGGCCGCCACGGCGCCCGCCAGCAGCTTGTCGCTGGCGCGCGGGCTCGCGGCCCTGCGCGAGGAGATGGACGCGCCGGTGGCGTCGTTCTTCTCCAGCTGCGTGCACTGCGGGCTCTGCGCCACGGCCTGCCCGTTCTTCGTCGAGACGGGCGACCCGAAATACACGCCCATCCACAAATTGGAGCCCATGCGCATCCTGTGGGAGCATGAGTTCACCCTCTGGGGCAAGCTCAAGGCGAAGCTCGGTCTGGGCCGGAAGGTTACCGATCAGATGCTCGCGGACTGGGAGCCGCTGCTTTATGACTCCTGCACCATGTGCGGGCGCTGCTCCATGGTCTGCCCGGTCGGCAACGATATCCAGTACATGATCCGCAAGGCCCGCGAGGGCCAGGTGGCCTCGGGGCATGCGCCCGAGGGGCTGATCGCCGCCTCGGTGCGGGCGGTCAAGACCGGCAGCCCGATGGGTCTCCAGTGGAAGACCCTGGAGGTGCAGATCAAGCACGTGGAGACCGCCACCGGGCTGGAAGTGCCCATCGACAAGCCGGGGGCGGACTACCTGGTGCTGCTGTCGTCGATGGAGATCATCAACTTCCCGGAGTACCTGGAGGCCATCACCAAGATCTTCGCCCACGCCGGCGTGAGCTGGACGCTGAGCGAGCAGTGCTTCGAGGCCACCAACGCCGGCATCCAGATCGGCTCCAAGGACATCGCCGCGACCCTGGTGCAGCGGGTGGTGGACGCCGCCGTGCAACTGCGCGTCAAGAACGTCATCAGCCCCGAGTGCGGCCACGCCTACACGGCCATCCGCTGGGAGGGGCCGAACGCCATCCAGCGCGCCTATCCCTTCAAGGTGTTCCACATCATCGAGGTGTTGGACCAGCTCCGCGCCGAGGGCCGCATCAAGACGGAGGGCAAGGAGACCGACCGGCTGTCCATGCACGACCCCTGCAACCTCGCTCGCAAGAGCGGTGTTATCCAGCAGCAGCGCAACCTGATGGACCTCGTGGCGGAGGACTTCGTGGACCTCAAGGAGCACGGCAAGCTGCAATGGTGCTGTGGTGCCGGCGGCGGCGTGTCGTCCAACGAGCGCGCCGAGGCGCTGAAGATGGCGGCCTTCAAGAAGAAGAAGCAGCAGATCGAAGAAGTCGAGCCGGACCGCATGGTGACCATGTGCGCCACTTGCCGCACGCAGCTCGAGGAGGGCCTGGAGGAGTACACCATGGACATCCCGGTGGTGGGGCTCACGGAGCTCATCGCGGATCACCTGATCGAGCCCGAGCAACCGGCCGCGGCGGCTGAGGAGTCCAAGCTATGAGCGAGCGCGTCGTCGTCGACCCCATCACCCGCATCGAGGGACATCTGCGCATCGAGGCGGAGATGGACGGGCAAAACATCGCCGCCGCCTACTCCTCCGGCACCATGGTACGCGGCATCGAGACCATCCTGCGCGGGCGCGACCCGCGCGACGCCTGGGCATTCGCCCAGCGTATCTGCGGCGTCTGCACCTTGGTTCACGGCATGGCCTCCGTCCGCGCGGTAGAGGATGCCCTGGCGGTCGAAATCCCGCCCAATGCGCAGCTGATCCGGAACTTGATGCTGGGCGCGCAGTACATCCACGACCACGTGATGCACTTTTATCACCTGCATGCGCTGGACTGGGTCGACGTGGTGTCAAGCTTGAGTGCCGACCCGAAGGCAACGTCGGCGCTGGCGCAGGGTATCAGCGGCTGGTCCAAGTCCTCCCCTGGCTACTTCGCCGACGTGCAGCAGCGCATCAAGAACTTCGTCGAGACCGGCCAGCTCGGCATCTTCGCCAACGGCTACTGGGGCCACCCGGCCTACCAGCTGCCGCCGGAGGCCAACCTGATGGCCGTCGCGCACTACCTGGAGGCCCTCGGCTGGCAGCGCGAGGTGGCCCGGCTACATGCCATCTTCGGCGGCAAGAACCCGCACCCGAACTTCGTCGTCGGCGGTGTCACCTCCCCCATCGACCTCAACTCCGACTCGGCCATCAACTCCAGGAAGCTGGCCCAGGTGCAGGATCTCATCAAGACCATGCAGCAGTTCGTCGCGCAGGTCTATGTGCCGGACACCATTGCCATCGCCGGCTTCTACAAGGACTGGGGCGAGCGCGGCGAGGGGCTCGGCAACTTCCTCTGCTACGGGGACCTGCCGCTCTCCGGCGGGAGCCTCAGCGACACCGGCGACTTCTTGTTCCCGCGCGGCGCCATCCTGAATCGCGATCTCACCAAGATCGAGCCCGTGGACCTGCACGCGGACACCGAGATCCAAGAGTTCGTCGCCCACTCCTGGTACGACTACGAGGACGGCAAGGAGACCGGCCTGCACCCCTACCAAGGTGAAACCAAGCTCGACTACGACGGCCGCGGCGGCGTCAAACCGCCCTACCGGCACCTTGACATGGCCGACGGCTACTCCTGGCTCAAGTCCCCGCGCTGGAAGACCCAGTCCGTGGAGGTCGGCCCCCTCGCCCGCATGCTGCTGCTCTACGCAGACACCGGCGCACCGGCCCACGCCCAGGCAAAGGAGCTGGTGGACTCCACCCTGTCCCAGCTGGACTTACCCATCGACGCCCTGTTCTCCACGCTGGGCCGCACCGCGGCGCGCACGCTGGAGACCCAGCTCGTCGCCGACAGCATGCAGACCTGGTACGACCACCTCATCGCCAACGTGAAGGCCGGCGATACCAAAACCTTCGCCGAGGACCTATGGCAGCCCGCCAGCTGGCCCAAACAGGCGCAGGGTGCAGGTTTCCTGGAGGCCCCGCGCGGCGCCCTCGGCCACTGGATCGTCATCGAGAACGAGCGCATCGCCAATTACCAGGCCGTGGTCCCCTCCACCTGGAACGCAGGCCCAAGAGACCCGCAAGGCGTCCCTGGCGCTTACGAGGCGGCGTTGGCCGACAACACCCAGCTGCACGACCCCAAGCAGCCCATCGAGATCCTGCGGACCATCCACTCCTTCGATCCCTGCATCGCCTGCGCGGTGCATGTGGCAGATCCGCAGACCGGCGAGTCCATCGAGGTCAAGGTCAGCTGAGCATCGTGATTGGTGCCGACAGTACGTCGAATCCCGCATCATCAACGGGGAGCGGGGACGCCGGAGCCGTGGGCCTCTGGAGAAGGAGTCGGCCAAAAGGTGACCCCACACCTCTCTCGGCCCCCATATCCCTCAAGGCGCCTGCGGCAGGGCCGCCGGCTGGACAAGGCCTGGAGCGACCGCGTTAGAATGCGGCGATAAAATCGAACCGAGCCAGCAGGTGAACGCGCCCCGGCCAGGCGCCGCGGCGGCCACCCGGGCCAGCCCGGCGCATCCCCCGCCGTGCACGTGCCGAGTCGGACCGACACCGAGAACTGCCCTCGCTGCTGCGCGCAGGAGGCCCAGTCGACCGCATCGCGCAGATTTCCATTCCCATCCCGAGGAGCGCTGCAACAGGGCCGATTGTCCTGCCAGGCTCGGGCCGGGTGTAAACCATTTCAACGGCGCTCACTCACGTGACTTCAGGACCAGAGGAGCTGAACACCATGAGTGAGCTCAACGACTTCACCGATTACAAGGTCGCCGACATCTCGCTTGCCGACTTTGGCCGCAAGGAGATGGACATTGCCGAGACCGAAATGCCGGGGCTGATGGCCATCCGCGCCAAGTACGGCCCGAGCAAGCCGCTCACCGGCGCACGCATCACCGGCAGCCTACACATGACCATCCAGACCGCGGTGCTGATCGAGACCCTGGTGGAGCTCGGCGCCGAGGTGCGCTGGTGCTCGTGCAACATCTTCTCGACGCAGGACCACGCCGCCGCGGCCATCGCCGCCCGCGGCATCCCTGTCTACGCCTGGAAGGGCGAGACCTTGGAGGAGTACTGGTGGTGCACCGAGCAGGTGCTGAACTGGCCCGACGGCGGCGGCCCGAACATGATCCTGGACGACGGCGGCGACGCGACGCTCCTGGTGCACAAGGGCGTCGAGTACGAGCAGGCCGGTAGCGTGCCGAACCCCACCGCGGACGACAACGAGGAATGGACCGCCGTGCTCGGCGTGCTCGGGCGCACCTTCGAGCGCGACAATCGCCACTGGCATCGCACCGCCGAGGGCATCCAGGGCGTCACCGAGGAGACCACCACCGGCGTGCATCGCCTCTACGAGATGCACAAGAAGGGCTCCCTGCTCTTCCCGGCCATGAACGTGAACGACTCGGTCACCAAGTCCAAGTTCGACAACCTGTACGGCTGCCGCGAGTCGCTGGTGGACGCCATCAAGCGGGCCACCGACGTGATGATCGCCGGCAAGGTCGCCGTGGTCTGCGGCTACGGCGACGTGGGCAAGGGCTCGGCCGCGTCGCTACGTGGCTTGGGCGCCAACGTCTGGGTCACCGAGATCGACCCCATCTGCGCACTCCAGGCCGCGATGGAGGGCTACCGCGTCGTCCATCTGGACGACGTCTGCGGCCAAGCGGACATCTTTGTGACGGCCACCGGCAACAAGGACATCATCACCGAAGCGCACATGCTGCGCATGAAGGACCAGGCCATCGTCTGCAACATCGGCCACTTCGACAACGAGATCCAGGTCCACAAGCTCGCCAAATACGAGTGGATCGAGATCAAGCCGCAGGTGGACCAGATCGTCTTTCCGGATGGCCATCGCATCACGCTGCTCGCCAAGGGCCGACTGGTGAACCTGGGCTGCGCGACGGGGCATCCGAGCTTCGTCATGTCCAACTCCTTCACCAATCAGGTGCTGGCGCAGATCGAGCTGTTCACCAAGCCCGAGGAATACCCCATCGGGGTCTACGTGCTGCCGAAGCACCTGGACGAGGAGGTGGCAAGGCTGCACCTGGACAAGATCGGCGCCAAGCTCACAGAGCTGCGGCCTGACCAGGCTGAGTACATCGGAGTCACCGTGGAGGGGCCGTTCAAGGCGGAGCATTATCGCTATTGAGGAAGGGCGGAGCGCCGAGGGCCGAGGGCCGAGGGCCGGGTTCGGACGTTTCTTCCGGACCTTGGTCCTCGGCCCTTGGCCCTTTTCGGATCCTGTCTAGCACGCTGCGATACGGTGATAGATCATGCACACCCCAACCGACAACCGCACGTTCAGCTTTGAGCTGTTCCCGCCCAAGACCCCGGAGGGCATGAGGAAGCTCAAGGGGACCGTGGCCGAGCTCAATGCCGTCGGCCCGGCCTATTTCTCCTGTACCTACGGCGCCGGCGGCTCTACCCGCGAGCGCACGGTCGAGACTGTGGACTGGCTATGCTCCCAGGGCATCGAGACCGCCCCGCACCTGGCCTGCATCGGCTCCGACGAGGCGGAGATCCGCGACATCGTCCGCCATTACATGGACCTGGGTATCCATCGCATCGTCGCACTACGCGGCGACATGCCCTCGGGCATGGGCCGGAGCGGCCTCGGGACGTTCCGCTATGCCAACGAGCTGGTGACCTTCCTCCGCCGGGAGCACGGCGACCACTTCCACATCGAGGTAGCGGCCTACCCCGAGTTCCACCCGCAAGCGCCCAACGCGGAGGTCGACCTCGCGAACTTCAAGCGCAAGGTCGACGCGGGCGCCGATGCCGCCATCACCCAGTACTTCTTCAACCCCGACGCCTACTTCGAGTTCGTCGAGCTCTGCGGCGAGCAAGACATCCACATCCCCATCGTTCCGGGCATCATGCCCATCACCAATTACACCCAGCTGGCCCGCTTCTCGGACGCGTGCGGTGCCGAAATTCCGCGCTACATCCGTAAGCGCCTGGAAGCCTACGGCGACGACAAGGCCGCCATCCGCGCCTTTGGCCACGAGGTGGTGCTGGCCCTCTGCCGCCGGCTGCTGGAGGGCGGCGCGCCGGGGCTGCACTTCTACACCATGAACCAGGCCGAGGCGACGTTGAAGCTGTGGAGGGAACTGGACTTGCCAGCGGTGGACTGAATCGCCCGTTAACCTCCTCGTTAGCGAGCGTTCTTGTAAAGAGGACCGAAGGCAGGGTTCGAGTCCGCCTCGGGCTGGCGGCGCCCCGATGGTAGGCGGGTCGTCCCCGGGGGTCAGCTGGGTCATCTGCGTGATTTGCGGTACGCCGCATCCACTACACTTCGAAGTGGCAGATGCCATATCAGCAACCCCGGAGGTCCCGATGAACTGGAAAGAGCAACTGGACAAGGCGATTGCGTCGATCAAGGAGGCGGCGGAGAGCGAGCGCGCCCGCGAGATCGCAGACAAGGCCAAGTCGACGGCATCGTCCCTCGTGGCGCAGGTCCGCACCGGCGCCGTCGGCGCGGCGGCATCGTTCGTCGAGGCCAATCGCGACCCGTCGTCGCTGGAGGTGCACTTCCTGAATGCGCACCTGACCATCCTGTCCCCGTCCGAGGGAATCTCGGTGACCCGGCCGGACGCAGCCACTCTCGTCATCGCCGACGGCGAAAGCAACGGCTTGGTGATCAATGCCGCGGCGGACCCTGCCTTCGTCGCCGAGCAGATCGGCACCGTCAATCAACTGAGCGGCAACACCTTCGACCTGGGCGCCGAGGACGGCACCAACGTCGTCGTAACCAAGTTCTAGCGCTGCCTTGAGCGAACGCCCGACATCCGAGCCCGCCTGACCGGGTGCCGGGCGGGCCGCCCGCTGGCTGACGAGTGCCCAGGCACCCCGGTCGACAACAGTTTGCCAGCGTTGCCGATCCCGAGCTGAGGCGGAAACCTGTTCGGGCTCGGGTTAGCTCCTGCGGCGCCCGGGGTCGAGTGAGCTCGCCTCGGCGTCGGACGACCACGCAGCGCACAGCCACCCCTTGATTCATAGTCCATCGTCTATCGCGAACAAAAAAATCCTCAATGCGGCGTGACGAATTGCTCGGCTAAGATGGGGTTTTTTGTGCCACCCGCCATCGCCGACCATCCTCATGCACGCGAACCTGCTGACCGCACTGTTCCCCTTCCTGCGCTGGTTCCCGTTGTCGGGCGACAAGCTGCGCAGCGATCTCATCGCCGGCATCACCGTTGCGCTGGTGCTGGTGCCCCAGAGCATGGCCTATGCGCAGCTCGCCGGGCTTCCGGTCGTGTATGGTCTTTACGCCTCCACGGTCCCGGTGATCGTCGCCTCGCTGTGGGGCTCGCTGCCCCAGCTGCACACCGGACCGGTGGCGATGCTGTCGCTGATGTCAGCCGCCGCGGTGCTGCCGCTGGCGGCCCTCGGCAGCCAGGATTTCATCATGCTCTCGGTGATGCTGGCCCTGATGGTGGGTGTGCTGCGACTCGCGCTGGGTTTGCTGCGCATGGGCATCCTGGTGAACTTCCTTTCCAGCCCGGTGATCGTGGGCTTCACCAACGCCGCGGCCTTGATCATCGGTCTGTCGCAGCTGAGCAAGATCCTCAACGTGCCCTTCCCGCGCACCGACAACTTCGTGCTGGATCTGTGGAACGTGATCGCGCAGCTGCCGCACACGCACCTGGCCACGCTGCTGTTCGCGGTGGCCACCTTCGTCATCATCATCGGCGCGCGACGCGTGGTGCCAAAGATCCCGGGCGTGCTGCTCGCGGTGGTACTGACGACGGTCGTAAGCTGGGCCATCGGCTTCGAGCGCAACCAGACAGCGCACCTGTCCGACATCCAGGACCAGGAGGCCCGGGAGCTCGCCGCAGAGTATGCCGCGACGCTGCGGGCCATCGACCTGCTCGGCAAGCAGACGGCCAGCTTCAACCAGCTGATTCGCGAGATCGACCCCAAGGACCCGGAGCGCTTCGCCGAGCGCACCCTGTTGGAGGCGGACCTGGCGGTGCTGATGCGCGAGCTGGACCAGCGCAAGCGCGCCAACAACGAGCGGCAGGTGGCGCTTCACAATATGCGCTTCGAGCACGCGACCACGCCGGACGACCAACACCGGTTCTACCGCAAGGACTCGGTTCCGGATGCCGTCGTGGCCGACGGTCGTACCTGGCGCATCAGCAAGGTGGCAGGGGAAGAGCTGACCATGATGGGGGGTGGCGCCGTGGTGGGCGAGATCCCCGCGGGGCTCCCAAGCTTCAGCATGCCGGAGCTGCGCATGGACTTCTTCTGGACGCTCCTGCCGTCCGCGCTGGTCATGGCGCTCATCGGCTTCATGGAGGCGACCTCCATCTCCAAGGCCATCGCCGCCCAAACCCGCGAGCGGGTGGACACCAGCAAGGAGCTGGTGGGCCAAGGCCTCGCGAACATCGTCGGCAGCTTCTTCAGCTCCTTCACCGTCAGCGGCTCCTTCTCGCGCTCCGCGGTGGCCGCGAAGAACGGCGCCAAGACCGGCATGTTCGCCATCTTGAGCGCCATCGGCGTCATGCTGGTGCTGTTGTTCCTGACGCCGCTTCTTTACCACCTGCCGCAGGCTGTCCTGGCGGTGATAGTGATGATGGCGGTGTTCGGCCTCATCAACCTGCGTGCCCTGGTCCGCGCCTGGAAGATCGAGCGCCAGGAGGCCATCGTGGGCATCGTCACCTTCATCGCCACGCTGGTCATGGCACCGCAGCTCGCCAACGGCATCCTGCTGGGCGCCGGGCTCGCCATCCTGCTGTTCCTGGTCCGCACGATGAAGCCGCGCGTCGATATCCTGGGCCTCGATGCAGAAGGCCGGCTCGCCGGCATCAGCATGAACGACATCGAGCCCCTCGGCCACCACTACGTGGTGGTGCGCTTCGACGGCTCGCTGAACTTCGTCAACGCCTCACGCTTCGAGGACGTGCTGCTGGAGGCCCGCGCGAAGAACCCGCGAGCGCGCGCGGTGCTGGTGGAGGGCAGCGGCATCAACGACGTGGACGTCACCGGCGAGGAGCGCCTGCGCGATGTCATCGAGACCTTCCGCGACAACGGCGTCGAGATCTACTTCTCCAGCCTCAAGGCGCAAGTGTACGAAACCCTGCGCCGGGGACGCATGTTCCGCCTACTCGACGAATCCCATTTCATCCGCACCAAGGACCGCGCGCTCAAATTCATGGAGGAGACCTTCGACAGCGGCATGCCGCTGCAGCCGGCCAAACCGGTCGCGGGGCCGAGCACGCCCTTGCTGGGTTAGGGGCGTCGATTGGCGGCAACAGGGCGTCCGGGGTCGGGACCAAGACCGATCCCGACCCAAACGTCAGCGATTGCATACCGGGTCAGGGCACCCGCAGCTCTACCGCGATAGGATGGTGATCGGACGGCTCGCGTCCCGGGCCGAAGTCCAGCACCCGCCAGCTGCCGGGCACCAGCCAGCCGGTGGCGGGGCCGCCGAGCACGATGTGGTCGATGGCGTAGGGAAACTTCGGATTCCGCGCGAACGGGAAGGGTCGCCCGGCGCCCACGAGCACCAGGTCCGCGTCAGGGTCCGGACGCTCGCTGCCGGGCCGGCAGCGCCGACCAAGCTCGGGATCCGGGCGCCAATCACAAACCACGCCGTCGTCGATGTCGATCCAGAAGTGGTCGTTCGGCTGGTCCAGCTGGCGGTTGAAGTCGCCGAGCACGACGAGCGGCGTATCGGCCGCGGCGCGGGCGTCGATCCATTCCTCCAGCACGCCGCGCTGGCGAATCAGCGTCCGGCACTGGTGCCGACGCACGTCGCGGTCGAGCCGATTGTAGGCGCAGCCAGACTTGAGATGGATGGCCATCAATTCCAGCGCCGGGCCGCCACCAGCAACGGGCTCCAGCAGGATGCGGGTGCCCCAACGGCGGCCGTCGATGCCGAGCTCGCTGAGCCCCTTCAGCACTCGGTAGTCGAGCCCTGCTTGCCGGAGGCGCTCGCGATCGATGGCGAAGCCGGTGCGCTGGGCGGTGCGGCGCTGACCATCCATACCGCGACAGGTGGCACGGCCTGTCTCGCGGCGGGCCGAGACCACGAGATCGTAGACCGCGGGGTCGAACACCCGCGCCAGGGCTTGTCTGTTCTGGACCTCCTGCACCGCGACGATGTCGGCATCGAGCCGCTCGGCAACCTCCCGCAATTGCGCATAGTCCTCCGCGGAGCGCGGCCGGCAGCCCGCATCGTCGGCGGCGGCGAGGTGCTCGATGTTCCAGGTGGCGAGCCGCAGGGTCGAACCGCCCGCCTCCACCGCGGGGCAGGCGGCGACGAGGCCGACGGCGGCGGCTACGGCAGTCAGCCAACCGCAGCCGCGCGGTCGCGCAGCCATCAGGGCAAGCTGATGCGCCGCATGACGCCGTCCTTGAGCTTCCAGTGCTTGAGGCCGGCGCCGATATGCAGCACCAGCAGCGCCGCCACGGCGAGACCGGCGTAGCCGTGCCACTCGAAGAGCTGCTCACTCAACGCCTCGTTCTTCCCTATAAATCCGGGAGGCGCCAGCCCATTCTCGCCGAACACGCCGAAGAACTGTAGCGGATAGCCGCCCGTCCAGGTGGCGAGCAGACCGCCGATGGGCATGGCGAGCAGCAGCACGTACAACAACAAGTGGATGCTGCTGGAGACAACCTTCTCCGTGCCGGTGAGTGGGTGCTCGTAGGCCGGCGGCGGCGACATCCGGCGCAGAGCCAGGCGCAATATCATCAGGATAAACAGCAGGGTGCCGAAGCTCTTGTGATACATGTACAGATCGTTGGTGGTCTGCTGGCCGAAGCTGGCCACCAGCCCATCGTAGCCGTAGCGCCACAGCACGAAGCCCATGAAGAGCAGGCCGAAGACGACGAGCGCGATGATCCAGTGCAGCAGGCGCTGGAGAAAGCTGTAGCGGTACGTTGAAGCCATGCAATGCTCCTTGGTTTTGCTGGTCGGACGGGAATCGGCAGACCGCGCTTCACACGCGACATCTGCCGCCGATGCAAGGTAACGGTCCGGCATATATTCGCAAGTCGGCGAGCGGCGCAAGCAGAATCGTACTTGGAACCCTACCCCGCTACAGCCGAAGCGGTGCACCGCGGCCCTGCCGCCCTGGCGGACCTCGACCCGCCGCCGAGGTGCCCCCACCTATCAAGCATCGCCCGTCCGAGGTCCCCCGCATGCCCGACACAACGCTGCCCAGCAACCGCCTGCGCGAGAGCCTCGGCTACCTGAACTGGCTCTACAACCCCTTCCACGGCCTCGACGCCAGCGGCATCTACGACCTGCTCGCCACCAGCTCCCCCACCGAGCGCGGGCTGTATCTCAACCTCGGCTACTGGCGCGAGGCGACGGAGCTCCACGCCGCCAGCGACGCGCTCGCCATGCTCGTCGGCGAGACCGCCCGGCTCGGCCCGGCAGACAGCGTGCTCGACTGCGGCTTCGGCTTCGCTGACCAGGACATCCTCTGGACGCAAACCCTGAAGCCAGGCCACATCGTCGGCCTCAACATCACCGCCTCCCAGGTGGAGGTCGCCCGGCGGCGGGTGGCCAAGCTCGGGCTCGACGAGCAGATCGACCTGCGCCAGGGCTCGGCCACCGACATGCCCATCGAGTCCGCGAGCATGGACAAGGTCACCGCCGTGGAATGCGCCTTCCACTTCCGCAGCCGAGAGACCTTCTTCCGCGAGGCCTGGCGAGTCCTACGTCCGGGCGGCCGACTGGTGTTGGCGGACATCATACCGGCACCATCCGTGAGCGGCTTCCCGGCGCGGCTGGAGCACCGCATCTCCTGGCGGCTGGTGGCCGGCAAGTTTGCCATCCCGCGCGAAAATGCCTACACCAAGCCCACGTACTACTCTAAGCTCGCCATGAGTGGCTTCGAGCAGATCCGAGTCGAGTCCATTCGCGAGCACGTCTATGCACCGCTGCACCGGTTCCTGGCGGAGCACCCGCAAACGCTTCAGCGGCTGCACCCGATGGCCCGGCTCCCGGCGCGTCTGGCGCTGCGCTTCGAGGCCACCAGCGTCTACCGAGGACTCGACTATGTGCTGGCTAGTGCCGTCAAGCCCCAGCAATTGCTGGGACCAGGCCGGCGCCGCTCATGACGCGATTCGCCTTCGAGGCCATCGGCACGGCACGCACGCCCTTCACCGACAAGTTCGGCATCCCGCGCCAGCCGCGACTGGTGGACGCACCCGGGCGGATCCTGCTGCACCCAACCTATGCGCGCCGTGAGGCCTTCACCGAGCTCGAGGGCTTCAGCCACGTCTGGTTGCTCTGGGTCTTCCACGACGACTGCCTGACCGCCGGCTGGAAGCCGACGGTGCGCCCGCCACGGCTCGGCGGACGGCGCTCGGTGGGCGTGTTCGCAAGCCGTGCGCCCTATCGCCCGAGCCCCATCGGCTTATCCGCGGTGGCCCAGCATGGGCTTGTGGAGGACGCGGACGGCCTCGCGCTCGCCGTCTCCGGCGTCGACCTCCTCGACGGCACGCCGGTTCTGGACATCAAGCCCTATGTCCCCTACGCCGATGCGCTGCCGGAAGCCACGGGCGGCTTCGCGCAGCCGTCACTCGAAGCGCGTCTGGCGGTGCGCTTCGGCCAAGCCGCTGCAGCCGCCGTGGCGGCGCGGGACCCGGACGGCGCACTGGCCCTGGCCCAGCTGATCGAGCAGGTCATCGCGCAGGACCCGCGCCCAGGCTATATGGATCGCTATCCGGAGCGGCGCAACTTCGCGGTCAGGCTGTACGACTGCGACATCCACTGGCGACTCGACGGCGACATCGCCATTGTCGAGGCGTGCATCCCGGATACCGACTAGCCACTCAAAATCCAAATCGGTATCGGTATCGGGATCGGAATCGACGATTGCGATCCCGACTTCGATACAGGGTCGAAATCCAAGCGCAACAGCACCGGCGCGTTGAGCCGCGGCGGTGAAAAGGCCGCCCGCATGGCTTATAGTTGGGAGCTTACCGTCATGCTCGTGGCGTCCGCTCGAGCGACCTCGGCACGCCCCCTACGGAGACCTCCGATGGCCACTGAAGACCTGATCGCCCCATCTATCCTGTCCGCGGACTTCGCCAAGCTCGGCGAGGAAGTGGACAACGTGTTGGCCGCCGGCGCCGACATCGTCCACTTCGATGTGATGGACAACCACTATGTGCCGAACCTGACCATCGGCCCGCTGGTCTGCGAGGCCCTGCGCAAACACGGCGTCACCGCGCCTATCGACGTGCACCTGATGGTGAAGCCGGTGGATCGCATCATCCCGGACTTCGCCGCCGCCGGTGCCACCTACATTACCTTCCATCCGGAGGCCAGCGAGCACATCGACCGCACCTTGCAGCTGATCCACGGTGAGGGCTGCAAGGCGGGCCTGGTCTTCAACCCGGCCACGCCCCTGTCCTATCTGGAGTACGTCATGGACAAGGTGGACATGGTGCTGCTGATGTCCGTGAACCCGGGCTTCGGCGGGCAGAGCTTCATACCCTCCGCGCTGGCCAAGCTGCGTCAGGTGCGGGAGATGATCGACACCTCCGGCCGCGAGATTCGCTTGGAGATCGACGGCGGCGTCAAGGTGGACAATATCGCGGAGATCAAGGCCGCCGGCGCCGATACGTTCGTTTCCGGCTCCGGTATCTTCGGCAAGGGCCAAGCCACGGACCCGAACCGCTACGACAGCATCATCCGGCAGATGCGCGAGGCGCTGGCCAGCGCCGGCTGAGGCGTCAACGACCCGCGTCCCAGCGTGCATGAGCCAACCGCCCCAACCACAAAGCCGTACCCGCATGGCCCAGCAGTTAGAGCCAAAGCCCTTCGACCCGCGCCCCTTCGATCCGCAGATGGTCCTGATCGACCTCGACGGCACGCTGGTGGACAGCGTGCCGGACCTCGCCCATAGCGTGGATGCGATGATGGCGGCGCTGGAGCGGCCGGCCCATGGGGAAGCGACGGTGCGCAACTGGGTCGGTAATGGGGTCGAGCGGCTGGTGAAGCGGGCGCTCACCGGCACCCTGGAAGGCGAGCCGGACCCGGCCGAGTTCGACCGCGCCTATCCGATCTTCCTGGAGCTCTATACGGTGCACAACGGCGAGCATTCGCGGCTATACCCGGGTGTGCAGGAGGGACTGGCAACGCTACAGAAGCGGGGGCTCCGACTCGGCTGCGTCACCAACAAGGCGGCGCAGTTCACGGAGCCCCTGCTTGAAGCCCTCGGGGTGGCCGATGCCTTCGGCATCATCATCAGCGGTGACAGACTGCCGGAGAAGAAGCCGAGCCCCATGCCGCTGTTGCACGCGGCTAAGCACTTCGGCACCCCACCCGAACGCTCGCTGATGGTGGGCGATTCCATCAGCGACGTGAAGGCCGCCCGCGCCGCGGGCTTCCCGGTGGTCTGCGTCAGCTATGGTTACAATCACGGTCGCGACATCCGCGAGGCGGTACCGGACGCCGTCATCGATTCGCTCGCCGAGCTGGAGGACTTGCTGGCGTCACGGCCGGCTTGAGCGGCCAGGGTCGTCGAGCGTTTCGCGCGACGACGGCACAGCACGACGCCTCGCTTTGGTCGGCAGCAGCGACGCAAGCGAAGACGGCAGGTCGAACGCGGGACGTCCGCTCGAGATAGGTCATCTCGTGCCATGCAACACATGACGCACTCCACCCGAGCGATGCAGCCCGAGGAGCGATGGCGGGACTGACGCCCGACCCCGCTCGTGCCCGAGTTGTACTTCCTCGATCAGCCGGCCCCGGAGTGCCTGCCATGACCCCCGAGAACTTCGCCGCCCTGGTGCGCCAGGGCCACAACCGAATACCCTTCGTCTGCGAGGCCCTCGCTGACCTCGACACACCGCTGAGCTGTTATCTCAAGCTCGCCGCCGGCCCCTACTCTTATTTGTTCGAGTCCGTGCAGGGCGGCGAGAAGTGGGGCCGCTATTCCATCATCGGCCTGCCAGCGCGCACGGTGCTGAAGGTCTACGGCCACCAGGTGGTGGTCGAGCGTGATGGCGCCGTGGTGGAAACGGCCGAGGCCGCGGACCCGCTGGCCTGGATCGAGCAATTCCAGGCCCGCTACCGCGTCGCCGAGCACCCCGATATGCCCCGCTTCGCCGGCGGCCTCGTCGGCTATTTCGGTTACGACACGGTGCGCTACATCGAGCCCAAGCTCGCGCACTGTCCAAACCCGGACCAGATGGGCACGCCGGACATCCTCCTGATGCTCTCCGAGGAGGTGGTCGTCTTCGATAACCTGCTCGGGCGCATCTACATCATCGTGCACCTAGACCCCGAGGCCGGCGATACGCCTGCCTCCGGCCAGGCCCGCATCGACGCCCTGGTGGCCAGGATGCAGCGGGGCGCGCCGCGCAATCCGGAGGCTGGCGGCCGAACGGTGCGGGAGGCCGACTTCGTCTCCGGCTTCAGCGAGGCCGGTTTCAAGGCCGCCGTGAAGCGCATCAAGGACTACATTCTCGCCGGCGACTGCATGCAGGTGGTGCTCTCGCAGCGCCTGTCGATCCCCTTTGAGGCGCGCCCGCTCGACCTGTACCGGGCACTGCGGGGCCTGAACCCGTCACCCTACATGTACTTCCTGGACCTCGCCGAGCTCCAGATCGTCGGCTCCTCGCCGGAGATCCTGACCCGCCTGGAGGATGGGGTGGTGACGGTACGGCCCATCGCAGGCACCCGCCGACGCGGCTACACGGAGGAGGAGGACCGGGCGCTGGAGGCGGAGCTGTTGGCCGACCCCAAAGAGCTCGCCGAGCACCTGATGCTCATCGACCTCGGCCGCAACGACTGCGGTCGGGTCGCACGGACCGGCAGCGTCCGGGTGACGGACCGGATGATCGTCGAGCGCTACTCGCACGTCATGCACATCGTGAGCAACGTGGTCGGCGAGCTCGCCCCCGGCATGAGCGCCATCGATGTGCTGCGGGCCACCTTCCCCGCCGGCACCGTCTCCGGTGCGCCCAAGATCCGCGCCATGGAGATCATCGACGAGCTCGAGCCCGTCAAGCGCGGCATCTACTCGGGCGCGGTGGGCTACCTCGCGTTCAACGGCAACATGGACACGGCGATCGCGATCCGCACCGCCGTCATCCAGGACGGCAACCTACACATCCAGGCCGGTGCCGGCGTGGTAGCGGATTCGGTGCCTGACCTGGAATGGAAGGAGACCCTGAACAAGGGCCGCGCCGTGTTCCGCGCCGTCGCCATGGCGGAAGCCGGTATCGAGCGGCACCCCTGCGTCGGCGAGGACTGAGCGCTTCACAAACTGGCTGCCTCGAAGGTATTGCACTCATCGAGATCGCCGCTCCGGAGCCCGCGCGTGAACCAGCGCACCCGCTGCTCTGAGCTGCCGTGGGTAAAGCTGTCCGGTACCACAAAACCGCGCGCACGCCGCTGCATGCGGTCGTCGCCGATCTGCGCCGCGGCGTTCAAGCCCTCGCGCAGGTCCCCCTCCTGCAGGATATTGCGGGCCTGCTGGGCGTGGTGTGCCCAGACGCCGGCAAGACAGTCCGCCTGCAGCTCCAGCATCACTGACAGCCGGTTCGCGTCGGCCCTACCTGCGGCCTTCTGCGCGCGCGACACTTGGTCGCTGATGCTGAGCAGCTTTTGCACGTGATGCCCGACTTCGTGAGCGATGACGTAGGCCTGGGCGAAGTCACCGGGGGCGTGGAACCGGTTCTTGAGCTCGTCGTAGAAGGCAAGGTCGATGTAGACCTTCTCGTCCGCCGGGCAGTAGAAGGGACCCACCGCGGCATCGGTGAAACCGCAGGCGGAGCTGACCCGGTCCGTGAACAACACCAACCGCGGCTCGCGATAGCGCGCATTGCCGGCGGCAAAGATGTCTTGCCAGGTGTCTTCGGTGTCTGCCAGCACGACCG
>Ga0316579_10000202_pt1 | contig 17634 bp, 13 predicted proteins | sample J5NA_2_FD_203074 | JGI IMG/M metagenome (GOLD analysis project Ga0316579, IMG submission 203074) | Rhizosphere microbial communities from salt marsh grasses in Alabama, United States - J5-7_160517rDrA | ecosystem: Host-associated > Plants > Roots > Rhizosphere | place: USA: Alabama | collected... | reverse complement strand
GTCCTGCGGCAGCACCGGCAGACCAGATGGTGGTGCCGCCCAGGGGACGCGCACCGGCGGTACAGGGACTCCCCGTCGACCCCGTGCAACACGTCCACCTCGTGGTCCTCGGCCAGGCCCTGAAGGGCCCGGTAGACCGTCGCCAGGCCCACCGTCTCCCCGCGCTCGCGCAGCAGGGCGAACAGCTCCTGGGCGCTGCGGAACTCGCAGCACTCCTCCAGGGCAGCCCGGACCGCGGTCCGCTGCCGGGTCCGGCGTCGGTGCCGTTCACCGTCCACGGTGGTGCTCCCTTCCCGAACGGCCGTCGTGCATCGGTCGCCGGCAGGGGACGACGATCGGAACGGGAGGGCCGGTCCCCGCCCGTCCGACGTGTGGGCGGACCTTCCCCGGCGTGGGCGGTCCGCACCCCGTGCGCTGCCGGTGGGCCCGTTGCCCGTCGTGTCCTCAGTGGGTGTCGTAGTGGTCCCCGTGCAGGGCATGGCGGTGGCCGTCGTGCAGGTAGTCCAGGTGGTCACCGTGCGGCACGGCCCGATGCCCGCAGCCGGGACCGTGCTCGTGCGGATGGTCGACCGCGGGACGGTGGCGCAGGACGTGGAACACCCTGCGCAGCCACGAGGCCATGGCTGCGAGGACGAAGACCGCGACGGCCAGCAGAACGATCGTCCCGCCCGAGGGGGTCGCGGTGTAGTAGGAACAGGCGGTGCCTGTGACACTCACGGTGACCCCCACGGTGATCGCCGTGATGAGGCTGCTCCGGAAGCTCCCGGCCACCTGCTGGGACACGGCGTTCGGCAGGATCATCAGAGCGCTGATGAGCAGGAGCCCAACGACCCTCATCGAGATGACCACGGTCGTCGCGGTGAGGACGGCGAGCAGGATGTTCATGCCCAGGACGTTCATGCCGGTCGCCCGGGCGTACTCCTCGTCGTTGCTGGCCGCGAACAGCTGGCGCCCCAGACCGGCGGAGACGCCCATCACGGCGAGGCCGAGGGTCGCGAAGGCGACCAGGTCCTCCTGGGTCGTGGTGGTGATCGCGCCGAAGAGGTAGGAGTTCAGGTTCGCGGGGGTTCCCTCCGGGGCCGTCCCGATCAGCACGACCCCGCCCGCGATGCCGCCGTAGAACATGACGGCCAGGACGACGTCCGCGGACGCCTTGCCCCTGGCCCGGACGAGCTCGATCGCGACGGCACAGGCGACGGCGCAGACCAGGGCCGTCAGGACGGGGGCCGTCCCGGTGAACACCCCGACGGCCACGCCGCTGAGGGCCACGTGCCCCATCCCGTCGCCGATGAGCGCGAGCTTGCGCTGGACCAGGTAGATCCCGACGACCGGGGCCGTGAGCCCCACGAGGAGGGCCGCGAGGAGCGCCCGCTGCATGAAGTCGTACTGGAGCATCTCCACGGTTCAGCCTCCGATGCCTGTCGTGCCCATCCACCCGGCCACCCGGTCCGTCGGCGGGACCACGGCGTGCGCGTCGGCGGCCAGCAACGGGTGGGACACCTCCGCCGTGGAGCTCAGGAGCGCGTCGGCCGGGACGTCCAGGGTGATCCTTCCCGAGTCCATCCCGATCACGCGGGTCAGGACGTCACGAAGGGGATGGACCTCGTGCGTGACGATCAGCAGGGTCAGGCCGTTGTCCACGAGGGCGGAGAGGGTCTTGACCAGACGCTCTGCATGGACGACGTCGACCCCTGCCGTGGGCTCATCCATGATCATGATCTCGGGTTCGGAGGCAAGGGCCCTGGCGATGAGAACCCTGCGCTGCTGCCCCCCGGACAGATGGGCGACGGGGACCTTGGTCTGCGCGGTCAGATCGACCGTCTCGATCGCGGCGGCGACGGCCGACCGGTCCTCCCGGTTGCTGCGCGGGGCCCACCGGCGTCGGGGCAGCCTTCCGCTGCACACGACCTCGTGGACCGTCGAGGGGATCCCTCCGCCCACGGTGTGCCGTTGGGGCACGTAACCGATGCGGTGGCGCTCGCGGAAACGGGAGGCCGGGACACCGAAGAGCTCCACCTCGCCTCCGAGGACCCGCGCCAGTCCGAGGATTCCCCGCACCAGGGTGCTCTTGCCCGAACCGTTCGGGCCAATGAGAGCGATGACCTCGTTGCGGTGGATGCTCAGGTCGGCCGAGTGGACCGTGGGGTGCTGGGTGTACCCGATCTGGGCGCCGCGCAGCCGGATCATCGGGTTCCCCCGACCCGATCCACGAGGACCGCCCGGCCGGGCCAGGACGCCCGGGGACGTCCCCGGGGCGTCTGCTCCCGCGGTCTCCGGGGACCCGGGGGGTCCGGGAGGCCGCGGGGACGGCGGGGCGTCGGGGAGGTTCCGAACGCCCCCGGGTTCTGACGGCGCCGCGGTCCGCGGACCGCGGCGGGTGTCGACGTCGGGGGACGGTTCCATGGCTCCTCGTCCTCGTGCATTCGATCAGGAACAGCCCTGGCCCTTCACCAGCGAGGTCAGGTTGGCGCGCATCACTCCGAGGTAGTCCTGGGCCACCGAGTCGTCGCTGATGCTCTCGACGGGGTCCAGGACGGCCGTCGCGACCTTGGCCTCGGAGGCCACCGTCTTGGCGATGTCCGGGTTGACCAGGACCTCGTAGTACACGGTGCGGATCTTCTTCTTCTTGACCAGCTCGACGATCTGGGCGATCGCCGCTGCTCCCGGCTCCTCCTCTGGGACGAGACCGGTGATCCCGTGCTGTTCGAGATCGTAACGTTCTGCAAGGTAGCCGAAGGCCTCGTGGGAGGTGACCAGCTCCCTGCTGTCACAGGTCTTGAGCGCCTCGGAGTACTCGGTGTCCAGCGCGAGCAGTTCCTTGCGCAGGGCGGCGGCGTTGGCGGTGAAGGAGTCTGCGCGGTCGGGAACCAGGGACTTCAACCGTGCGGCCACGGCGTCGGCCACATCGGCCAGGCGGGTGGGATCCAGCCAGAAGTGCGGGTCGGCGCCCGCGTGCTCGTGGGAGTGCTCGTCCCCGGAATGATCCTCGTGCTCGTGCGTGGCTGTCAGTCCCAGGCGCGCGGCCTTGACAACGTCGAGGGTCTCTGTGCCGCCCGCGGACGAGACGGCGTCGTCGACGGCGGACTGGAAATCGGACAGGTAGATCACCAGGTCGGCGTCGTGGACCGATGCGATGTCCTTGGGCGTCAGCTCCAGGTCGTGGGGCTCGGCCCCCGGCTTGGTGAGCGAGGTGATCGACACCGAGTCCCCGGCGATCCTCTGGGTGACGTACTGCAGCGGGTAGAAGCTCGTGACGACCGTGGGCCTGCCGCCGTCCGAGCCGGAGGAACCGGATCCGCAGGCCGTCAGCCCGCCCAGGGACAGTCCCGCCGCGAGGGCCGCGGCGAGCAGCGGACCGTTCCCCGGCCGTGCCCGTCGCGGACCGGGAGCCGGCGTTCCCCGGAGAGCCGGGTGCGAGGGAGGTCGATCCGGGGACCAGCCTCCGGCCTGGGACGATGTGATTCGATCATGCTCGTTCATGAGAACGATTATCAATCAAGGTTGGGGTGGGAGTCAAAACGAGGACGTCATGAGTGACAGCGACGACCTTGTCATCGCCAGGGACGGGTCGCATCTCCAGCCGCGGATCCTGTGGAATACGGCGGGCGTCGTCCACAGGGGAATCGCCCCCGTCGGTGACCGGGGACCGGACCGGTAGCCTGGATCCACGGACCGCCGGAGGGACAGCGGGCCCTGACCGCCATCCCGCGCCGCCGGACCGGCGTTGCGCCGGGAGGACGGTCACGGACCGGGTCCTCGGGGTGCCGGTCGCAGGAAACGGCCGGTACGCCGACCGGGGGAACGCCCGTCGTCGATCCGTCGGTGACCGACCGTCAACGACCGACCGATCGTCGACCGATGTCCAGTTCCCATGTCGTCGAACACCACGTCGTCGAGCACCGAGGATCGTCGTACCACCGAGATCGTCAGGATCCGCCGACACCCAGCCGGATGGAGTGAGCAGTGGCCGCCAAGTCGCCCGCTGAAGCCAAACTCGATGCTGTTGTCAATCTGTGCAAGCGTCGGGGATTCGTGTTCCCGTGCGGGGAGATCTACGGCGGGACGAGGTCGGCCTGGGACTACGGTCCGCTCGGGGTCGAGCTCAAGGAGAACGTCAAGCGACAGTGGTGGCGGTACATGGTCACCAGCCGTGAGGACGTCGTCGGCCTGGACTCCTCGGTGATCCTGCCCCGACAGGTCTGGCTCTCCTCGGGACACGTCGAGGCCTTCGTGGACCCGCTCGTGGAGTGCCAGTCCTGCCACCGCAGGTTCCGGGCGGACCAGCTCCAGGAGGAGTTCGCCGAGCGCAAGGGGCGCGAGCCGGCGTCCCTGGACGAAGTGCCCTGCCCCAACTGCGGCACCCGGGGCGCCTGGACAGAGCCCCGCATGTTCAACGGCCTGCTCAAGACCTACCTCGGCCCGGTCGAGGACGAATCCGGTCTGCACTACCTGCGCCCAGAGACGGCCCAGGGCATCTTCGTGAACTACAAGCAGGTCGAGCAGACCTCCCGGCGCAAGCCGCCCTTCGGGATCGGCCAGATCGGCAAGTCCTTCCGCAACGAGATCACCCCGGGCAACTTCATCTTCCGCACCCGGGAGTTCGAGCAGATGGAGATGGAGTTCTTCGTCGAGCCGGGCACCGACGAGGACTGGCACCAGTACTGGATCGACCACCGCACGCAGTGGTACGTGGGCCTGGGCATCTCCCGGGAGAACCTGCGCCACTACGAGCACCCGCAGGAGAAGCTCTCCCACTACTCCAAGCGGACGGTCGACATCGAGTACCGCTTCGGGTTCACCGGCTCGGCCTGGGGCGAGCTCGAGGGCGTCGCCAACCGCACGGACTACGACCTCACCGTGCACGCCAAGAACTCCGGGGTCGATCTGTCCTACTTCGATCAGGCCAGGGGCGAGCGCTGGGTCCCCTACGTGATCGAGCCGGCGGCCGGTCTGACGCGGTCGATGATGGCCTTCCTCATCGAGGCCTACGACGAGGACGTCGCCCCCAACACCAAGGGCGGGGTCGACAAGCGCATCGTGCTGCGCCTGGACCCCCGCCTGGCACCGGTCAAGGCAGCGGTCCTGCCCCTGTCCCGCAACGAGGCGCTCTCCCCGCGGGCCAGGGAACTGGCCGCCGAACTGCGCAAGCACTGGAACGTCGAGTTCGACGACGCCCAGGCCATCGGCCGCCGCTACCGGCGCCAGGACGAGATCGGCACCCCGTTCTGCATCACGGTCGATTTCGACACCCTCGAGGACGACGCCGTGACCGTCCGGGAACGGGACACGATGAGTCAGGAACGCGTCAAGCTCGACGAGGTGACCGGCTGGCTGGCCGGACGTCTCGTCGGCTGCTGACGTGGCGGGCCGCGGGCCGACGGAGAGAACGGGGGACACGGCCCTCTGCTCACCGGGTCCGCGGCCCGGCCCGGGTACCGTTCCCCCGCCCCCGTTGAGGCTGGGACCGTACCGGTCGGACCTCCCGGTCGTCCTGGCCCCGATGGCGGGGGTGACCAACGCGGCGTTCCGGCGGCTGTGCCGCGAGTACCTCCGCGCCGGGGTACCGGGGACCTCCCGGCCCCCGGTACCCGGGACCGGGGCGTCCGGGACCCCGGCGTCCGGAACCCGACTGCCCCGGACCGACCCGGCCGGGACCGGACCCGTCGGGATCTTCGTCAGCGAGATGGTCACGGCCAGGGCCCTGCTCGAACGCAATGCCGAGTCCCTGCTTCTCATCGCCCACGATCCGGACGAGCGCCCCAGAAGCGTCCAGGTGCACGGAACCGATCCCCGGACCGTGGGCGAGGCCGTGGGGATGCTCGCCGGCGAGGGACGGGCCGACCACATCGACCTGAACTTCGGCTGCCCCGTGCCCAAGGTGACCCGCGGAGGGGGAGGGGCCGCCCTCCCCTGGAAGACCGGACTGTTCGCCGCGATCGTGCGCCGCGCCGTCCGGGCCGCCGGGCCCGAAGGGATCCCCGTCACCGTGAAGATCCGCAAGGGGATCGACGAAGCGCACCTGAGCTACCTCCAGGCCGGCAGGATCGCGCGGGACGAGGGGGCCGCAGCGGTCGCCCTGCACGGCAGGACCGCCGCGGACCACTACTCGGGGACGGCAGACCGGGAGTCCGTCGCCCGCCTCAAGGCCGACCTGGGAACCTTCCCCGTCCTGGGCAACGGGGACATCTGGTCCGCGCAGGACGCCCTGGACATGGTCCGCGAGACCGGCTGCGACGGCGTCGTCGTCGGCAGGGGGTGTCTGGGGCGCCCCTGGCTCTTCGCCGACCTGTCCTCGGCCCTCCTCGGTGACGGGCACCTGTGCGAACCGACCCTCGGCGAGGTTCTGACGATCATGCGCCGGCACATCGAGCTCCTGAGGGACCACTTCGGCAGGGACCGTCGCGGGACGGCCGGCGACCGCGACGGCCCCGACGGCGCGCAGCGGCGGGCCTGCCGCGACTTCCGCAAGCACGTCGCCTGGTACCTCAAGGGCTACGAGGTGGGCCGCCGGACCCGCAGCGACCTGGCCCTCGTCGACAGCCTGGACGCCTTCGACGCCGTCGCCGCCGGGCTGGACCACGACCAGCCCCATCCCGGACCGCCGGCCCGCGGCCCGCGCGGTCGCTGCGGCTCCCCCCGGCCCGTGGCCCTGCCCGACGGCTGGCTGCTGTCCCGGGACGTCGACGGCCTGCCGGCGGTGAGCCGGTGTGGATGAGCTCCCCGGCTACTACGAGGCCGACACCGAACGCCTGTTCGCCGAACCGGCCAAACCGGGCCGGCGCGGTCCCTTCGCGCGGGACCGGGCCCGGGTCGTGCATTCCTCGGCCCTGCGCCGCCTCGGGTTCAAGACCCAGGTGGTCGGCCCCGCCACCGACGACTTCGTCCGCAACCGCCTCACTCACAGCCTGGAGGTCGCCCAGGTGGGGCGGGAGATGGCCGTGGCACTGGGGTGCGACCCGGACGTCGTGGACACTGCCTGCCTCGCGCACGATCTCGGACACCCGCCGTTCGGCCACAACGGCGAGGAGGTCCTGGACGAGCTGGCGGCGAGGATCGGCGGCTTCGAGGGCAACGCCCAGACCCTGCGGGTCCTGACCCGGCTCGAACCCAAGATCCAGGATCCGGGGAACGGGCGCTGGGCCGGGCTCAACCTCACCCGGGCCAGCCTGGACGCCGCCACGAAGTACCCGTGGACCCGCTCACCGGGCACGGGCGGGGCACCGGGCCCGGGACCGGGGTCCGGCTCGCGCAAGTTCGGGGCCTACCGCGAGGACCGGGAGACCCTCGACTGGTTGCGGGCCGGGGCCCCCGAGGAGCGCCGCTGCGTGGAGTCCCAGGTGATGGACCTGGCCGACGACGTGGCCTACAGCGTCCACGACCTGGAGGACGCCGTGGTCGCCGGCCACCTTGACCCGGGGGTCCTGTGGGACACCGAGGCCGCCGCCAGGATCACGGCCCAGATCCGGGACTGGTACCTGCCCGAGGCCGGTGACGACGAGGTCCTGCGGGCCGTGCACCGGTTGCGGGACCTGCCGGCCTGGATCCACGGACCCGGGACCGGGTACGGCGACCTCGCCGCGTTGAAGAACCTGACCAGCCTGCTCATCGGCCGGTTCACCGGGGCGGTCCAGGACGCGACCCGCCTGCGGTACGGCGCGGGGCCGCTCACCCGCTACTCGGCCGAGATCGTCGTCCCCCGCGGGACGCTCCTGGAGATCACCGTCCTGAAGGGCATGGCCGCCGTCTGGGTCATGACGGCCGCCGACCGCCAGCCCCTGTACGCGCGGCAACGCCGCTGCCTCGTCGAACTGGTCGAGGCGCTGGCCGACCGGGGGCCCGGGTCCCTCGAACACGTCTACGCCGAGGAGTGGGACCGGGCCCCCGACGACGCCGGGCGGCTGCGCGCCGTGATCGACCAGGTCGCGGCGCTCACGGACACCAGCGCGGTCGCCTGGCACCGGCGCCTGCTCCCCGGGCAGGACTGCGACGTCCCGGCCTGAGCGCGCCGGGGACCGCGCTCGCGGCCCGCGGCCGGGCCCCGCCGGATCCGGGACCACCGGCGGGGGACGTCGGCCGGTACCGGGCCGGCCGGCTCGCGGTCAGGGCGCGGGCCGGTCCTGTTCCGCACGCTGCAGCGACCACTCCCGCAGGCTCCCGGTCAGGGTCGCCGCGAGACCGGTGAAGGCCCCCGATCCCTCGGAGCCCGCGACCATGACGTCGGGAACGATCTTCAACTGGCCCTCCGCGACCGCGCTGGCGACCGCAACGGCCGCCGTGGCCTGCGAGCCGAGTGCCTCGGCCTGTGCACGGTACCCCTCGGCCTTGGCCAGCCCGAGCGCCTGCACCGCAGCGGCCTCGGCCAGCCCGATGGCCTGACGCTTGGCGGCCTGGGCCTCACCGGTCGTGCGGGTGAACGCAGCCTCGCCGTCCGCCTCCGCCGACCTGGCCTCGGCGGCGGCCCGCTGGATCCCGATGTTGACCTTGGCCTTGGCCAGGTCGGCCTGCATGTCGGCGGTGCCCCGTGCCCGTTCGAGGTCCACGCGCACGACCTGGGCCCGCTGCTGTTCCTCGAAGGTCGAGCGTTCCTGCTTGGCGATCTCGCGCTGTGTCAGGACGGCGACGAGCTCGGGCGGGAACACGACGTCCTGGACGTACACGCCCTTGGTCTCGACCTCGTACTTGCCCAGGTACCCGGTGATGTACTCCTGGGCGTGGGTCTGGACGGCGTCCCGGGTCTCGATGAACTGAACGGCCGGCAACTGCTGCAGCACGTTGCGGAAGTAGTTGCCGACGGCGGACTGCAGAACCTCGTTGACGAGGTTCTGCATGGTCCCGACCATCGAGATCACCTTGGGCGCCCGGGAGTCCGGGACGTGGATCTGCACCTGCAGATCGATGCCGAAGACGAACCCCTCGCGGGACTTCCCGTCGATCTGCCGGAGCATGCTGTCGAGGTTGTGGGCCTGGGAGGTCTCGTTGGCCCAGTTCAGGGTGAGGATCGACGTCGAGACGACCTCGGCGTCGTACAGGCGGGGGTTGATGGCGTACTTGCCGGTGCGCAGCGGCTCGTTCCAGATCCCGCGGTGCCCGGGACGCACGATCGATCCGAACTTGAACTCCTGTCCGGAGGTGTCCACCGTCGGCAGGCCGGCGTAGGACTTCACGACCGCGACCTCGCCCTGCCGGACGACCAGCATGGGGACGAACTCCACCCGTACGAGGAACGGGTTCAGCAGGTACGACCCGTACAGCAGCGGATCGTGCTGCAGTCCGATCCGGCCTCCGGCGTCCAGGAACGCCTGGTAGTCCTGGTAGCTGTTGTGCAGGCCGTTCTTGTTGGCGAGCACGGACTCGATGATCTCCGCGTCGGTCGCGCCGGAGGCCTCCAGATCGCACACGTCCCGGTACCCGCCGAGCCTGCTGGCGATGTCGCCGTCGTCGGGGGCAGGACCCTCCAGGGCCGTGACGATCCCCACGACGTCCCGGTACTGCTCGGGCGCCACCACGGTGACCTGGAGCTGCTGGGGGAGCAGGCCGAAGGACTTCGGGGTGAGCGTCGTCCGCCCCGTCCCCTCCGAGACCGGCATGCCGTAGACCTCCGTCGCAGTGATCACGAGGAAGGCGACCGGGTGCAGCGGCAGCAGGGATCCCGGGGGCAGGACCGGGCGCTGGATCCCCTTCTGCCCTCCTCCCGCGAGGAACGTCTCCAGATCGGTGAAGTTGCCGAACTCGGAGCGGTACGAGGCCGATTTCGCCCCGATCGGCAGCGGCGCCCCGACCTGCGCCACGATCACTCCGATCTCTCCCGCGGGAACCTGGACCCACGGACATTTCGTGACGGAATAGACCGGCCAGAGTTTGAGACGCAGCCCGGGCATGAGCAGGCGGGCCTGATAACCGGCCTCACCGTGGAAGGCCAGCGGCTGGTCCTCCGCAAGGCGGCGACCGAACCTCTTCACGACCAGACCCACCTCCGTCGCCCCGACGAGGTGGAAGGACTTGAGCGTGACGAACAGGAACACGAGCAGAACGGCGGCGATGACGCCGAGAATGGTGGAGGACACGACGGTCTCCTTGGTGGGGTTCCCTGAATGACCGTTCCCTCCGTTCGGGAACGGGTACTGATCATGACGCGCGGGAACGCGTCGCCGTTCCCTCCCGGATTCCGATTTCCGATTCCGATTCCGGTTCCGGTGCGGACCCTGCCCGGACCCCGCGGCGCCGGGAGGGGCTCCGGAACGGACCGGCGGTGCCGGGACGGCGCCGTGCGCCCCTTCCTCCCGGGCCGGCGCCCCGGCCGTCGGTCCCCGGTGCGCGGCGAGGGGGCGCCGACCGTCTCATAGACTCCCTGCCGTGGGCCGGACGGAACGCGGGACGCGGCGGTGATCCGTCGTGAGGACGTCGAGCACGTCCGGGAGCACAGCCCGATCGAGGAGATCGTCGGCGAGTACGTGACCCTCAAGAACGCGGGGGTGGGCAGCCGCAAGGGCCTGTGCCCCTTCCACGACGAACGGACGCCGTCGTTCCACGTCCGTCCCCCGGTGGGCCTGTGGCACTGTTTCGGCTGCGGGGAGGGCGGGGACGTCATCTCCTTCCTGCAGAAGATCGACCACCTGTCCTTCGCCGAGGCCGTCGAGAGGCTCGCGGCCCGCCTGGGCTACGAGCTGCGTTACGAGGACGAGGGCAGGGGTTCCTCCCGCCGGGAGCGGGTCGGGGCGCGGCAGAGACTGATCGAGGCGAACCGGGTCGCGGCCCAGTTCTACGCCGAGCAACTGATGGCGTCCGCCGACGCGGCCGCGGGCAGGGACTTCCTCACGGAACGGGGGTTCGACCGCAGCGCGGCCGAGCGGTTCGGGGCGGGGTTCGCCCCTCGCGGGAACGAGGTGCTGCTCCGGCACCTGCGGGGGCGCGGCTTCACCGAGGACGAACTGCTGTCCAGCGGACTGGCGGGGCGCGGCCGGCGCGGCCCGTACGACCGGTTCCGGGGCCGGCTCGTGTGGCCCATCCGGGACGTGACCGGTGACGTCGTCGGGTTCGGTGCCCGCAGGCTGTTCGAGGACGATCGGATCGAGGCGAAGTACCTCAACACCCCCGAGACGTCGATCTACAGGAAGTCCCAGGTCCTGTACGGGGTGGACCTGGCAAAACGGCAGATCGCACGCGAGCGGCGGGTCGTCGTCGTCGAGGGGTACACCGACGTCATGGCCTGCCACCTCTCGGGGGTCGACACGGCGGTGGCCACGTGCGGGACGGCCTTCGGCACCGATCACATCCGGGTGGTCCGCCGCCTGCTGGGCGACGACGGGACCCGGGGCGGCCAGGTGATCTTCACTTTCGACGGCGACGCCGCCGGGCAGCAGGCGGCGATGAAGGCGTTCGAGGAGGACCAGCGCTTCGTCGCGCAGACCTACGTCGCGGTGGCCCGGGACGGGATGGACCCCTGCGAGCTGCGCCAGAGCCGCGGCGACCGGGCCGTGCTCGATCTGATCGCGAGCAGGCAACCGCTGTTCGACTTCGCCATCAGGACGACCCTGGGACGGTACGACCTGGACACGGCCGAGGGCAGGGTGCAGGCGGCCCGTGCAGGAGTGCCGATCGTCGCCCGGATCCGGGACATCGCCCTGCGCGACGACTACGCCCGCCGGCTCGCTGGCTGGCTGGGGATGCCCGAGAACGACCTGCTGCGCCGGGTCCGTTCGGCGCAGAGGGCCGGTGCCCGACCCGACCGCGGCAACGGGACGGGGCCCCCGGGCCCGCCGGGTCCCGACCGCGGCCCCGGGGGACCGGGGAACCCCGGAGACACCCGAACGCCCGCGGCCGCGGGACAGGGCACCCGGGACGAACCGCAGGCGCCCGCCCCGTTCCCCCGGCCGGACCCGCGGGACCCGAACCAGCGCGTCGAACGCCAGGCCCTGGAATGCATGGTGCAGGTCCCCTACCTCCTGCCGGTCGAGGAGGCCGATGCCCTGGGACCGTCGGCCTTCGGGGCACCGGCCCACCGCGAGATCCACTCCGCCATCCGCCGGGCGGGCGGCCTGGCCACGGGAGCGGCGACGTCGCCGTCGGCCTGGGCGGACGCCGTGCGCTCCCAGTGCCCGCCGGAGCTGTCCGGGATGGTCACGGAGTTGGCCGTGGCCACCCTGCCAGCCGACGACGAGGAGGTGCTGTCGAGACACGCCGTCTCGATGGTGCTCCGCCTCGTGGAACGCGAGATGACCCAGCGGATCGGCGCCCTGCGCGGCCGGGTCCAGCGGCTGGCGCCCGACGACCCGGACATGCTGGCGGTCCTGGCGGAACTCACCGACGCCGAGGTGCGCCGCCGCGACCTGCTCGACCGCATCGCCGGGGCCTGATCGGACGGCCACGGACCCCCGGGGCGGACCGGGGAACGGATCCGGACGCCGGGACGGAGCCGGGCCCGTCGAGGACGCCGGGACGGACCGGGATCCCTGGGTCCGGTGAACATCGTGAAGTGGACGTTCGCCCCGGTGCACTCCTCCGGCGCGTTCGCGGCCATGGTGAGCCGGGGCACTGGCCCGCCCCAGATGGTCCAGGCCGAGGCGTGGGGAATCGTCAGCGGACCCGGTAGCTGGGTCAGCATGAAGGAGCTGACGGGGCACACCTCGGGGAAGACATGGGAGATCCGCATCCCCAGGCAGATGATCTCGATCGACCCGGGGCTGGGGTTCCTGCAGGAGAAGATGACGTCCCGTGCCTCACCCGGAAGCACGTTGATCACCGGGGGGATCGGGAGGCAGCCGGAGGTCCGGACGGTGAGGTCGGTCCCCGGGACCGCCGGGGACGGTACGACGGCGAGGTCGGTCCTCGTCGAGCGCCCGGCGCCTGCGTCCCGGTGGCACAGCGCAACGATCCGCGGGGAGGCCCGCCGGCTCGCTGCGACCCACCGGCCCGCAGCGGTTCCGGGGCTCCGGACGGCCCGAGGTCTCGGACTCACGGCCAGAGGACTCGCGGCGGCGCGGACATCCCGGGGGCCCCGTGTCCGGAACCGCACAGGTCACGGTACGGCCGGCCTTCCTCCGTCCGGGGGAGGAAGGCCGGGAGAAGTCCACCAGCATGTTTCGCGCAGAGTGAAAGCGCTTATTCACCGAGTGATTGCCCGGGGTGATTCCGGTGACCGGGCGGAGGGGAGTTCGTAGGGTGGGCGGCATGGGGATCCGGACACGGCGGGCGGGACTGCCCGCGGACACGGCCCGTGCCATGGGCCTGACGCGCAAGGACAAGATCTTGGCCTGGTCCCGGCTGGCGGGCGACGGGACCGCCGCGGCCACGACCACCCGCCTGCTGGTCCTGACCTCTCACGGCACCGTGAGCTCGGCCGAGTGGACGGACATCCGTCAGGCGGCCTGGGACCGTGACTCCCAGACCCTGGGGGTCTGGCTGGTCGGGGTGCGCAACCCCTTCGGGCTGGAGATGGCCTCGGGGTCCCGCCTGCCCGATGTCGTCCAGGAACAGGTGCATTCCTCGGTGGTGCTCTCCCGGAGGGTCACCCTTCCGGACGGTGCCGCCGCCGTCGTGGCGGTCCGACGCCGTGCCGACGACACCCTCGTGGTGCAGACCCTGTGGCCGGAGAGCCTCGCTCGCGAGGACTCCCGGGACCCGTCCGCCGTCCGCGCGGTTCACCAGGCCATCGACGAGCTGCGGGACGATGTTGGGATGACGGCCGAGTCCTGGAGCGGCCGCCACCGGGAACACGCCCGGTTCGGGGTCGCCGCGACGCTTTGATAGAGTTCCCTCTGCCGATCCCGCGTAGCTCAATCGGCAGAGCGTCCGGCTGTTAACCGGCAGGTTACTGGTTCGAGTCCAGTCGCGGGAGCTCGTGATCAGGGGCCTCCGTCCTCCCGGACGAGGCACCTGACCCTTCCTTCCCGAGGGTTCCGGGGCCCCTTCCCGGGGAGGTCAGGCGCACCTCACCGAGGACTTTCACTCCCTCCTCGTGGGCTCCCGAACGGTCCGGTCTGGAACGGCTGGGTCTGGAACGGCTGGGGATCCGAGGTCCCGGTCGGATTCGACCGGTCCGGGTCCGCCGGAGCGGACCCGGACTCGGCCTTGTCCACGACTGCGCCGCGCCCACGACCGGATCGTTGGCTCGCCGCCGACGGAGCGGGCGGGACAGCCCCTGGTCGTGGCCGAGTCGTGGAAGGACCACGCCTGGTTGGTCGGGCCACGGGACGGCGTGGTCACGAGTCCCGGGTCCGCATGCCCTCCGGGTCCCGGAGTCCGTTCTCCGTCCGGGAACGATGTGTTGCGCGGGGAACGGTGTGTTCGCGGGTCATCGACCGGGGAAGCCCGATCAGCCGGTGGGGGACAGCAGGTGCTCGGTCAGGAGCGTGATTCCCTGCGTCAGGCCGTCGATTTTCGTGTCGATGCCGTCGACCCGGGTGCTGAAGTTCTCGATCCGGTCGTCGAGGTGGGCCTCGATCCGGTCCGCGCGTTGCTGGTGGAGCCGCTGCCCCTCGACCAGGCAGGAGAGCGTCCTGGAACGGTCCTGCAGGGTCAGGACCTGCTCGACCTGGGTCTCCCGCAGTGCATTCAACAGGCAGGTGTCGGTTCGGACGTTCTGTCGGTGCTCGGCGGCGCCGCGGTCGGCCAGGGCCGCCATGGACCGTGTGACGGCACCGTCGTACCGCAACTTCTCGATGGAGTTCTCCAGTCCGGATATTCGGTCTCGTATGTCGTCCATCTCGATCCTCACACCTTCAGAATGCCAGGGCTGAGCTCCGGTGGCGAGGGGAGGGGGGAGATCTGAATATTTCTTACATCCAGGGTTCGGAACAGAACGATGCGTGGACGTGTGTCTGAATGTTCTCATCGTTTTCGCACGCTGATCCGAATCATCGGTGGAGCGGATCGCGGGGCTGTCCCGGACCCGCTGCCGGGACCGCCCCGCGATCCGATCGCGCCGTGCTCCCGTCCCGGGACGCTGCGCGGACGTTGGCGGCCGGTTTCCCGGTCGAGCAGGGGCTCCCTGGACCTCACCTCACCGGCCACAGACGATCCTCTCCCGCCGAGGGCCGTGAACCCAACCGCGGAACGAGCGTCCTCCGACCGGCCCAGACACCGACCCTCGGTGACCCGATGCCGGTCGATCCGGCCGGAACGGGCGGGATGCGGGGACGCGCGCTGGGCCGGTGGGGCAGCGACGGCGGGCGCGGTGGCCGTCGCCGCGGCCGTCCGGGTGAACCGGCGAGGCGCACGGGCAGGACGTACGGGCCGCGACGCACGGGCCGCGACCGCGAGGTCGTCCTCCCCACGGGGGCGGAAGCGCTCGCCGGGCGGACGATCGACCTGACACCTCCCGGCCGGTCACGGCCCGGTAGCCTGAACCGTCCGGCCACCGTGCCCGGAACGAGGTCGACGACCCGACCCCGACGTCCGCGAGACCGGCGTCGGGCCGGACGCGGCCGGTTCCGGCACCGGGCCGGGTCCGACCGACCCGACGGCGGACCGCACCGCAGCGGTGCGCACCCGTGCCGCCGTCCCGAACCGAGAAGGCCTGCCACGTGAGCCGTTACCTCCCCACCGCGCCCAGCCGTGGGACACGAGACTTCCTTCCTGCGGAGATGTCCGTGCGGCAGCAGACCTTCCATCGTCTCTACGAGGTCATCGAACGGTACGGTTTCGCACGGTACGACGGTCCGGTCCTCGAACCCGTCGAGGTCTACGAGGCCAAGTCCGGCCGGGAGATCGCCGAACGGCAGCTGTACTCCCTGCAGGACCGCGGCGGGCGGCGGCTGGCACTGCGTCCGGAGATGACCCCGACGGCCGCCCGCATGATCGCGGCCAACGCCAACACCCTGCACTTCCCGGTCCGCTGGTACAGCCACCCCAACTGCCACCGCTACGAGCGTCCGCAGAGGGGCCGGGTCCGCGAGCACTGGCAGATCAACGTCGATGTCTTCGGCTCGGACAGTCACCGCTGCGAGATCGAGATCTTCGAACTCATCCACGACATGATGGGCGCGCTCCGCGCCCCCGAGGACGCCTGGGTCCTGCGGGTCAGCGACCGGGGGCTGCTCGCGGGGGCCCTCACGGAGATCGTCGGAGTCCCGACGGACTCGGTCCGTGACGTCTTCGGGATCATCGACCGCTGGGAGAAGTACCCCCGGGACGCGCTGGGCGTCGAGGCCGGGGAACTCGGCCTGGACCCGGCGTCCTTCCGGCGCCTGGAATCGGTCCTCGACGGCGGGGCCGAGATCCTGGACGACCTGTCGCCGGAGGTCCGCCGGGCCTCCCCGGTCGCGTCGATCCTCGGCACGGGCGCCGCCGACCTGTTCACCTTCGATCCCCGCATCGTCCGTGGACTGGCGTACTACACCTCCACGGTGTTCGAGGTGTTCGACCGCCACCCGGCGAACAACCGGGCCCTCTTCGGCGGCGGGCGGTACAGCGACCTCGTCGCCATGTTCTCCGACAGGAAGATCCCCGGCATCGGATTCGGGTTCGGGGACGTCACCCTGTTCGACTTCCTCGACGTCCACGGCCTGACCCCCGAGCCGAGGCCGGAGTCGGACGTCACCGTCATCGCCCTGGACGGCGCGCTCGTCGACGCGGCATGCGAACTGGCCAGGACGCTGCGGGCGGCCGGGCTGCGCACCACGGTCCCGTTCGAACCACGCAAGCTCGGCAAGGAACTGACCCGGGCCGCGGGCGCCGGCAACCGCCTGGCCGTCATCGTCGGGGAGCGGGAACTGTCCACCGGCGAGGTGCTCGTGCGCGATCTGCGCACCCGCGACCAGCAGACGGTCCGGATCACCGACGTCGCCCACGGGGTCGCCCGGGCGCTGGGCGCCGGCTGACGGGTCCCGGCCGGGGCCCTGCCGAGCTGACGGGTCCCGCCGAGGGACGCCCCGGACGGAACACCCGACGACGTCCCTTCCGGGGGTTTCGAACCGATCCGTAACATGTGCGTTCCCGGGCGGTCGTGTCGTGGACCGCCTCCGGTCACGACGGGCGGTCAGGATCTGGGAAAGACCCGCGACCATCGGGAGGCCCCCGTGCCCCAGATCCCGTTCCCGCGCCCGTGCCTGCGGGCGGTCCTCGCCCTCGGCGCCGTCGGCGTCCTGCTGACGGCGCCCGCAGCGGCCCCGGCCTCCGCGACCCCGCCGGGCATCGTGTCGGCTGACCTGGCACGCGCACAACTCGACGATCTGACGGTGGCACCCGAGGGGTCCGGGAGCGGGTACAGCCGCGATCTCTTCCCCCACTGGACGACGATCTCGGGCACCTGCAACACCCGCGAGACCGTGCTGCGGCGTGACGGCACGGATGTGGTGGTCAACAGCTCCTGCGCCGCGACCTCCGGCCGCTGGTACAGCCCCTACGACGGGCGTACCTGGACGGCTGCCTCCGACGTCGACATCGATCATGTCGTGCCCCTCGCCGAGGCCTGGCGGTCCGGCGCGAGCTCCTGGAGCACCAGCACGAGGCGTGGCTTCGCCAACGACCTGACCCGCCCGCAGCTGATCGCCGTGACCGACGAGGTCAACCAGGCCAAGGGGGACAAGGACCCCGCGTCGTGGAAGCCCCAGCTCGCCTCGTACCACTGCACCTACTCCAAGATGTGGATCACGACCAAGCACCACTGGGGCCTGACCGTCCAGGCCTCGGAGAAGG
>Ga0316579_10000201_pt1 | contig 17674 bp, 17 predicted proteins | sample J5NA_2_FD_203074 | JGI IMG/M metagenome (GOLD analysis project Ga0316579, IMG submission 203074) | Rhizosphere microbial communities from salt marsh grasses in Alabama, United States - J5-7_160517rDrA | ecosystem: Host-associated > Plants > Roots > Rhizosphere | place: USA: Alabama | collected... | reverse complement strand
GAACAAGAAATGTCGCCCGCTAGCGCTAGTGGGCGTAACAAATTGCCAGTCTTGAGGTGCATCCAGCAATTCCTTGTCACCCTGGACTATAAAAAACTCACCCCACTCCGGCGCCAATTTGCTATAGCGGCATATACCGCTGTACCAGCCATCGTCATTGGTAGGGCCTAGGCGATAACGCGCGCAGCGCACAAAACGGAGGGCGCCGAATTCACCTTCCTCAAATTGCGGAAACTGGAATGCATTTACATAGAATTTGAGCACAAGATCCTGGGCCTGAATCTCAATAGCAGGGCTGGGAACATAGGGCTCGGCATTCCAGCCTTCGTTGAGCTGGTGAAACCTTGGTTTCATAAGAGACTAGGCTTTCATCAAAAGAATCGTGGTTTCATTGTTTTGCTATAAATAATTGATGGCCAATGGGTCGATTATGCGTCGGCTATTCTCGGTCAGGCTGCGGCTGAGAAAAAAGTATAGGATTGCATTCTATTTTTCTCCGCTGCATGCATGAATTTCCCTAAGCTTGGGCGTCGCCAATCCCGTTTCATCTGCATGACTTAATGCTCGCTGTAAGCGTGATTGCGCCGTACGACCCAGACATTTGTGTTCCGGGTCGCCGGCGAAGGCCTCGAGCATACCTTCGATCAAGCGGTCACGGGGCAGCTCTTCGTCGGTGAGCCACTCCTGGATGCTGATGATCTCTTCGGCGATCTCGCGGGCCAGGGTTTGATGGTCACGCCACAGTTCGCTGACGGTGCCGCCGGCTGCCAGACCAGCGATATTAATGGTGAGGATATAGATATTTTTACGCACCAGCTCATATAGCAGTTCGTCCTGCGTGGCCAGGGTGCGTGCCGGGATGTCTATGGCGGCCAAGGCCGATTGGATGGAGGCGGCGTGTGGGCCGTATATCGGCGAGGGCAGCAGTACTTTGACTCCCTGACCTTTCTTTTTTTCAAACCATACGGCGATGACTGTCGGGTCGTGGAGGGTATGGGCTTGCCAATCACGGGGTAGCAGTTCGTTTTGCAACAGGCACAGTTTGTCGCGCCAGGGTTCGGGGATTTGTTCCAAAGTGGAATGTAGGTCATTTTCTGCTACGGCCACCAAGACCAGGACGGGGTCGGGAATTGCTTTGGCTTCCCTGGCCATGTCCATATTGCGGGTGATGGGGTAGACCGGATGGCCGCAGCGTAGCAGGCCACGGGCGAATACACTGCCCAGTTCTCCGATGCCGATGACCACGACGGGTTGTTTCATGCTGATCTGTTCCTCACAAAATCCGGGTTAGCAGGAAATAAGTTTGTGTTGTTAATTAGTAATATGCCGAACACAGCAGCTCACTCCTTGGCCGGGGAAAAACCAAACCACCCCGTCCGCTATGTGTCCACTTCGCCTCATAATAAAGACGGGAGAAAGTATTATATCCCCTCCTTAGGCTATGATGGGGCATGCCGCATCGGAGCGTTTGAGTTTATGTAAATATTGCACATACGCTTGCCGGCTGGTAACCGTGCCGGAGTAGATAATCACGGCATCTCCAGATTTCAGTTCTTTTGCCCCAGAGGGTCTGTGCCGGGATGACGGTTGGGGAATAATTGGACCTTTCCGAAGTCACTCACGCTCGTGTTGCCACTGTGCTTCTTCGTGGCCGTCGCCGCGGGCCAGGATGCGGGCGATGACGAACAGCAGGTCGGAGAGGCGGTTCAAGTATATTTGCAGATTTTCGTTGATCGGGGATTGCCGTGCCAGGCCGACAACACGGCGTTCGGCGCGGCGGCATACGGTGCGTGTGACGTGACAGGCCGCAGCGGCCGGAGTGCCGCCCGGTAGGATGAATTCCTTGAGCGGGGGCAGTGAGGCGTTGAGCAGTTCGGTGTCATTTTCCAGGCGCTGGATGGCGTCTGCCTTGATCAAGGTGTGGCCGGGTAGGCTCAGTTCGCCGCCCAGATCGAACAGCTCGTGTTGAACGCGGCTGAGATAGGCGCAGCTCGGTTCGGGTATGTCATGGGTGAGCAAAACGCCCAGCAGGCTGTTGAGTTCATCCACGTCGCCCATGGCCTCGATACGCGCATCGTTTTTGGCGACACGGCTGCCGTCGCTGAGGCCGGTGGTGCCGTTGTCGCCGGTGCGGGTGATGATCTTGGAAAGGCGTTTACCCATCTATGCATATCCTAACTCTGCCCGTCGATCAATCGGTAATCGATGGGTAACACCATATCAAAGTGGCGTCCCTCCAGCCAGCCGACGGCCTGAGGCACGCTGCTGATGTGACTGAGCGTGGCCAAAGCGGCGCTGTCCAGCAGGCGATAGCCGGAGGAATGGGCGATCCGCACATGGCTCAAATGACCGTCCGCCTCCACCCGCAGACCCACACTTACCTGGCCTTGCCAGCCGTTGCGGCGCGCCATCATGGGATATGCAAAATAAGGAGCAAGGGCATTGCGCAACTGACCGGCGAGCCGGGTTGTCAGTGTAGCTAAATCTATATTTTGAATGTACGAAACGGCAGGCTGTCGGGCAGCACCATCGTGCAACTCCACATCTGCAAGCGGATCTTCGTGTGATTGTTCCAGAGGAGGGGTGACGGAGTCGCTGCCGAGCTCGTTGACGCGATCATTTGCGTGGCTTGCGATTTGGGCTTGCGTCAAGGCCGGCGAGGGAACATTGTGCGACCTTGTCTGTGGTGAGAGTTTCGCCGTCTTGGAAGACGCGGAAGGTTTGACGCTGATGCCGCTGGTCTTCACGCTGGAGACGACGGATGCTGGGGGCGCCGCGCTATGGCGAACAGCAGCAGCCTTCATTTCGGATGCCTCGGTTAGAGTGACGGATAAGGTAGACCTTACGAGCTGTGCCGGCCGCACCGGACTATAGTCCAGCGCGGCCAGCGCACCCAGATGCAGGGCGGCGGAGAGCAGGATAAAGCGGCTCATGCCCGTGTCCATGTTCATATCAGCCTAGATGTTGTCCGTAACGCAGTTCCACATACAGGGAACGTCCCGCCGTGTTGTAGCCATCCGCCAGGGTGTAATGCTGGGCGGTGACATTCTCCAGTCTGCCTTGCAGCGTCCAGCGTTGATTGATATGCATCAGGGCTGTGAGGTTCAGCAAGCCATAGCCGGCATTATAAACGTCGCTGAACGGCGAATCCTTGCGTTTGCCGGTGGCCAGCCAATCCGCACCAAGGCGATAAGGGCCTACGTCGTAGAACAAGGACGCGGTCACGGTATGTTTAGCGCGGCGCGCCAGCGGTTCGCCGCTCATCTCATCCTTGGGGGCTTGGGCGATGGCTTCGATATGGGCGCCCCACGGCCGGCTCTGAATATCGTAACTGGCCTCGATGCCGCGAATGCGGGCGCGGCCGATATTCATCAGTTTGCTGCTGGCCAGATCGTATACGATGAGATTCTTGATGCGATTGTCGAAGGCGCTCAACGCCAGGGATTGCTGAGAGTTGATTTGATGATGCAGCCCCAGCTCGATATTGCGCGAGGTCTCCGCGAGGAGATTGGGATCGCCGCCGTAGCCGAAACGATCGGTGGCATCCGGCGCGCGAAAGGCGGTGCCGACCGCGGCGCTGATGCGGGTATGCGCGGTGATATGATAGCCATATTCACCGTCCCAGGTGGTGTGGCTGCCGAAGGCATCATGATCGGTGTGGCGCGCCGCTGCCAGGATGCGGTGCCGCCCCAGGCTCACATCATCTTGCACATATATCGCCTTGACCTTGGTATTCTCATCGAAGCCGCTGCCGAACACGCTGCTGGCTGCATGGTCGCGTGAGGCATACAGCCCGGCAGTGAGGAGTTGCGCCGTGGTGAGTTGCACGTCGTTCTGCCAGTCAACGCTGTCGCGACGGGTGTGAGCATAGTCGCTGCTCTGGTTTTGATCGATATTGTCCACCGCGCGGCTGATACGCAGGGTGGTGGTCCAATTGTCCAGCGGCGCAGTATCCAGCTTCAGTGCGGTGACGCGGTTGGCAAAGTCCTGTGACAGCGGAGCGAGGAAGTAATCGAGATAATTACTGGTGCCGCCCGCCTGCCAATGACTTAATTCCACGTCCACCTTGTCCAGATGCTTGGCGAGATAGACATTGAGGCTGCGATTGTCGTAGCCGCTGGCGATGTCTGACGTGGTGCGAGTGGGAAAAGCGTCTGTCCTGGTGTAGCCAACGTCAATGCCGGCGCGATAATCGCCGCCGCCCTTATGCAGGCCGGCACCGGTCTTGCGGGTGTCATAACGGCCCGCGCCCACGTAGGCATTGCCATCCAGACCGGTTGCGGCACGGCGGGTGATGATGTTGATGACGCCGCCCATCGCCTCCGAGCCGTAGAGGGCGGAGCGCGGTCCCTTGACGATCTCGATGCGCTCTATCAGTTCGGGGTCGATGTTCTGCAGGGCCGCACCGCCGATGGTGCCGGGGTTTATCTTGACGCCGTCCACCATCACCAGCACGTGATTGCTGTCGGTGCCGCGCATGAACAGGGAGGCAGGCTGACCGGGGCCGCCGTTGCGGCCGATGTCGAAGCCGGCGTGTTCGCGCAATAGATCGCCGATATCCATAGCCTGACTTTGTTCGATTTGAGCGCGGTCGATGACGATCACCGGCGCCAAGGATTCATCGGCGATCTGCGCGGTGCGCGTCGCGGTGACGATGATGGGCGGTTCGGCGGCGACCACGGTAGATGAAATAAGCAACAAACCGGCTGCGATGGCTCGCAACGTAAAACGAAACATGAGTTCTTCCTTTTTGTGATACGCACACCCGCGCGAATAAAATCATCAGCGACGGAGGAAGAACGGCAAGGAGGCAATGATGTACCGCCGCCCGCGCATTGCCCACCGCAACGCTGAACTCAATTCAGCCTGCAGGCCGGTCTCCGGGCTCGTGAGCGGGTCATGTCATCATGACCCGACGGATCGCCTTCCCACGTATTACGCAGTGGCCAAATGATCCGCCTACTCTCACCTACCGTTGCGGGGGCAGCGCCGGAATTGTTCCCGAGGAACGCACCGGCTTCCCGTTTGATCCCGCCCCGTAAAGGGGGAGGGACACCTGAGGTTTGAAGCATGTGCAATGTACGGGCTGAGGCGGCGCACTGTCAAGGGCGGACGCCGGAGCGGGGGGCTGTTACTATGTTTTGAAATCGCTTAAGTGAGTGCGGGGCAATGGAATATCAGTTGTGCGAGGACATCGGTTATGGCATTTCCACCATCGATACCGGCTATTGCCGGCCCGGTTTCGATGCCAGCCATTTATTGATTGAGAAGGACCAGGCGGCCTTGGTGGATGTGGGTACCTCCCATGCGGTACCGCGTATCCTGCAGGTTTTGCACGACAAGGATATCGCCCCTCATGACGTGCGTTATGTAATGCTCACCCATGTGCATCTCGATCACGCCGGCGGTGCCGGGGCCTTGCTGCAACACTTACCCGAGGCGCAACTGGTGGTGCATCCTCGCGGCGCACCGCATATGATCGATCCGGTCAAATTGATCGCCGGGGCCATGACGGTGTACGGTGAAGAGCGCTTTCGTAGACTGTATGGCGATATCGAGCCGGTGGCGGCGGAGCGCGTGATCACGGCGCCGGATAATTTCGAGCTGAGTCTGAACAATCGCGCGCTGTTGTTTGTGGATACGCCCGGTCATGCTCGCCATCATTATTGCATCTGGGATGCGCGCAGCCGTGGAGTCTTCTGCGGAGATACCTTCGGCTTGTCCTATCGCGAGTTCGATACGCAGCATGGCCCGTTTATTTTTCCCACCACTACCCCGGTGCAATTCGATGCCGAGGCATTGCATGCCTCCATTGATCGCTTGCTGGGTTTCAAGCCCGAACGTATGTGCCTCACTCACTACGGTTGTGTGGAGAATGTCCCGCGCTTGGCGGCGCAATTGCATCGCATGATCGATGACTTTGTTGATGTGGCGCGCGCTGTAGCGGAAACGGGAGAACATCGCCACGCGGCTTTGATCGCGAGGCTGCAGGATGTTCTCTTGAACGCCTTGCAGGTGCATGATTGCCGTTTGCCGCGACAGCGGATGGTGGATTTATTAACCCTGGATCTGGAACTCAACGCCCAGGGTTTGGAGATTTACTTGGCGAAGCGGATTGACGACGCCGGGCAACAGCGAACTTGATAGGTTTCCGGAGGTTGTTTTCACCGAAGAGCGAAACAAATAAAGCCGCAATAATGTTGACGCATATTTTCCTGGATCCTGTGCAGTAATATGTCGGATTGATATACAGGTTTTGGCCGCGGCGATAGAACATTAAGCTAAGATTCAGCTATACTCGCTAAAGTTGCAAGGCCGATAAAAAACCAACCAAGGCCACTATCCTATGGGGGATACGGAGAACGCCGATCGGGGTAAGCTATGCAGATAGATACTTTCCTCCATACAATGGTGCAATTGGGCGCCTCCGATCTGTTTATCACTGCAGGATCGGTTCCCAGTCTGAAGATTCACGGTACCCTGGAAAAGCTAGACCAAGATATCCTGTTGCCGGAAGAGTCGCGCGATCTCGCTTATTCCATCATGAGCGGTACGCAGCAGGTCGAGTTCGAGGTCACCCATGAATGCAATTTCGCTCTGCAGCGCCCGGGTTTGGGACGCTTTCGCGTCAATGTCTTTCAGCATCAGAATAATATAGGCATGGTGCTCCGCCGCATCGAAACCCACATCCCCACTTTCGATGAATTGCAATTGCCCGCTATGCTCGAAGAGCTGAGCATGACCAAGCGTGGTCTGATCCTGATGGTGGGTGCCACCGCCATGGGTAAATCCACCACTCTGGCGGCCATGGTGGGATATCGCAATCGCAACAGTTTCGGGCATATAGTTTGTGTTGAAGATCCCATCGAGTTTGTCCATCAGCCCGACGGCTGCATCATCACCCAGCGTGAAGTCGGCATCGATACCGAATCGTTCGAAGCCGCGCTGCGCAATGCCCTGCGTCAGGCCCCCGATGTGATTTTATTGGGTGAGATCAGAACCCGCGAGGCGATGGAGCTGGCTTTGGCCTTCGCCGAGACCGGGCACCTGTGCTTGGCTACCTTGCATGCCACCAACGCCGCGCAGGCGCTGGACCGCGTGGTGCATCTCTTTCCGCGGGATCGTCGTGATCATTTATTGCTGGATCTGTCCTTGAACTTGAAGGCGGTCTTGGCGCAGCGCCTCATTCCACGACTGGACGGCAACGGCCGGCGCGTGGCCCTGGAAATATTGTTCAATACCCCGCTGGCCGCGGATATCATTCGCCGCGGCGAGACCCATTTGTTGAAGGACCTGATGCAACGCTCCACGGATCTGGGTATGCGCACCTTCGATCAGGCCATTTATGATCTGTATGCCCAAGGCGAGATCAGCTATGAAGAGGCCTTGCTCAATGCCGAGTCCGCCAACGAGGTGCGGCTCATGGTAAAGCTTGGCAAGGGTGTGGATCCGCGCACATTCGCCGACGACATGGCTCAAGTGGGTTTAGAGCGGCACGAGGGTGAGGATATACCCATCACCGAGCATAAGAGCAAGAGCCTGAGCTAAGCATCTCGCACCGGTTATTGTTGTAGCTATTGGCCGGGTGGGACTATCTCTCTTTCGAAGACGATGTTACCGCTGAAGATGGTCATGACCGTGCGGCCCTTGAACTGCCAGCCGCTAAAGGGGGTGTTGCGACCGCGACTGTACATGTGTTTCGCCGCGAACTCCCATTCCTCCTCCGGATTGAATAGGCACAGGTCCGCGACGGCGCCGACGCCAAGTGTGCCGGCCTCCACCCCGAGCAGTTGCGCCGGCTGATAGCTCAGGCGCGCAATGATCTCCATCAGGCTCATCACCCCGTCTTCCACCAGCCGCAGGCTCAGGGGCAGCAAGCTGTCCAGAGCGGAGATCCCCGCTTCGGTAGCGGCGAAGGGGGCGAGCTTGGCATCGGCTTCGTGGGGTTGATGATCGGAGCAGATGGCCAGTAGCGTTCCCCTGGCGAGCCCGCCGCGCAGGCCGTCGCGATCCCGCTGGGTGCGTAACGGCGGTAATACATGACATTGAGTGTCGAAGTCGCCGATGTCTATCTCGGTAAGATGCAGGTGATGAGCACTCACGTCCGCAGTTACGGGAAGGCCATCGTATTGGGCGCGGGCAACCATGCGTACCGCCTGGGTGGTGGATAGGCGGCAAAAGTGAGCGCGTACCCCGGTTTGTTGCACCAGGGCCAGGTCGCGGGCCACGGCCACGGTCTCGGTGGCCTCCGGAATACCCGCCAGCCCCAAGCGATTGCTGACCTGGCCTTCATGCATGCAACCGTGGTTACTGAGCCAGGGATCTTCGGCATGGAGGAACACCGTCAGATCATGGGTGGCGGCATATTCCATGGCGCGGCGCATCACCAGGGTGTTGGCAATGGGACGGCCGGCGTTGCTCATCGCCACGCAGCCGGCCTCTTTCAAGGCCCCCATTTCGCTGAGCTGAGTGCTCTCCAGGCCCTGGGTCAGGGCGCCCACGGTCAAGACCCGTGCCTTGCCCGCGGCCTGGGCGCGGCGCTGGATGAGGTTGGCAACCGCCGGGGTATCGATCACCGGGTCGGTATCCGGAGGGCAGACCAGGGTGGTGATGCCGGCCGCGGCGGCCGCGGCGGTCTCGGAGGCGATGGTGGCCTTGTGTTCCCGGCCCGGTTCACGCAGACGGGCGCACAGATCCACCAGGCCCGGACATACCACCAGGCCACTGGCGTCAATGCTGCGCTCGGCCTCAAAGCCAGCGGGGGCCGAGCCGCTGGCGATTATCCGGCCGTCGGCGATCCACAGGTCCTGCACCGCATCTAGTTTGCTGGCCGGGTCGATAAGGCGGCCGTTGCGTATCCACAGGCGCATCAGCCGTCCCTCCCGGGCGTACTGCCCATAGTCATGGCCATTACCGCCATGCGCACTGCGATGCCGTGAGTGACCTGTTGCAGGATCACCGAGCGCGGTCCGTCGGCGACGTCGGAGGCGATCTCCACGCCACGATTGATGGGGCCGGGGTGCATGATGATGGCGTCGGGTTTGGTCAACGCCAGTTTTTCCTCGGTGAGTCCGTAAAGTTGGAAATATTCGTGTTCGCTGGGCAGCATCGCCCCCTGCATGCGCTCGTATTGCAGGCGCAGGGCAATCACCACGTCTGCGTCGCGCAATCCCTGGCGCAGGTCGTGATAGACATGCACACCCAGGGTTTCCACTTCCTTGGGGATGAGGGTCTTGGGGGCGATGACGCGGACCTCGTTGACGCCCAGTGTAGTGAGGGCGTTGATCTGGGAACGGGCCACCCGTGAATGCATGATATCACCGACAATGGCCACGGTCAGCGGCGCGAATTCCCCTTTGGCGCGGCGAATGGTGAACATGTCGAGCATGGCCTGCGTGGGATGGGCGTGGCGCCCATCGCCGGCATTGATCACATGCACATGGGGCAGGACATGATGGGCGATGAAGTTGGCAGCGCCGCTGTCGGCGTGGCGTACCACGAACATATCGCAATGCATGGCCTCCAGATTCTGCAAGGTATCCAGCAACGTTTCTCCCTTCACGGTGGAGGATGCATCGATATTGATATTGAGCACATCCGCCGACAGGCGCTTCGCCGCCAGCTCGAAGGTGACACGGGTGCGGGTGCTGGCCTCGAAGAACAAGTTGACGATGGTCTTGCCGCGCAGCAACGGGACCTTCTTGACCGCCTGTTCCGTGACGCCGGCAAAGGATTCGGCGAGGTCGAGGATATCCACCAACAACGAGCGTTTCAGGCCCTCAATGCTCAGGAAGTGGCGCAGGCGCCCTTGTTCGTTGAGTTGAATGTTGCGCGACATCATGGTGTTGAAGGTTTTTCCTTGCCAGTTTAGGGCGTGTTAACGCTGTCCGTATCCCATTGCCCGCGTCCGTGGACGAATTCTCCCCTGAGTCCGGCGGATGCTCAAGGTGTTTGTTTAATAATTAATTGCAAGGGCTCCGGTCCCGACAGTTTGACATGTTCATGTGTGCTCAAGCTCATGCTCGTTCCCACCACGTCGGCCTGGATCGGTAGTTCCCGGCCGCCGCGGTCCACCAGCACCGCCAGGGTCACGGAGTCGGGCCGGCCATAATCGAAAATTTCGTTGAGGGCGGCGCGGATGGTGCGACCCGTATAGAGCACATCGTCCACCAGGATGATGTGGCGCCCGTCCACCGTAAACGGCAGCTGGGAGGGACGCACAGACGGGTTGAGCCCGATGCGGGTGAAGTCGTCGCGGTAAAAGGAGATGTCCAATTGACCCAGTGGTTCCTTCATATCCATTAAGGCGTGCAGACGTTCCGCCACCCACACCCCGCCGCTGTGGATGCCGATCATCAGCGGATTGACTGCCTGACGGGCGGCTAACCGCGCGCGCAGCTCCGAGGCCATTTTATCCAGCAGCTGTTCGATGTCTTTCATACAGATTGTCGACCATAGGTTTGTTCGGCCAGCCAGGTCTCCAGGATCACTTGGGCGGCGATGCGGTCCAGGGTTTCCTTGGCGGCCTGGCTATGGGGCGCACCGCGCCCGCCCGCCGCCACGGCGATCTGCGCAGCTTCATGGGAGGACAGACGCTCGTCCACCAAATGTACCTCCAGGGCATAGCGGCGGTGCAATTCAGCGGCAAACTGTCGCACCGCAGCCGCCAATGGGTGTTCGCTATCGTCCAATAGCGTGGGCAGCCCTATGATGAGTTGTGCGGGTCGCCAGCTCTGAATAAGGCGGCCGATGGCCTCCCAGTCCGGCTCGCCGTTTTGTACCCGCACGGTATCCAGGGGGCGCGCACTGGCGGTGAGGGTCTGTCCCACTGCGATACCGATGCGTTTTTTGCCGAAGTCGAAACCGAAGACGGTGGCGGGGCCCTGGTTCATGCATGCCCGATCTGATTGGAGATCTGGTTCAGGTCTACACCCATCAAGGCCGCGGCGGCCTCCCAGCGTTGCTGCCAAGGGGTATCGAAGATGATGCTGATATCTGCCGGGCCGCACAACCACACATTGTCCGCCAGTTCCTGTTCGAGCTGACCCGCGCCCCAGCCGGCGTAACCCAGGGCCACCAGCATCCGCCTGGGACCCGAGCCGATAGCGATCTCCTGCAGTATGTCCTTGGATGTGGTGATTCCCAGCTCATCATTGATGCGCAACATGCTGTCCCACTCGCCCACGGGGTTGTGTAACACAAAGCCGCGTTCTGTTTGTACCGGGCCGCCCATATAGACCGCTTGGCGGCCGATGCCGTCCCCCTGGGTTGGTATCTCCATCTGTTCCAGGATTTCCCCCAGGGTCATGGTCAGCGGGCGATTGATGACGATCCCCATGGCGCCCTGATCGTTATGTTCACAGATAAAGGTGACCGTGCCATGAAAATTGGGGTCGTCAAGGGCGGGCATGGCAATCAGAAACTGATTGGTGAGGGAGAGGCGCTCGGTCATGGGCATAGTATTCACCTAATCAGTTTCGGCTGACAAGCATAGCTCGGGACCGATGGGCGGAAATGCGGCGATAATTACGATCCCGAGGCGAAACTGTTGTCATTGAGGAATTGCCAGGTGCGGGTGATATGCAGGATGTCGGTGTCTTTGCGCATCTCCGCCGACAGCGGCGCGAACGGCGAGGCTAGGCGTACAATACGGATGGCGGCATCGTCCAGGAGCTTATAACCCGACGAGCGGCGCAATTCGATGCTGTGGACGCTGCCGTCGGTATTGATCGCCACATCCAGGATCAGGCTGCCTGACAGGTTCTGGCGTTTCGCCTCTTCGGGATAGTTGAGATTGCCGATACGCTCGATCTTGCTCCGCCATGCCTCCAGATAGGCGGCATCCCGAAAGGCTTTGCTGCGCGCCGAGATATAGCGCTGGCGCGGGCGGTGGGAATAGGCCTGCAGGGAATCGCTGAGATCGGCGCTCAATTTGGCGATTTCTTGGCTGCGCATCATCAGTTGCGCCGCGCTGGGCATGTCGTTCTGAGGCTGAACCTGTTTCTTGGTGGTGTCGACGCTGCGCTCGGTGGCTTGATCCGTAGTCAATACCTCCATGGTGTGCGGGCTCTGCACGGTGGCCTCGTGGGGCAGGCTCATCGTATTGCCTTGCCCGGGGGACGGCGAGGCCAGTGGCGCGGCGCGGGGGCGCGTCGGGCGGACCCTTTTTTTCACGTTACCGCTACCGTCCTGGTTGGCCTGCGCCAGGTAATCGGCCTCTTTCGGTTTCGGCGCGTTACTGGTCTGGGTGAGGATGATTTCCAAGGTGGGGTTGGTCTTGGGCTTGGCGGGATCGGTGTGGCTGAAGACCACCCCCAGAATAATAATCCCGTGCAGGACCACCGAGAAGAACAAGGTCAGACCCAGACGGTCGCTGGCGGTGACGATTGGCGGCGGTGGGGAGGCGAAGGTATTCACAGCGCGGGTTTCTCGGCGGGACGCAACCGGTGTAAGGCCATTTGCGCAATTATACCGCTGGTGACGCCGAAAATCAGGGAGGCGGTCATCAATACCGGCAACAGGCGGAACAGGCCGGCATGGGGGATGAACACCCAGTAGGCGGTGAAGAATTGGGCACTCATATGGGCCAGGGCGGCCAGCAGACAATATCCCACCGGACCGAAACCACGCCCCGGGACCCAGCTGGCAAGGCGCAGCGCAATGATGCTGGCCACCGCCCCCGACAGGCTGAGCAGGAAGGTGGGGGACAAAAAGGTGCCGATCAGCAGGCTGCCGATTAACACCCGCAGCAGGGCCACCCAGGCGGCGGTTCCCCAGCCGTATTGCACCAGGGCCACGATGGTCACCACATTGGCCAGGCCCGGTTTGATCCCGGGTAAGGGGCTGGGCAGGGCACTTTCGGCGATATGGATGGTGATCGCCAGGGCGGTCAGCCAGGCGATACGGTGATCTTGGCGGGTGGTGGGGACGGTAATGCTCATGATGACTATGGTGTGTGTTCTTCCGTGTTCCGCTATCGTCCTAACGGCGCAGTCGCGGATTCATTTAAACCGTTTAAAAATTGATACTGTCGAACTGCCGCTCCCGGCCTAAGACGCTGACCATAATGCCGTTGGGCAGGCAGGCGGCAAGTTCGCCGCTGTGGGACAGCCAGCCGCTGTGGACGCATTGCTTGCCGCGGCAGGGGGACGACACGAACCGCACCCGCCCGGCGTGGATCTCGATGACGCTGTCACCCAGCGGACCGTGGACCTTGACGCGGCGTTCGCCGCTCAAGGGCAGGGTGATATCCTGCTGGCCGCTGGCGGAGATGCGCACTGTGGTGGCGGGGCCTTGCTCCCCCCAGTAATGGGCATATAGGCCGGGCAGCAGGGCGATGGCCGCTATCAGGACCAGCCAGTCGGCACGGGTCAGCTTCATCATGGTTGTCCGATTATAACAGTTGGCGGAGGATCCACCTCGAAGTGGATGCGCTTGGCCAAGACCGGGGTGAGATAGACCTTGCGGTCGGCGGCCACCAGCATGGCCTGCTTGAGGTGCATGCCGCGCACCACCTTCAGCCAGTCCTTGGGGCCGGCCACCATCAGGGCGGTGGAGGCCCCGCCGCCCACGCCGCCGCCGGGATAAATCACCGTGGCGGACATGGCGCCATCGGGAGGATAACCGCTGCGCGGATCGATTATGTGGTGGTAGCGCTTGCCCTGATAGACGAAGAAGCGCTCATAGTCGCCGGAGGTGAACACGCTCTCGTCACCGCGGATCTCAACCGAGGCGAGGATGCCGGGGCCGCGCGGATCACGGATGCCGATGCGCCACGGGCGGTCGCCGCGGCTTCCGATGGCGCGCAGATCGCCGCCGGCGTTGACGATGGCGTTGGCGACTCCGTGTCGGCGCAGCTGGTCGATGGCGCGATCCACGCCATAACTCTTCACGTAGGCCCCGAAGTCGAATTGCAAGGCCGGGTTGTCGCTGCGCAGTTTATTGCCGTCGAGGTGCAGATCCTCCATGGTGGGATGCTGCGCCACCAGTTGTTGAATCGCCTGGGGCGCAGGCGGCGGTATGGTGCTGGGACGGTCGTCGCTGTGGAAGCCCCACAAGCCGATGAGCCGGCCGATGGCGGGATTGAAGAGATCGCCGCTCTGACGCGACAGTTCCCGGGCGCCGCGTATCACCTCCACCTGGTCCGGGTCCAGGGTGACTGTTTCGCCGCGCGCCAGGCGCGCATTGATCTCGGTGAGCGGGCCGGGCTCCCAGGCGTGCCAGCGATGATGCAGCTTGTTCAGGGTACTGATCACGGCCGCCGTGGCCTGCTGCGCCTTGTCGTCGTTTACGCCCCACAGGGTGATATCCACCAGGGTGCCGAACACCAGGATTTGTTCTTGATGGACCGGTTCGGCGTCACGGCTGCATGCGCCGAGGTTTAGGGCGATGCAGACGGCAAGGCTCCATTTGACCAGAAAGTACAGCGTTCGCTGTCGACACAGTATATCGAAACTCATACCAGCGCCGTCACTCTGGTGAATACCCCGTTGGGCACAAAAGCCTGAGTCCTGTGGTGTCGGCCAGTTACTGGATCCCGGCGTGTGCCGGGATGTCTTTCCGATAAGCGAACGACGGCAGATGTTGAGGAGCTTATTAATAAAGGATGATGTATTTTGCGGCTTACGCGGTAAATTATTCGGAGCTTGCTTGAAGGCGAGGTCTTCATCCTGAATTTGATTGCCCGTGCTTATTGAGCAAGTTGCCGTTCCAGGCATTCCATAAATTGGCCCGCGATATCCAGGCCGTACAGACTGTCCAGTTCGCGTATACAGGTAGGGCTGGTGACGTTGATCTCGGTAAGATAGTCACCGATCACATCCAGTCCCACGAACAGTAAGCCTTTGCTGCGCAGGGCCGGCCCCACCTGGGCGCAGATCCAACGATCGCGTTCGCTCAAGGGCACGCCCACGCCGCTGCCGCCGACCGCCAGATTGCCACGGGTTTCGCCCGGTGCCGGGACGCGGGCCAGGGCATAGGACACGGGCTCGCCGCTTATCATCAGGATACGTTTGTCGCCGTCGCGGATCTCCGGCAAATAGCGTTGCGCCATCACGTAGCGCGCCCCGGTTTGCGTGAGGGTCTCGATCACCACGTTGATGTTGTGATCACTGCCGTGCAGCCGAAATATGGAATGGCCACCCATGCCGTGCAGAGGTTTGAGAATGATGTCCTGATGTTCGGTGAGAAAGTCGCGGATTTCCGCGGCGCTGCGCGTGACCAGGGTCGGCGGAGTGCAGTGCGGAAACCAGGCAGTGTAGAGTTTTTCATTGGCATCGCGCAGGCTCTGCGGCTTGTTCGCGACCAGCACGCCCTCGGCCTCGGCCAGGTCCAGGATCTGGGTTGCATAGAGGTACTCGCTGTCCACCGGTGGGTCCTTACGCATCAGGATCACATCCAGATCGGCCAAGGGCCGCAGTTTGTGGGCGTCGAAGCGATACCAATCGCTGAGGTCATTCTGGACGCTGAGCTCCCGCATCCAGGCAGAGGCCTTGCCGTCGCGCAGCGACAGATCACCCAGCTCCATATATGACAGCGCCCAACCGCGGCTTTGCGCGGCGAGGAGCATGGCGAGGGTACTGTCTTTTTTGGGGTTGATGGCGCCGATGGGGTCCATCACCACGCCGAGCTTGATGGTCATTGGGCTAAGTTTCGTGTCGGGAATGGCGGGCGGCGGCGTTCACGTGGAGCAGTATTACTGCTGGTATTCAAGGCTGGGTATCGGCGATCGCGTGGATCTCCCGCGCCGCCGCGATCAGGGCCAGACGGGCGATGACGCCGTAGGCATAGAAGCGGTTGGGGTGGGAATCCGGCGCACGGTTGCGATCCGGGCTGTTACAGCATTCGGCAAAGGCTAGCGGCTCGAACGCCATGCCCGGCGCGTTGAGATTTTCGTCGGCACCGCGGCCGGTGTGGATGCGGTAAAAACCGCCTACCACAAAGTGATCGATCATATAGACTACCGGTTCCGCCACTGCTTGATGATCACTCCAGGTCTCGAAGGTGTAGACCCCTTCCTGCAGGATAACCTTGGTGATTTCCTGGCCGCCCTTGCTGGCCGCCATGCGAGTGCGTTGCTTGCGGTTGAGTTCGCGGATCTCCTGGGCGGAATGAACCATCATTACCCCCATGCCGTAGGTGCCCGCGTCGGCCTTGACCACCACGAAGGGGCGCTTGTCGATGCCGTAGGCATCGTATTTGCGCTGAATATTGGTGAGGAGCGCGTCGACATTTTTCGCCAGGCAGTCTTCACCCTCGCGCTTGGTGAAGTTGATCTCGCCGCATTGCAGGAACAGGGGGTCGATGAGCCAGGGGTCGATGTCGATCAATTCTGCGAATTCCTGCGTCACACTGTGGTACTGGTGGAAGTGATTCGATTTGAGGCGGTTCGACCAGCCCAGGTCCAGGGGCGGGATGATCGGTTGATCCAGTCCTTCGAGAATCGCGGGCCGTCCGCCGGAGAGGTCATTATTGAGCAGTATCGTGCAAGGTGTAAAACCTTCCACGCCGAGCTTGGCGCCTTTCCTGACCAGGGGCTCCAATTGTATGCTGCGCACGGAGGGCAGGACGATTTCCGTAGTCTCATGGATATCCTCCAGCAGGGTGCCGATGCGCACGTCGAAGCCGGCCTTGAGCAGGATGTCGTGCAGCGTCGCCACGCTTTCCAAATAGAACATATTGCGGGTGTGGCTCTCGGGGATCAGCAATACCCGTGCGGCGGTGGGGCATACCCGTTCTACAGCGGCCTGCACCGCCTGGATACACAAGGGGATGAAGGCGGGATTGAGATTGTTGAAGCCAGCCGGAAACAGATTGGTGTCCACCGGCGCCAGCTTGAAGCCGGCGTTGCGCAGGTCGACCGAACAATAGAACGGAGCCGGCGTCTCCAGCCACTGATTGCGGAACCACGCCTCAATCGCCGCCTGGCGCGCCAGCAGGTGTTGCTCGATGGTGAGCAGCGGCCCGGTGAGCGCGGTGGTGAGATGAGGTACGGCGTGTAAGTGTTCTATGCTCATAAGCTTATCACCAGTGGTTGCATGCCCTGAGCGAGGGCCGGGATGGCGCCATCATAGCAAATTAATGGCTGTAATACCCTCGGTTGAAACAGGGGATCGAGTGCCGCATCCATCCTTCGGCGTCGGGTATGGTCGGTACCTATCCTGCCGAGGCCAGGTCACTTAACGAAAATCTCCCCATGTCCCCAGCATGGCCGCCAGGGCAGCTACGGCAGCAGTTTCGGTACGCAGGATGCGCGGACCTAGACGCAGCCCGGTATAAGCCGCCTGCTTGGCCGAAGCGATTTCCTGGTCCGAGAGCCCGCCTTCGGGGCCGATCAACAAAGTGATGGGGCCGCTGGGCGCAGGGAGTTGTGCCAGGGAATATTCAGCATCGGGGGCCAGCACCAATCGCAGGCCTTCGCCGGGCATGGCCAACCATTGAGTCAGCGTGGCAGGTGTATCTACCGGCGGGATGCGGTTGCGTCCGCATTGCTCGCAGGCGCTGACCACCACCCCTTGCCAGTGCTTGACGCGTTTCTCCAGGCGCTCACCCTGGAGCTGCACACCGCAGTGTTCGGTGAATAAGGGAATAATGCGGCTAACCCCCAATTCCACCGCCTTCTGGATGGTGTAATCCATGCGCTCGCCGCGCGACATACCCTGAGCCAACCATATCT
>Ga0316579_10000200_pt1 | contig 17675 bp, 22 predicted proteins | sample J5NA_2_FD_203074 | JGI IMG/M metagenome (GOLD analysis project Ga0316579, IMG submission 203074) | Rhizosphere microbial communities from salt marsh grasses in Alabama, United States - J5-7_160517rDrA | ecosystem: Host-associated > Plants > Roots > Rhizosphere | place: USA: Alabama | collected... | reverse complement strand
TGAGAGCCAACGTAAAATCACTGGTAGTGTGGAGCGTCATTATCGCACTCTTGATCCTGATTGCCGTAACAAAATTCTCCGGTTTTGCTGGCAATCCTGATATGCTGACCATATTGGATTCTCTCCCGCAGCCATTAATGGAAGCCTTGAACATGCGCGCCTTTAACCTGACCACCCTGAGCGGTTTTTACGGCCTCATGTTCATCTATTTCGGTTTAATGGGTGCCATCGCGGCAGCCATGTGGGGCAGCGATATCATCTCCAAGGAAGAACGCGACAAGACGGTCGAGTTTTCGCTGGTCCTGCCTGTATCACGCAGCAGAGTCATCACTGCTAAGGCACTGGCGGCCGTCATCAACTGCATCGCCTTCGTTTTGATCACCTGGGTGGCATCTATCCTGATGGTGCAACAGTACAACCCCGACCAGGCATTCTACGACTTTCTGTCGCTCGAAATGCAGGCCATGTTCGTGATTGAATTAATTTTCCTCGCCATCGGTTTGCTGCTCGGATCTGCGATGAAGCAGTACAAGCGCTCCAGTTCGACGGCCATTTCTATCATCCTGGCAACTTACTTCATGTCGATCATCTCTGCACTGCAGCCGAATCTGGAGTTTTTGAAATATTTCACCCCATTTAAATACTTCGACGCAGGTGAAATCTTCCGCACCAACCAGCTGGACGGGATGTATTTGTTAATTTCAGCCGCGATCATCGCAGTCTGCGTGGCGGCGGCTTATTGGACTTACAACAAGCGCGATTTATACATATAAGGAACCGGTTCTCTTAGCACTTGAAGCGCTTGCACTAATTTAAGCACCCGGGGTTAAATATAATCATTGGATGACTCGCAAGAACGAATTAGGGGGTGAAAAGTGCAATGGTTGTTAACACGCTGAAGTGAAAGAACATGAAGCCAAACGATCATACCCCCGGCAACCAGACTGTGAAGGTCGTCCCCTGGCCAGCCTGGCTCTGTACCTCGATCTTTCCACCATATATCTCTGCAATGGACTTGGAGATCGCCAGTCCCAACCCGCTGCCTGAAACAGACATATTATTTTCATCCATTTGCCGGCTGCGCGCTTCATCCAGCCGGTAGAAACGGTCAAAAATGTACGGTAAGTGCCTTTCTGGAATACCCGGGCCGTTATCGGTGATACGCACCAAGCTCCACTTATTATTTCCCAGCACCTGATTGGCGGATTCTACCAGCACCAAGGCATCTTCACCCTGGCTGTACTTGAGCGCATTCTCCACCAGGTTGGTCAGCAGCTGTGCTACGTAGACGCGGTCTGCCTTTACATAACATTCCTCCAGTGCAGCGGTCTTGAGCATGACACCTCTGGCTGAGGCAATTGGACCGAGTCGCTCAACTACCTCCAGCACCACATCGCTGAGATCAAGAATCTCAGACCGCATGGCCACCTGTCCGGCATCCATGCGCGCCAGCAGCAGCAGCTCGTTCACCAGACTGCCCATCCACTCGTTCTCAGATTGGATCAGACGCAGCACCTGTTCATATTCCCTGGTTGTGCGGGGTCGTTCAAGGGCGCGGTTGGCTTCGAGCTCGATAATGGTAAGTGGTGAGCGCAGTTCGTGACTGGCATCCGCAGTGAACTGGCGCTGGCGTTCAAAAGCTGCCTGCAGCCGATCCAGCATCTGATCAAAGGTGTCGGCCAGCTCCCCTAACTCGTCATCCCGCCCCAAGTTCAAGCGACGACTGAGATCACTTTCGCTGATCTGCTGTGCAGTGTGTACGATGGTCTCTACTGGCTTCATCGCCCGGGTCGCCAGCCAGTAGCCGCCAAGAAAGGCAAACACCAAAATGATCAACGAACCAAGCCCGAGGGAAACTGCCAGGCGTGCCAGCTGATCTTCAGCTTCCACCGGGCTGGCCAGCAGTATATAACCAGTCCAACCTTCATCTACCCGCATGGGACTGATCTGAAAGAGATACTGCCCTGCTCCTGAACTGCCCAGGGCTTCTTGTGCTGGAAAAGAAAAAGAGAGAGGCTGCATGGGATTGGAGGATTCATTCCAGGTTCTAAGTAAAGCCTGCAGAACCTCTGGACGTAATGTACCTTGCTGGAGGATTACATTGCCATCCTTTCCGACTAATGCCAGCACTGCGTTTTCCGGCAGCAGGGGTAGATCAGCCTGTGTAACAGGACTCGGCTGGCCTTCCCGGTCCTCCTCATAAAAGTGAAGTTGGGCACTGAAATAGGTGACCAGTTGGGCTGATTGGGCTGCCAGGCGATTGGCCATCTCTGTGTGGATGATTTGAGCCTGGCGGGTATAGATGAAGACCGAAAATCCAGCCAGGATCAACGCCAGGATGGCAACGAAAAGCAAAGTCAGACGGAAGCGAAAACTGTGCACCACACGCCTGATACTCCCTGATGGCTGTGACGCTTGAAGGGAGTTATTACTCATTGTCCCCCGCTCCGGATGGCGACACCAGACGATAGCCGACTCCCCGGACGGTTTCTAAAAATTTCATCTGGTACGGGGCGTCAATTTTCCGGCGCAAACGCCGGATGTAAACATCCACGACATTCGATCCAGAAATAAAGTCAAAGTTCCACACATGCGCTTCAATCATCTCGCGGGTGAGTATGCGGTTCGGAGAGCGCATCAGGTATTCTAGGATCGCAAATTCACGCGGGGTCAATTTAATAGGGTCGCTGCCCCGCTTCACGAGGTGATTGGCGGGATCCATCGACAGGTCGCCCACCTGGATCAAGGCGGTTTTTTCAGGTTTATTCCGGCGCAGGAGGGCTCGCAAACGGGCGCGCAATTCATTCATTGAAAAAGGCTTGACTAGATAATCATCAGCCCCGCTGTCCAATCCATCCACCCGGTCATCAACTGCATCACGCGCCGTCAGCATCAGAACCGGTGCGTTAATTCCCTGCTGGCGCAGGTCGCGGCAGAGATCAAATCCATTTTTCTTGGGCAGCATCACATCCAGCAGGATCAGATCATAAGGTGCTGCGAGCGCATAGGCTTCGCCTTCATCCCCATCGAAGGCAACATCCACCGCGTATCCATCTTCTTCAAGGCTGGTTTTCAAAGATGTATTTAGCCGCCGGTTATCTTCCACAACCAGAATACGCATACCTTCCATCCAGAAACAGAGAATTACTAAGGTAAATACCGGATTTCTCCAGAAATAATTCTACCCCTTGTAAATGAAAATTAGATGACAAGTCAAAGGGGTTTTTCCAAGGAGCTGCTTGTGCATCTCTCTGGAACCCGCCATGTCGAAAATTGTTTTGTCATCGAATTGTCATCTTCATTCGTTATACTCGGTCTTGTTGAAGCAATTTGGAGGTACTTTCATGCAACAAAAACGTCCCGTTTCACCAATCAAAAGAACGCTACCGGCCGTGGTTGCCGCACTAGGCATGACAGTGTTTATCGGTTTAGCAGTCCTAGCTCTTGGACTCAACGCCTTATTCAATAAAAATATAAGCACCGTCCAGGCTGCAACCCTGCCAGAACAATCGACCGTTGCTGACCAGGCAGCCAACCAGGATTTACAATCCCTGGTCTCTCAATACCAGGAGCGAGAAGTCCAATACCAGGACCAACTTCTGCAAGCATCCAACCAGATCAACGAGATCAGCCAGCAAAACCAGCAGTACCGGCAGCTGATCCAGGCATTACAAAATGCGGGTGTGATCCAGATCACACAAGACGGGCAGGTGCTGCTTTCCCGCCCTGCACCCAGGTTCGGAGATGATAACGATTGAGCAGGTGAACGCTGCCTTGCTCAACTGTTCAATTTACTTCCTGCGGTCAATCAAGGTTGCACCCGTCAAATACTCTATCAGGAGTTTTTCTCAATGCGAAAATTAGCCAAAACATTCCTACACCTGTGGATTTCCCTCGTCTCGGTTGCGGCATTTGCCACTGGCTGGTTTTTCTTAGCCCATGCTGAAAAGCCAGCTCCGCTTGTCGATCCCCAGGTGCAGGTTTCCAGCTCCAGCCAGACTTTACTGGAACCAATCCCAACTATTAATGACTTGCTGAAGGATCAGTCACCTACAGCAATTAATCTGCAGAGCTCCAATTTTTCTTTCCCGCGCCTGCGAACGCGAGGCTCATAATGGAATTTTATGAATACCAGGCGATGAACACCACGATCCAGGTGGCTGCTGAAGGCAGCCGGGATAAACTGGTGCCAGGTTTCCAGGAGGTCAGACGTTTCACTGAAGACTGCGAAGCTCGCTTTTCCCGGTTCAGTGAAGACAGCGAGCTCTGCCAGCTCAACCGTCGCGCTGGATCCTGGTTCCAGGCTTCTCCTGAGATGATGGACCTAATGGGGAATGCCTTGGAATTGTACTGGTTGACCGACGGTTTATTTGATCCGTCTATTCTCGAAGCCTTGCAGCAGGCCGGCTACGACCGCAGCATGGACGAGATCAAGGTCCTTGGTCAGCTTCCATCTGCGATCGTTCACCAACCAGCTGCCTCACACTTTGGACAAACCCGGCTGGACCCGACCGGGTCGGTAATATACCTGCCAGCCGATGTACAGGTTGACTTCGGAGGCATTGCCAAGGGATGGATCGCTGAAAAAGCAGCCCAACTCCTATCGGACTATACCCCGGCCTGTGCAGTGAGCATCGGTGGGGACATGTTCTTCCGCGGTACTCCCAACGGGGAGACTGGCTGGCAGGTGTCCCTGGAAGACCCACTAGATGAACAGAACGTGCTCACCATTCTTAACCCGGGACCGGGTGCCCTGGCAACCTCCAGCGTGACCCGGCGGCGATGGTCCCAGGGCAACCAGGTAAGGCACCACATCATCGATCCCCGCACGGGCACCTCTGCCGAGGTGGAATGGCTCAGTGTAACCGCCGGCGCACTAAAGGCGACTACCGCTGAAGCACTTGCGAAAGCCATCCTGATTGGTGGAAGTGAATTAGGTCTTCAATTAGCGGAACAAGTCCCAGGATTATGGTTTATTGCCGTCCACCCCGATGGCACATTAAGCGGCACAAAAAACAGCATGGAGTTCGTATATGAACCTGTCTAATTACAAAGACCTGCCTAAAGGATCAAAATCCGGCTTTCCGTTGGATCGAATTGTATTTGGACTGATAACGGTAGCATTGGTTTTAGCAGGGATATTCTTGGTTTCCCCGTCTGGCGCTCCTCTGCAGGCAACCTTGACATCGCTCTTCGGCCTTGCTTCAGATCAATCCACGTGGTATTTAACCCGGGCTGCCGGGATGATTGCCTACCTTCTGCTATGGCTTTCCACCGTTTGGGGGCTGGTAATCCCCAGCAAGCTGTTTGGAGAGGTGTTGAGCGGTGATTTTACTTTTGACTTCCACAAGTTCATCTCGCTACTTTCGCTGGGTTTTTTAGGCCTGCACATAGTCGTGCTGACCGCTGACAAATACCTGCCTTTTTCTGTAGCACAGCTGCTGGTGCCTTTCCTGTCCCCATACCGCCCGCTGTGGGTGGGGATTGGGGTAATATCTTTTTACCTAATCCTGCTGGTAACGGTCACATTTTACCTGCGCAAGCAGATCGGTATGAAGACATTCCGCTTCATTCACTACGCCAGCCTAGCAGCATACCTGGGGGCGGTGCTGCATGCGTTAATGTCGGGTGCAGACTCATCGCTGCCGGCCGTCCTGGCGATCTATTTAGGCACTTTCCTGGTGGTGATTTTCTTGACGGTTTACTGGCTGGTCAGGGCATTGATCAACCGTTCGGATAAGGTCCCCCAAATTTAGGCATTCGCCACGCTCCACTTCCTGAATGACCTGTTTGATTTCTTAATATTTTCTGAAATCCGGAAACCGAGGGGGATAGTGTTGAGGATAAGTGAAATCCAAACCTTATAGTTAATGTCAGGGGTTTCAACTCCCCTTTGATTAGTGACAAGGGCAAAGCCAAAACCCGCCCTGAAATAATTGCCGGGCACGCTGCTCAACCCCGAGGAGCCGCCTCTCCGAACACAGGCAGAGAGTGGCGTCGTATTTTTTAACATCACAGCTTCATACTATTGTAAACCCCATAGAATTAAGGGAAAATTGATGCGGGAGGTTGAAGATGATTTACGAGATCGAGGGACAAAGCATCAATTTTCCGACCTTTGAATGCCGATTCCCGGAAGCACTCGCAGTAATAGAAGGCAACAATCCTGGCTGGGTATTTGTGGATGATCCGAATATCCCAAGCGCTGCGCTGGTGTGGGCTCAAGGCATTGAGGGATTCTACCTGGTTGGAGATGCAAGCAGTGCCGTTTTCCGTGATGAACTCAATTTCCTTGTAGACCGGGTGCTAAAGCCACGATTGGACAACCTGGGGGTATCCTGGTTCGAAATCAGCGGCGGAGAAAACTGGGACCCTGTGATCCAGAAAGCACTCAGTAAAAGAGATCTCAAGAGCAACCAACAATGGGTGCATATCCTCAGGGATGCAGGGCAAGTGAAAATGACACAGCCTGAGCTCCCTGATAATTTCGGACTGCGCAGAATCAATGAAGACCTGCTCGCCAATTCCACTGTGAGCAACAAGCAGTTCTTGTTCTCCAAATTGACCCATTTCTGGGGCAGTATGGATGCATTCTTGAACCTTGGTCTGGGGTATGTTCTCGTGGATGAAGAGGAAATCGTTAGCTCGTGTTACTCTGGCTTTGTGGCAGGGGACATCCATGCGATTGACATTGAAACGGAACAATCCCATCGTCGAAGAGGGTATGCGGAAACAGCAGCTCGGGCTTTCCTTGCGGAATGCATCGAGAAGCATCTCCAACCTCATTGGGATTGTATGGCTGAGAACATCGCTTCGGTACACCTGGCAGAGAAACTGGGTTTCTCTCGAAGCCATGAATATACCTTGTACAGTTTCCAACTCTAGTTGCAAAAGTGCGCAGCCACACCCCTAGCAATGCTAGATCTCAAGCTGAGCGATACCCTGCCCGTGTGACCCCCAAGGCGACTCGGGTTGGATATCAGGAGATCTACATTGAAAATCCAGACAGACTGCGTGTGCAGGTAAGTGTTCTGACCTTCCGATCGAGTTGAATTTTATATATCCCCTGATAACGCCCGAATGCCTTGGCCTGGAATCGTTGACAACGGGGCCAATCAGGTGCTGGCTCTGCTTCGGATGCTTCTGGTTAATCAGGAAGGTTCTACTTCAATGTTTCTGTCGTCATGTAGCTTCCTTCCAAATGACATAAAGCCTGCCATCATCTTAAATAAGTGAAAATGGATGGGGATTTATGTTCTCAATTACTGGGATTAGAAAGTGCGCCTACCCCCGGATAACTATTAGCATAGTAGTGGTGAAGAAAATGATCTTTACCAGGGCGCCAGCAGCCAGCCATTCGATCAGTTTCATCCCACAAATATTGCTTAAGCCAGTCAAACACCTGGACTATATTCCGGCTCCAGGGAGTGCACGTCCGGGTTTTCCACCGAATACAGCCAACAGTGCAATTTCCAATAGATTGTTCTTTTCAGGATATTGCACCAATATTTCCGCAGATCTAATGGAAAAGATCAAAGTGCACCAGGCACGAAAATCAGATAGCTAGTTTATAGAATCCCATTGACGTTTTATCTATTGACAAATAGTCTATAGATAAGTATACTCTAACTGAATTTTCCATCAAAAGGAGACGAGCCATGCCTGGAGGACGAGGTAGAAGAGGTGGTCGCCGTAGAAGAGTGATGAGCTTCCTCCAACCCTGTTTATTGGTGATGCTCCATCGCGGTGCTGACCATGGATACAATCTGTTGAATGGATTGGGTGAGTTCGGTTTTAATCCGGATCAAAAAGACCCCAGCCTTATTTACCGTGCCTTGCGGGAGATGGAAGAGATCGGATTGGTGATCTCAGCGTGGGATCAGGACAGCAGTCTAGGCCCCCAACGGAGAGTGTACCAGATCACACAGGACGGTGAAGATTTCTTGGTTGGCTGGGTAGCTGACCTGCGCCGCACCCGTCAGGAGATCGATGCTTTGCTCTCGGCATACGAACAGGTGATGGCGGAGGAAGAATAATGATCGCGGATTGTGAAAAACACCCACACTCTAAAGGAGGGTGGCTAATTTCGACTGATAGAAACCCGAGTATCTAAACCAATCGCAGCTCATATTGAAACATTAAACCAAAACATGGGGAAAAAAACAAAAAACGATCGAGTAAGGCGATGTTGAGGTGGCCTATAAACTAGAGAGGATGTGAATATCATGGGACAAAGAAATAATAGACGCGGCAGTGGTCAAGGGCGAAGAGGGGGAACGAGCAGTGGTCAAGGCCGCATGAGCGGACCACTAGCTGCCGGGCCAGGCGGGTATTGCGTCTGTCAAAACTGCGGTACCAGAGCAGAACATGTGGCCGGCAAGCCCTGCAACCAGCAGAAATGCCCCAAGTGTGGCGCACAAATGATGCGTGAATAATCAACCCTGAGGTGACTGCTATTTTGTCTCCTGCGAGGACGCTTCGCGAAAGTGACAGCCACCCGGACAAGGATAAAACATGAAAATCATCATCACAGCAAGCAGTGACAATATGGATCAACCCTTCAGCCCACGCTTTGGTCGGGCAGAATATTTTATTCTCATCGACAGTTCGACGCGAGCATGGGAAGCTTTCCCCAATCCTGCTATCCATACCCGCGGCGGGGCTGGTCCCCAGGCCGTGCAATTTATTGCCGATAAAGGGGCCGATGTTGTCATCAGTGGGCGGTATGGTCCCAGCGCCTTTAGTGCACTGGAAGCAGCTGGAATTCAAGCGTTTATTGCGTACCAGGGAACGGTGGACCAGGTGTTTGAGCAACACCTGGCTGGCGAATTGGAAAGCACAAACACAGCCACAGGTCCCGAGCTGCACGGTAGAGGGCGGCGCTCACTATGATCATCGCGGTTGCCAGCGGGAAAGGCGGGACAGGAAAAACCACCGTCGCCGCCAGCCTTGCTGCTACCCTGGCGGATAACGAGCAACCAGTATTTTTTCAGGATTGCGATGTCGAGGCCCCTAACGCTCATATCTTCCTTAAACCGGGCATCGACCTGCGGGTGGACGTGAATATCCTCATCCCACAAGTGGATGAAGCCTTGTGTACTGGCTGCGGTCGCTGCGCCGAGGTATGCGAATTCCATGCGATCGTTGTGCTGGCCGGGAAACCCCTGGTGTTTTCTGAGATTTGCCACGGCTGCGGAAGCTGCACCCTGGAATGCCCTGAAAAAGCTATCTCGGAGAACCCCAAGCCCTTGGGAATCCTTGAAGGTGGCCATGCGAACACACAGATTCGATTTGCCCATGGGCTGCTCAATGTGGGCGAACCGATGGCGGTCCCGGTCATCAGCCAGCTTAAGAAATGGCAGGTTCCCCACCAGAGGGAAGTCGTGGTCCGTGATTCCCCACCGGGAACCTCCTGCCCAGTGGTTGAATCCATCCGCGGCGCAGACTTCGTAATTCTAGTGACGGAACCCACTCCCTTTGGGCTGCATGACCTGAAACTCAGCGTCCAATTGACGGCAGAACTCGGCATTCCAACCGGGGTGATTGTCAACCGAGATGGCGTTGGCGACACCAAAGTAGATGATTTCTGTACAGAGGTTGGTCTGCCTATTTTGATGCGTATCCCCCTGGAACGCAAAATCGGCGCGGGAATCGCAAAAGGAGACCTGTTAACCGAGATTTATCCAGCCTATGAAGACCGCTTTTACCAGCTGTTCGAGAAGATCGAAGGGATCCTGGTTGAAAGAGGGGACAAACAATGAAACAACTCGTTATTCTAAGTGGCAAGGGGGGCACTGGAAAGACCAGTGTGACCGCGGCGTTTGCCCATCTAGCCTCCTCAGTCGATTCACCAGTCAAAGCCATCTTAGCAGACGCTGATGTGGACACCGCCAACCTAGAATTGGTTCTTGCCCCACAAGTTTTGGAAAGACAGGATTTCTGGGGAGGCAAGATCGCCAAAATAGACCGGGATACTTGCAATGGTTGCGGTATCTGCCAACAAGTCTGCCGTTTTGATGCCATTCATCTTGACGCGTTTATATATGAAGTCGATCCGATCGCCTGCGACGGCTGCGCCGCCTGCGTCTATCAATGCCCAGAAGGTGCTATCACCATGGAGTTGCAATTGGCAGGGGAATGGTTCCGCTCAGAGAGTCTTTACGGGCCATTATTTCATGCTGCCCTGACTCCTGCCCAGGAAAACTCCGGCAAACTCGTTACCCTGGTTAAGCAGAACGCACGCCTGCTGGCAATGGATGAATCTTACAACATGGTGCTTGTGGACGGTCCTCCAGGGATCGGTTGCCCGGTTATCTCCGCTGCTTCCGGAGCAGATGTGGCTTTGATTGTGGCCGAACCTACTGCAGCAGGAGTCCATGATATGCGCCGGGTGCTCCAAACCACTGAGCATTTTGGAGTCGAGGCTTTGGTTTGCATTAACAAGGCCGATATCCACCCCCTGGGAGCGGCTGAAATCGAGGCATTCTGCCGAGAAGAGGGAATCCAATTGGTCGGGCAAATACCATTTGACCTGAGCGTCACCGAAGCGATGGTCCAGGGGCAGACGGTCACATCTTTCGCCCCTGAATCCCCGGCCAGTCAAGCCATCCAGGAAATCTGGGTGAAGGTAATGAATCTTGTATTGGGAGGACCATGATAAGTGTAAATACGAACGACCTGGAAAGGGCAGTACAAGAGCGCCTGCGCGAAGTCATCGATCCCGAAACCGGGGCCGACGTGGTACGGATGAGGCTGATCGAAAATCTGACTGCCACCGCGGATGGTAAAGTCAAGTACACTTTCCACCCCTCCTCGCCCCTATGCCCAATCGCAGTGTACCTGATCAAGGAGATCAAGCAGGCTGTTGCCAGGGTACCCGGGGTGAGAAACCAAGAAATCAAAGTGACTGGCTATATTGCATCCAGTGAATTAACCCAGCTCATCAATAAGGAGATCTAAAATGCGCATTGCAATTTCCATCGACACAAACAACAAACTCGAGAGTATTGTTGCTCACCACTTTGGGCGCTGCCCCTATTTTGCTCTCGTCGATCTGGAAGGTCGGGAAGTAAAAGACATTCAGGTAATCGACAACCCCTTCTACAATGGACACCAGCCAGGCCAGGTGCCTGGCTTCATCTACCAGCAGAATGCCAATGTCATGCTCAGCGGCGGGATGGGGGGAAGGGCCATCCAATTCTTTCAGCAATATGGCATCGAAGCCGCAACTGGGGCATCAGGAACGGTCCAACAAGCTCTGGAATATTACCTGAAGGGAGAACTAACTGGCGCGGCACCCTGTAAAGAGAGCGTGGACCATGGGCATGGAGAATAAGTGATAAGGTGAAAGGAACAAATGCATGATAAGTAACAATACAACCAGGATCATTCTACTTCGTATTTAACAGGCCAACTAGAAGCCTTTCCCGTTCGGTCACCATTTGCCGGATAAAATCAGAATTTCTTGCCCTGGCCAGCAAGGAACTGCGGACCTCCACAACTTCTGGTCACGCCACCCTCGCTATATTGACGGACTTGCTGCTGGGTAAATAATTGCCGTTTCAGGTGCTGGAAAACGCGATGAGGAAAAGTATTGAAAATGCAGCAACAACTTGAGTTAGCGTAACCACAAATAATTCTGGATGCAAATATGTCTGAAGATACGATCGATCCGAATCACCTCTTTGTCGAAGGTCCCCGAACTATACTTGAACGCACATTCGTGGCAGAGTATCTGCTGATCAAAGGATATCTGATATCAGATTTGGATTCCTTGCGACCCGAAGTAGCCACAGACCTATTGAGTGAAGCCTGTAAATTCACCGCACTCAGATTGGCGGATATGGATTCCACCGGCAAATTCCCTTGGGAAATGCAGCTTATGATCTCTCCAAATTAACCTTTCAAACACCAAATTCGACTAATAAAATGGTAAAGCAAAATAAATCCTTTACTAACAGGCACACCGGACTGGATGCCAAGCATGGCGATTATGATTTATTCATTGCCGCCCTGGTCGTGACATCGAAGGGCTGATAGAAATGGATTCTCAATTGGATAACATTGGCGAAGCAGTCAGGCGCATCCTGGATACGATCCCACCGGATGTTGTGCTGATAGCAGCCGGCAAGACCCGCACAGTTGAAGAGATTGATGCCGCTATTCAAGCCGGCGTGACACATGTTGGATATAACTACATTCAAGAGGCGATTCCAATTATCCAGGCGATAGGCCACCGGGTTTCCTGGCATATGATCGGCCATCTCCAGCGCAATAAAGCCAAATTGGCGGTTCAATATTTCGATATGATCGAAACCGTTGATTCGTGGCGCATTGCCCAAGCATTAGATCATCACTGTGAAAATCTTGAGAAGATAATGCCCATTCTGGTAGAGATCAACAGCGGGAACGAGTCAAACAAAACTGGCGTAATTCCGGACGCCGTCGACGAGCTTGTACACCGGATAAGTAAATTGAAACATATCCATGTGGAAGGCTTGATGACCATGGGGCCGCGTTTCGGTGATCCAGAAGAGAGCCGCCCCTACTTCAAAGCCACCCGGGAGGTTTTTGAACGTATTGCTGCCAGGCATCTGCCAAACGTCAGCATGAGATACCTTTCAATGGGGATGAGTAATAGTTATCGGATCGCTATCGAAGAAGGTGCGAATATTGTCCGCATCGGCACGAAACTTTTCGGCGAGCGGCAATGAATAAATTAGGAACAAATCATGAAATGCGGTTCCAAACCCGTGCAATACCGACAGTGGATCCTACATCAGAGCGGGATCAAACCCTGGGTGGATGCGCTTATCGGGCTTATCACCGCTGCCCAATACACGAAGATGAGTGCCTACTCGGTCAGGTGATCCAATCACCCAGAGATGCGCCGTCCGGCGCCTTGGCAAACTGCATACGTACCCGGGCTGTGGAGCGCTACAACCTCTATTTATGGATTGCCAAGCCAGAGCACTGCGCAATTATGGAATAACATTACGAATCATCTCAATATGACTAGAGACCTATGACATCGACAAAATATTCACATAAAATCCTTGAAGCGCTGGAGAATATTGAACACCCTGCCATAGCTGCAACATTAATGAAATTGGGTATGCTGCGTCATATCGAAGTATCCTCGGACAAAAAAGTGGGATTAACAATGGTCTTACCTTTCCCCAGTATCCCGGAAAACGTGCGTGATTATATGATTAATCGCCTGGCATCCGCGGCGAGGTCCGCTGGTGGAGAACTGACCAAGGTGAACATTGCCGTGATGAACGAAGAGGAACGTCAAAAATTCTTGACAATCGAACAGGAATTTTGGAGAGGTTGAGCCATGATACCTTTTCTCACAAATCTTGCATGGTTTGATCGCCTGCTCCCAGGTGGTTTGCCTTTATCCAGTTCGGCGCTGTTGAGTGATCCAGACGGTTCCGGTAAACCCTTGATCGATATTGTGATCATGTTTGGTGAGCTGCAATAAGACAGCAATGTGCTTATTATGTCATTTTTCAGCAGGTATCACCTCCAAAGGTGAAGAAATGATGAGGCTGGAACAGGTTATGGAGAACCAGATCATGTCTTTTTGCCCCTGGCAGCCATTCCGACTCAATTGGCCATTTATATACGTCATGGGCGCCTTTTTTGCTGATGTATTTACAAGTGTGGAGGAAACCGCGGACCACTGTTCAAAGCGAGTCATCCCGCTGTTTCAAAATTTTAAGAGGAAATCATGTGCCAAATTGCAGTTTATCTAGATGAAGAAAAAATTATGGAAAACGTCATGTTGGTGGAACCGATCCCTGAGGGGGTGAGACTGGTCAAGATGTTTGAACCTGCCCGCGTGGTTCCAGCCGTCATCCGGCAGATTGATTTGATGAAGAATAGGCTAATTCTAGAAACGATGGATCAAAGCGAGGTAAAACATGAAGGAGACGGATAAGCTCCGTGTATTGCTTCCTCATTGGATCGAACACAACGAGGATCACGCGAATGAATTTCGTGATTGGGCATTGCAGGCAGGTACTGCAACCGATGACATCCAGGCTGCTGCCGCTGCCCTTCTGCACGCAAATGAATTTCTCGAATCCGCTTTGAAGAAACTGGGTGGAGCACTTCCACCGCCCAACCTTCAAGAAGAATAGACTAACGCCGAGACAGGCTAACAGAAAGCATATAGGCTATTTCTATTCAGAAATAGGGCAGCAGGACCGATCACCAAGCGTGACCACAGCTTCAGGCTCTGTTCTGGTTGCTCATAACCCCTTGATGATTGGCTGAAGAAGCTTACAGGAGAAAACATACTTTAGTGCCAGAAACCGGCGCTCTGGAGAGTCGATAATGAGAAATTCCAAAGAAGATATATCAGTCACCATTAATAATATCCACCAGACGATTTCGGTTGGACCTGATGAAAGTCTTCTGGACGCGTTACGCAATGCCTCCTACTTCAGCGTCAAATCAGGCTGCGATGATGGCACTTGTGGGATTTGCACTGTACTCGTTAACGGAAAACCAACCTCCAGTTGCCAAATAAGAGCTATGGATGTAGATGGCGGAGAGATCACCACGTTGGAAGGGTTGAATCAGGAAGACGAGTTGCATGCTATTCAAACGGCTTTTATGGAAACCGGTGCTATTCAATGCGGCTTCTGTACCCCCGCTCAAATTCTCTCCGCCAAAGCCTTACTCGATAAAAACCTAAATCCTACAGAAGATGAAATCCGCAAAGCCTTAAACCCGGTCCTCTGCCGCTGCACAGGCTACGTACGCGGTGTTGCTGCGGTGCAGCGTGCCGCATCTTTAATGCGTGGAGAAGATATTAGGCTCTCCACCCATATCGAATGCCTCCTTCCTGCTGATACAAAACAGATCGAACTCCCCGAGGCGTTCTATCGAAGCGACGGAGGGAGCAATCCCCTCCCTCCATTGATTTTTACCCCGCCTGAGATGAAGAAAACAAAGGTCGTGGGTAAACCCGAAGTCAAACTTGATGCAAAAAAACTTGCGCAAGGGCGGCCAGTTTTCACTGATGATTCCCATCCGGACAAGATGCTCTATGGTGCGCTGCTCACCAGCCCACATGCCCACGCCCGAATACGTGATATTAATGTAGAAAAGGCACGCGCCCTGTCTGGTGTCCACGCCGTCCTGACATATAAAGATATCCCCCGCGTTAAATACGCTTCAGGTGGGCAGAGCTATCCCCAACCGCTGCCATACGATCAGGTCAGCCTGGACAATAAAGTACGCCATGTTGGCGACCGGGTTGCGATAGTCGCTGCTGAAACGCAAGAAATAGCCAACCAGGCGCTCGATTTAATTGAAGTCGAATATGATGTGCTGCCAGCTGTTGTGGATATGGAAACTGCCATGCAGGTAAGCGCGCCGGTCATCCATGATGAGGCAGACACCGAGGGCATCTACAATTCAAAACGAAATATTGCCGTCCATATCGAAGCAGAAGTTGGCGATGTGAAGAAAGCCTTTGATGAAGCCGACCACGTTTTCGAAGGCGAATATCGTACCCCAATGCAGCAGCAAGCCCATCTGGAGCCACATATCTGTATTACCTATCTGGACGAGGACGACCGGCTGGTAATCCGCACGAGCACGCAGGTCCCCTTCCACATCCGCCGCATGGTCTCCCCGTTGATCGGTTTGCCGGTCAAAAAGATCCGCGTGGTTAAACCACGCATCGGCGGAGGATTTGGCAACAAACAAGAGTTGATCCTGGAAGACCTGTGTGCCCACCTCACCCTGGCGACAGGACGACCAGTGAAAATGGAATATACCCGTACCCAGGAATTTACCAGCTCGCGCCGGCGTCACGCCAATATCATTCGCTACAAGGTTGGCATCCTAGAAAATGTCATCACTGCCATTGAACTGTACCTGATCGGCGATACCGGCGCTTACGGTGCGCATGCCCTGACCGTCAACATGGTTGGCGGCTTTAAGGGGCTGACGCTCTATAATCCACCCAATGCGAAGTTTATCAGCGATGTGGTCTATACCAACACCATCCCCGCAGGAGCATTCCGCGGCTATGGGGCGATGCAATGCCAATACGGCATCGAAATCCTGATGGGCGAGATCGCCGGGAAACTTAGCCTGGACGTGGTGGACTTAAAGCGGAAGAACTGGCTAAAAATCAGCGAACCAATGTACCTTTCCAAACAATTGGGGGAAGGGCGCGAGGGCGTCGAGCAAGCTTTGCAGACCAGTGGGCTTGAACAATGCGTGGATATTGGCTTGAAAGCCACTAACTTTTATACCAAACGCGAAAAATATAAAAAACAAACCGGGCGTTCCCGACACGGTATCGGCATGGCGGTGGTCATGCATGGAAGCGGAATCGCCAATCTGGATATGGCTGCAGCGACCCTAAAAATGAATGATGATGGCTCTTTCAACCTGCTGATCGGTGCAACCGATCTAGGCACCGGCTCAGACACTATTTTGGCCCAGATAGCTGCGGAGATTCTTGGCGTCCCACTTGAAGACATCATCGTCTACTCTTCGGATACCGATTTCACACCCTTCGACGTTGGGGCGTATGCGAGCAGCACTACCTATATTAGCGGAGGCGCAGTCCGCAAAGCAGCCATGAAGGTTAAAGATCAAATCCTGGAACACGCCGCGCTGATGCTGGATCTGCCAGATACAAGCGGATTGAGACTTGAAAACCGGCTGGTCAGCGGTCCCAATGGAGCAGCTGTCATGCTGAACGATGTTGGTCTGAACAGTTTGCACCAGCAAAATCAGCATCAAATCATGGCAAGCGCCTCCCACACCAGCCCGATCAGCCCGCCGCCGACCGCAGCACAGTTTGTCGAAATTGAATTGGACCTCGATACGGGACACATCAAAGCAGAACGCCTGTTGATGGTTGTGGATTGTGGCCGGGTGATTAACCCTCTCACCGCCGCTGGACAGGTGGAGGGTGGGATGTCGCAGGCTTTAGGTTTCGCGCTGAAAGAGGAAATGCTCTTCGACCAGGATGGTCAGCCGCTGAACGCCAGTTTTGGTAAATATCACATCCCACGCGCAGCCAATACACCCGCCCTGGATGTGATTTTTGTTCAAACTGACGAGCCGAGCGGTCCCTTTGGAGCAAAATCTGTCGCAGAGATCTCCATAGACGGTGTCGCCCCTGCTATGGCCAGCGCCATCTACAACGCCACCGGTGTTTGGATGCGCGAAGTACCCTACACGCCGCAACGGGTCAAAGCGGCGCTTGCCGGGAGAATATAAATACAGGAGTTTTCTGGTGACAGTTGAAGCAACCTGTTTGCGAAATTCCCATGTTTCCAGGATCTGATTGATGCCCAATCGGATAAAGTCGCTCAACTCCGTGTAGACTAGGGATCTTTCCAACCACTCGTTGTCCAAAGAGGGGATTCCCTGGAAAAACATCTATTTATTAGCAGAGGGTGAGGTGAAATCATAACCCAAATCGGTGAAGAGGGTCTGGTGCTGGTAGATCCTTTGAGAGGCGGTCAAGTAGATGGCTACTCCTCTTATGTACCGCCTTACACCTACCACACCGCTGCCCGCAATCTGGATAATATTGAATCGTTGATCGTCGACGCAGGCAAATTGTGGAAGTTAAGACTGGCAGATGGCAGGCGGGTTTTTCGATTCAGCATCACCTCATCCGGATTTTGCTG
>Ga0316579_10000199_pt1 | contig 17688 bp, 8 predicted proteins | sample J5NA_2_FD_203074 | JGI IMG/M metagenome (GOLD analysis project Ga0316579, IMG submission 203074) | Rhizosphere microbial communities from salt marsh grasses in Alabama, United States - J5-7_160517rDrA | ecosystem: Host-associated > Plants > Roots > Rhizosphere | place: USA: Alabama | collected... | reverse complement strand
CGGGCCCGGCGTCCCCGCCCGGCGCGTCCGCCATCCTCCGCAGGGCTCGGGGACCGACGCTGCGCAGCCGCGCGACGCCGATCACCGTCGCGGCGAGTCCGAGCCCGGCCCACACGACCAGCTGGACGAGGGCCCCTGCCTCCCACCGTCCGCACAGGCCGCCCTGCACGACCGTCAGGGCCGGGCTCAGCGGGGTCAGCCGGAAGGGGACCTGGACCCACGCCGGCGCCGTGGAGGCGAGGGCCGCCGGGGCCGCCACGACGACCGCCAGCGCTGCGACCAGCTTCCCCCACCCGCCGAGCAGGGCGGCCAGTCCCTGCGTCACCGTCCAGATCGCCACGGCGGCGGCGGTCACGGCGGCGGCGGTCGTCAGGGCCCGAGCGGCGCCCAGGTCCAGCACGGCCCCCGCCACCACGGACAGGATCACCGACTGGCCCGCGGCCAGGGCGGCGATCGGTGCCCAGGAACCCGTCGCCAGCCGCAGCGAGCTTCGGGAACTGGTCACGGCACGGCGCGGGGTCGCCCTCAGGAACGTGAACGCCGCCGCCGCGGTCAGGGCGAGCCCGACCAGCAGGAAGTAGGCAGCGCCGGCGTCGCGCTGCCGTCCGCCGCCGTCACCGGCCGCCGTCACCGGGGCCGCCGCGACGTCCGTCAGGCGCGCGCGCTCCTGCTCGGTCAGGGAGGGCAGCTCCCCGGCGGCCCGATCCATCTCCGAGGCCAGCCGCCGGGCGCCGGAGGCCACCTGCGAGGCACCGGAACCGAGCCGCGCCGTGCTGTCCCTCAGCTCCTCGATCCCGGTCCCGGCGTCGGACGCGCCCCGCCCCAGGGAATCGATGCTCCGGGCGAGCGAACCGGCGCCCTGTTCCAGCCGGCGGGTGGCCCGCGCGAGTTCGACGGTGCGGTCAGCGCCCTTCTCCGCCCCGCTGCTCAGCCCCCGGGTCCCCGTCGCGATCCCCCGGCTGGCCGAGGCGGCCCGCGCGGAAGCCGTTTCCAACGATCGCAGGCCGCCGTCGGCGGTACCGGCCGCCCGCGTCGCCGTCCCCAGCTCGCGGTTCAGGTCCGAGACGGACCGGCGGGCACCGGACAGCCCCTGGCCGAGGGCTTCCAGGCCCGAGTCCTGCTCCCGGGCGGCCCGCCTCGCCCCCTGCAGGTCCCGCAGGGCCGCGTCGAGCGATTCGCAGTCAGCGCCGGGCCGGGCCGCGCACCGCCGACGCGCCGCGGCCAGGGAGTCGGCGGCCGAGTCCAGGGCGGTGTCGAGCTCGCCGTGGGACGACCTCACCGAGGACGACGTCCCCAGCAGCCGTCCGAGGTCCGAACCGACCTGCCCGGAGGCCCGGCGGGCCCCGTCGAGGGAGGCCGGCAGTCCCCTCGTCCCGGCCCTCAGTGCCCTCGCCGAGCGTGCCAGCTCCTCGACCCCGTCGGCCACCTCGTCGGACCGCTGCGCGAGGGTCCTGGTCCCGTCGTGCAGCCCCACGATCGCCGCGGACAGGTCCGAGGCGCCCCGCCGCACCGAACCGGCCCCGTCGACAAGGATCCTGCCGCGGTCGGACAGGCTGCGAGCGCCACCCACGAGGTCGCCCAGGCCGATCGTCAGCTCGGCGGCTCCCCCGTCGACCTCGCTCAGCCCGTCGCGCAGCCCGGTCGCGCCGTCGCTGAGGGCCCGCGTCCCCTTCCCCGCGTCGGACACGCGTTCGTGCACCTGGGAGAAACCGAGCAGGACGTTGTCGAGGTACGCCGCGGTGACCCTGTCCCCCAGGGCCGTGACGGCGGCCGCGCCGACGGAATCGGCGACCGTGGAGTCCAGGAGCGCGCCCGAGGAGGCCCTGCGGATGTCGAGCTCGGCCTTGCGCGCCGAGCCCGCGTCGGGTCCGGCCAGGGACGCCGCCCGGGCCGAGAACTCCCGCGGGATGCGCAGGACCGCCGCGTACTTCCCCTCCCGCAGGCCGCGATCGGCCGTTGCCGCGTCGGTCAGGGTCCATTCCAGGCGCGGTCGCAGGCCGAGGACGTCGGTCGCGGACGCCGGGTCCCCGGTAGTGCCCGACACCGGGTCGGCCGTGCCCGACGCCGTTGTCCCCCGGTCCGGCTCCGCCCCCCGGTCCCGCTCCGCCTGCCCGTTCTGCGCGGTCAGCGCGCCGACCAGTTCCCGTCCCAGCGCCAGGGGCTCGCCGTCGACCTCGACCGGGCTGTCGAGGTTGACGACGGCCGCGCGCACCGGTGCCGTGGTGGCCGGACGCCACAGCGTCCACAGGAAGGACCCGGCGAAGACGGCCGGGGCCAGGACGAGGCAGGTCACGACGGCCGCCCGGCTCCCGGGGGCCGGCAGGCGCCGGCGCGGGCGCGGCATGCGGTTCGTCATCGGGCGTCCTTCCCGTCGTCGTGTCCGTCGTCGTGCCCCGTCCCGCCCTCGTGCCCCAGGTCCAGGCAGAACGTCGTGGAGGGATCCGGGGCGGGCAGGCCCAGCAGCGCCTCGGGCAGCGAGGTGATCACGCAGGTCATCCCCTGGTCGCTGCACAGGCGCTCGCACTCGGCCAGCACGGCACCGCGTTCGTGGAGCGAGACGACGTGCTCCAGGCCGTCCACGACGACCAGCCGGGTCCCCCTGCCGACGCCGCCGTGCAGCCGGGCCGGCACGCCGTCCTGTTCCCGGGCCCTGACCAGGAGGGTGGAGCGCCGCACGGTCCGCCCGTCCTGCGGCAGCACCGACCCGCAGACCTTGAGACGGCCGGAGCTGGGCGCCGTCCGGCCGGAGACGAGGAAGGCCAGGCCCGTGCGGCCCGTGGCCGTGCCCCCGACGACGAACAGCAGGTTCCCGGGGGCCAGGGCGAGGTTCGGGACCCGCACCAGCGGCCCGGAGCCGTCCTCGAGCACGAGGTCCTGGATGTACACGCCGTGCGGGGCCGCCGGGGTGGGCCACTGCTCCAGGCCGATCCTGCGCCGGATGCCCTCGCCCTCGACGTCGAGGTGGGGCAGGGAGCGTTCCAGCGCCGCCGGCAGGCCCCAGGCCCGCCGGTCCAGCAGCGTCAGGACGGCGGGGACGAGCGTCATGCGCACCAGGAAGGCGTCGACGAACACGCCGACGGCCAGGCCGAGCGCTATGGGCTGGATGACGGCGTCGCCCGCGGGGACGAAGGCCACGAAGACCGAGACCATGATGACGGCGGCAGCGCCGACGACCCGGGAGGCCGACGACAGCCCGTGCGGGACGGCGCCGCGGGCGTCCCCGGTGCGGACGAACTCCTCGCGCATCCGCGAGACCAGGAACACCTCGTAGTCCATGGCCAGCCCGAACAGGACGCCCAGCACGATGATCGGCATGAAACTGATCACGGGTCCCGTGCTCACGACGCCGAGCGGGCCCTTGAGCCAGCCCCACTGGAAGACCGCGACCACGGCGCCCAGGGCCGCGCCCACCGACAGGCAGAACCCCGCGGCCGCCGTCAGCGGGATCCACAACGATCTGAACAGCACGGCGAGGAGCACCAGGGACAGGCCGACGACGAGGACCCCGAAGGGGACGAGCGCGTCCTTCAGCCGCCCCGACACGTCGATGCCGACCGCCGTGGGGCCGGTCACCCCGATCCGCGTGCCGAACTCCGCCGCGATCCGCGGCCGCAGGTCGCGCAGGCGCCGTACCAGGTCGGCGGTTCCGGTGGACGTCGGAGCGTCGCGCGGGACGACCTCGACCACCATGGTGGTCCCGTTGGGGTCGGGGGTCGCGAAGGGCACGGCCGCCACGCCGTCGACCTGACGCAGCCTCCGCGCGATCCCCTCCACGGTCGCGACGGGGTCGTCGCTCGTCACGACGCTGCCCGTGACCAGGAGCGGACCGTTCCACCCCGGACCCATGCGCTCGGCGATCCGGTCGTAGGCCGAGCGGGTGGGGCTGCCCTCCCGGGAGGCCCCGGCGTCCGGCAGCACCAGGTGCAACCCCGCGGCGGGGACCAGGGCGGCGCCGAGGCCGATCGTCACGAGGAACGTCGTGGCCAGGGGGTGCCGGAGCGCGATGCCCCCGCCCCACCGCCGGTCCCGCCGGCGTCCGGGACGCGGCACGAGGCGTTCCCCGAGCATCCCCATGGCCGCGGGCAGGAGCGTCAGGGAGGAGACGACGGCAGCGAGCACCCCGAAGGCGGCGCACGCCCCCATCACGGTGAGGAACGGGATCCCCACCACGGCGAGCCCCGCGAGCGCGACCATGACGGTCGCCCCGGCGAACACGACGGCGGCCCCGGCGGTGCCGACCGCCCGGGCCGCCGCCTCCCCGGGGGGCAGCCCCTCGGCGAGCAGTGCCCGGTGACGGTCAAGGACGAACAGCGCGTAGTCGATGCCGACGGCCAGGCCGATCATCACCGCGAGCAGGGGGGCGCTGGCGGACACCGCCGTGAAGGCCGTGAGGGCCAGCAGGCAGAGCATGGTCACTGCCGTCCCCGCGATCGCGGTGACCAGGGGGATCCCCGCCGCGAGCGGGGAGCCGAAGGCCAGCAGGAGCACGACGAGGGCCACGACGAGGCCGATGCCCTCGGTGGGACTCAGGCCCGGTTCCTCGACGGGGAACGCGTCGCCCCCGATGGTGAACGTCGCCGCGGGCCCGCCGGCGGCGGCCACGACGGCCCGCAACTGACGGCGGGTCGCGGGCCGCACGTCGTCGACCTCCCCGTCCATCAGCACGCTGACGATCTGCGCCCTGCCGTCGGCGGAGCGGGTGCTGCCGTCGGGGGTCCCCACGGAGGAGACCTGCTCGACCTTCTCCAGGCGCGCGACGAGCGCCAGCACCGCCGTGCGGACCTCCTCGTCCTCGACGATGCGGCCCTTCCCCGCCTCCACGAGCACCTGCGCGCAGGCGCCGGACGCCTCCGGGAAGGTCGAGGTGAGCGTGTCCAACGAGTCCTGGGACTCCGTTCCGGGGATCCGGAAGTCCGACGTCGTCCCCCGTGACAGGACCAGTGCCGCGCAGCCGCAGACCAGCAGGCCCAGCAACCAGCACAGGGCCACCGCCGGCCACCGCCGGAACATCGTCCGTCCCAGGTGGTAGAGCGCCGTCGACATCGTCCGTCCTCACTCCCCGGTGCGGAGTTCCTCGGCCAGGATCGACACCGTCCGCTCGATCTGTTCGGTCGTGTGCTCGGAGGTGATGAAGAACCGCAGCCGCGTGGCGCTCTCCTCGACCGCGGGGTGCAGGATCGGGTTCGCGCTCACGCCGCGGTCGAACAGCGCCTGGGCCAGGCGCAGCGTCCGGCGGGAGTCGCCGACGACGCAGGGGACGACCGGGGTCCCGGCGCTGCTCCCGGTGCGCATCCCCGCCTCGGTCGCCAGCCCGAGGAACAGCCGGCTCCGGTCGGCCAGCCGGGAGATCCGTTCGGGTTCCCGGCGGAGGACCCCGAGGGCGGCCAGGGCCGAGGCGGCGTTCGCCGGCGGCAGGCCCGCGCTGTAGACGAACCCCGGAAGGGTGTACCGCAGGTAGTCGATCAGTTCCCTGCGGCCGGCGAGGTAGCCGCCGCAGCTGGCCAGCGACTTGGAGAGCGTTCCCATCCAGATGTCGACGTCCGAGCGGTCGACCCCGAAGTGCTCCCCGATCCCGCCGCCGCCGGCCCCGAGGACGCCGATGCTGTGGGCCTCGTCGACCATGAGCATCGCCGAGTGCCGCCGGGTGACGTCGATCAGCTCGGGCAGGGGGGCGATGTCCCCGTCCATGCTGTAGACGCCCTCCACGACCACGAGCACCCGGCGGAACCGCGGGCGGACCTGCCGCAGCAGGCTCTCCAGGGCCCGCACGTCGTTGTGGGCGAAGGGTTGCCGGCCGGCGGGGGACAGCGTGCAGCCCTGGATGATGCTGTCGTGCGCGAGCGCGTCGTGGACGACGAGATCGTTCGGGCCGGTCAGGTGCCCGATCACGCCCATGTTGGTGGCGTGGCCGCTGACCAGGGTGATGGCGTCCTCGGCCCCGACCAGCCCGGCGAGGGACCGGTCGAGCTCGAGGTGGACGGGCCGCTCCCCGGAGAGGATCCGGGCCGACGACACCGACGTCCCGTACCGGTCGATCGCGTCCCTCGCCGCCCGGCGGACCAGGGGATGGCCGCTCAGCCCGAGGTAGTTGTAGCTGGAGAACGAGATGAGTTCCCTGCCGTCGACGCGGGTCCTGTCGTCGATGGTTCCCTCGTGCACCAGGAAGTACGGGTTGCGCACGCCGGCACCGACGAGGCCGTCCCTGTGGGCGGCGAAGGCCTTGATCTCGGGCACGTCCGCGAGATCCGGCACGTCCGCGAGGCCGGAGGGCCCCGCGGACGGCGGTGACGGGTCGGTGGATGGGGCCCCTGGCTCCGGGACGGCACCGCAGGCCCGGGACACGAGTTCGACCAGATCGCCCACGGTGGTGACCCCGGCCAGCCCTTCCGGGTCCACCTCTGCCTGCGGCAGCCGCTGGTGCAGGACGGCGGCCAGCTCGTTGAGCATGATGGAGTCGAACCCGAGGTCGTCGGTGAAGGAGCTGGCCGCGCGGACGGACCGGGCGGGATAGGCCCCCACGGCGCAGACGGCCTCCACGATCCGGCGTTCCACACCGCCGCGGGACACCGGCGGGGGCGCATGCGGGACCCCTTCCGGCCCCGTTCGGGGGGTCGGGGCAGTCCGCGCGGTCGGGGCGGAGGGCGGACCGGCGGGCGGGGAGGCGCCGGCGGGCTCCTGCCGGGGTGCCGAGGGGCCGGTCCCCCGGATCCCGGTGATGCCCAGCGCGGCGAGGGCGGCGGTCTGTTCGCGGAAGAGCGAGACGACGTCGTGCACGGTCGGCCTCCTGTCGGTCGAGGGAGCGCGTCCCGGGTCCCGGAGCTCCCCGCCGGCGGGGACGGCCCCGGCGCGGTCCGGGCGGTGCCCGCACCGCCGGATCGAGTACTTCCTGGTCGGCAGCTGGGAGGCGGGCAGGGACAGCAGCCCGGTGCCCGTTCCCTCGAACAGCGGGGTGATGTCCACGTCGAGTCCGAGGACGGCGAGGCGTCCGAGGGACCGGAGCAGGGCGGTGCCGGAGTCCCGTCCGTCGCCGGTCAGGGCCAGCGGCACCGGTCCTCCCCCGTCGGCGGCCGCGCGGACGGCGTCGAACAGGCCGGTCCCGCCGTACAGCTGGAGCACGACGTCGACACCGAGTTCGCGGACCGTTCGCAACGCCGGGGCCCACCGGGCCGGTGGCCGGTCGTCGCGCGCCAACGTCCCGCGAAGGCCCTGAGCGTCGCGGCAGGGCACGCCGCGGGCCGTCGAGACGAACACGCAGGCGGGATCGGTCAGGACCGGGCACAGCGGGTGCCGCGGGACGTCGTGCTCCGGGCCGTCGTCGGCCGGTCCCGCCGGCGGGGCCTGCTCGTCGTTCCCCGCGCCTGCCCGGCTCACGAGTTCCCGTGCCGTCCCGAGGGGCAGCGCGCCGGCAGCCGCAGCGGCCAGGTACTCGCCGGTGCCGTGGCCGACGACGGCGTCCGGTCCGATCCCGCACCGTTCCAGCAGACGGACGAGGACGGCCCCCGTCGTCCCCCGCGGCGGCCGGTGCGTCCCGCGGCCCCGGCCGGCCCCGGCCCCGTCCGGGCTCCCGCCCCCGGGGGTCCGGACCGGGCCGTCCGGGTCCGGGGGACCGGGCGGCCGCAGCAGCCGTTCGGCGAGGTCGCGGACGACGGGACGCCCGTCCGCGAGGTCGGCAAGGGTCCCCGTCCCCTCCGCAGCCGGGTCGGGGAACAGGAACGCGACCCGCGGGACGCGCTCGGGAGCGGGGCCGGCGACGCAGCCCGGGGTGATCTCGGTGGCGGGCCGGAGCGGGTTCGCCGGGTCCAGCAGGTACCCGGCGACGCGCCGGAGGCCTGCGATCGTCCCCTCCCTCGTCCCGACGGTCATGGCCAGGCGGACGGCGAGCGGCCGGCGGGCCGCCAGGGTCCGGCAGACCTCGGCGGGGGTCGCCGCCGGATCGTGCTCGACGGCGTCAGCGATCCGGTCGGCGCAGCGCGCCAGCAGCTCGCGGGAGGCCGCGGACAGCAGGAGCAGCCAGGGGCCTGCGTTCCCGGCCGTCCCCGACGGCCTGCGGCGCGCACGGGGACGGACGAACGACTCCATCACGACGTGGACGTTGGTCCCCCCGAACCCGAAGGAGCTGACGCCGGCGCGCAGCGGGCGCCCGTTGCCCTCCCCCAGCTCGCGGGGCCCGGGGGGAAGGACCATCCCCGCTTCGGCGAACGGCAGGTCTGCCGTCTCGAACGCGCGGGGCCGGGGCGGCGCCACGCCGTTCTCCAGCATCAGCGCGGTCTTGACCAGGCCGAGGGCCCCCGCTGCCGACAGCGAGTGGCCGAACAGCGCCTTCGACGACGTTAGGCAGCAGGGGTCGTCGATCCCCTGCTCGTCGCGGAAGGCCCGCAGCGCCTCGATCTCGGTCCGGTCCCCGACCTCGGTCCCGGTGCCGTGCGCCTCCAGGACGTCGATCCGCGGCGGGACCCGGGAATCGTGGTAGGCCGCGCGCATCACGGCGACCTGTCCCTCGACGGACGGGGTCATCACCCCGCCGCGGGCACCGTCGTTGCCGGTCCCGATGCCCTTGATCACGGCGTGGACCCGGTCACCGGCCGCGAGGGCACGGGAGAGCGGCCTGAGCACGAGGACCGCCCCGCCCTCCCCGAGGACGAAACCGTCCGCCCGCGAGTCGAACGGCCGGCACCGGCCGCTCCGGGACAGGGCCCCGCTCCGGCAGAACCCGATGAGCGCCGTGGGGGTCAGGTTCAGGAACACTCCGCCGACCAGGGCGGCCGAGCACGTCCCGTCCCCCAGATGGTCGATCGCGGTCTTGAGGGCCGCCGGCGCCGACGCGCAGGCCGCGTCGACGGCGTAGGCGGGCCCCCGCAGGTCGAAGGCCTGGTTGACCGCCGCGGCCGCCATGTTGTGAAGGCAGCCGGCCAGGGAGTACGCCTGCATCGGTTCGATCGCCCGGTCCGCGAGGGCGGTCAGGTCCTCCCAGAGCCCCGGCTCGGGGGGCACGGACAGCGACCCGTCGCCGAGCAGGGACGCGGTCACGCGGGCCGACGACAGCTCCCGGTAGTCCGAGGCGCTGATCCCGGCGAACACGCCCGTCGTGGACCGGTCGAACCCGTCGCGTTCCCAACCGGCGTCCTGCAGGGCTTCCCGGGCCAGGTCCACGAGCAACCGTTGCTGCGGGTCCATCACCTTGGCCCTCATCGGGGGGATCCCGTAGTGCTCGGGTGCGAACCGATCGATCTCCTCCAGGAAGCAGACCGAGTCGGTGTACGCGGTGGAGGACGAGCCGATCCTGCGCGGATCGAAATAGGTCGAGTGGTTCCACCTGTCGGGCGGAACGGGCCCGAACCGGGGCTCGGCCCTGCCGAGGGTGCGCCAGAGCTCGCCCAGGTCGCGGGCCCCGGGAAAACGGCAGGACATCCCGACGATCGCGATGTCCCTCATTCGTGCGGATCCGTTCCGGACAGCAGGGAGCGCCGAGCCCCGGAGGAACCGCGGACCGCTCCCGTCCCGACGAGATGGGCGAGGAGCCTTTCCACCGTGGAATTCTCGACGAGGGCCGCCGGGTCGAGAACGACACCGAACGCGTCCTGCATCTCCGCGCACAACGAGATGGCGTACACCGAGTCGAGCCCGTACTCGGTCAGTGGCCGTCCGGTCTCGACCATGTCCGCCGGGAGCATGGAGAACTCCGCGACACGATCGACGATCCAGGACCGGACGGCGTGTTCCTCGGGTGCTGCCGGCATGAAATGTCCTTCCGAAGGAATTCGAAACGCATCTGTACGGGTCACAACGTCCCCAGTTCGCCACTTCGGTACCGGACGGCCACCGCGTTCCTGCGGACCTTTCCGCTCGTGGTCCTGGGTACCGTCCCCCGGGCCACGAGAACGACGTCGGAGAGTTGCAGGCCCATCCCGGACCAGACCCGGCCCCGGATACGGTTCACGGTCTCCTCGAGGACGGCCCGGTCCCGGGAGGGGGTCCGGGTCTCCTGGACGAGGACCACCCGGGAGGAACCGCCCGCGGGGGAGAACGCCGCTCCCCGGCAGTCCGAGACGGACGGGTGGGAGCGGACCGCCAGGTGCTCGATGTCCTGGGGATGGATGTTCCTGCCGTTCACGATCATCATGTCCTTGATCCGGCCGGTCACGTACAGGTCCCCGTCGTGGAAACCGCCCAGGTCACCGGTTCGCAGGAAGGGTCCGTCGCCGTCGGCCGTCCTGGCCCGGAACGGTTCGTCCCTCGCGGGGTCGCCGCCCCAGTACCCCTGGGCGACGTTCCCTCCCCGCAGCCAGATCTCGCCGACGTGGCCCTCCGGCAGGACCCGCGACGTCCCCGGATCGACGATCCTGACGTCCAGGTCGATCGCGCGTCCGCAGCCGACCATGTCGGCGCCCTCCGCGCCGTCCTGCTCGGTGACCAGCCGGTTCCCCTCCAGGGAGCTCCGGTGGAAACGGGTCACGACCGCTCCCGTCCCGGCCTGCCGTCCCGTGACGAACAGGGTCGCCTCGGCCAGGCCGTAGCACGGGCACATCACCGAGCGCCCCAGCCCCAGCGGGGCGAACTTCTCGCGGAACCCGGCGACCACCAGGGGATCGACGGGTTCGGCCCCGTTCAGGGCCACCTCGAGGCAGGACAGGTCGAACGAGGAGACCCTGTCCGGTCCTGACCTCCTCAGGAGCAGTTCGTAGGCGAAGTTCGGCGCGACGGTGGACGTGGCCCGGTACCTGTCGACGGCCCAGAGCCACGACCAGGGCCGCCGCAGGAACGTGTGGGGCGACATCAGGCAGGTGGTTCCGCCGACGAACAGCGGGTGCAGGATCGCACCGACCAGCCCCATGTCGTGGTAGTGCGGCAGCCACGCGACCGTGACGAGGTTCTCGTCGGTCCGCATCGACCGCTGGATCTGCCGTTGGTTGTGCGTCAGGTTGCCGTGGCTGACCATCACCCCCTTCGGCTCGCTCGTCGAGCCCGAGGTGTACTGCAGGAAGGCCAGGTCGTCGGCCCGCGGCCGCGGAGGGTCCCAGTCCCGGCCGTCGGGAAGGTCCAGCAGGTCGGTCGCGACAACGCTCGTTCCCGGCACGCCCTCCTCCTCCAGGAGGCGGGCCAGGGGCCCCGCGTGGCCGGAGACCGTCAGGAGAACCGTCGCGCCGCAGTCCGAGAGGATCGAGGGCAGGCGGCTCGTGTCGCTCCGGCTGAACTCCGGCGCGGGGACGGGGACGGCTACGACCCCAGCTCGCAGGCACGCGAGGAACGCCAGAATGAACTCCTCCCCCGGCGGGTGGACGAGCAGCACCCTGTCGCCCACCGCGCAGATGCCGGAGAGCCACGCCGCCAGGTCCCCGGTCCGTCGTTCCAGTTCCCGATAGGTGATCGACCTCTCGTCCGGTTCGGACAGGACGACGGAATCCGATTCCGACAACGTGATCACAGCGGTCCGGTCGCCGTGCCGGGTCGCACCGTTCTCGACGAACTCCACGAAAGTCCCGCGGTCCTCCACGGAACAGGAAGCCGGTGAGCGGTCGTCCCGCGCCGTCTGCGAGGATTCGGACCGAAAAACCATCGACAGATCTCCAGAGTCATCGTTGCGCGTTCGTTCTCACAGCGGGTCGTGGAAGGCGCGCGGCCCCGGACGTCGTCGTCCCGGCCCGCTGCCGTCGCCGGTCGTCCGCAGAAACATTTCGGGGGTTCCCGCTCAGCGCCGTGAATGCGCTGGGGATTTCACCGCCCGACAGGAACGGGCCCGCGCTCCGGGCGCCTCTGCCCCGCGGACCGCGCACGTGGTGGTCGTGACCAGTCCCCTCCCCGCCACCTGGACTCGGCATCCGAGAACCACGATCAGAAGTATGTTCCAACGGTCCGGGCACGGAAGTGTCCCCCGTCCGCGCCCGGCACGGCGACCATCATGCCATGCACCACAGGTATACCGAGGGTATTTCTCGGTCCCGACCGTTCCCGTACCGTTCTTTCGGTCACGGTCGAACGGATCGGGGCGATGAAGAAGCAGGTCGGGTCCGTGTCGCGAACCGATTTCCGGGCCGGGTACGGCAATGCGCGACGGGGCCCCGGACGCGCCGCTGCGTCCGGGCGGGCCGGTCCGTTCCTCAGCCCAGTGACCGGACGGCGGCCGTGCCGACGCCGAGCGCGACGGCAACGAGAAGGGCCGCGAAGACACGGGTCAGGGTCCGCACGGGCAGCCGGTGGATCAGCCAGGCGCTGGGCAGGGCCCCCAGCACGGCGAAGACCGCGAAGGGCACCATGATCGACCAGTTGAGCTCCGACGGCGTCCCGAAACGGGCGGCCAGCGCCGAGGCCGAGTTCACCGCCGTCACCACCAGAGAGGTCCCCACGGCCTGGGGCATGGCGTTGCCCAGGACGAGCACGAGGGTGGGGACGGTGGCGAACCCGCCACCCACGCCGAAGATCCCGGTGAGGGTGCCCAGGCCGACGGCCGCGGGGACGACCCTCACCGCACGGCCGCCCGCCGGGCCCTGCCCGACGCCGTCACCGGCGGGCCCGGACGGACCGCCGGCGTCCGGGCCCTGTTTCACCATGGCGGCCGCCGCCACGAGGATGAGGCCGGAGAAGGCCAGCAGGAGCACGTGCTGGTCGATCCCGACCGCCACCCGCGTGCCGAGCAGGGTCCCGGCCGAGCCCAGGACCCCGAACAGCAGTCCCTGACGCCAGCGGACCATTCCGCGCCGGGCGTGGGGAACCGCGCTGATCGAGGAGGTGAGCCCGACGACGATGAGGGACGCCGTTGTCGCGGTGTGCGGCTCCTGCCCGAGCAGGTAGATCAGGGCCGGGACGGTCAGGACGGACCCTCCCGCACCGAGCCCGCCCATGACCGCCCCGATGACCAGTCCCAACACGGCCGCTGTGAGCATCACGTCGGTCATCCTGTCCTCTCGTGCCGACGCGCGCGCCCCGGCCGTGGGTGAGAGATCTCATGCCGCCCGGGGCGGCACCACGTCGAGCCCCACCTGGCGTGCCCTGCCGAAGTCGTCGTCGACGACCACGACGTCCCGGCCCGCGGCCACCAGGACGGAGGCGGCGATCGATGCCCGGTAGCCGCCGGCGCAGTGCACCCAGACCTGGCCGGCCGGGACGTCCTCCAGGCGGTCCAGGAGCTCGTGCACCGGGATGTGCACGGCGCCCGGGAGGTGACCGGAGCGGTACTCCTGGTCACGGCGCACGTCCAGGACGACGGTCCGGCGCTCGCCGTGGCGCTCCACATGTTCGCGCAGGGCCTCCAGATCCGCCACCGGGAAGGTTCCCGCGGGGCGGTCGGACCACTCCTCGACGTCCCCGGTGGCGGCGGCAGCGGGGCGGTCGACACCGATGCGCACCAGTTCCCTCTGGGCCTGCGCGACCTGTTCGGGGGTGCGGCCCAGCAGGGTCAGGGGGGTTCCCCACGGCAGCAGCCACCCCAGGTAGGTGACGAACGGGCCGTCCAGGCCGAAGTTCAGCGTCCCGGGGACGTGACCGGCGGCGAACGCCTTCCCGGAACGCAGGTCCACGACCCACTCGCCGGCCTCGATCCTGGTGCGCAGCTGTGCCGCGTCCGCTCGGGCGGGGGGGCTCAGGTCCACCGGGGCGGGACCGGCCGCGTTGGCCGGTCCCATGTGGGCGTAGTAGGCGGGGTGGTCGTCCAGCCCCCGGAGGGTCTGGGCGATGTAGTCCTCCAGGTCCAGGGTCAGGGCGGGGTTGCGCCCGGTCTCCTCGCCGAGGGTCGAGGAGGTTCCCTCGGTCTGGGTCGCGGAGCAGAAGCTGCCGAAACCGTGGGTGGGGTGGACGGGTGTGCCGGGCGGGAGCTGCTCGACCAGGCGGTGGGCGGAGGCGTGCTGGTGACGGGCGAGCTCGTGCGCGTGCTGCGCGCCGAGCAGGTCGGGACGCCCTGTCGATCCGAACAGCAGGGAGCCCCCGGTGAACACCCCCACGGTCTCCCCGCGGTGTTCCAGGACGTAGGCGAGGTGCGTGAAGGTGTGGCCAGGGGTGGCCAGGACCCGGATCCGCAGTGACGGCGATGCCTCCAGGACGTCACCGTCGCCCACCCCGGTGTGCTCGAACTCCAGCCGGTCCAGGCTGTTCAGGACGTAGGCGGCTCCGGTGACCCGTGCCAGCTGGTATCCCCCGGTCACGTAGTCGTTGTGCACGTGGGTCTCCAGCACGTGTGTGAGACGCAGGTCCCGCTCCCGGAGCAGGGTGGTGATCCTGTCGATGTCGCGCTGGGGGTCGATCACGACCGCCACCTCGCCGTCGGTGACAAGGTAGCTGCGGTCGCCCAGACCGGGCGTCTCGATCGTGATGACGTCGACCATGACGTTCTCCTTCGCGGAACGGGGTGGGACGGATGTCGCGGGCCCTCCCCCTCCACGATACGCATACCCCCTGGGGTATGCAAACGGGACAGACCTTCCCTTAATGCCGGGACACCGGCCGTTGCGGACCGGACGGACGAGGACCGGGGCCGGTCCTCGAACGGACCGGCCCCGGTGACGAGGCAGGTGTCGGCGCCGGACGATCAGCCGCGAGTGCAGGTGACGCCGTTGAGGGCGAACTCCTGGGGCGCGTCGTTGGAACCGCTGTAGGACGCCTGGAACCCGAAGGAGGCTGTGGCCCCGGGAGCCAGGAGGCTGTTGTAGCTGGCGTTGCGGGCCGTGACCCGGTTGCCGGACTGCGTGACCGTGGCGTTCCACGCGCTGGTGACCTTCTGGTCCCCGGGCCACGTCCAGGTCAACGACCAACCGTCGATCGTGTCGTCGCCGGCGTTCTCGACGGTGACGGCTGCCGTGAAACCGGTGTTCCAGGTGTTGTCCGAGTAGGAGACACGGCAGTCGCTCTCCGGCGGTTGCGTCGGGGAGCCGGTCGGCGTCGAGGTCGGGGTGTCGGTCGGCGTCGGTGTGGGGGAGTCGGTCGGGGTCGGTGTGGGGGAGTCGGTCGGGGTCGGTGTGGGGTCGACCGTGCCGCGTCCCTTCTTGAGTTCCTCGAGGACCGCGGTGTACGCGGCCTTCTTGGTGTAGTTGCCGTTGCTCCCGGTGAACAGCAGTCCCCGCTCCGAGGAACGCCAGGACTCGCTGTCGGAGATGCCCCACACGGTGATACCGGTGCACTTGGCCACGTTGAGGCAGGCCCGCACGACCTTGCGGTAGTTCGCTGCCTGGCCCGCGCCGATGTCGTTGTTGCTCAGGTCGTCGTCGATGTCCAGCTCGCTGAGGTGGACCTCGACCCCGAGCTCGGCGAAGCGCCGGATGTTGTCCTCGAGGTCGTCGGTGATGATGCTGTTGGGATTGTCGTTGAAGTGGGCCTGGAAGCCGACGCAGTCGATGTACTTGTAGGGCTCCTGGCTGTACTTCTTGACGATCTCGTACATGGCGTCGGACTTCTTGTTCTTGCTCCCGCCCTTGACCGTCAGTCCCTCGATGTCGTAGTCGTTGATGCAGAGCTTGGTCCTCAGACCGTTGGAGTCGACGACCTGACGGGCCTGCTTGAAAGAGTCCCGGATGTAGTCGGTGTCGGAGCTGTCGAAGTAGTCGCCGTCGTTGTTGGCGTCCTTGTCCAGGGTGTGCGGCCACTGGTTGCGACGTTCACCGGTGTTGTTGTCGTCGAGGGCCTCGTTGACGACGTCCCAGTACGCGATCTTGTTGCCCCACTTCAGCAGGACGTTCTTGATGTAGGTGTTCAACGTCGGCTGGTTGGCGCCCGACAGCGACCCGGCCTGGGAGTACCAGACCATGGTGTGACCGCGGACGATCATGTTGTTGCTCTGGGCGTAATCGACCAGGGTGTCGGCGCTGCCGGTGTTCTGCACGGTGCCGCCGTGACCGGCGATCGTGTCGGGTTTCATGTCGTTCTCGGGGGTCAGCTGGCTGAACTCCCGGCCGACGATGCCGCTGAGCCTGCCGGGCGAGGCCGCGACCCCGAAGTACAGGCCCGCCTTGGTAGCGGCGACCCCGAGGCTGTCACCGGTCGCGGCCTGGACCGGCGCTGGTCTCATCGCGACAGCTCCTGCGGCCGCGAGGGCCGCAGCCGACATCACGACGACGACCGAGCGGATCCGCGAGAGACCTGAGCTGCTGCTCACGGGAGCTCTCCTTTCGGGAAGGGGCGAGGACGGCGATCAGGAACGAAGATCACCTCCGGGAAAGTGGGTCAAGGGTCGGACCGGAGGCAATCGAACGTCAACCGTCCCGCGGACCGCGCCGGCAGGGGGAGGACGGCGTCCCGTTCCCGTCCCGTCATGGCGGACGGCGCCGGCCGGCGAGGGCCGGAGCAGGTGCCCGTGAACTATTCACGGTCCACCGGGACCGGTCCCGACGAATTCTCCCTGATGGCACCGGGGAAGCGACCGCGGGGAGATCGACCAGGGGCCGGAGGAATCCCTCGGGACCTTAACTTTCGATATCATTCGCCCGCCCGCGCCGACGGATCGGACGATTCCGTGGCGCCGGAGGTCCGTTCCGTGAAACCCCGCACGGGAACGTGCGACGGATCCACCGGGACCCGCGGCGATCCGCGGGACGACCACCACGGCCTGCGGCGCAAGCCGCGGACGCGACAACCCCACCGGCCCGCGACGGACGGTCCCGGGCGTTCCGGCGCCCCGGCCGCTGGCGCACCGCCGCTCGGGTGGCCACGGTTGCGCGGCCGGCGGACGGTCGTGCCGGTCCTCCCGGGCGGTGTTCGGCGTGGTGCCCCCTCACCGCGTCCGGCGAGGACCTGCGCGGGTGCCCCGCCCTATCGTTTCCGTCTGGTGTAGCAGGCCAGTTCGCCCTCCTCCTGGAGGGGCACGACGTCCTCGTACCCGGGATGCTGGGCGATGCACACCGTGGAGGCGTCCACCGTCACCGAGCACGACCAGATCTTCCTGCCCTGCAGCATCAGATCGGAGCGTGCTTTCACGTTCGACATGTTCCTGTACTGGGCCTTGCAGTACCCAGACAGGTCGTTCATGCCTCCGAGCAGTTCGTGACCGGGCTCGCGGTAGCAGATCCCCGAGTTCAGGTCGGCGGGATCGTCGTAGACGAACGAGAAGTTCTGCCCCTGTCCCAGGTCATAGTGCCTGGCACAGGCACCGATCAGACTGATCGAGATCGGCCCGGTCGAGCTGTCCGATTCCTGGGCCATCGGGGTGAAGCAGACGACCCGTGGATCGTTCGGGTCCGACACGTCCAGCGTGCCGGCCTCGTACGTGATGCTGTCGCAGTAGCCCTGGACGTCGATCCCACCGATCTGCGCCCCGTGGAGGGGCGATGCCGGGGGACCCGGGACGGTACCGGCATCTCCGCCCGTGTCCACCAGGGCGAGGGCGGAACTCGCCGCGACCACCACGACCATGGCGAGGAGCGATGGTCCCGGGTGGTCCTTCACGTACTCCGAGGTCCTCTGGTACAGGTTCTTGAAAAAATTCAGCACGGCGAGAATCGCGCCGGTATCCATGGACTCCACCGTTCCTTCGGACGATCGGCCATCGTCCCCGGGCCCGCCGTACGGCATCGGACGGGACGGTCCGGTCGATTCGGACACGATTCACCGTCCGCTGGGCCTTTCTTCCGCCCCGCGGTCGATGAGGTTTCCCCGACGGGTCGGATCGACCCTGTGCACGGCTCTTCGGATGTCCGCCGTGGTGAGCGGAGTCATCGGGATCGAGGACCGGCGCGGTCTCTGGGGTGAGGAGACGGTCCCGGTCGCCCGCCG
>Ga0316579_10000198_pt1 | contig 17715 bp, 16 predicted proteins | sample J5NA_2_FD_203074 | JGI IMG/M metagenome (GOLD analysis project Ga0316579, IMG submission 203074) | Rhizosphere microbial communities from salt marsh grasses in Alabama, United States - J5-7_160517rDrA | ecosystem: Host-associated > Plants > Roots > Rhizosphere | place: USA: Alabama | collected... | reverse complement strand
GTTCTCGTCGCCCCCCGTAGCTCCGCCACGAGGGGCTCTGGCGGCCTTGCCGGGCACTCGCCCGGGCACCTGCTCGCAGCCGGCGGGAGTTGGCGAGACACGCTCCAGGGGGATCCGCGGTCGGTCAGGGGCGTTTTCCGGGGGCCGGGGCGAACCGGATCACCTTCGGACCGGGAACCGGATCCGGTACGGCATTCCCCAGGGAACGAGGAATGATGCGCGCCACGCCGGTCCGGACAATCCGCCGTGCCGGTCCGGACAAGGTTCAGGGCCGGTCCGTGAGGATCCGGCCCCGAAACGCGACCTGGGGTGAGTGACGGGACTTGAACCCGCGACACCTGGGACCACAACCCAGTGCTCTACCAGCTGAGCTACACCCACCATGTACCGGGATCCCGTGCCCGGCGACCCCGCCGACGAACCCGCCGGACGAATTCGGAAGCGGCAGGTCCGTACGGTGGAGCCGTACGGGAGACCGTTCCCTGAGGGGCAGCGCACCCGTGAGGGAACATTGCCACCATACCGGTACGAGGACCGTACCGGTCCGAGAGGACTCGCTGCGGTGTGAGGACACTGCAGACACTGAGGACACTCGTCTCGGTACGGGGCGCCGAGGATCACCCCGACGACGAAAACGAGTGTACCCGCTGCCGGGGCGTGCCTCGCACAGGGTTTTCCTCCCCGCAAGGACCCCGCCGGCCGGACCGGCAAGGACCTGCCGGTCGGGGGCGGGAGCGGCCGGCCGCACGGAGCGGAGGCCTCAGGGGACCAGGCCCCCGGAGGCCTCGGAGGACTCGTCCGGGACGGTCGAAGGAGCCGGACGGACGTACTTGGCCGCGATCGCGCGGGCGGTCTCCGAGTCCGGGCCGGGCTGGGGGACGAAGAGGACCTCGCGGTAGTACTTGAGTTCCTGGATGCTCTCGTGGATGTCGGCGAGCGCCCTGTGCCCGCCGTGCTTGTCGGGGGAGGCGAAGTAGACCCTCGGGTACCAGCGCCTGGCCAACTCCTTGAAGGACGAGACGTCCACGATGCGGTAATGGAGGTGTTCCTCCAGCTCGCGCATGTCCCTGGCCAGGAACCCCCTGTCCGTGGACACCGAGTTTCCCGCGAGGGGGGCCTTGTGCGGGTCGGGGACCCAGGAACGGATGTAGGACAGGACGGCGTCCTCGGCCTCCTGGAGGGCGACGCCGTGAGGAAGCTCCTCGAGCAGCCCCGACGTGGTGTGCATGGTCCGGACGACATCGCTCATCTGTTCCAGAGCGGCCCGGGGGGGACGGATGACGACGTCAACGCCCTCTCCGAGGACGGACAGCTCGGAGTCGGTGACGAGTGCCGCGACCTCGATGAGGGCATCCGCCTCCAGGTCGAGGCCCGTCATTTCACAATCGATCCAGACAATCCGGTCGGAGGACCGCTCGGTGTTCCCATTGGCCACGGCCGTCACTCTACGCGGAGCCCGCCGGACGTCTCCGGGACCGTGCCCGGCACCGTCGATCGGCCCGGTCCGGCGGGGAAACCGCGTCCCAGCGCCCCCGATCCGGCCACGGACCCGACCCCAGGACCCCTATCGTCGGACGCTCCGCGTTCCGTGGGGCTGTGTTCGACAGGAGAACGCGGATAGCCTCCCGAACGTGAGTGAGCACCAAGATCACCAACAGCGACGGGACCCCGACGAACAGGCGTACACCGGGACCGGTCCGTACACGCCGTCCGTGCCGTCCGGCCTGCCCCAGGGCGCCCCCCTTCCCAGGCCCGACCGACCACGGATCCTCACGGTGCTCCTGATCGTGGGGGTCACGGCAGTGGTGACCGCCTGCGGACTGCTCACGATCCTCGCCATCACGAGCGAGACGGGAGTCCTCGGACTGGTCACCGGCGCGTTCCTGGCCGCGTTGCCGGTCTTCCCCGTCGTCATGGCCTTCCTGTGGCTGGACCGGTACGAGGCCGAACCGACGACGCTGCTCCTGTTCGCCTTCGCCTGGGGCGCGGGCGTGGCGACCTTCGGCTCGTTGATCATCAACACGGCGTCCGTCGAGGCGCTGAAGTCCTCCGGAGGGGACCCGACCCTCGGGGCCGTCGTCGTCGCCCCCGTCGTCGAGGAGGTCATGAAGGGGCTCGCGGTCCTGCTCATCCTCGTCGTCCGGCGCCGCGAGTTCGACGGCATCGTCGACGGCATCGTCTACGCCGGACTGTGCGGTGTGGGTTTCGCCTGCATCGAGAACATCCTCTACCTCGGCCGTGCCATGCAGCAGGACGGCGTGAGCGGAACGGTCTTCGTCTTCGTCCTGCGCTGCCTCGTCTCCCCGTTCGCCCATCCCCTGTTCACGGCCGCCACCGGGGTGGCCATCGGCGTTGCGGCCCGCTCGGCCCGTCCCATGACCCGGGTCCTGGCCCCTCCGGCCGGTCTCCTGGTCGCCATCGGCCTGCACGGCGCATGGAACTGCTCGGCCGCCTCCGGCCTGAACGGTTTCATCACGATCTACGTCCTGCTGCAGCTGCCGGTCCTCGCGGCCGTTGTGGCACTGGCGCTGATGGCCCGGCGTCGCGAGGGACGGTTGATCGGCCGCCATCTGGCCGTGTACAGCTCCACCGGCTGGCTCTCCCACGGCGAGGTCGAGATGCTCGCCAGCCTGCCGTCCCGCAAGGAGGCAAGGGCCTGGGCCCGGCGCACGGGCGGTCCGGGGGCCCACCGGGCCATGCGGGACTTCCAGGAGCTCGGAAGCGAACTGGCTTTCCTGCGCGACCGCATGACCCGCGGGACGGCCTGCTCCGACGCAGCCGTGCAGGAACAGGCCATGCTGGCCGCCATGTCGGCCCTGCGATCACGTTTCCTGCCGCAGTGGACCACCTGATCCGCGCCCCGGCGCCCGCCCGGCGCACGATCCGGGGCCAGGACAACGGACTGCGCCGGCCGGACCCGGGCCGTGCCGATGACCGCGGGGCCCGGTCCGCGGGATCCTGCACGACCCGGGCGCTCCGGGGACCCCGGGGGCCGGCCGGCCGGGACGCCCCCGGCCCGGCACGGTCGCCCGGGAGCGGAGGGGACGACCTCCGTCCGGTTCCGACGTCGGGAACGACAGATGTGGGCGTCGCCTTTCGCCGGTCCGGGACCTCGGGGGGTAGCGGTCGGCTGAGTACCGGTGGCGACCTGCGCCGCCCACAGGCCCAAGGAAACAGGATCCGGGGGGACCGTGGGAATCCCCTCTCGCCGCTCACACGTGACGGTTGCACCCGGAGGTCGCACTGGGGTCGCAGTTCTCCCGGTCGCCTTCTTCCCCGCGGGTTCGAGGCGACATCATCGGGGAAAGAACGAGAAGCCTGTCATGGGACACGAGACACCGGTCGTAGAACGAAGACGCCTGCCATGGGACGGGGGCATGAGGCGCCAGGGTGGCAATTCAGCACTGCGGGTGTTGCTGGTCGAAGCGGGCATCAGCAACGCCGCGCTCGCCCGTGCCATCGTGGCGCTCGGATCCGCCGAGGGGATCCACCTCGGGACCACCACCACCTCCGTGCGCAGGATGCTCGACGGCGCCCAACCCCGGTGGCCCGTCCCGCGGCTGGTCGCGGCCGTGCTCTCCCGTCGGCTCGGCCGGGAGGTCAGCGTCGCGGACTGCGGGTTCACCGACCGGGTCGCCGCCGTCGAGGACCGCCTGGACGGCCTGCGGTGCGCCGGGAGCCTCGAGGGCACCGTGCGGACCGTGGTGGACCTGTCCGTTCGGGACCTGAACCGCAGAGGTTTCCTCGTGGGGTCGGCCTTCGCCGTCTCGGCCTTCTCCCAGCCCGCCCTGCTGGCGCTCACGGTCCCCTCCGTGGAGGTCGCCGGCCGCCTCACGGGCAGGAGGGTCGGCTCGGCCGACATCGAGGTGGTCACCGAGCACCTGGCCCACCTGCGCCGGCTCGACCACCGCTACGGCGCGGGGAGGGTCCGCGACCAGGTCGTCCACCTCGTGCACCGTCAGGGCAACGCCGTACTGCACGGTTCCTACGACGAGGCCACCGGCCGGGCGCTGCTGGAGTCCACGGCCCAGGCCGCCTGGCTGACCGGGGCGATGGCCGCGGACGTCGGACGGCACGCGCTGGCCCAGCGGTACTACATCCAGGCCCTCAACCTCGCGATGTCGGCCGGTGCCCGTGCCTACGCCGCCAACGTGCTGTCCCACATGGCCAGGCTCACCCTGCAGATGGGCCAGGGGAACGCCGCGGCCGACGAGCGGATGCTGCACGCCCGCCAGACGGTGGCGCTCTCCCGGGCCGGGATGGGCGTCGGCGGGAGGGAACTCACCCCGGCTCTCGCAGCGCTGCTCAACGCCGTCCAGGCCCGCGGGCACGCCGTCCTGGGCGACGTCGTCACGGCCAGGGAGTGCCGCCGCCAGGCCGAGGGACAGTTCCAGCGCCATCGATCCGGGCAGGAACCGGCGTGGCTGGGCTTCTACACCCAGTCGGAGCTGGATGCTGACCTGGGACGATGCCTGCGTGACCTGGGAGACGGCGAGCCGGCTGTGAGACTGCTGAACCGTGCGCTGGAGAACTACGAGCCCTGGCGGGCCCGCAGCCGGTGTTTCGTCCACACGGACCTGTCCTCGGCCCATCTCGTCGACGGCGACCACGACCGGGCGGCCGCCTCGGCCCGCTTCGCCATCCGCGCCGCGGGGTCGCTGCGGTCGGTCCGCACGATCGACCGCCTGCGCATCCTGCGGCGTTCGGTGCGCCCCGTCCGGGAACGGTCCGTCGTCCTGCGGACCCTCGACGACGAGCTGACCGAGTTCCTCAGCCGGACGCGCCGGGAACGGTCCGAGGCCTCGGTGCCGTGAGGACCTCTCCATGACCGTGTCCAACGACATGACCGTGCCCGGCGACCCGTCGCGCGGGATCGACATCGGATCCGCTCCCGTCTACTCCCTCCCGATGACCGAGCGTTTCCGGAAGATCACTGCTCGGCAGGGAATGCTCCTGCGGGGACCGGCGGGCTGGGGCGAGTTCTGCCCCTTCCGGGAGTACGGGGACTACGTCTGCGTCCCCTGGCTCCAGACAGCCGTCGAGGCGGCGACCCTGGGGTGGCCACCGCCCGTGCGTGACCGGATCCCCGTCAACGTCACGGTCCCGGCCGTGCCCCCCGAACGCGCGCACGCCATCGTCGCCACCTCGGAGTGCCGCACCGCCAAGGTGAAGGTCGCGGACCATCCCGATTCCCTCGCCGAGGACCTCGCCAGGGTCGAGGCCGTCCGCGACGCCCTGGGGCCGGACGGTGCCCTGCGGATCGACGTCAACGCCGTCTGGGACGTCGACACGGCACTGCGGTGGATCCCCCTGCTCGACCGGGCCGCCGGCGGACTGGAGTACGTCGAACAGCCCTGCCGGACCCTGGAGGAACTCGCGGCGGTGCGGCGCGGCGTCCAGGTGCGGATCGCCGCCGACGAGTCGATCCGGCAGGCGAGCGATCCCCTGCAGGTGGCGGTCGCAGGCGCCGCCGACGTCGCGGTCATCAAGTGCTCCCCGCTCGGAGGGGTCCGAACGGCGCTGCGGGTCGCCCGGGCCAGCGGCCTGCCGTGCGTGGTCTCCTCAGCGCTGGAGACGAGCGTCGGCCTGTCCGCCCAGCTCGCGCTCGCCGGTGCCCTGCCGGAACTGGATTTCGCCTGCGGGCTGGGCACGGCCCGCCTGCTGGGCGGCGACGTCGTCGGACCCGGCGACCGCCTGATGCCCCGGGGCGGGTACCTGCCGGTCCCGCGGGTGGCGCCGGCCCCGGACCCGTCCCTGCTCGCCGAGCACCGCCTGCAGGACCCGGAGGAGGTCGCCTGGTGGCGCTCGCGCCTGCGGAGGGTCTGCGCCCTGCTCCAGGCCGGCTGACCGTTCCGGCGTCCGGCGGGTCCGGCGCTCGATCGGCTCAGCCTCCTGCCGGACCGCGGGGCCGGCCGCCCGGTCAGCTGTCCGGCTCCAGGCAGTCGGTCGTGGCCTGCGCCAGGACCCTGGTGTTCTCGGTGAGGGTCGCCGAAGCCGTCACGCAGCCCCTGTCCGCCATGAGCATGACGTCCGTGATGGGTCTTGCCCCGAACGCGACGGAGGCCGGCGACCGGGCCCCCTCCTGGGGCCGTCGGGTCCTCACCGAGACCAGCAGGGTCCTGCGCGCCACGAACCCCGCTGCCGGGGCGAACCGTGCCCACGAGGTGTTGCACTTGCTGGAGTAGCGCAGCTCGATCCTGCCCAGGATCTTTCCTGAGGCCAGGGCGAGATCCCGGTGGGTGAGGGTGGACACCTCCATGTCGCAGTTGGCCCTCTGCGGGTCCGCGCCGTCGACGACGGGCTGCGCCGGCAGGTCCGGCCACGAGGACCCCGTGGGCAGGGCGTCCGTCGGGGCCTGCGACGCGGGGGCCGGATGCTGCTTCTCCGGTGCGGTCCTCAGGGGACGGTGCCACCCGCCGTCGGACAGGACCCAGAGCACCACGCCCCCGAGCACGAGCAGCAGGACGACGGCGTTGGCCGTCGGCACCACCCACCACCGGTGGTTCCCCGAGACCTTCCCCGGCCCGTCCGCGTCCGCGGGGGAGGCCGAGGGGCCCGCGCCGGACGGGACCCGCGCTCCTGCGGGGCCGTTCCCGGGCCCGTCCGGCTCCCCGGGGTCCGTCGCGGGCCCGTCCGGTCCCGCGTCCCCGGGCGGGGGGTCCGGCTGCGCGGGGACGTCACCGGTTCCCGGGACGAGGGGCACCCCGGAGGGGTCGAGGGAACCCTGGGGAGGAACGGGGGAGGGCGTGTCGGCTGTACCCACGGGGACCATCTTGGGGGACGGCACCATCGCACCGGTGAAGGGGCCCACGCGGCGGGCCTGTCCCCACCGGTCACGGCGTCGTGACGGGCGGGAACACCGAGGCCGTCCCCTGCCCCACGGGCTCGACCCGCAGCAGGTCCCCCGGCTGGCAGGCCAGGGCGTCGCACAGGGCGGTCAGGGTGCTGAAACGGATGGCCCTGGCGCGGCCGTTCTTGAGGATCGAGAGGTTCGCCAGGGTGACGCCGACCCGTTCGGACAGCTCCGTCAGCGTCAGCTCCCGCTCGGCCAGGAGCTCGTCCAGCAGGATCCTGACCCGGTGGTCCTCGGGCGCCATCAGACGACCCCGTCGAGTTCAGTTCTCAGGCCGCTGCCGGCGTGCACGACCTCCCCGAGGACGATGCAGCCGGTGCCCAGCAGGACCCACACCCCGAGGGGGAGCAGGGTCACGCAGGCGTCGGGGCCGACCGCGCTGAGGGTGTCGCTGAGGAACCACCGGCCGGCGATCTCGATGAGCTGGACCAGGGCGCCGCCGACGACCAGCACCTGCCCCAGGCGGGTCAGGCCTGCGGCGATCCTCGGGGTGAAGGCCCCCTCCCGCAGGCCCAGACGCGCCAGGCGCAGCAGCCACCACAGCAGGACCGTCACCAGCAGGGCGGACGGGAGCTGTCCCAGGACGGCGAGGGACGACTGCGCAGGGGACGGGTCCGGGACCTGCACCTGGACCATCCCGTCCCCGGCCAGACGCGCGCCCTCCCGCAGCCGGGTCCCGGCCGCGACGGGGTCCGTCGCGTGGTCCGTCCTCAGGTCGGCCGTGACCGGTCCGAGCCAGGAGCGTGCCGCCGACACGAGGACGCCCAGGACGACCACTGCCATCTCGATCCGCAGGACCCAGCAGGCCCGGACGAGTCCTCGGGAACTGCCGGACCCCTCCCGCGGGGGGCCCGACCTCACCGGCAAGCGCGTCCGGGGCGGTCGGGGACCCTCCGCCGGGGGCAAGGGATCGCTGCTGGAGATCTTCATGGGAACCTCCTTATCGATATTCAATATATCGATAGTCGATAAGTGATTCGGTGTCAAGATGGTTCGGGGCCGGGCGGGACGGCCCTCCCGGGGGAGGCGGGGCGGGCCTCCGGGGAGGTGCTCGGTCACTCCCGCGGACCCCTCTCGGGGGGCAATGTCTTCAATATCACCCCCGTGCCGGGCCGTGTTATGCGATCATGAAAGGGTGACGGTTGGCGCGCCGGGGAACGGGGGTGGCCGGGACGCCGTGGGCCCTGCGATCCCCCGCCGCCACGGACGGCCACGCCGGCGCGCGCCGGTGCTGTTCGGCTGCGCCTGCTGCTGCGCCGTGCTCGCGCTCCTGCTGGGGGCCCTCCTGCTGGACCTGCCGGTGTGGATCCTCCCGGCGCTCGTGCCCTCGGTCCTCCTGTGCCTCCTCGCGGGGACGTCGGCCCTCGCGGCCCACCGCCTCGGCCCGTCGGGGGGCGGCTACACCCACCGGATCCACGAACTGCTCGTGGGGGCCCTCGGTCCCCGCCCCGGCTGGCGTGTCCTCGACGCCGGCTCCGGCGACCAGGACCTGGCCGGGAGGCTCTCGTGCGAACCCGGGACCCTCGTCGTCTCCCTGGACACCCGGCGCAGGCCGGGACGGCGCCGCTTCCCGCGCGGCCCCCGTGCCCGCGGGCCGGCCCCCGTGGCCGGGGACCTCCCCGTGCTGCCGGCGGATCCCTGCCGGTTGCCGTTCTCCGACGGCTCGTTCGACGCCGTCGTCAGCTGCCTGGTCCTGCACGACGGCCGGGGACCGGCGGAGATCGAGCAGTGCCTGGAGGAGATGCTGCGGGTCCTGCGGGAGGGCGGACGCTTCGCGCTGCTGGACCTGTTCGGGGACACCCACCGCTACCCGTCGATCCCCTGGCTCGAGGGGGCCATCAGGGACGCCGGCGGCAGGATCAGCCGTCGGGAACGGCTCGGAGAACGGATGTCCCTTCCGATGAGCCTGGACAACCGTCTCGCCCTGGGCCGGGCCGGGCTCATCGTGGGGGAGAAGGACACCCTCCCCCGTCCCTGACCGGGACGGCCTCAGACCGAGGCCAGGAAGGCCCTGCTCTGCCTGATCTTGAAGGCGGCCTTGGTCGCCGCGCGGCGGACCTGCCGGCGGGGGTGCCCGGAACCGATCGCGTCGAGGACCTCCAGGACCTGCGGGTGCGTGCAACGCCAGATGGTGTCCAGCTGGGCGGTCTGCTCGGCCGCCGTCCACGCGTCCTCGGGCAGGTCCTCGGCGCCCACGTCGGAGCCGACGCCGTCGAGCATCCCCGCGATGGTCTCGACCGCCAGCCACTGGACCTGCTCGTCGGTGAAGTCCGCCAGCCCGTCGCCCGACCTGTGAGCCAGCCAGCTGCGGGCGTGCAGCCCGAGCAGGGGGTCGTCGACGAGCGATCGCAGGATCCCGGTGACCCGGTCGGGCAGGTGCTCGTCGAGGACCGACAGGCAGGCCAGACGGACCATGGCCGACCCGGAACGGGCCGCGTCCAGCAGCGAGTCGACGGCCTCCTGCGGGTCCCGTGCCGCGATCCACTCGGCCACGACCGGTTCGGAGTCCGACGTGGCCAGCCGGGACACCTGCGTCAGCATCGTCAGGGCGTCGGCCCCGCTGATGTCGCCGACCGAGGGGGTGCGGAAACCCGCGGACATGAGCAGCTCGCGCATGCCCCAACGGCCCAGCGGGGTCAGCACGAGCCTTCCCTCCTGCAGGACGGCAGCGCCCAGTTCCTCCAACTGGTCCAGATGCCGTCCCAGACGCCGCATGGCCACGGCACGGACGAGGTCCTCCGACGGTCCGGCGAGGTCCCGCAGCTGCCCGTGGAGGGTCCTGCGGAACTCCCGCAGGGTGGTCGGGACCCCGACGTACCCGGCCATCAGGGCGTCCACCACGGTGTGGTTCACGATGCCCAGGACGTCCGGGCCGACGGCGCGTTCCAGACGGTCCTCCCGCTCGGTGTCCAGGCCCCATTCGAGCGCCTCGACGAACAGCGTGCTCCACAGGTGCAGGACGGCGTCGTCGTCCCCCTGCTCCCACAGCGTCCGCGCGCAGCCCGGGCACGCGCAGGTCCGGATCACGACGATCCAGTCGGTCTCCACAGCCAGCTCCCACAGCCGGTTCAGTTCCGACAGGTCGCGGGCGCAGCGGACCCGTGGCCCCCCGGCGGGCGGGGACACGGCGTCCTCACCGCACGGGCGCGGTCCGCGGGAACGGGGCACCGCCGCGACCCGGTCGTCCCCCGACACGTCCTCCCGGGTGCCCGCGTCCTCCCGGCGGCCGACGACCCTGAGCCGGGCGCGCTGTCCCGCGACCGCCGATCCGGCCCGGCGCAGATCGGTCCGCCACCCCGGGACCTGCGGCAGGCCCAGTGCCACGCACGCCTCGACGGCGTCGGCGGGGCGCAGCACCCCTCGGGGCGTCAGGTGCCTTCGCCGGCCGATCCATCGCGCCAGGAACCCCAGGGAGAGCAGCAGCGGCGCGTTGCGGGCCGAACGGGCCAGGTCGGCCCGGGGCAGGAGACGGACGGGGGGCATGGTCGGGGGCTCGTAACCGGCCGGAGGGCACAGCGGGGGCAGGAAGGCCGGCCCCGGGCCGAGGACCTGCGGTCCCACCGGGAGGAGACCGCTCTCCGGCAGCGGGTCGGGATCGGGGACGACGGCCGGCAGCATCCGCCGGAGCTCCTCCGGGCAGGCTCCGAGGGCTGCCAGGGCCCCCGAGCGGGGGCCGGCGTCGAGGGAATCGACGGCCCGGAACGCCGACCTGCTCAGCGCGGGCCCCTCGGGGTCGCCGCTCGCGCCGAGGAAGGCCGCCTCCAGGCAGTCGAGTTCGGCCAGGAGCAGGTCCAGCGAGCAGCTGTCGCCGGTGAGCAGTCCCCGGTCCCGCAGGAACTCCAGGTAGAGCCGGGCGGTGGGCACCGCGGCCGCGAACCAGTCCCTGTCCGCGACCAACGCGCGGGGGAACAACTCGACCAGCAGGGAGGTCAGGTCGCCCTCGAGCCAGTGGGCGGGATCGGGGTCGTGCAGGTGGTCCCGCTTGAGCTCGACGAGGGTGTCGACGACCGCCGGGACGATCCCGGACCGGCCGTCCGCGAAACGCCGGAATTCCATCGGAGTGGAAGGTCGAGCCACACCCGTATCCTGACAGCGGCGGATGACCTGTGACGAATTGTCAGGTCACGGGGGCGGCGTTTCCTTTCCGCCGGGGCAGGCGCGGGGCCGGCACGGAACAGCGACGAATACGCGTGGGTCGCCAGGACGCGGTGGACGCCCTGGGATCCTCCTGGGAGACCTGGGAATCCTCTGCGAAAGGGCCGACGACCCTTGCGCCGGGCCCCGGTGGCGGACGGAGGATGTTGTCCGCCGGGCAGTCCGGGAATCGACTTCCGGGCAGCCCGGCACCAGCGGCAGGGGGACACCGGTACGGCACCGGCGGGACCGGCACTGCCGGACCGGCGGGATCGCCCTTCCCGCACCGGTGGCACCGGTGGGACCGCAACCACCGCACCGGTGGGGGAACACAGCCGGATCGGCACTCCGACGAGGTCTGCTCCGTTGGGTGGGTATCGGCCTCGCCGGGGACACGGCGCTCGCCGCGGTCCTCGTCACCCGCAGATCGTCACCCGCAGATCCAGGAGCCCCACGTGTCCGACACCGATCGTCCCCGACCGAAGCCAGCTCCTCCGCCGTCCGCCCGCGCCCGTCGCGAGCGGGCGGGCCACGGCGCCGGGTCGGGCGGGGCACGGGAGGAGACCGCACCGCGTCCGGGCGCGACGCCGGCTGCGCGGCGGGCCCCGGTGCCACCGCCGGCGAGGCCGGAGCACGCCGCCGGGCAGCGCGCAGCACCGGCCCTGGTGGTACCGCGGCCGCACCCGCCCCGCCGGGGACGCGGCCTGCGCATGGTCACCGCTGGTCTGGTGCTGGCCGCGGGGACCCTGATCAGCCCGGCCGTCGCCCAGGCCCGTTCGGCCCCCGAACGCCTCAGCTCCTCACGGCCCTCGGACGCCGCGGATCCCACGGACGTCGGGGAGGCGGCGCTGCGGGTCTGGAGGCTCCTGGGACTCCCCCGGAACCGGGGGTGGTACGCCTGGTGGGTGCCGGCCCCGGGCACCACCGTCGCGGTCCCCGCGGGTCGGGCCGCGCGGTACGTCACGGCTCCGAGGGCCCCGGGCACGGCGGACGGTGCCGGTACCGGCCGGTCCCCGGCGGCGGACCGGGCGGGAGCCACGCCGGACGCCTGGCTCCCGCGGAACGGTTCCGTCCCGTCCGTGCCCGGCGGGTCCGGGAGCGGGAACGGGCGGCCGGACCCTCGCTCCCCGGACCCGGGTCCCCGAACGGCGGACCGGGCGGCAGGGCCGGACGTCGCGGTGCTGGACGGCGCCGTGGACGGCTGGGCCCGGCCGGTGTACGGGATCCTTGCGGAGGGGGGCGGTCCGGTGATCGGGGACGGCTCCGGCGACCGGGACGGCCTCGGGCCCGCGGCCGGGGCGAGGGCCACCGTCGCCGTGCGCAGCCTCGAAGGGGTGTACGCCTTCGCCGGGGGCCGGTACTTCAACCACGAGCGGCGGCTGCCGGCGGGGAAGTACTACGAGTACGACGTCTACCCCAGGAACCGGGGGGCGGCGCGGGACGGCTACCGGCTCGTCGTCGACGCCTCGGGAGGCTCGGCCTGGTTCTCCCCGAACCACTACCTCGACTTCCACCGGGTGGCCTGATCCCCGCGGGCCGTGCCCGCGGGCGGCCGGGTCCGGCAGACCGGACCGGGGAAGGGCCGGCGGGCGGGCCGGCGTCGCCGCGCGGGACGGCGACGGGCCCGCCCGGCGCCGTCAGCTGCCGGTGCCCGTGCCGAGGGCGCGGGATCCGGAGCGGTGCGTGACCGGGATCCTGCGGGGCTTCGCGTCCTCCGTCATCGGCAGGGCGAGCGTGAGCACGCCGTCGGCGTACGTGGCCTCGATGTGCTCGAGGTCCAGGTTGTTGCTGAGCGTGAACTGGCGGACGTAGGTGCCGGTGGCACGTTCCTGCGCCAGCCATTCGACCTGCTCGGCGCGGGGGGAGCGCTGCGCGCGGATGGTCAGCACCCTGCCGTCCACCCCCAGGTCGAGCGATCCGGGATCGATGCCGGGCAGATCGCAGTGGAGCACGTAGCTCTCCCCGGAGCGATACAGGTCGACGGGCATGACACGGGAGGCCTGCCCCATGTCCGTGGCCACGCTGAACATCCGTTCGGTCAACCGGTCCAGGTCCTGGAACGGGTCGAAGCGCATCGTCATCACAACCACCTCCTCGAGACGGGACCGTCCGGCCGTACTGACCGGAGGTTCGGGCACGGGCCGGCGGCCGTTACCGTGGCCTGCCGTGCTCGACGTCTTCAGTTTTAGCACTCTCGGTCGGAGAGTGCTAGCGCTGTACTCCGACGGTGAACAGGGGTGAACCGGGCACGACCTCTGTCCCCTCCGGCGCGATGTCCTGCACGAGCTCCGCGGGAGTGTCCAGGACCACCACCGGGCAGATCGGGTCGCGCCCCGTGGCGGCAACGGCCGCCGGATCCCAGCTGACGACGATCTGACCGGCCCTCACCTCCTCGCCCTGCGCCACCCGGGTGGCGAAGCCCTTCCCGTCCAGCTGGACCGTGTCGATCCCGAGGTGCACCAGGACCCCCCGGCCGCACGGCGTCCGGATCACGTAGGCGTGGGGATGGAGCTTGACCACGCGGCCGTCCACGGGGGCCACCGCGTCGATCGGTCCGTGCACGGGGACGACGGCAGCTCCCGGCCCGACGAAGGACTGCGCGAAGACCGGATCGGGGACCCGGCCCAGGGGGATGCACGTTCCGGGAACGGGTGACAGCACCCGCAGGGTCTTCACAGCAGTCTCCTCCGTCGTGGTCCTTCACGGTTCGCGCGGTGCCGCACGTCCCGCCTCGCGCGGTGCCGGTCCTCGCGGTTCGCGCGGTGGTCCTCACGGGCAGCGGTCCTCACAGCAGGTCTTCGATGTCCTCGGCGAGGGTGTCCGCCTCGGGGCCCACCACGACCTGGACGACGGTCCCCGAGCACAGGACCCCGTGCGCCCCCGCCGCCCTCAACGCCGGCTCGTCCACCTGCGAGGCGTCGCGGACCTCCGTCCTCAGCCTGGTGATGCAGGCCTCCAGGTCCACGAGGTTCCGCGCGCCGCCGAGCCCGGCGAGGATCTTCTCCGCCTTGCTGCCCATGGGATTCTCCTTCTCACAACGGGTCATGTCACAACAGGCCGTTCGGGTCGTACCAGGTCGTACATGCCATAACGGGTCGTACGGTTCACGACAGGTCGTACGCCACGATCGACGCGCGGGTGGCCCCACCGGGGCCGGCCACCGGCACCCGCCCGGCCCCGTGGACCAGCTCCCCGGCCCTCCACGTGGCGCGGGCCCGGACGGGGTGTTCCCCCTCCGGCGCCAACCACACCAGGTCGGCGGTCGCCCCCGGCCGGATCAGGCCCGCGTCCCGCAGGCCGAGGGCCCGGGCCGGGACCCGGGTCGCGGCCTCGACGGCGTCCCGCAGGTCGACCCCTGATCGGACGGTCAGGGCGATCGCCTCGTCGAGGGGTCCGGCCCCGCCCGCGATCGCGCCGTCGTCGCGCACCGGTGCCTGCCCGGTCCGGACGGTGAAGTCCTGACCGCCGAGCCGGTACCGGCCCGGCGGCATCCCGAAGGCGGACACGGCGTCCGTGACCAGCATGATCCTTCCGGCGGCCGCCCGGAAGGCGATCCGGACGGCATGGGGCATCACGTGGTGCCCGTCCACGATCAACCCGCAGGTCACCCGCTCGTCGGCGAGCGCGGTCCCGACCACCCCGCCCGTGCGGTGGTGCAGGGGGCTCTGCGCGTTGTACAGGTGGGTGACCAGTCCGGCCCCCGCGTCCAGGGCGGCGAGGACCTCCTCGCCCGTCGCGTCCGAGTGCCCGACGGCGACCCGTACCCCCGCGGCGACCAGGCGGGCGATCGCCCGGGTGCTGCCCGGCCGCTCGGGGGCGAGGGTCAGGTAGCGCAGGGCCGGTGGGCCCGCGGCCTCCAGGAGGGTGCCGACGGCCTCGGGGGTGGGGTCGCACAGGAAGCTCTCGCGGTGGGCACCGCGGCGGCGGGGGGACAGGAACGGGCCCTCGACATGGACCCCCACGGGACGGGCCGCGCGGGGCAGGGACTGCAGGCGGTCGTGCCTGGCGGCGTAGGAGCGCAGGAAGGCCGCGAGCTCCCCGACGGGGGCCGTGATGACCGTCGGGGCGAAGGCCGTGACGCCGCTCGCCGGCAGCCCCCGGGCGACCTTCTCCCAGCCCGCGTCGTCGCAGTCCGCGAGGTCGGCACCGAAGGCACCGTTCACCTGCGCGTCCACCAGGCCGGGGGCCAGCAGTCCCTCGGGAAGGTCCACCGAGGGGCCGGCCTGGGCCGGGCCCTGCCCGCAGCCGGTCACGACCCCGGAGGAGATCGTCACCCATCCGGGGCGGAGATCGGCCTCCCCGGTCAGGATCCGGGGGGCGCTGAGGGTCAGCACATCGATTTCCTCTCCGGCGTTGACAAGAGCCGTCCGTGTCGCCCATTCTTTCGGGCCACGAGGACCGTACCAGTACGTACCAGTGTGGAAAAGTGGTCTGATCCACTGGGCCGGCAGGAACCTTCCGCGCCGTCCGGAGTGGACACCCGTGCGAGGACCCCACCGGACACGGCCGCGAAACACGGCCGCGACCGCCGTACGACACAGACCGGGAGCACACGTGAGCACCGAAGGCACCACCGGCCGCCTTCCCGACGGACCCATGTCCAAGGACGGACCCATGTCCAAGCAGGACCGGCTGAGGGAGATCCTGCTGGAGACCCTCGAGGAGGGCCTGCTCCCGGACACCCCGATACCCTCCGAGCGGGAACTCATGTCCCGGTACGGCGTCAGCCGTGCCACCGTTCGTGCAGCCGTCGGCCTGCTCGTCAGCGAGGGCCGCCTGTACCGGATCCACGGCAAGGGCACCTTCGTCGGCCGCGGCCGGGTGGAGTCCCAGCTGCACCTGGCCTCCTTCACCGACGACATGCGCCGCCGCGGCCTCGACCCGGCGACCCTCGTCGAGACGGTCGCCCTCGAGGTGCCGCCGACGCACGCCAGGGCAGCCCTCGGCCTCGAGGCCGGCGAGGCGGCCTGGCGGGTGGAGAGGCTGCGGCTGGCCGGCGGCGCGCCCATGGCGCTGGAGGTCGGCTGGCTCGTTGCGTCCCTGCTGCCGGGGCTGGACCGGCAGGACCTCGCCCATTCCCTGTACGACCTGCTGGCGGAGGAGTACGGGCTGGTACTGGACGCCGGCGAGCAGACCGTCTGGGCCGAGGTCGCGGACGCCCCCCTCGCGCAGTGGCTGGAGATCCCCCGGGGCGCGCCCCTCATGGTCTTCCGCCGCACCTCGACGGCCTCGGGGAGGGCCGTCGAACACGTCACGTCCTGGTACCGGGGGGACCGGTACCAGGTGCACATGACCCTCGAACGTCAGCCCCGGTAGGGCACGAGTCCCACCGGGAAGGCACCACCCCTTCCCCGAAGCCAGGAGGACAACGATGACCGCGGAAACAGCGGCAGCCACCCGACGGGGGCTGCCGGGACTGGCGTACCTGCAGCGGATCGGCCGCAGCCTGATGCTGCCCATCGCTGCCCTGCCGGCGGCCGGCCTGCTGCTGCGCCTCGGGAAGCCCGACATGCTGGGCGATCTGCCGTACATGGAGGACGTCGCCACGATCGTCGCGGCGGCCGGCGGGGCGCTGTTCGACCACCTGCCCCTGCTGTTCGCCGTCGGTGTCGCCGTCGGCCTGGCCAGGAAGGCCGACGGATCGACAGCGCTCGCTGCCGTCGTGGGCTACCTCGTCTTCAACGGCGTCACAGACGCGATGTCCCCGATCGTCCTGGGCAGGCCGGAGGAGGGCGCCGAACAGGAACTCGTCAATTACAGCGTCCTGGGCGGGATCGTCATCGGGATCACCGCTGCCGTGCTGTGGCAGCGGTACTACCGCATCAAACTCCCCAGTTACCTGGCGTTCTTCGGTGGACGGCGCTTCGTGCCCATCGTGACGGCCTTCGCTGCGATCGTCTGGGGAGTGCTGCTGTCCTTCGTCTACCGCGGGTTCGACAGCGCGCTGACCAGTTTCGGGGAGTCCGTCACCGGGTCGACCGTCCTGGGGGGTTTCCTCTACGGGACCTTCAACCGGCTGCTCGTCCCCCTGGGCCTGCACCACATCCTGAACTCCGTCGCCTGGTTCGTCGTGGGCGACTTCGAGGGCAAGACCGGCGACCTCAACCGCTTCTTCGCCGGCGACCCCGAGGCCGGGGCCTTCATGACAGGCTTCTTCCCGATCATGATGTTCGCCCTGCCCGCGGCGGCCCTGGCCATCTGGCACGAGGCCAAGGCCTCCCAGAAGAAGGTCATCGGTGGGATCATGCTCTCCGGGGCGCTCACGAGCTTCCTGACCGGCGTCACCGAACCGCTGGAGTTCTCCTTCATGTTCGTGGCCTTCCCCCTGTACGCCCTGCACGCCGTGCTCACGGGCACGTCACTGGCGCTCGTCAACGTCCTCGGCATCAAGGACGGGTTCAGCTTCAGCGCCGGACTGATCGACTACATGCTCAACTACGGCATCGCGACGAGGCCGCTGTGGCTGATCCCCATCGGCCTCGCCTACGCCGGCGTCTACTACGTCCTGTTCCGGGCCGTCATCCGGCGCTGGAACCTGCGGACCCCGGGCCGGGAGGAGGAGGACCTCGACCCCACCGGGGAACGGGCCGGCACCGCCGTCTAGAGCGTGTCTCGCCAACTCCGCTTCGGCGCTGCGCGGTGCCCGGGCGGCACCCGGCGGCGTTCTCGTCGCCCCCCGTAGCTCCGCCACGAGGGGCTCTGGCGGCCTTGCCGGGCACTCGCCCGGG
>Ga0316579_10000197_pt1 | contig 17803 bp, 16 predicted proteins | sample J5NA_2_FD_203074 | JGI IMG/M metagenome (GOLD analysis project Ga0316579, IMG submission 203074) | Rhizosphere microbial communities from salt marsh grasses in Alabama, United States - J5-7_160517rDrA | ecosystem: Host-associated > Plants > Roots > Rhizosphere | place: USA: Alabama | collected... | reverse complement strand
GAAGGGATCACGCCGTGCGCCGACTCGCCCTCTCCCTGGTTGTCCCCCTCATCGCGGTCGCGGTCCTCGCGGGCTGCGGGGAAGCCCACAGCGGCACCGTGTCCGACGGCACGAGTGCCACCTCCTCCGCCGACGCCGTCATCACGGTGACCTCCACCGACGACGCGTGCGAGGTCTCCACGGCCACGTCGGCACCGGGCAACCTCGCCTTCGTCGTGACCAACGGCGGCAGCGACTCGACCTCGTTCGAGGTGCTCGCCTTCACCGGCGGCCAGGTGACCGTGGGGTTGGCGTCCGACATCCCGGTGGGGGAGACCAGGACCCTCCTCGTCCCGAACGTCGTGCCCGGCGAGTACATCACCGTGTGCGAGCCGGGCGCGGGCGGTCAGATCAACGCCAACTTCGAGGTGGAGGACGCGGCGTCCGAGCTGGAGGGCGAGTCCGCATGACGCCCGACGGGTGGCGGGACGGACCCGGCCACGACAGGCTGTCGGCATGACCGTACCCCTGACCGTCGTCCTGTTCGGCGCCACCGGCGACCTCGCCGCCCGCAAGCTGATCCCCGGTCTGCTCCACCTGTTCCAGGCGGGGCTGCTCGACGACCTGCGCGTCGTCGGAACCTCGCTCGACGACCTCAACACCGACGCGTTCCGCGACCTGGCCCTGGTCGCCATCCGCGAGCACAGCACCCGGGAGATGAGCGACGACGACTGGCACGAGTTCGCGCCGCGCCTGGACTACGTTCCGCTGTCGGCCGGCCCGGAGGCGCTCGGACGCGCGGTCGCCGAGGCCGAGTCCCAGCTTCCCGGCGACGCCACGCTGCGCCTGCACTACCTCGCGGTCCCACCCAAGGCGGCCCTCTCCGCAGTCACGACGATTGCCGAGGCACGCCTCGTCGCCAACAGCCGGGTCGTCATGGAGAAGCCGTTCGGCAGCGACTACGCGTCGGCGGTCTCGCTCAACAACCAGCTGCACGAGGTCTTCGACGAGGACCAGATCTTCCGGATCGACCACTTCCTCGGCAAGGAGCCGGCCCAGAACATCCTCGCGTTCCGCTTCGCCAACGGTCTCTTCGAGCCGATCTGGCACCGCAACAACATCGCCCACGTGCAGATCGACGTGCCCGAGACGCTCGGACTCACCACCCGGGCCGACTTCTACGAGACGACCGGCGCCTACCGCGACATGATCGTCACCCACCTCTTCCAGATCCTCGCGTTCACCGCGATGGAGCCCCCGACCGCGCTCGAGCCGATGGCGATCAGCCGGGAGAAGAACAAGGTCTTCCGGTCGATGCAGCCGCTCGCGCCCTCGGACGTCGTCAGGGGCCAGTACGACGGCTACCACGAGGAGCCCGGGGTGGCCGGCGACTCCGAGACCGAGACCTTCGTCGCGCTCAAGTGCTACGTCGACAACTGGCGGTGGGCGGGCGTGCCGTTCTACCTCCGGACCGGCAAGCGGATGGCCGAGGGCGCCCGGATCATCTCGATCGCGTTCAAGGAGCCCCCGCAGTCGATGTTCCCCGAGGGGTCGGGCATCGGCGACCAGGGCCCGGACCACCTGACCTTCGACCTCGCGGACAAGTCGCGGATGTCGCTGTCCTTCTACGGGAAGAAGCCCGGACCCGGCTTCCGCCTCGACAAGCTCTCGATGCAGTTCTCGATGCAGGAGACGTCGTGGGCGGGCGCCGTGCTCGAGGCGTACGAGCGCCTCATCTACGACGCGGCCCGGGGGGACCGAACCCTCTTCACGTCGGCGGAGGGCATCGAGCGGCTCTGGCAGATCAGCCAGCCGCTCCTCGACAACCCGCCCCCCGTCCGCCCCTACAAGCAGGGCACGTACGGGCCGAACCAGATCCACCAGCTCATCGCGCCGTTCACGTGGCGGCTGCCGTTCGAGCGTCCCTGGCGCGAGCGCAGGAGCTGAGCGTCCGGGGCCCGGTCAGGAGTCGCCGTTCGAGCCCTTCCTCGGGGTCTGCGAGCGGACGATGAGGGCGCGCGGCTGCACCTCGCACGCCAAGCGGCGGGCCTCCCCGATGATGTCGCCGTCCACCTGGACGCGCTGCGGGTCGTCCACCGACACCCGGACGCTCGTCCCGCGGTAGCGCGACATGTGGGTCGTCCTGCGGCCGCTCTTGGTGATGACCCGGCCGGCCACCGAGACCCACGCCGCGAGCCCCCGCGGGGCGAGGACGACGATGTCCAGGGTGCCGTCGTCCGGCTCCGCGTCGGGCATGAGGTCGATGCCACCGGTGATCTTCCCGCAGTTGCCGATGACGAGCGTCCGGGCCCGCTCGGTCTCCTCCTCCCCGCCCTCGACGCTGAGGGTCACCTTGAACCGGTCGCGGAGGAAGTGCTTGAACCCCGCCGGCACGTAGGCGCCCCACCCGATCCGGTTCTTCAGCTGCTCGGAGGTGGAGTCCATGATGGCGGCGTCCAGGCCGAGCCCCGCCATCACGAAGAACGCGTGGCGCCGCTCTCCCGCGGACGACCCCTCGCCGACGCCCTCCTCGAGCTCGAGGTCCGCGGGGTCGAGGGTCATCCAGGCGGCGTCGACGTGCCGGTTGCGGCCGGTGAGCGCCACCTCGAGCGCCCGCTCGAGGGAGTCCACCGGCAGCTCCAGGTTGCGCGCGAGGAGGTTGCCGGTTCCTCCCGGGAGCAGGCCGAGCGGTACCCCGGTGCCGACGAGCTCCTGGGCCACCGCGCGGACGGTCCCGTCACCGCCGAGGGCGCAGACCAGGTCCACGCCCCGCTCCACGGCCTCGCGGGTCTGACCGAAGCCGACGTCGTTCTCCGTCGTCTCGAGCAGGACGGGCTCCGCCCAGCCGTGGTCGTCGCAGACCGCGCCGAGCCGTCGCTCGATCTCGCCCATGTCCTCGAACTTCGTCGGGTTGACGACGACCGCGACCTCCTTGCGCGGTGGGGCCTCACCCTCCCCCCCGTCGGTCCGGAACGAGTCACGCGCGGGCCGGGCCCGATGGGCCCCGCCCCCCCGTCGAGGTCGGCGCGAGGAGAGGACGAGGTAGAGCCCCACCGCAGCGAACAGCACGGCCACGCCGATGCCGGCCCAGGTCCAGATCTCCGCCCACGACACAACGTGGAAGGTACCGCAGGGCGGGAGGGCCGCTCGCATCGACGTAGGCTGCGGCCCATGACGACGTCCCTGCCGCGCGACCCGGCCGACGGCATCGTCCCGGACACCAAGGACTGGACCTGGACCCTCGGCCGGCCCTGCCCGGAGTGCGGGTTCGAGGCTGCGGCGGTCCGTGCCCATGACGTCGCCGAGGCGGTGCGGGCGGCCACTGCCCCGTGGTCGGTGGTGCTCGCGCGTCCCGACGTCGCCGAGCGACCGGACCCCGCGACGTGGTCGCCCCTCGAGTACGGCTGCCACGTCCGCGACGTCTGCCGCGTCTTCGACGTCCGGCTCCGCTCGATGCTCGCCGTCGACGACCCTCTCTTCGACAACTGGGACCAGGACGCCACGGCGGCCCAGGACCGCTACGGCGAGCAGGACCCCGGTCAGGTAGCGCGAGAGCTCGACGAGGCCGCCTCCCGCCTTGCCGGCACCTTCGGCCAGGTGCCGTCCGATCGGTGGAGCCGCACCGGCACCCGCTCCAACGGCTCGCGCTTCACGGTGCTCACCCTCGGTCAGTACGCACTGCACGACCTCGTCCACCACCTGCACGACGTGGACGCACCCATCCGGTGACAGGCTCGGGGCGCCGGTGAGCGCGGAGCTCGTCTACGTCCTGCTCGGCGGGTCGCTGCTCCTCGCTGCCGTCCTGCCCCAACTGCTGTACCGCTCCGCCCTGTCGGCGCCGATCGTCCTCGTCGCGACCGGGATGCTCATCGGCCTGCTCCCCGGCACCGCCGGCGTGCGGCTCGACCCCGTCGCCGCACGCCCGTGGATCGAGCACCTCGCCGAGGCGACCGTCCTCGTCGCGCTCATGGGCGTGGGGCTCGCTCTCGACCGGCCGCTGCGACCTCGGCTGCGCGCCTCGTGGGCCACCTGGTCGCCCACGTGGCGGCTGCTCGGCATCGCGATGCCGATGACGATCCTCGGCGTGGCCCTCCTCGCGTGGGGGCCCCTCGGCATCGCCCTTCCCGCGGCCCTCCTGCTCGGGGCCATGCTCTCGCCCACGGACCCGGTGCTCGCCTCCGACGTGCAGGTCGAGGGCCCGGCGCTCGAGGGCCGCGCCGACGAGATCGACGAGCAGGACGAGGTCCGCTTCGCCCTGACCAGCGAGGCCGGCCTCAACGACGGGCTGGCCTTCCCCTTCGTCTGGGCGGCGGTGTTCCTCGCCGCCGGGGTGCCGGCGTCCGGGGGGTTCGGGCAGGGCGGGGTTCTCCGGTGGGTCGCGTGGGAGCTCGTCGGCAAGGTGGCCCTCGGTGTGCTCGTCGGCGTGACGGTGGGGTGGCTGCTCGGACGCCTCGCGTTCCGCGCCCCGCGCCGGTCGCTCCGGCTCGCGGAGAGCGGTGACCCCCTGCTCGCGATCGCGGCGCTCCTGCTCGCCTACGGCCTCGCCGAGTTCGCGCACGGGTACGGGTTCCTCGCCGTCTTCGCCTGCGCCGTGACCTTGCGCTCGGTCGAGCGGCGGCACGAGTACCACCAGCACATGCACGACACGGTCGAGCGGCTCGAGCGGCTGCTCACCCTCGTCGTGCTCCTCGGGCTCGGCTTCGCGTTCACCAACGGGCTGCTCGCCAACCTCGACTGGCGGGGGGTGGCCGTCGGGGTGTCGCTCGTGCTCGTCATCCGACCGGTCGCGGGGTACCTGTCCTTCCTCGGCCACCGCCGCCAGGTCGGCACCGCGGGGCTGGACCACCGCGAGCGCCTCGTCGTCGCCTTCTTCGGGGTGCGCGGCGTGGGCTCGATCTACTACCTGGCCTTCGCGGCCGGGGCGGCGTCCTTCTCCGAGGAGCGCTGGATGTGGTCGACGGTCGGCTTCACGATCGCGCTGTCGGTCCTCGTCCACGGGGTGCTCGCGACCCCGGCGATGGGGTGGCTCGAGGGTCGGCGGCGGCGCCGCGCGCGACGCCGCCAGGAGCGGCGCGCGGAACCCGGGTGACGAACGGGCACGGCGTCCTCGACACTGCTCTCGTGTCGTCCCCCTCCACCGTCCTCGGCTTCGCTCTCGCGTCCGCCGTCGTCGTGGCCATCCCCGGGCCGAGCATCCTCTTCACGATCGGCCGGGCGCTCTCCTCGGGTCGCCGCGAGGCGCTGCTCACGGTGGCCGGCAACGCGCTCGGCATCCTCACCCAGATCGTCGGCCTCGCCGTGGGCCTCGGACCGGTCATCGCCGCGAGTGCGACCGCGTACACCGCGCTCAAGGTCGTCGGGGCGCTCTACCTCGTGTGGCTCGGCGTGAAGGCGTTCCGTCACCGGCGCGAGGTCGCCGCGGCGCTCGTCGACGGGGTGCCCACACCGACCCCGGCGGTCCACGCGCTGCGCAACGGCTATGTCGTCGGGGTGACGAACCCCAAGTCCTTCGTGCTCCTCGCGGCGCTGCTGCCGCAGTTCGTCGACCCGGCCGCGCCCGTCGGCGTCCAGCTGCTCGTCCTCGGCCCGGTCTTCGCGGCCGTGGCGCTCCTCGGCGACGGTGCGGTGGCGCTGGCCGCCTCCCGCTTCCGGGAGTGGTTCGCCCGCTCGCCGCGGCGGATGGAGCGGGTCGGGGGAACCGGGGGCCTGATGATGGTGGGCCTCGGCGCCGGCCTGCTCGTCACCGGCCGGCCCGACTGACGACGCCCGCCGAGGGCACCCGCGATACTGGAGCGGTGCGCTATCGGTTCGAGGACGCCGAGCTCGACACCGACCGCTTCGTGCTCCGGGTCCGCGGCGAGCCGGTACCCGTCGAGCCCCAGGTCTTCGAGGTGCTGGCCCACCTCGTCCGCCACCGCGACCGGCTCGTGCCGCGCACCGAGCTGTTGGACATCGTCTGGGGCAACCGGTTCGTCAGCGATGCCGCCCTCTCCTCGCGTGTGGCGGCGGCCCGCGCGGCCATCGGCGACGACGGCCGGGCGCAGCGCTGCATCCGCACCGTCCACGGCCGGGGTCTGCAGTTCGTCGCCGCCGTCGACGAGCTCGGACCCGACCCGGAGGCCGGGGTCCGCCCGCTTCCGCCCCAGGCGCCTCGCCAGCGGGTGCGGTTCGTCGCCGCACCGGACGGCGCACGGCTCGCCGTCGCGACCGTCGGCAGCGGGACCCCACTGATCAAGGCCGCGAACTGGCTGACCCACGTCGAGGAGGACTGGCGCAGCCCGGTGTGGCAGCACTGGCTCGCCGAGCTGGGCAGCCGCTTCGAGTACACCCGCTACGACCCGCGCGGGTCGGGCCTCTCCGACCGCGACCTCGGCGACACCGACCTGACGGACCCCGACACCTGGGTGCGCGACCTGGAGGCCGTCGTCGACGACGTCGGCGCGCAGCGCTTCGTCCTGTTCGGCATGTCCCAGGGGTGTGTACCCGCCGTCGCCTATGCCGTGCGGCACCCGGAGCGGGTCGCCCACCTCGTCCTCTACGGGGGCTACGCACGCGGGATGGCGCTGCGCGGTGAGGAGTCGGCCGCCCAGTCCGAGACGCTCCAGCAGCTGATCCGCGGCGGGTGGGGAGGGTCCAACCCGGCGTTCCGGTCGGTCTTCACCCTCACCTTCCTGCCGGATGCCACCTCGGAGCAGGTGCGGTGGTACGACGACCTGCAGCGCACCTGCGCGAGCGTCGACAACGCGGTGCGGCTCGAGTCCGCGTTCCACCACGTCGACCTCGCCCCCCTCGCGTCCCGGGTCACCGTGCCCACCACCGTCGTCCACGCGCTCGACGACCGTGCCACGCCGTACGCAGAGGGCCGGCGGCTCGCCGCGCTGGTGCCCGGCGCCGAGCTCGTCAGCCTCGAGAGCGCGAACCACGTCCTGACGAGCGAGGAGCCGGCGTGGGCCGAGTTCCTCGCCGTCATGGAGCGCGTCCGCGATGCGGCGACGGCCGCGGATCGCCGCTGACCTGGGAGTCCCCGCGCCGATAAACTCGCGTGGTGATCGACATCAGGTTGCTCCGGGAGGACCCCGACACCGTCCGTGCCAGCCAGCGTGCCCGGGGCGAGGACGAGTCCGTCGTCGACGCGATCCGCGCCGCGGACGAGCGGCGGCGACGCGCCCTCGGCGCCTTCGAGACCTTGCGCGCCGAGCAGAAGTCGATGGGCAAGGAGGTCGCGCGCGCTCAGGGGGAGGAGAAGCAGGCCCTCATCGCGCGCAGCAAGGACGTCGCCACGGAGGTCAAGCGGCTCCAGGGCGAGGCGGACGCCGCCCAGGCCGACCTCGACGCCCTGATGCGGACCGTCGGCAACGTCATCGAACCCGGGGTCCCCTCCGGTGGTGAGGACGACTACGTCGTGCTCGGGGAGACGGGCACGCCGCGCGACTTCGCGGCCGAGGGTTTCGAGCCCAAGGACCACCTCGAGCTCGCCGAGCGGCTCGACGCCGTCGACATGGAGCGAGGGGCCAAGGTCGCGGGGGCCAGGTTCTACTTCCTCAAGGGAGTGGGCGCCCGCCTCGAGTCGGCGCTTCTCAACCTGGCGTCCGACACGGCGCTGGCCCACGGGTTCGTCCCTCTCGTCACGCCCACCCTCGTCAAGCCCGAGGTGATGGCGGGGGCCGGCTTCCTCGACCACCACGCCGAGGAGGTGTACCACCTCGAGCTCGACGACCTGTACCTCACCGGCACGTCGGAGGTGGCGCTCGCGGGGTACCACGCCGACGAGGTCGTCGACCTCTCGCGCGGCCCGCTGCGCTACGCCGGCCAGTCGACGTGCTACCGGCGCGAGGCCGGCTCCTACGGCAAGGACACCCGCGGCATCATCCGGGTGCACCAGTTCAACAAGATCGAGATGTTCGTCTACTGCCGCCCCGAGCACGCCGCGACCGAGCACGAGCGGCTGCTCGACATCGAGCGGCAGATGCTGGCGGCCGTCGAGGTCCCGTACCGCATCATCGACACCGCGGCGGGCGATCTGGGGGGCCCCGCGGCCCGCAAGTACGACTGCGAGGCGTGGATCCCCACCCAGGGCCGATACCGCGAGCTGACGTCGACGTCGAACTGCACGACCTTCCAGGCGCGGCGGCTGAACACCCGGTTCAGGGGACCGGACGGCAACGAGGTCGCCGCCACCCTCAACGGCACGGTGGCGACGACCCGGTGGCTCGTCGCCATCCTCGAGAACCACCAGCAGCCGGACGGCGCGGTGTACGTACCCGAGGCCCTTCAGCCCTACCTCGGTCTGGAGCTCCTCACCCCAGCGCGCTGACGGGTGCGCCGCGCAGGAGCCCGGCCTCCTCGAAGGCGCGGCGGGTGATGGCGACGATGACGTCCTGCTTCAGCTGGTTGTACTCCATCGTGTGCAGCCCGGCGGCGGCCGACTCCCGCGCGGCGGCGAGCTTGGCCATGACATACAGGTCGAGGTCGCTCGGCGTGCGCGCGAGGTGGTCGCGGAAGATGCGGTCCCGCCAGGGCACGGGGCTGTCGGGGCCGAAGACGTGCAGGTTGCAGTCGGGGTCGGAGGCGCGGAGCATCCGATGCTCCCACCACCATGGCTCGCGGAGGCGCAGGGTGAAGCCTGCGGCCCGGAGCGCGGGGACGTAGGACAGCTCGTCGTCCGGGGCGGCGACGATGAGGTCGATGTCGATGATCGGCTTGGCGGCGAGTCCGGGGACCGACGTGGACCCCACGTGGTCGAGCTGGAGCACCCGCGGTCCGAGCGCGGCGAGGATCCGGGCACGCAGCTCCTCGAACCGGTGCGGCCACGCGGGGTCGGGGTCGACCACGCGCACGTCGCGCGAGGGAAGGGCGCCGACCACCCACGGCGACCGGCCGGGCGGTGGGCCGGGGTCCTCGAGGGTGGTGATCAGTCCGACCATCGGCATCTGCCCACCGTACGCCCGCTGACGGACCCGCGCGGCAGCCGCGCCGCGCGGACGTCCTACTCGTCGGGACCTCCGCTCGTCGCCCGTTCGTCGTCGTCAGTTCGTCGCCGCGACACCCGCGTGAGTAGCGTGAGCGGCGATGACATCACCACATCTGGTCTGCCTCGACATCGACGGCACCACGGTCGACCACGACGGCCGGCTCTCCCCCGCGGTCCGCGACGCCGTGCGGGCGGTCGCCGACGCCGGACACCACGTGGTCCTCGCCACCGGACGCGCCATCGTCGGGACCTTGCCGGTCCTCGACTCCCTGGGCCTGCTCCAGGGGTACGCGGTCTGTGCCAACGGCGCGATCACCCTGCGCCTGGACCCGGCCCTCGACGAGGGGTACGAGGTGCTCGAGGCCGTCACCTTCGACCCGGGGCCGGCGCTGCACGTCCTCCGCCGTGAGTTTCCCTCCGCCCTGGTCGCCGTCGAGGAGCTGGGCGTCGGCTTCAAGGTCTCGGCCCCCTTCCCCGACGGCGAGCTCGACGGGGTCCCGCGCGTCGTGTCCTTCGAGGAGCTGATGGAGCACCCGGTCACCCGTCTGACGATCCGTGACCCGGAGAGCACGAGCGAGGAGTTCCTCGCCGGGACCGACCGGATCGGTCTGCACGGGGTCGAGTACGCCGTGGGCTGGAGCGCGTGGCTGGACATCACCCCCGAAGGCGTCTCGAAGGCCGCAGCCCTCGAAGGCGTCCGGCGCCGGCTACGGATCGAGCCGGGCATGACGCTGGCCGTCGGCGACCAGCGCAACGACCTGGAGATGCTGCACTGGGCCGCGCGCGGGGTCGCGATGGGCAACGCCCCCGACGAGGTCAAGGCCGTGGCCGACGAGGTCGCCGGGGACGTGGACGACGACGGCCTGGTCGCGGTCCTCCATCCGTTGTCCTCCGGCACCTCCTGACGCACGGACCACCCCAGCACCAAGGCTCACGGCTCGGCCGAACCGGTGCGCTCCGAAGACGGCACAGCATCGGTGCAGGTGGCAGGGTGTCCACCCATGGACACCACCAGCGCGAGTCAGGCCACCTACCAGGCCAACGAACACCCCGCCGTCGAATGGGGGGCCCGGCTCGGCTACGGCATCCTCGGCGTGCTGCACCTCCTCATCGCGTACATCGCCTTGAAGGTGGCCTGGGGGGTGGGCGGAGGCTCCAAGGAGGCCGACTCCTCCGGTGCCCTCAAGACCATCGCGAGCTCGGACACCGGGCCGTTCCTGCTGTGGATCGGCGTGGTGGGCTTCGCGCTGCTCTCGTTCTGGAACCTCACCGAGGGCATCGTGCACCGAGATGACAAGAGCGACCTCGGGAAGCTCGTGGCCAAGGGCGTGATGTACGCGTTCTTCGCGTGGACGACCTTCAAGATCGTCGGTCTGGGTCAGAGCAGCGACAGCGAGAAGCAGACCGAGGGCTTCGCTGCGTCGCTCATGGGCAACCCCTTCGGCCAGGCACTCGTCGGCGCCGTCGGGCTGGTCGTCCTCGGCGTCGCGGGCTACCACATCTACAAGGGCTGGAAGAAGAAGTTCCTCGAGGACCTCGAGGAGCACCCCGGCCAGTGGGCCGTGCGCGCCGGCCAGGTCGGCTACATCGCCAAGGGCATCGCCCTCGTCGTCGTCGGCTTCTTCTTCGTCTACGCCGCCGTGACCGCGGACCCGGAGAAGACCCAGGGGCTCGACGGCGCGCTCAAGACCCTCAAGGACGCTCCGGGTGGGCCGTTCATCCTCACCCTCGTCGCCCTCGGCATCGCCGCCTACGGGGTCTACTCCTTCGCCAGGGCCAGATACGCCGACCTCTGAGCGCTCGCTCGGCCCTGCTCCAGGTCTGCGCTGCCGGTTTCCTCTGGGGCACCGGTGGGCTGGTCGTCACCGTCCTGAACGAGCGCGACGGCACGGGAGCACTGACGGTCAGTGCCTGACGGATGGTGATCGCCGCCGCCACCCTGGTCGGCGTCGCCGTACTGACCTTGCCGTGCCCGGGCGGTGCTCGCGACCGCACACGATCATCCGGCGCTCCCCAGCAGCGGCACCTCCCTCGCGCTGGTGCCGTACCTCGGGTGGCGACCATGGCGTTGTCCCACGGGCTGCTGTACGCCGGGCTGCGCACGACCTGCGGCTCGGCCGCCACCATCGCCACCCTGGTCGAGCCGATCTCCGCCGCCGCCCTCGCCGTCGTTCTGCCCGGCGAACTCCTTCCCTGGCCGGCGGTCGTCGGGGCCGCGCTGATCCTCGGCGCCGTGGTAGCGCTCCACCCCACCGAGGACACGCCCGCGCCGATCCGAGCGCTCTCGTCCCGGCGGCTCAGTCCTGGGCGCTTCTCGACAGCGTGCTCCCGGTCTTGGCGTCCTTCTCGGTCTCGCCCGCGTGGGAGCCGTCCCGCCGCAGGTAGTTGTACGCGAGGAACGCGCACGCGACGCCGTTGACGATGCCGAAGGTCACGTCGGTGACGTGGTGCATGCCCCGGTAGAGCCGGGCGAAGGTGACCAGGGCCGGCGCGAGCAGACAGAGGACGACGACGACCCGGCGCGCCACGGGGTGTGAGATGCGCGTGGCCATGAGCGCGAACGAGACGTACAGCGCCGTGGACGCCCCCACGTGCCCGCTCGGGTAGCTCGACGTCGGCGGCGCCGGGTCGAGCTTCTCGACCTCCGGGCGCTCCCGGCCGACGAGGTAGGCCGCGATGACGAACCAGGTCGCCTGGAGCGAGATCGCGATGAGCGGGATGACGGCGAACCACCACTCCTTGGTCCGCCACCACACGATGCCGAACACGAGCACGGCCATGAGGATCACGTACTCGGTGTTGCCGATGATCGACATCAGATGGCTGACCGAGTTCATCGTGGAGGTGCGGCGCTCCTCGAACCACACGTTGACCGCGTTCTCGCTCTTCGCGAACGAGTGCAGCGGGCCCATGAGGAGGAAGCCGACCCCCAGGATGAGGGCGAAGACGCCGACCGACGGGAGGGCAGCACGCAGGAACGCGTCCTTCAGGGCCGGGAGGAACGCCGGCCGCGAGCGGTCCTCGTCGTAGCGGTTCAGGAACGCCATCTGGTCTCCTCGTGGTCGGGGTCCGGCCGGGACCCGGTGGATGTGGTGTCGGGATCGCGGGCCACCTTCGTGCCGTCCGGAGGGTTCCACCCCGTGTAGCCCGCGTACGAGGCGAGGACCAGCCCGACACCGGTGAGCACGCCGACGGTGACGTCGCTCGGATAGTGCACACCGAGGAAGTTCCGGTCCAGTGCCGTGAGCACGATGACGATGCCCGCCACGGTGACCATGACGGCCCGCCAGGCCCGAGACTGCACGAGCGGCCACAGCAGGATGACCACCGTCGTCCAGAACGCCCCCGCGTTGAGGGCATGCCCACTGGGGAAGGAGTAGCCGGGCGCCTCGGACACCGGGTCCTCGACCGCCGGGCGGGCCCGCTGGACCACCAGCTTGGCGGCGAAACCGACGAACCAGGCGAACATCATCGTCCCGAACGCCCACCACGCGCGGGTGCGGTAGCCCCTGGCCAGCCACACCCACAGGCAGAGGAGCGTCCCCACGGCGTACAGGTTCCGCGGCTGGGTGACCTCCTGCCAGACGACCAACGCGTCGAGGAACGCGGGGTTGCCGCGCGTCAGGTCCGTCGCTCGGCGGATGGCTTCGTCGTCGAACGAGATCAGGGGGTCCCACCTGCTGCGGACGAGGAACCCCACGCCGAAGAGGAGTCCGGCGGTGATGGCGGCGTACACCGCCGACCGGGCCAGCCGACGAGCGCGCGACCGGTCGTGGGTCGGGGTGTCCTCGCTGGTCACCGGTCATTCATACCCTACGGGTCGGGGTCCGGGGCCCCGGGTGTGCGGGCTGTCGGGTCGAGTGCCGTGGGATGCTGACGAGCCATGGCCGAGCTGCACGTCACCTCAGCGTCCAACCCCCGGCTCAAGGAGGTCGCGGCACTGCGCCGGCGCCGCGCCCGGGAGACGGAGGGGCTGACGCTCGTCGACGGCTACGAGGAGCTCGTGCTCGCCCTCGACGCCGGCGTCGTGCCGAGGACCGTGCTGCACTGTCCGGAGCTGATGGCCGACCCGCAGGCCCGCTCGGGACTCGTGGAGCGGGCCCGGGCGGCGGGGTCGAGCACGGTTCGGTGCGGCCGTGCCGCGTTCGAGAAGGTCGCCTACCGGGAGGGGCCCGACGGCTTCCTGGCGGTCGTGCCCGTGGCCGGGGTGCCCCTGGACGGGCTGCGACTCCCACCCGACCCACTCGTCCTGGTGTGCGAGGGCCTCGAGAAGCCCGGGAACCTCGGTGCGGTGCTGCGGACCGCCGACGCCGCGGGTGTCGCCGCGGTGGTGGCCGCCGACCCGGTGACCGACTGGGGGAACCCCAACGTCGTCCGGGCGAGCAAGGGCACGGTGTTCTCCGTGCCGGTCGCTGCGGCCCCCACGTCGGACGTGCTGACCTGGCTGCGCGACGGCGGTATCCGCCTGGTGGCCACGACGCCTGACACGTCGCGCATGTACACCGAGGTCGACTACCGCGGGGGGGTGGCGCTCGCCGTCGGCACGGAGAAGGAGGGGCTGACCCGTGGCCTGCTCGACGGCGCGGACGAGCGGGTACGCATCCCGATGACCGGGCGCGTCAACTCGCTCAACGCGTCGACAGCCGCCGCGGTCGTCGTCTACGAGGCGGTGCGGCAGCGCGCGTCGGGCGCGGCGCGTCGCGAGCCGTCGAGGTAGGGCTGCCACCCGGGACCGTGTCCATGCCGTGACCTTGCCTGGGGGGTGGTCAGGGGCGTTCTGGCGGTGTGCGACGATGATCGACATGCGAGTTGACCACGTCGTCTACGCAGCCGAGCACGATGGCCTCGAGGCCACCGCGGAGCGTCTTGCGAAGACGATCGGCGTCCGGCCGGTCGACGGGGGAGTCCACCCGCGGTTCGGGACCCGCAACATCATCCTGCCGTTGGCCCACGAGCGGTACGTCGAGGTGGTCGAGGTCCTGGAGCACCCGGCGGCCGACAAGGCGCCGTTCGGCCAGGTCGTCCGAGCGCGGTCGGAAGCCGGGGGTGGCTGGCTGGGGTGGGTCGTCAGTGTCGACGACATCCACGAGCAGGAGGAGCGGCTGGGACGCGAGGCGGTCGACGGCAACCGGCACCGCCCCGACGGGGTCGAGCTCCGCTGGCGTCAGATCGGCATCCGTGGGCTGCAGGCCGACCCGCAGCTGCCCTTCTTCATCGAGTGGGATGAGGGTGCACCGCACCCCTCGAGGGACGCCCACACCACGGTCACGATCAACTCGCTGCAGATCGCCGGCGACCCCGATCGGGTGCGGGAGTGGCTGGGCCTGCCGGCCGACAACACCTCATCCGTCATCGGGTTCAGCTTCGTCGCCCCGCACGGCACCCCCGGGCTCATGTCCGTCACGTTCGACACCCCTCAGGGTGCCGTCACGGTCTGATCCCCGGCGGACCCCCCGTTCAGGACCGGCGGCTCCACGTCCGCAGCCGCAGGCTGTTCGTGACGACCAGGACGCTGCTCATCGCCATGGCCGCGCCGGCGATCATCGGGTTGAGCAGCCCGGCCATGGCCAACGGGATCGCCGCGATGTTGTAGCCGAAGGCCCACCCGAGGTTCTGCCGGATGGTGCGGAGCGTGGCCCGCGAGAGGGCGATGGCGTCCACGACCGCCGGCAGCTCGGCACGCAGCAGCACGATGTCGGCGGCGTCCGCGGCGACGTCGGTGCCCGAGCCCATCGCGATGCCGAGGTCCGCCTGGGCGAGCGCGGCGGCATCGTTGACGCCGTCGCCGACCATCGCGACGACGGTGCCGCGCGCCTGGAGGTCGGAGACCATGCGGTGCTTGTCCTCCGGGCGCACGTCGGCCACGACCCGGCTCGCGGGGATCCCCACCTCACGGGCCACGGCCAGCGCGGCGCGCTCGTGGTCGCCGGTGAGCAGGTAGGCGGGCAGCCCGGCGTCGCCGAGGTCGCTGACGGCCCGGGCCGAGCCGGCGCGCACCGTGTCGGCGACGGTGAGTGTGGCCCGGGCGCGTCCCTCCCAACCGACCCAGACGGTCGTGCCCTCGACCGTGGGCTGGGCGATCTCCCGCGGGACCTCGTCGAAGAGGTCAGCGCGCCCGACCGTGACCTCGGTGTCCTTGACGGTGGCCCGCGCCCCGGACCCGGGCAGCGCCTCGAAGGCGGTCGTGCGGGGGACGTCGAGGGCGCGGGCGCGCGCGGCGTCGAGGATCGCCGCAGCCACGGGGTGCTCGCTGCCGCTCTCGACTGCTGCCGCCGCCCGTAGCGCCTGGTCCTTGGGCAGGCGCCCCGCAGTGGCGACGTCGACGAGCGTCATCCGGCCGGTCGTCACGGTCCCGGTCTTGTCGAGGACGACGGCATCGATGCGCCGGGTGTCCTCCAGGACGTCGGCACCCTTGATGAGGATGCCGAGCCGGGCCCCTCGGCCCGTGCCGACGAGCAGGGCTGTCGGCGTGGCCAGTCCGAGCGCACACGGACACGCGATGACGAGCACCGCGATGGCGACCTCGAGCGCCCGCGTCGGATCGCCCGACACCCACCACCAGCCCGCGAACGTGGCAGTGGCGAGGACGAGCACGATGGGAACGAACACGGCGGAGATGCGGTCGGCGAGACGCTGGACCGGAGCCTTCGACGTCTGTGCCTTCTCGACCAGCCGGGCGATCCCGGCGAGGGTGGTCTCGGCACCGACCCGGGTGGCTTCGACGACGAGGCGCCCGGTGGTGTTGACGGTGCCGCCGGTGACCTCCGAGTCGGGGGCGACCTCGACGGGGACGGACTCCCCGGTCACGAGGGCGGTGTCGACGGCACTGCGTCCTTCGACCACCAGGCCGTCGGTGGCGACCTTCTCGCCGGGCCGCACGACGAAGCGGTCCCCGACGACGAGGCTGTCCACGGGGACGCGCCGCTCCGTCGTCGCGCCCGTGGCCGGGTCCTCGCGCAGAACGCTCGCCTCCTTGGCCCCCAGGGTCAGGAGCCCGCGCAGGGAGTCGCGGGTCCGGTCGGTGGCGCGTGCCTCCATCCAGCGCCCCACGAGCAGGAACGTCGTGACGACCGTGGCGGACTCGAACCACAGGTGCGCTCCGTCGCCGGTCATCCCGGTCGCCGCGGTTCCACGCAGGACCACGACCACCGAGGACAGGTAGGCGGCGAGGACGCCGAGGGAGACGAGCGTGTCCATCGTCGACGCACCGTGCCGCGCGTTCGTCGCGGCGGCACGGTGGAAGGGCCAGCCCGCCCAGAGGACGACCGGGGTCGCGAGCGCGAGCTGGACCCAGGGCTCGTAGGGGACCTCGAGGCCCGGCCACATCGCGAGGACGACGACCGGGAGGGTCAGCACCGCGGCGACGACCGCACGCCGTCGCAGGACGTCCACGCGGGCGACCTGATGGTGTCGTGCGGCGGTGGCCGCCCGGTCGGCGGCGTCGGCCGGGGCGGCGCCGGACTCCGCCTCGCTGTCGCCGGCGACGACCTCGGCACCGTAGCCGGTCCTGCGCACCGTCTCGAGGAGGTCCTGGACCGTCACCGCGCCGGCGTACCTGACGGTCGCCCTCTCGGTGGCCAGGTTGACGACGGCGTCGACCCCGTCGAGTGTGCCGAGCTTCTTCTCGATCCGGGCGGAGCACGAGGCGCAGGTCATGCCGGTGATCGCGAGGTCCACCTCGTGGGCCTCGTCGGCCGGCGTGCCGGTGGTCTGGGTCATGGTGCTCCCCTCAGCTCCTCACGAGGCGGGCGACGGCTGCTTGGACCTCGGCGACCTTCTCCGCGGCAGCCTCGTCGGACTCGCGCGCGGCGTCCACGACGCAGTGCGCGATGTGCTCGTCCAGGAGGCCCAGGCTGACGGCCTGCAGGGCCCGGGTCACGGCGCTCACCTGGGTCAGGACGTCGATGCAGTACGTGTCCGCCTCGACCATCCGGGCGATGCCGCGCACCTGCCCCTCGATGCGCCGCAGGCGCCGCAGGTGTGCCGCCTTGTTCTCCGCGTACCCGGGCGGCGTCGTGTGGGTCGTCGTGCTCACGGAGGCCATGATACCCCCCTGGGGTATCAGCATCAGCCGTGCCGCGGTGAACGTGTCCCTGTCACGGCAGGTGGTCGACGAGTTCGGGGGCCAGCCCGACGTAGCCGTGCGGGGTCAGGGAGACGAGCCGCTGCTCCACGTCGGCCGGGAGGCCGAGCCCACGGACGAAGGTGACGAGGTCCTCGCGGCCGACCCGGCGGCCCCGGGTGAGGTCCTTCAGTCGCTCGTACGGCTCGTCCATCCCGGGGACGCCCTGTGCGGCGAGTGCACGCATCGCCGACTGGACCGCCTCGCCGAGCACCTCCCAGTTCTCGTCGAGGTCGGCGGCCATCGCCTCGGGGACGGCGTCGAGCCCGGCGAGACCCCGCTCGGCGTTGTCGATCGCCAGGACGCTGTGACCGAGGGCCGAGCCGATGTTGCGCTGCATCGAGGAGTCCGTGAGGTCGCGCTGCAGCCGGCTCTGGACCAGGGTGGCGGACAGCACGTCGAGCAGGGCGGTGGAGACCTCGAGGTTGGCCTCCGCGTTCTCGAAGCGGATGGGGTTGACCTTGTGCGGCATCGTCGACGAGCCGACCGTGCCCTGGCCCCGTACCTGGGCGAAGTAGCCCATCGAGATGTACGTCCAGACGTCGGTGCACATGTTGTGCAGCACCCGGTTGAACCGCGCGATGTCGGCGTACAGCTCGGCCTGCCAGTCGTGGCTCTCGATCTGGGTGGTCAGCGGGTTCCACGTCAGGCCGAGGTGCTCGACGAAGGACCGGCTGATGTCCTGCCAGTCGACCCCCGGTACCGCCGCGAGGTGGGCGCCGTACGTGCCC
>Ga0316579_10000196_pt1 | contig 17836 bp, 15 predicted proteins | sample J5NA_2_FD_203074 | JGI IMG/M metagenome (GOLD analysis project Ga0316579, IMG submission 203074) | Rhizosphere microbial communities from salt marsh grasses in Alabama, United States - J5-7_160517rDrA | ecosystem: Host-associated > Plants > Roots > Rhizosphere | place: USA: Alabama | collected... | reverse complement strand
CGTCGGGGTGCTGCTTGCCAAGGACCTCCTGACCTTTTGTGTCGAGAACGCCCGGCGTCCCTTCAACATCCGTGAGCTGCTACGCCCCACGGTCTTCGTCCCCGAGAGCAAGAGGCTGAACGTCCTGCTCAAGGAGTTTCGTTCCAGCCGCAATCACATGGCGATCGTGGTGGACGAGTACGGCAGTGCTGCCGGCCTGGTCACCATCGAGGACGTCCTGGAGCAGATCGTCGGGGAGATCGAGGACGAGCACGACTACGACGAAGGGACGGAGATTTTTCAACGCGGGCCGAACGATTGGAGCGCCAAGGCCCGCACGCCCATCGAGGATTTCAATAGCTACTTCGACAGCAACTTCTCGGATGAGGAGTTCGACACCATTGGGGGCCTGGTCCTGAATGCCTTCGGCCACGTGCCCAAGCGAGGGGAGTCGGCGGAGATCGGCGGCTTCCGGTTTACCGTGATGCGTTCCGACAGCCGCCGGGTGCACCTGCTCAGCATCCAACGTCTGGAATCTGGGGAGGAGCTGGCTGCGGAGCCCGATCTCTGAGCGCCCCGACGGCAAGGCGGGCGCTATGTTGCCGGCCGGGGAATCAACCCTGGGGGCCGGGTCGGGGAAGGGAGGAAGGGACGGTCTGTGCCGCGGATTCTATGACGAGACGCTGACTGAGCTCCGCCCTGAGATTCCGTCAGATCGCACTCGACGCAGCTCGACTCTCCAAGCGCGCCCGTTCAAGGGAGTGGGGTGCTCTGAAGACAACGGGCCATCCTTGGCCCGCGCGGGAAGCTCACCGAATCAGCGTTGCACGACGGCGGCGCAACCTCAAACCCGGCGCCCCGCCATCATGCGCTCGATGATGGGCTGCAGGATGATCTCCATCGCCATCCCCATCTTGCCGCCAGGCACCACCATGCTGTTGCGCCGAGACATGAAGGAGTCATGGACCATCGACAACAGATAGGGGAAATCGATCTCGAGCTTCTCCGGAGCCTTGAAGCGGATGATCACGAAGCTCTCGTCCGGCGTGGGGATGTCGCGGGCGATGAAGGGATTGGACGTGTCCACCGTGGGCACGCGCTGGAAGTTGATGTCGGTCAGGGAGAACTGGGGCGTGATGTGGCGGATGTAGTCCGGCATTCGCCGCATGATGGTGTCGACGATGGCCTCCGCGGAGTAGCCCCGCTCCAAGTTGTCCCGGTGAATCTTCTGGATCCATTCCAGATTGACGATGGGCACCACGCCCACGCCCAGGTCCACGTGGCGGGCGACATTGTCCTCCTCCGTCACCACCAGGCCATGCAGCCCCTCATAGAACAGCAGATCGGTATTCTCGGGCACATCCTCCCAGGGGGTGAACTGCCCCGGGTTAAGCTGGGTGCCGAGGCGTGCGTTGTGGTGCGCCGCCTCCTCCTCGGAGTGGATGTAGTAGCGCTTCTTGCCGCCGCCGGTCTCGCCATAGGAGCGGAACAGCTCCTCGAGCAGGTCGAAGCGGTTGGCCTCGGGTCCGAAGTGGCTCAGATTGCGCTGCTCCTCGGCGGCACTGGCCATCTCGACCTTCATCTCGGCCCGGTCGTAGCGGTGGAAGCTATCGCCCTCGATGACGGCCGCGTTGATCCCGTCGCGGAAGAAGATGTGCTCGAAGGCGCGCTTGACGGTGGTGGTGCCGGCCCCGGAAGACCCCGTGACGGCCACGATCGGATGCTTCTTTGACATGTTTTCGTCCCCTTGACTCTCAGATCCGGCGCCGACCAGGTGGGAACACACTCGTCCCCCCGAGACCCTTGGGATCCGGGCTCCAGGCTCGATTCCGGGATTGTCGTTCGCGCTTGCCCGGGCTGACGCCATGAGCGCTAAAGTATCGCCTAATATACCATGACCCTACGGGTCTCTTTCCACCTCTGATCGACCCCTCGGGCCCCCAGAGGCTAGTCTTAAGGAGCTGCCCGTCAAATGCCGACCTGGCATCCGATCAGCGCTCGTCGCGAGACCGTGAGTCTGTGAGCGCTGGATTTTCAAGGGCTTGAGGCCCTTGAAAAGCGCGGGCTATCCTCGGCCCCGGAGGCAGGCGGGTTGCTCAGCGTTGTCCTGCGCGGAATCGCGGCAGCCCGCCGAGGTGGGGTGCATGGACCCGGGGGCGGCCAAGACCAGATGGGAGCGGACGATGGAGACAATGAAGGCATCCCGGTCTTCCGGCGGGTTGGGCTCCAATCCCGAGGTTCAGTCCTTCCTGGTGCGGCTCGGCGTCTGGGTGTTCGGAGTCCTTTTCGTCCTGGCCGCGGCGCTCTCGGGTCGGCAAGAGGTCGACCTACCGAATTTCCTGTTTGCGGCCTCAATGTTCGTGGTGGTCTACCTGGGGCTCTTCGCGAGCATCTTCGTCCGCCCGGAATCGGCGCTGCGACGCTATGTCACCACGCTCTTGGACATCGTCGCCCTCAGTCTGGGCATGTACTTCACCAAGACGGTCAGCCCCTTAAACCTCCTCTACATCTGGATCTTCATCTCGGCGGGCACCCGCTTCGGCATCCGCTTCCTCGCGGCCGCCACCGCCGAGGCGGTGATCGCCTACGCCATCGTCACGGTGGTCCTGGATCAATGGCGTACGAGCCCCCACGAGTCCTTGTTCTTCCTGCTGCTGCTGGTGCTGTTGCCCCTCTATCTCTACTCCCTCCTGCGGCAGGTGCAGCGGGCCAAGGAGGAGGCGGAGCAGGCCAATAGGGCCAAGAGCGATTTCCTGGCCTTTATGACCCACGAGCTTCGGACCCCTTTGACCGGGGTCATGGGCATGTCGGATCTGCTCAAGACCACCAACCTGGACAACGAGCAGCGCGACTACCTGGAAGCGATCTCCAACTCGGCCAACGTGCTGGGTGCACTGATCGGCGACATCCTCGATTTCTCCAAGATCGACGCGCAGCGGCTCAAGTTGGAGCATGAGCCCTTCGAGCCCCGGGCGGTGGTGCGGGAGGTCTGTGGCGTGCTCGAAGGGCAGGCACTTGCGGAGGGGGTGGAGCTGATCTGCGACGTGGCCCCGGAGGTGCCGCGGATCATCGTCGGGGATCAGCTGCGGGTACGCCAGATCCTGTTCAACCTGCTCGGCAATGCGGTCAAGTTCACCGAGGCGGGACAGATCGAGGTCCGGGTTTCGGTACGGCCCCCGGAGGACGGTGTGCGGCTTCCCCATCTTCTGCTGGAGGTCCAGGACACCGGCATCGGCATCCCTGAGGAAAAGATCGAGCAGATCTTCGAGAGCTTCAGCCAAGCCGACGACTCCACAACCCGTCGTTTCGGAGGGTCCGGTCTTGGGACCACCATCGCACGCCAATTGACTGAACTGATGGGAGGGACGATCGGGGCCGACAGCGTCCTCGGCAGGGGGAGCCGCTTCTGGGTCCGGTTGCCGCTCATCGGCGACACGTTGCCACGGGCGCCCGAGCCTTCCCGACAGCTACGGGGTCGGACCGCGCTCATCCTGGAGCCGAACCAGACACACCGGGAGCTGGCGTCCCACGCCCTGGAGCGTGAGGGGGCAGTGGTGGTGGGTGTGAGTGGAATCGAGGCGCTTGTCCGCTCGAGCCTGCTTCCCGAGACGCCCGACCTGCTCATACTCGCCGACACTCCCCGGGGGCTGGATCTGCCGCAGGTACATGGCCAGATTCGGGATCTGGTCGGCGGCGACCCCCCCTGTGTGTATCTGACCTATGCGGCACGGCGGCAGGTGGCGCGGCCGCGGGGCGCCTTGTCCATCCCCAAGCCCTTTCTCACGGAGGGCTTGGTGGCGGCGCTCGAGGAGCTTCTCGGACTGGCTGGTGGTGCCCGTCCGGCCCCGATCGATTCCGGGGGCCTCAACGGGACTGCGGGCCCCCGTGCCGCGGAGATCCGGGTACTGGTGGCGGAGGACAACGAGATCGCCGCCAAGGTGATCACGACCTTCCTGACCAAGATGGGCTTTGCCCACACGCGGGTCGCCGACGGCGAGCAGGCACTCGAGGAGGCCCAGAGCGGGGCCTACGGAATCGCCATCGTGGACCTCCGGATGCCGAAGATCGACGGCCTGGAATTCGCGCGGCGATATCGGGCGCTTGCCACCGGGCGGCCCCTGCCGATCGTGGCCCTGACCGCGAACGCCTCCGAGGACGTCAAGCGGACATGCCTGGAGGCGGGGATGGACGATTTTCTCTCCAAACCGGTGAGTCCAGATCTGTTGCGTCGGACCGTGGAGCGGCTTGCGGTGAGCGGACCGGGAGCTAGCAGTCCAGGAGAGGGTGGGCATCCCCAGGGGAGTCGCTGATCGATAGCGTCTCCCCTGCGCGTCGCCCCGTGCACATCCGGGGCCAGCGGACACCAAGGGTTGCCCCTGTCGACCCTAGGGGATCAGACTTCTTCGCGCGGCGACAACAACCGATAGGCCAGCTTCGGCTGCGGCGAGAGAAGGGGGTCGAGATGGGACCGCGCGGATGGATCATCTTGGCGGCGGGGTGCATCCTGGCGATCCTCCTGGGTGGCTACTGGCTCGTCCAACCTGGCAACTCGGTCACGGCGCTGCGTACCGCGACGCTGGATCGGGGGCCCGTTCGGTCCCTGATCACCGCCACGGGGACGGTCCGCCCCGTGGTCAGCACGAATATCAGCACCCAGGTCTCGGGCCAGGTCTCGGAGGTCCTCGCCGACTTCAACGATGCGGTGACCAAGGGCCAGCTCCTGGCGCGGTTGGATCCCCAGACCTTTCTCGCGCGGGTGCGCGAGTCGGAGGCGCAGCTGGAGGTGGCGAAGGCGGAGCTCGCGAGCCGTGAATCGGCGCTCGCCAAGGCCAGGGCGGAGCTCCAGCAGCAGGAGGGACGGCGCGCCGTCGCGGAGTCGGAGGCGGCCAGCAGCCGCGCGCGCCATGAGGAGGCGCGTCGAACCCTCGAGCGTCGGCGCACCTTGGCCTCCAAGGGGGGCGTCTCGGACAGTGATCTACAGGCTTCCCAGACCGAGTTCCAGTCCGCCGCCGCGCTGCTGGAGGCCGCTGAGGGAAAGCTCGGCGTGCAGGATGCGGAGATCTGGGCGGCCCGCGCCGAGGTCGATATGGGCCTTTCCCAGGCGGACTACGCCCGCGCGACGATCCAACAGCGGGAGGCAGCCCTCGAGGAGGCCAGGGTCAACTTGAGCCGCACGGAGATTCGCGCGCCCCTGGATGGCATCGTGATCCGCCGAGATGTGGAGGAAGGGCAGACGGTCGCCGCCAGCCTTCAGGCCCCAACCCTCTTCACCCTGGCCCAGGATCTCGCCCAGATGCGGATCGAGACCTATGTGGACGAGGCGGACATCGGCCGCCTGCGGGAGGGGCAGGCCGCCGAGTTCACGGTGGATGCCTATCCTGGACGTCGCTTCGACGGTCGTGTCACCTCCATTCGCAAGGCACCGAATCTGGTTCAGAACGTGGTGACCTACACGGTCCTCGTGGACGCGGAGAACCCCGACCTGGCGCTCTACCCGGGCATGACGGCGGTGGTGAGGATCGTTGTGGAGGAGGTCCGCGATGGGCTGCGCATCCCCAACGCCGCCCTGCGGTTCGTGCCCCGGGGCCCCCCGGAGGACGCAACCGATCAGTCCTCGGAGTGGGACGGGGGCTGGCTGCGGGTCTGGGTGCCGCGCGGGAAGGATTCGGTGGCGCCGGTGCCAATCCTCACCGGGATCAGTGACGAGCGCTTCACCGTCGTGACCAGGGGTGACCTGGCCGCCGGCGATCCCGTCGTCATCGGCTACGAAGAGGGCGATTGAGCCGCGGGCCGCGCCCCATGAGCATACTCATCCGCACCGAGGGTCTCGGGAAGACCCACGCGCTGGGGGGGCAGCAGCTCGAGGTCCTCAGCGACGTCAGCATCCGCATCGACCGCGGCGAGATGGTCGCGATCATGGGCCCGTCGGGGTCCGGCAAGAGCACGCTCCTCAATCTCCTGGGCTGCCTCGATCGTCCCACCGCCGGCGAGTACTGGCTGGATGGGGCACGACTCGGCGAGCTCGACCAGGACCGGATCGCGGCCCTGCGCAACAGCTCCATTGGATTCGTCTTCCAGAGCTTTCACCTGCTCCCCCGGCTCACCGCCAGGCAGAACGTGGAGCTGCCCCTGGGCTACGCGGGCTGGGGGGCGCGCGAGCGGCAGGGACGGGCCCTGGACCTGCTCCGCCGGCTGGGTCTGGCCGATCGTGCCGATCACCTGCCGCGGCAGCTCTCGGGAGGTCAGCAGCAGCGGGTCGCGATCGCACGCGCCCTGGCCAACAGACCGGCCCTGATCCTCGCCGACGAGCCGACCGGCTCCCTGGAGAGCCGTGCCGGGGCTTCCATCATGGACCTGTTCCGGAACCTGAACCGCTCGGGTGTCACCGTGGTGGTCGTGACCCACGACGAGGCGGTGGCGCGCCATGCGAGGCGGATCATCCAGCTGCTCGACGGCCGCCTGATCTCGGACCGGTCGAACGCCCCGGTCCAGCGCGCCGTGGTTCCCGAGCACATCGAGGCTTCGGCCGACTAAGGGGGGGCGGCGTGCGGCTGGCTACCAATCTATCCGGCGCTCTGCATTCGCTGCGGGTCCATCCGTTGCGCAGCGTGCTCACCATGCTCGGGGTCGTGGTGGGAGTCGCGGCCGTGATCACCGTCATGGCCCTTGGGGAAGGGGCACGTCAAGGCATCATCGCCCAGATCCAGAGTCTCGGGGGGAACCTGCTCCTGGTGACGCCCGGCAGCGCGCACAGTCAGGGTGTTCACCTGGGCATCGGGAGCGGAGAGACGCTGACCGAGGGGGACGCCACCGCCATCACCCTGGAGATATCGGGCGTGTTGAGCGTCGCCCCCTCCGTCTACAAGCGGGAGCAGGTGGTGCGGGGGAATGCCAACTGGTCGACCACCGTCCAAGGGATCACCAATGCCTTCCTCACCGCGCGCGAGTGGCCCGTGCGTGCCGGTCGTCCGTTCACCGCGAGGGAGCAAGAGGGGGCTGCCAAGGTGGCCGTGCTGGGGGATTCAGTCGCTTCTCGACTCTTCGATGGGAGCGATCCCGTCGGCGAGATCATCCGGGTGGGGGGAATCCCGTTCGAGGTCGTGGGCCTGCTGGAGCCCAAGGGACAGAGCTCGGCGGGCGCCGATCAAGACGATAAGGTCATGATCCCCTTGAGCACCGCACGGACCCGGCTCATCGGTTCCGGGGCGGCCCGACTGGGTGCCGTTCAATACATCATGGTCAAGGTTGACGAGCCGGATCGGATGGCGGCCGTCGAGGAGGAGATTCGGTTGCTCCTGCGGCAGCGACACGGGATTCGCCCGGAGACCGAAGACGACTTTCAGGTGCGAAACCTGGCGGACGTGCAGGCGAGCCGCGAGGCCGCCTCGGGCGTCCTCACGTTCTGGCTGTCGGCGGTGGCATCCGTCTCACTGATCGTCGGCGGTATCAGCATCATGAACATCATGCTGGTTTCCGTCACGGAGCGGACCCGGGAGATCGGGTTGCGCCTTGCGGTCGGTGCCCGGGCCACGGACATCGGGACCCAGTTTCTCGCGGAGGCCGTGGCCCTCTCGCTGATTGGCGCGGCAATGGGCGTGGCGGCCGGTGTCGGGGCGGCCTTCGTCATCGCGACCCTCCAAGGCCTGCCCATCCTCGTCAGAACTGTCTCTCTCGTCACGGCCGCCGGCTTCGCCCTGATGATCGGGGTCTTCTTCGGCCTCTATCCCGCGGTTAAGGCCGCTCGTCTCTCCCCCGTCGATGCCCTCCGGGCAGAGTAGGGTTGGAGCATCGTCCCGGTGCCGGGCTCGAGGCCTTGAGATGGCAGACCCCGAAACGGGCGGGTCTCGGGACGCGGGCCGATCAATGCCACGAAGGCATTTGATGAGCATCGCCCTCGGTGATCAGCTGTCGGCGATCTCGGGCCGGATCGCGCCCTCCAGCAACGCCGGCTCGCAATTATAGGTCCAGGGGCCTACCCGCCTGAGGAGCCCCTTGCGCTTCAACCCCGCCATTTGCCGACTCAAGCTCTCGACGGAGCATCCGAGGATCTCCGCCATGTCCGCGGAGCGTGGAAGACACACAGCGTCTAAGGGATCGCCGCTGACCTCGGCGATCATGCAGATCAGCGATGGCACCCGCTCGGCCTGCTTGCCGGCGCAGAGGCTGCAGATCCAGCGATCGGACCAATAGAGGTGCTCGCGCCATTTACTGATGATGCCACTCAACAAGCCAGGGTGCGAATCCCCCAAGTTCAGCAGGGCCGATCGGGGGATGCGGCAGATATTCAGATCGCGCATGGCGATGGCGGTCTGTTCATAGGGTCTGTCCTCTAGAGACTCGAGGCCGATGGCGGACCCGCGGCCCAGCATTCGCAGGATTCGGGGCTGGGAATCCGTGTCCTCGATGACGAGTTTCACCACTCCGCTGCGAATCGTGAAGACTGTCTCCGCGGGCTCTCCCTGCCGGTAGATGACGGTGCTGGCTCTGAGGATCCCATTGCAGACGCCTGTAAGTCGCCGGTCCAGGTCGGTCTCCTTGAGATGGGCGAACAGTGCCGAGGCCCTGATCGGGCACAGGATGCAATCGGACCGTTGCTCTCTCAGAAGCGAAACGCACTGGCTTGGAGGCTTTCCTCTTGGTGACATGCGCGTCGTTCCTCCCGGCATTTCGCAATATTCCTGCATGCGGCATTTCGTTACTCGAGTGTGCAAAAGCTGGTTCGTGGGTATGGCGCTTGCGCTGCTTTGCCCTCGAATGCCAAGGTCAGATCAGGATGGCCAGTGGTCAGCCCAAAGGGAAGAGGGCTCGCCCCGGAGTGTCGCGGTAGCCCCCGGATCGTCTTCGCGCAGGCCCTCTAGAGGCCTCCGAAATGGGGCAATCACGCGGTCTCCGGAGAGCCCGGGGAACTCGTCGCCGTTCGAGCTGGCTTTGGTGCCCCCACCGGGACACCGCGCGGCGCCCGGCGGCGTAGTAGCTGGTCGATGAGGTTCTTGAGCGCGATCAGGAGTCCGAGACCGATGAAGGCTCCAGGCGGCAGGATGGCAACCAGGGCCCCTTTGAACTCGGGCCCGAGCGTCAAGGTCAGCCCTCGGGCGGGCTCCCCAAACAACAGGTGGGCCTGGTGGAAGAGGGTACCCTGGCCCATAAGCTCCCGCATTCCGCCGAGGGTCGTGAGCACCAGCGTGAAGCCGACCCCCATGGCCAGGGCATCAACCAGGGCCTTGTCCACGGGATTCTTTGAGGCGAACGCCTCCGCCCGACCGATGATGGTGCAATTGGTGACGATCAGGGGAATGAAGAGCCCAAGCACCAGATAGAGCTCGTAGAAGTAGGCCTGCATGGTCAGCTCGACGGCAGTCACGAATGAGGCGATCACCAGCACGAAGACCGGCAGCCGCACCTCGGGTCTCACCAAGTTGCGGATCAAGGAGACGGTGACACTCGATAACGCAAGCACCGTGGTGGTGGCGAGCCCCATCCCGAGGCCGTTGCTCGCGGAGGTGGTCGTAGCCAGCAAGGGACAGAGTCCGAGCAGCGCCACGAGGGCCTGGTTGTTGGTCCACAGCCCTTCACCCACCAGCTGGCCGTAGCCCTGCTCCGCTGCCATTAGGAATCCCCTCTGCCCGACGGGGTCGCCAGGGCCGGCGCCGTGTAGAGCCTCGCCCCTTGGGCCTGGACATAGGCCAAGGTATTCTTAACCGCCACCACGATGGACCTGGGGGTGATGGTAGCCCCGGTGAATTGATCGAAGACCCCGCCGTCGCGCTTGACCGCCCAGCTTTCCGCTGGGGGTTGACCCAGGGACTTGCCATCGAATGAGAGGACCCAATCGGACTTCGCCTCCTCGATCTGGTCACCGAGCCCCGGGGTTTCGTGGTGGGAGAGGACGCGTACCCCGCCGATGGTCCCATCGTGCAGAACCGAAACCAGCAGCTCAATGGGGCCGGCGTAGCCGTTCGGCACCACGGGGTTCAGGATCAGGGCCACGGGCTGGTCACCCTGGCGGACCCGATAGACCTGCGTCTCATGAGTTCCGAGGAGGGTCGGATCGCTGACCAGGATACGGTCCGTGAGCGGGTCGTTATCGTATCGGCCCTCGGGCACGATGGCGGCGAGCTTGCGCTGCATGGCGAGCCGGGCATTCTCCAGGATGCGTTGATCCATGGCGGCATGGGTCACCACGACCAGGCTGACGCCAGCGACCGCGAAGCTGCCGAGGACCAGGGCCGCGAGGAGCATCGGGGTCTTGTTCATCCAGCGCCTCCGTCCGGCCCCTTGGCATGACTGCGGCCATGGCCGAAGACCCGGGGCTGAGTGTAGTAGTCGATCGTGGGAGCGGCGATGTTGAGCAGCAACACGGCGAAGGCAACCGCGTCCGGATAGCCGCCCCAGGAACGGATAAAGAACACCAGGGCCCCGATCAAGGCACCGAAGATGAGCTGGCCTTTTCGGGTGGTGCAGGCGGTGACCGGGTCCGTGGCAATGAAAAAGGCGCCAAGGATGACACCACCGCTAAACAAATGGAATGCGGGGAAGGGATAGGCCTGGGGATCGAACAACCAGAAGAGGCCGGCAAGCACCAAGAGAGAGGCCATCAAGGAGATAGGGATATGCCACGTGATGACGCGTCGCGAGAGCAAATAGAGTCCCCCTAGCAGAAACCAGTTACCGACCCATTCCCAGCCGCGCCCACCGAAATCCCCCCAGAGAGGGCTCTGGCGGATCTCTTCGATCATCAAGTCCCGAGCCCTCAGGGTGCGCATCTCATCGAGTGGTGTCGCGGAAGAGAGCACGTCCCAATCGAGGCCCTGGGGCAAATGGCCGAGAAAAATCAGCTGCAGGGATTCGAGAAAGGAGGGGGTGTGCTCGGCCAGCATCCTGGGGGCGAGCCAGTTGGTCATCTCCACGGGATAGGAGATCAGCAGGAAGACATAGCCCGCCATGGCGGGGTTGAAGGGGTTGTATCCAAGTCCCCCGTAGAGCTGTTTCACCAGGGCGATCGCGAACAGCACGCCGATCAGGGTGAGCCACCAAGGCAGGGTGGGCGGCACCGCGATCGCGAAGAGCACCGCGGTCACGACCGCGCTGTAGTCCTTTAGGGTCGGCAGAACCGCGCGGCCACGGGCCCGCAACACGGCGGCCTCCGCGCCGAGGGCGAAGACGATGGCGAGGACGATGTTGATCAGGAGTCCCCAGCCGAAATACCAGGTCATCGCCAGGATGCCCGGTACCAGCGCGAAGAGCACCTGGCCCATGATCCAGTCCACGCGGCCGGCGCGGGGTCCATGGGGGGATGACATCACGGCGCCGCTCATGTGGACTCCTCGATCCGGGGCTCCGACTTGGCCGCCAGCGACTCCGCGTCACCGACGCCCGCGGCCTGGCCCCTGGGCGTCGCCCGCTTCTTTGCAGCGGCACGCTGTCTGGCCGCCTCGATGGCCGCGCGCTTCGCGTCCTCGGAGCCGGGTTGGGCCCCCTCCAGGGAATCCTTTTTCTTGCGCAGCTTGGCTTGACGCTCCTGCGCCTGGCGCTCCAGCCGCGACAGACGTGCCTGGTGCCGCTGGCGCGCCTGCTCGGCCCTGCGTCGTTCCTGCTCGCGCGTCCAGACCTCGGTCTTGGCGTAGCGATAGTACTGGACGAGTGGAATATGGCTGGGGCAGACGGCCGCGCAGCACCCGCACTCGATGCAGTCGAAGAGGTTGTACTCCTGGGCTCGGTCCAGGTCTTTGGCCCGCGCGTGCCAGTAGAGCTGCTGGGGCAGCAGGCGTACGGGGCATGCCTCGGCGCAGCGTCCGCACCGGATGCAGGCCAGTGCGGGACCGGGATCCGGGGCCTCGGCGGGGGTCAAGGCGAGCAGGCAGTTCGCCGCCTTGGTGACGGGCACCTCGGCATCAAACAGCTCGAAGCCCATCATGGGTCCCCCGCAGACGAGCTTACGCGGGGGACGCCGGTAGCCACCGCAGTGGGCGATCAGCGCGCTCGCCGGGGTCCCGAGCGGAACCTCCAGGTTACGCGGCGCGGCGACCGAGCGGCCCGTGACCGTCACGACCCGGGAGATCAGGGGGCGCCCCCGGATGACGGCGTCTGCCACCGCGGCGGCGGTCCCGACGTTCTGGCATAGGATTCCGATCTCGGCCGGGATGCCGTGGGTGGGCACTTCCAGTCCGGTGAGCACGCGGATCAACTGCCGCTCGCCGCCACTCGGGTAGAGGGTCGGGATGGCCACCACGGTCGCGAGCTCCCGCATATCCGAGGCCGCCAGTGCCTGTACCATGGCGGAGATGGCGGCCCCCTTGTTGTCCTCGATTCCGATCAGGACCCGCTCGGCCTGTGCGAGGTGGCGCAGGATTCGAACACCCTCCAGGATGCGGGCCGGTCGCTCGCGCATCAGGCGGTCGTCGCAGGTGATGTAGGGCTCGCATTCGGCGCCGTTGATGATCAGGGTCTTGAGGCGGCGATCCGGCCCGGGGTTGAGCTTGACGCTCGTTGGAAAGGAGGCACCGCCGAGACCGACCACCCCGGCCCAGCGTACCCGCTCCCGGACAACCGCGGGATCCAGATGGACGTAATCCGTGAGGGGCTGCGGCAGGTCCGCCCAGGTGTCCTCCCCGTCTGTCTCGATCACGACACAAGGCGCCGACAGGCCCGAGGGGTGGGGAACGGGCCGAGGCTCGACGGACACCACCGTCCCGGAGGAGGAGGCGTGCACCGCGGCGCTCACGTAGCCATCCGGCTCGCCGATGAGCTGACCCTTTCGTACCCGCTCCCCTACCTGCACGCAGGGCCGCGCCGGTGTGCCGATGTGCTGGGCGAGGGGGATCACCAGCCGGGGCGGCAAGGGAAGGGTGTCGATGGGGACGCTGTTGGAGAGCGCCTTTTCATCCGGCAGATGAAGGCCGCCGTGGAAGGTCCAGACTCGGGGCCTTCTGTGGTGGTGCGGGACCGGGTGGGGCATGGATGGGTCCGGACGGATCTGGGCTCGCCTCAGGCGGCCTCGCGCTCGACGGGGTAGGGCCAGCGCCAATGGGCGATGTCCGTGCCCACGGGAACCATGTCGATACAGTCGACGGGACACGGGGGCAGACAGAGCTCGCAGCCGGTGCACTCGGCGGCGATCACGCCGTGAAGTTGCTTGGCGGCCCCGACGATGGCGTCCACCGGGCAGGCCTGCAGACACAGGGTGCAGCCGATGCACGCCTGCTCATCGATGACCGCCACGGCGGGGGGCTTCTCCTCCACCTCCAGGGGGACGGGCTCACGCCCAAGCAGGTCCGCCAGAGAGCGCACCGTCGCCTCGCCCCCGGGGACGCAGCGATTGATCTCCTCCTCGCCCTTGGCGACCGCCTCCGCATAGGGACGGCATCCCGGATAGCCGCACTGACCGCATTGGGTCTGGGGGAGCAGGAACTCCACCTGATCCGCCACCGGGTCCCCCTCCACCCTGAAGCGGATCGCCGAGTATCCGAGGAGTAGGCCGGCGAGACCCGAAAGGACGGCAATGGCGAGGATCGCGACCACCTTGGCGTGCGACGGCTCAGTGGGAAACCAGACCCGCGAAGCCCATGAACGCCAGGGACATCAGTCCGGCGGTGATGAGCGCGATGGCGCTGCCTTGGAAGGGCTGTGGCACGTCGGCCACCGCCACGCGCTCGCGCATGGCCGCGAACAGGACCAGCACCAGGGAAAACCCGACTGCCGCTCCGAAGCCGAACAGAGTGGACTCGAGGAAATCGCGTTGCTCCTGAAGGTTCAAAAGGGCCACACCGAGGACCGCGCAGTTCGTGGTGATGAGGGGCAGGAAGATCCCCAAGACCTGGTAGAGCATTGGGCTCGTCTTGTGCATCACGGTCTCGGTGAACTGGACCACCACCGCGATCACCAGGATGAACGCGATGGTGCGCAGATACTCGATCCCCAGGGGCACTAGCAGGTACTCGTTGACCAGCCAGGAGCAGACCGAGGACAGGGTGAGAACGAAGGTGGTCGCGAGACCCATGCCCGTGGCGGTCTCGAGCTTCTTGGAGACCCCCATGAAGGGGCAGAGTCCCAGGAACTTGACCAGGACGAAGTTGTTGACCAACACCGTGCTGACCAGGATCAGTGCGTACTCTGTCATCGGGGTGCTCGACGGTTCAGTCGCCAAAGCCGGCCGGGGCGAGCGACACCTATCGGTGCAGGGGGATCACGACGGCGCCACGCAGGCTCGAACCGTGACAGGATACGCCCCCGGGCAAAGGCGCTACAACCGGACGGCGTCGGCAGTTTTTTGGCGGCCCGGGGGCGTGCCCCGGGGCGAGGTGAACGACCGGGTGGGTAGCCGAAAAACGCGCCAGCGGCGAACGAAGGACCGTTGGCGTGACCTTGGATGCAGGCGCCGGCCCAAGGCCGGCGCCTTTCCGGAGCCCAGGGCTTGGCTCAGAACTCGCCAGTGGCGCCGGCGGTGATGATATCGAGCATCTGACCGTTGACGTTCAGCGCCAGGGCCTGGAGCTCTGGTGGCAAGGGGTAGGCCTGGATGATCATGTCGAGATTTAGCATCTCCAGCCAGACCTTCCCCTGGTTGTCCTCCACCAGGGCGATACGGCAGGGCATATAGGCCGCGTAGATGGTGTTGAACTCGACCATCCGGATCGCGTCCTCCGGATTACAGAACTGGAAGATCTGCAATCTCGGGGCGTCGATACCGCGGTTTCGCACCTCTTGGCTGACATTGAGCTGGCCGACCAGCTTCATGTTGATCTCGGCGGCCTTGGAGAGCATGGCCTCGGCAGCCGCATCCGGGGTTACACCCTCCACGAGCTCCATCTTCAGGACCGAGTGGGCGATGTCGAACATCTGGATCTCGGGGGCCGGGGCGGCCTTGTTCGCGTCCGCGGCCTGGACGCTCGGCGCGCTTCCAAGGGCAATGACGGTGGATACAGTCAGGGCAACAAGCAACGCTTTCATGAATTGACTCCTCGGGGTGATCGGGGCGATTGGGACTGTATTGGCCTGGGCCACCCTATTCTTTGTCGTCGAGTGTGGTGACATAGCCCACGATGTCGAGGATCTCCTGATCCGTGTAGTCGTCGAAGGTATCGTCTTCCGGATCCCCGCCGTGCTCCCGCTTCTTGGCCTTGAACGTCTCGATCTGGCGCAGGAGGTATCCGTCATATTGACCGGCCAGCTGGGGTGACTCCTTGCTGGCCTTGCCCTCGCCCTTGCGCCCGTGACAGGTCTTGCAGTCGCCCTGGTAGAGATCCTCGCCGTTCTCCACGTCCGCACCCTCGGGCGTCGGGACGTCCAAGGGGAAGACCTCGTCGAGGTCGATGTCCGCCAGGTAGGCGGCGAGGCTGCGCAGATCATGATCGGACATGGTGCGCAGGCCACCCACCACCGTCATCGCCGCATGGTTGCGAATCCCGTCCCGGTACTCGGTGAGTGCCTTGATCTGATAGTACTCGGGGAGTCCTGCCAGGCGCGGATACTTGCCCCCCAGGATGCCCTGGGAATGGAGGCCATGGCAAAGGGCACACTGTCGATTGAGCTGCTTGCCCAGCTCCAGATCCGGCTCCTGCTCTTCGGCCGTGACGGGGCCGCAGGCCAGCGCGGCCGCCGCGAGAACGGCCAGGAGAAGCGGACGAGGGCTCAGGGGGGGATGTCTCATACTCCAAACTCCATCGGTAGGATTCGTTTTCGCTGCGGGCGGGTACGATAGGAGATCGACCCTGGTGGTGCAACTGCACCCGATTGCGGGTCTCTTTCGACGTTCGCGCGCTTGCCCGATGCCCGGTGGGGATCCTCATCAGGGGGGCGACCGGCACGAGGTTGGATCCGCCATGGGGCGGGGCAGGGTGCGATGGCAACGGATCAAAGCCACCGGGTCAGCTTCACGGGGTCGGGTGGGAGCGGGGCTCTGGTAGAATCTAACTCCCACCCAGGTAGGGGAAAACCGACACCGCCATGACCGTCCGCACCCGCTTCGCCCCGTCTCCCACCGGCTATCTGCACGTGGGGGGCGCCCGCACCGCACTCTTCTGTTATCTCCATGCCCGCAAGCACGGCGGCCGGTTCATCCTGCGCATCGAGGACACGGACCCGGAGCGCTCCACCGCCGAGTCGGTCAACGCCATCCTGGAGGGCATGACCTGGCTGGGGTTGGACTATGACGAGGGGCCCTTCTACCAGACAGAGCGTTTCGACCGCTACAACGCGGTGATCGACGCGCTGCTGGAGCGCGGTCTGGCCTATCGCTGCGACTGCCCGAGGGAGCGTCTCGAGCGGCTCCGCGAGGAGCAGATGGCCCAGAAGATCAAGCCCCGCTACGACGGCCGCTGCCGCCATCGCCACATCGATCCCTCCAGCCCCCACGTCATCCGTTTCAGGAACCCGGACGATGGGGACGTGGTGGTGGAGGACCTGATCCGCGGTCCGATGGTCTTCAGCAACACCGAGCTGGACGACCTCATCATCCGCCGCAGCGACGGCTCGCCAACCTACAACCTGACGGTGGTGGTGGACGACTCCGACATGGCCGTCACCCATGTCATTCGCGGGGACGACCACATCAACAACACGCCCCGCCAGATCAACATCCTGCGCGCCCTGGGTCACGAGGCGCCCCGCTACGCCCATGTGCCCATGATCCTGGGCGACGATGGCTCCAGGCTCTCCAAGCGCCATGGGGCGGTGAGCGTCGTCTCCTATCGGGATGCCGGCTACCTGCCAGAGGCCTTGCTCAACTACCTGGTGCGCCTGGGTTGGTCCCATGGGGACCAGGAGATCTTCTCCCTCGAGGAGATGATCCAGCTCTTCGATATCGAGGCGGTCAACAAGGCCGCCTCCAGCTTCAACACGGACAAGCTGGACTGGCTCAACCAGCACTACATCGCCAACGGGGATCCGGCGCACATCGCCCGGCTCCTCAGCCCCCACCTGGGACACCTGGGGATCGACCCCACCCAGGGCCCGGATCTGACCCTGGTCGTCCAGGCCCAGGCGGCCCGGGCCAAGACCCTGGTGGAGCTGGCCGCCATCAGCGCCTTCTGCTACCAGGACTTCGCCCAGTACGAGCCGGAGGCGGCCAAGAAGCACCTGCGACCCGTCGCGCGGGAGCCCCTGACCCGGCTCAGGGCCGCCTTCGAGCTCCTGGCGCTGGAGGACTGGACCCCGGAGACCCTGCACCGGGCGGTGGAGCGCGTGGCCGAAGAGCTGGGGGAGAAGCTGGGCAAGGTGGCCCAGCCCCTGCGGGTGGCCATCGTCGGACGTGCCGCCTCTCCGGGGATCGACGTCACCCTGCAGCTGGTGGGTAAGGAGGCCACGTTGCGGCGGATCGACCGGGCCCTGGCCTACATCGCCGAGCGGGAGGCTCGGGGCTGACGGCCTGGTGACTGCTGGCCCGACCGCTGCCGTCGGCGGGAGTCAGGAAACTCGTCCGCGAATGAACGCAAATGAACGCGAAAAGAACGGACTAGCGTAGAGCCTTCCTGGACTGCCGAATCGGTGTCTGGCCGAGCTACCCGAGCCCAGGGTTCGCCATTCCGAGGTATGCCAGAAGCACGTCAGTGTGTCGTTTCGGCAAGGGCTCGGCAGCTCGTCATTCCAGAAACCCTCGCTACTGGCCACTGGCAACTGCCAATTAGACTATTCGCGTTCTTCGCGTTTTTCGCGGACTAATGGCAGCAGACCGCCTCAGTGCCGTTTCGGCGGCATCAGATCGGTTATGGAGCCGTGGGCCATCTCGGCGGCCAGCCCGATCGACTCGTTCAGGGTCGGGTGGGGGTGGATGGTGAGCCCGATGTCCTCGTAGTCTGCCCCCATCTCCAGGGCCAGGACCGTCTCTCCGATCAGCTCGCCCGCGTTGACCCCAACGATCCCG
>Ga0316579_10000195_pt1 | contig 17881 bp, 14 predicted proteins | sample J5NA_2_FD_203074 | JGI IMG/M metagenome (GOLD analysis project Ga0316579, IMG submission 203074) | Rhizosphere microbial communities from salt marsh grasses in Alabama, United States - J5-7_160517rDrA | ecosystem: Host-associated > Plants > Roots > Rhizosphere | place: USA: Alabama | collected... | reverse complement strand
TAAAAGCGCCTGGCACTTGTACGATAGCACCAACAGGGTATTGTGGTATTATTGTGAAAGTTAGATCAAGCAAAAAGGTCGGCGCAATATGGCGTTTGAGATCCCCGAAATAAACTTCTTTGTAGTAGCTCCTGTAATCATTGCCGCATCCACGGCGATGTTGTTGATGCTCGTCGAATTATTTGCCCCGAATTTTATAAAAAAGTGGGCCGCCTGGATTTCCTTCCTTGGTCTAGGCATCGCCTTAATCTTCTCCATTAGTGCTTGGTTCAACCCAGGAGCCACTTTTACACCACTGGGCGGCCCCCCTATGTTGGTTGCCGATAATTTTGCTACATTCTTCAACATCATTTTCATCCTTACCGGCATGCTAACGGTGTTGATATCCTTCGATTTCCTGCATTGGACAGGACTGGACAGGCCGGAATATTACATGCTCATGCTCCTCTCGATCACGGGTATGATGCTGATGGGCATGAGTAACGATTTAATATTGACCTTCCTGGCCCTGGAACTCTTATCAATCCCCCTGTATATCATGGCTGGATTAGCCTGGCCACGCCCCGAATCGGAAGAATCGGCGATGAAGTATTTCCTTCTCGGTGCGTTCTCCTCGGCTATTTTCGTTTTTGGTATTGCCCTTCTTTACGGAGCTACGGGTACGACAGCACTGCCCGAAATCGTCGCCACGATTGAACAAGCCAGCCCTCTGGCGCTGGCCGGGGCAGCTTTTCTACTCGTTGGTTTTGGTTTTAAAGTGGCCGCAGTTCCCTTCCAAATGTGGACACCCGATGTTTACGAAGGAGCGCCGACATCAGTTACAGCCTTTATGTCGGTGGGGGCAAAAGTTGGTGGTTTTGCGGCCATGCTGCGGATCTTATTGATAGCCCTCCCCGATCTGGGAACCATATGGGTTCCGGCCATCGCCGTTCTATCAGCGCTGACGCTTATTATTGGGAATGTTACGGCGATAACGCAGCAGAATATCAAGCGTTTGTTAGGATATTCCAGCATCGCCCACGCCGGTTTTATTCTCATTGCCGTCGCCGCCAGCGCCAACAGCAGCAGCGGGCTCAGTGCCGCCCTGTTTTATATGTTTGCCTACCTTTTCACGAATCTGGGGGCATTTGCGGTTGTTATCGCCATGGAACACAAAATAGGTGAAGGCGTTCTGCTTGAAGATTATAAAGGCCTGGCCAAGGAATACCCCTGGTTGGCGATTGCGATGACTCTCTTTATGCTCTCTCTCGCAGGTGTACCGCCGACGATTGGTTTCGCGGCCAAGTTCTATGTTTTTAGAGCAGCCGTGGAAGCGCAGCTGGTCTGGCTGGCAATCATCGGCGTGATTACCAGTGTCGTATCCGCCTTCTACTATTTACGCGTCGTCTATTACATGTTCATGTTCGACGGCGAAGTAGAAGTGATGCGCAGACCGGCACTGGTTACGGCGATGGTCATCACGGCCGTTGTTGTTTTCCTATTCGGCATCTTACCGGCATGGGGTTGGAGTTTTGCCGCGGAAGCAGTTTTCCAGAGCGTGCAGTCTTTAGCCGCGCTCGGCGGGTAAAAATTACTCATTTTTGATAATGTTCAAACGGCCACTGCGAAACAGGCAGCGGCCGTTTTTTGATCTTATCTACCCGGTACCAAAAATCCGATCAGAAAAGACGGCCTTGCTGCAACGGCCGTATTTCATCCGGTTCCAGACCGATGATGCGCTTGAAGCGGTTGCAGGTGGCCGGTGAAAAGCCCTCGTAATCATTATTGAAAAAGGCATATACGACCTGTATGTTTTGGAGGTGCGGCTGTAAAGCCTGCCACCATTGTTCCAGATCGGCGGTGCGGTCAATCTGGGTGCGATCTTTGTTGGCAAAACGGCCGTGAGGGCCGATGAAGCGCAGGTAGAGAAAATCGGTTGTGGGCGTGATCTGGCGGGGCAGATAAACAGTATCGGCGCTTGTCCAGCAGATATTATGCGCTTCCTGGAGTACGGCCGTTTCCGGCTTATTCCAGGAAGGATGGCGAAATTCGACGGCAAATCGCAAGTCGTCTGGCAGCATGGGCAAAAAGTGGATCAACTGGCTCATTTCCGCCTGAGAAAAATCAGGCGGGAATTGAATTAAGATTGCGCCCAATTTTTCTTTCAGGAGGCGCATTCTATCCAAAAACTCCCCCGTCAGAGCCTCTACCTCAACCAGGCGTGCCTCATGAGTGATCACTCTAGGCATCTTGGGACAAATTTTAAATTCCTGGGGGGTCACATCATGCCACCGTTGCACGGTTGATGGCTTAGGTGTGCCGTAAAATGTGGAGTCAATTTCCAGCGCGTTGAAACGTTCGGCGTAATAGGCGAGATGGAAGCGCGTATTAAGACCATCGGGATAGAATGGGCCTACCCACTGTTTGTAGCTGAAGCCCATCGTGCCGAGATACCAGCTGGTCAGTGTACTCCTCCTTAACAGCGGAAAAAGGGTTCTTGCCTTAGCAAATTACCAATTTGCGCTGTTTATATAATCTGTCTAACGTTCTGACAGCATGCGATCCAGAGGATCGTCATCTTCATCAGTCAAAGTCTTGCGTGTTTTACCGCCTGTTTTGGGATCTTCCACAAGTCCCATTTCGTAGAGATGCTCCATGAGCCGCGCCGCTCGAGGATATCCCAATCGCAGCCGTCTTTGTAGGTAAGAAGCTGAGATGGAATCATTCTTCTGTGCCAATTCAATCGCCGCCTCGAGCAAGGTGTCCGTTTCATTTAACAACGCATACTTGGCGACCAGCGTTTCCCAAGGCGGATCGCCGGGTTCAAAATCAGGCCGCATAGTTTGCCAGTAAGAGACGAGTTGTTCAAGTTCCTTATCACTTATGAAAACACCCTGAATGCGCGCGGGACCGCTGGCATCAGGGGATAGGTAAAGCATATCTCCTTTACCGAGGAGATGCTCAGCGCCGACCGTATCGAGGATGACGCGCGAATCCATACCGGAGGCTACGGCGAAGGAAAGGCGGGCCGGGAAATTAGCCTTGATAAGCCCCGTGATTACATCGGTCGACGGCCGTTGGGTAGCCACTACCAGGTGGATTCCCGTTGCCCGGGCCATCTGCGCCAGGCGGCAAAGGGTGCGCTCGACATCACCGGGGTAGGTGTGCATCAAATCGGCCAGCTCATCTATGAAGACAGCGATAAAGGGCAGCGGTTCCCCATCGTCGTCCTGCTTTGCGGCGCGCCTGTTGTAGCCGTTCAGATTTCGCGCGCCAACTTTAGCGAACAGCTCATAGCGGCGGTCCATTTCGGCCGTCAGCCAGCGCAGCACACCCACCGCACGATCCGCTTCTACTTCCACCTGGCCTATCAGGTGCGGCAAACCGTTAAAACGCATGAATTCAACCTTTTTAGGGTCAATCATGATCAGGCGCAGCCGTTCAGGAGGATTATTAAAAACAAGGCAGGAAACAAAGGAGTTGATACAGACTGACTTCCCGGAACCGGTAGTACCGGCGATAAGCAGATGGGGTAATTTCCCCAGATCAACGGCAACCGGCGCCCCTGATACATCCCGTCCCAAAGCCATGGTCAAGGGTGCTTTAATTTTCGCAAACTGCTCCGATTCTACGATATCGCGCAGGCGAACGAGATAGACTTTCTCATTCGGTACTTCAACACCGACGACACCCCGGCCCGGAACCGGCGCCTGGATGCGCAGTCTTGGGGCGGCCAGGGCTAAAGCAAGATCGCGGCGTAGAGAGGCTATTTGGCCGATACGCACCTTATGCATGCGAATTTCCCCATCAGGGCCTGTACGCTCAATATAACCAGGTAATACACCATACTGGGTGACGGCCGGTCCGCGGCGGATTTGGGTTACCTCCGCTGGAATACCAAAATCGGCCAATGCGGTTTCAATTGTCTCTTTGTTCTGAACGACTTCCCGTTCATTAACGCCAATGGCTATGCCTCGCTCAAGGATGTCGGTGGATGGGAGCTGCCGGGAACGTCTTATTCGTTCCGCTGCCGGTTCGGAAACCTCAACTACAGATACAGGTGGAGAGACCGTGGGTTCAACCCTTGGTGGAGGGACTTTTGATACAGTTGGCGGAACCTCGGAGGGAGCGATACGCGCCGCCCAGCTTCCCAACTTCCCGGATACCCCATCTAAAGCATATCGCACATCATGCCAGCGCAAACCTAAGAGCAGCATGATGCCCCATGAAAACAATGCCAGGTAGAGGATGCCGGTTAGAACGGGACCTAAGAAATCAATAGGTGGCTCTGACAATGCCCAACCAACAAGCCCGCCGCCTTCGCCTTGATAAGCGTCGACCAGATCGCCACCTGACAGCTGGTGACTCAGCGCCAAAGCAGTCAACAAAATAAGTTCCAGGCCAATCACCTGCGCCGGCCGTATTTCATACGGCCGTTCTACTTTACGCAGCGAAATATGGATGCCGGCCGCAGCGGCCATAAGGCAGAGGGCGACGGCCCCCCAGCCAAATGTTTGATCCAATAAACTGGTCCACCAGCTTAACCAGGAGGAATTAGTAACCCCGAATAAAGCCAGGATAGTCACAACCGCCAGGAGGAAGATCAAGATTCCGGCCATCTCCACGCGGTAGGGCATTAACTTGTTTATAATTTTTTCGTCCCAGGTAACTGGAGGAGGTGTTTTCTTCCGGGAACGACTGGTGGTTGTTTTTGAGCGAGCCATGAACGATACAGGTAACGAGTCAAAAAGGATGGTTTTCTTCCTTAATTGTACTCGCTCACCTGTTCGTAATCAACGACCGCCTTATCTGAGGCTTAGGGCTATGCGCTTTTCGGAGCTGTTTACCTGTAACACACGCACGGTTACATGCTGGCCTTCTTGTAATAAATCTCGCGGATGGGAAAAAGATTGCTCCGGCATCTCTGAGGCATGGATCAGGCCTTCCAGTTCTTCTTCAAGGAGGATAAATGCGCCGAATGAGGTGACATTGCTGACAATACCTTTGACCATATCGCCGGGAGAAAAACGTGATTCGGCCGAATGCCAGGGATTTGGACGCATGACTTTATAACTCAGGGCCACACGCTCGCGCTCGCGATCGACCCGCAGCACCTTTACTTTGATATACTGACCTGGCTGCACAACACGGCTCGGATGGATGACCCGGGTCCAGGAAAGTTCAGAAATATGAATCAAGCCTTCAATACCGCCTAAATCAACGAAAGCGCCAAAGTCGCTTAGATTCGTCACTCGACCGGCAACAATATCCCCTGGGCGGAGTCTAAACAGGAGATCGACTCGCCGTTCCGCTTCGACTTGCGCGGCTCGTTCCGAAAGAACCAGGCGATTCTTTTCCGGTTTGACCTCGATGATCTTCAGATGCAGCGTCCTACCCTGGAGACCGGCCAGGGCATGCATACGTTCTTGAGCAATGTGTAGTAAGGGAAAATTGACCAGTTGGGAGGCGGGGACGAATCCTTGCAGATCCTGCCAATAAACGAGTAATCCTCCCTTATTAAAGCCTGTAACTCGGAGCTCCAGCACCCGGTCGGAACGGAAAGCTTCTTCAGCCAGACGCCACGACGTTGAATTCGCTGCACCGGGGTCATTAAATACGGGGATTGTCCCGCTTTTGGGCCACTCCTGCTTCTCTTTAGCCGGAGCCGGCGCCGAGGTAGTTTCCTTTCCAAAAAGAGCTGACCAAAATGCCTGATCTATCTGTTCTTCGTATACCGTATCTTCATGCTGCGCACTACTCATGATTATGCTCGCTACCTTTTGTGCTTTATGAACGTGAAATTAGCGTGAATGCTATTGACATAAGCATTATAGGGAATCTTTCGGGCTTGTCAATTTAGATTTGTATTGTTTTTACATCCTGTGTATATTTTTTAAGGTTAAAAACAGGGAATTGAAATCCAGCTGCCTCTATCTTATGACTCAAGACACATTAACACCGGCGCAGGTTCATGAAGCAATGACTACAAGGTGGATCGGCCGTAATTACCAGTACCTACCAGCGACCACTTCTACCAACGATCTTCTGAAGGCGCAGGCAGTTTCGAAAAGTGGTTCTTCAATACCGGCGGGGACGGTGATTCTAACTGATTACCAGGAAAAAGGACGGGGCCGGCTGTCACGAAACTGGCAAGCACCCGCCGGCTCGTCACTTCTTTTTTCAATTCTTCTGCGACCCAATTGGCCGGTAGAACAATTTTCCTGGCTCACCATGATCGGCGGATTGGCGGTCAGCGATGTGGTTAGCCGGCTTATTACATTGCCGGCTCAGCTAAAATGGCCCAATGACTGCGTTATTGAGCAGAACAGCACGTGGAAAAAGTATTGCGGCACATTACTGGAGGGACACTTCGCGGACGATGGGCAACTAGCCTTTGTCGTGGCCGGCATTGGGGTGAATGTCAATATCCCTGAGGAGGATTTGCCTGCGGCCACTTTTCCAGCCACGAGCCTTCTGGCGGTTCAGGGGAGCGCTATATCGAGGCTGGATTTATTCTGTGCGATCTTAGCCCGGTTCGAACATTATTATGATCTGGCCGAGCAGGGTCAGTCACCGCTCACTGCATGGCAAGATCGGCTCATTTTTATGAACAGGCGTGTTGTCATTAGCCAGTTTGGGAAAGAAGCCACAGTTGAGGGAACGGCCGTCGGCACGGATTCAGAAGGCCGGCTCCTGGTTCGTGATGAAGAGGGAGTCCTACATCACATTGCCGCCGGCGACATGGCAATGCGCCAGGATCTCGAACCCTGAGAAGCAATCGCAGTCATGCCGAGAACAACATCATGCCATGTCCTTAGAAACAACAGATGTTTCCGTTTGGGAATCGATTAATATTAACTCACATTTGTTCCCAGAGCTTCCTGACAATGACGTGAATGAGATAATATTAGGTACGCTTTATATTTTAACAACTGCTAATAAGTATTGGGCATAAGGCAGAACTAGAAAATTTAGGAGAAATTGATATGAGCATGACTAGACAATCTATTAAAAGAACTTTCTTTTTGTTGGCCTTACTTCTTCTGTTCGTCATGGCATTCGCCGGTCCGGTAATGGCTCAAAACTCATGGTATGCCACCTATTGGAATAACCCTAACCTGAGCGGCCCGCCTGCTCTACAACGGGTGGAGAGTGGGGCACCGGATGTGATTTGGGGTGAAGGATCACCCGGTTCAGGCGTTCAGTCTGATTATTTTTCAGCTCGCTGGACCGGATCGGAGTATTTTGAACCTGGCCGCTATCGATTCACCTTGCGCGCAGATGATGGTGCGCGCCTGTGGGTAAACAACCAGTTGGTCCTGGATATAAACGAAACAGGTTTCGATTTTACGGCCGATGTCGATATCGAAGAAGCGGGCGAGGTACCCATCCTATTGGAATATTGGGAAAACAAAGGGAGCGCTCGCATCAATCTTAACTGGGATTACATCGGACTTGTGTCCGCAACAGGTCCTATCCGGGCTGAATACTTCAATAATATGGAACTGGCAGGCTCTCCGGTTCTCGTAAGAAATGAAGGGCCCGGCCTGTATAATATGTGGGGCAACGGCTCTCCTGATCCGTTGATCAATGACGATCATTTCTCTGCTCGCTACACCTCATCCATGAATCTTCCCGCAGGCTGGTACCGCTTCACGACCCAGCCGGATGATGGGTTCCGCTTCTGGATCAACAACCAGATAGTGATCGATAGGTGGCATGATGCGAATGGCACACCTACAACCGTGGACTACTATATCCCCGGCGGCGTTGTCAATTTCCTGGCACATTATTATGAAAATGTAGGCGGGGCAAAGGTTAATCTAGCGATGACGCGGCTGAATGACGATTCCATAAGCAGCGGCGGGGCCGGTGGCGGATTCGGCGGCGGCACAACCAGCAGCGGTGGGGCCGGTGGCGGATTCGGCGGCGGCGAAAGTTCGATCGTAATTCCCACATATCCTGAAGCGGTTGTCAACACAACCCACCTAAACTTGCGCGAGGGTCCCGGAACAGAAAATGATGTACTCCGCGTCTTGAATGAAGGTGATATTGTTACCCTGACTGGTCTCACTCAAGGCTCCTGGGTCCATGTGCATACCACGGACAATTTTGCCGGCTGGGTCAACGAAAGCTATCTAGCCTATAATATGGCAAACGAGGAAGGACCGTCATCCAATAAATAAGTCATAAACTGGTCGGATGTAGGTATTCCGGCATTCGAAAGTATTGTTTTAAGGTGAACCTGATTTATAATGGATTTGGTTCACCTTATTTTTTAGTATAGGAGGTTTCAGGCATGTCCATCAGGAGTGCGTTTCGTTTAAGTCCACGGTTGAGGTTACTTTTTATAATCTCGGCTGTCTTTATATTGGCCATGGTATTCAGCGGCCCCGTTTTTGCCCAGGATAGTTGGACAGCTAGTTATTGGAATAATCCAAATCTTTCCGGTTCTCCTATCTACCAACGATCGGAAGTCGCTTCGATCAATTATAATTGGGGTTCCGGTTCCCCGATTCCGGGAATTGTCAACAGCGACTTTTTCTCGATCCAGTGGCGAGGAGACAGACATTTTGATCCCGGCCGTTACCGCTTCAATATTACGTCCGACGACGGCGTTCGTTTATGGGTAGATGGCAAGTTGATCATCAACGAATGGCATGACAGCACGGGAATCACTTATTCGGCCGAAATGGATTTCCTAGAATCTGGAACACGGCCCATTATTTTGGAATATTACGAAAACACCGGCCTGGCTTCGATAAACTTTAACTGGGAGCGCGTCAGTGGTGACATCATAACCACCGGCCCGATTAGAGCAGAATATTTTTCGAACACCGATCTTTTAGGTCAGCCATCCCTGGTGCGCTATGAGAATACTCCTCTGGCCAACAATTGGGGTACCGGCTCCCCGGCGCCAGGCGTTATTCCGGCAGACAATTTCTCCGCGCGGTATACCTATACCATTGATTTGCAACCGGCCCGTTATCGCTTCACAACACAGGCTCAAAGCGGTATGCGCCTCTGGGTTAACGGGCAGCTTGTTATTGATGAATGGAGCCCGCCAGGCACCAAAAACAGATCGGTTGAAATTGATTTACCCGGCGGCATAACTCACATGATCGCTACGTATTACAATTCAACCGGACCGGCAAGCATAAATATCAATGCTGTTCAAGTCGGCAGCAGTGGCGGTGGAAGCGGTGGCGGGACTGGCGGCGGAAGCGGCGCCGGTCTGACTGCTACAGTCGATACCAGTTACCTGAACATGCGTGAAGGTCCTGGAACCGAATACGCGGTCATTACCGTGTTGAGCCGCGGCACTTCCGTCGTTTTGACCGGTCAGGTCAGCGACTACTGGGTGCAAGTGCGCGAACCAACCGGTTATGTTGGTTGGGTCAGCAGCAGCTTCCTGAACTTCAATAATTTGAACGTAACACCTTCCGGGTAACAAAACGGCGACAGCCGAAATCAAGTTCTGAAACCAGCTGGGCCAATCGATGAGTTAATCAAAGATTGGCCCAGCTTTTGCTTGTCATTATGCAAACTGAAGGCTTAAATAAATCTTCGCCACACGGCCGTTTGCTACAGCCTGATAATCCACTCTTCACGATGGCCCGCAGCGGCCGGCTGCGAATCCCGCAATCGTGGCTCGATAATCACGCCGTATTGATCAATAAATTTTTATATCCGTTCAGTGTGATTCTATTCGCGTCTCTGGTACCGGTGATCTCGGCCATTCTCGGGCTCCCCATCTCATCGCTGGGTCTTAGTCTTACAGGCAGCAGGCCTGACCTGGGTCTTGCTCTCTATCTAATAGGCGGCTTCCTGTTCGTATTTTTGCTGATCTGGCTTTGGTTAAAGGTTATGGAACAACGGCCGTTGTGGACAACCGGTATGAGACGGCCGATCCTGAAACCCTACCTACAAGGTTTAGCTATTGGGGCTCTTCTTTTCGTTAGTGTCGTTCTCTTATTAAGGTTATGCGGATTCCTGGAGCCGGAAAATTCAGGCCAGGGAACGATCTGGTGGACAACCCTTGCCGGCACGCTCCTGGTGTTGGTTGGCTGGGCCATCCAAGGTGCTGCGGAAGAAATTCTATTCCGTGGTTTTCTCATGCCTATCCTCAGTATCCATTGGCGACCGGCGATTGGCGTCATCTTTTCCGCTTTGTTATTCTGCGCCATACACCTATTAAACCCCAACATCACCCTAATCAGCGTTCTCAACCTGTTCCTCTTTGGTCTTTTTACAGCCCTTTACGCCCTCTGGGAAGGAGGACTGTGGGGTGTTTTTGCTGTTCACACTATTTGGAATTGGGCGCAGGGTAATATCTTCGGTTTATCCGTCAGTGGGTTAGACTTGCACTCCAGCATACTGTTCAACCTAATGGAAACAGGCCCGGACTGGGTAACCGGCGGCTACTTTGGGCCGGAAGGGGGTGTTGTCGTTACCCTGATTCTGATTTGCGCGATCAGCATTCTTATCGCCTTATCAAGCCGGGATGCGCAAACTATGCCGGGGAATGCCGGGTAGAGAGTTCGTTAAGGGAAATTGTAAGAAAAAGACCGGTTATGGTATCTATGTGACAAACATGACTTTAACTATCGTCTATATCGTCATTCTGGCGCTTATTTTATTGATAGATATCCGCGAGCGGCGCATCTTGAATGCGTTAGCGCTGCCGGGAACCATCATCGCCTTAGGCGCGGGTCTGGCTAACGGCCGTGAGGCCTTCCTGATTTCTCTATCTGGTGCAATCCTAGGTTTCTTGTTCTTCTACGCGTTATACTGGATAGGTAGGAAGCTGTATAGCTCAGCAGCTCTAGGATTTGGTGATGTAAAATTAGCCATGCTGCTAGGCGCGATACTAGGCGTACTACAAATTTTGACTGTTCTTGCTTTAGGGATGCTCCTTGCCGGTATAACCGGCGGTGTTCTATTATTGGCCAAACAGAGAAACCAACAAAGGACGCTGCCCTATGGTGCGTTTTTAGCGTTTTCCGGCATTTTAGCCCTGATCTGGACGAATATAGCTTAAATACGGCAAAGCAACTGGATGCCGTAAAATAATTGATGGATGAGATGAATAAGATTGAGATTCGACCCGTAGAGGGTTGGGATGAACTTAGGCAAATAGAGGAGCTTCAGCGCGAAATCTGGACTAGAGATGAGCGCGAGGTCATGCCGGCCCATGTTTTTCATGCTTTCCAATACAATGGCGGCGCTCTATTCGGCGCTTATGATGGCGCGGAAATGGTCGGTTTTGCACTGGCAACTCTGGCCACGGTAGAGGGCTTAACCCATCGAATTGACCAGGTAGCCGCCGCCAGGCTTAAAATGTTTTCGGTGATTGCCGGCGTGCTGTCCGATTATCGCAACGATGACGTCGGCTACCGCCTAAAACTGGCACAAAAAGATTTCGCCACGCGTATTGGCGTGCGATTAATTACCTGGACCTATGATCCTCTGGAAAGCCGCAATGGGCGGTTTAACATCGGCAAACTTGGCGCTGTTTGCCGGAAGTACGTCCGTAACTTTCATGGGGAGATGTCGGGCATTAATGCCGGTTTGGAAACCGATCGTTTTGATGTGGAATGGTGGATAACCAATAATCGTGTGAAAGGGCGAACAGAGCAAAATAGAAAACCTCTATCCCTGAAATCGCTTCTCAACGGCGGCGCTTTACTGACAAACGAATCCTCATTTAACAGCCAAGGTCTGCTTGAACCACCACCCAATTACGTCAGCCATCCGAGCAATCTGATACTGGTAGAAATTCCGGCTGATTTTCAGAAGATCAAAAAGCAAGATTTTTCGCTGGCCATCCGCTGGCGAGAACATACGCGCACGCTTTTTGAAAACTTATTCGACAGCGGTTTTCTGGTTACCGACTTTGTGCGGCACGAGGACGATGAGATGCGGCCGCGAAGTTATTACTTACTGACTTATCAGGATGCATAACGTATCCTAATCCTGGAACATAGATGAAAATTGAGGCAATCGATCTATATTACATCAGCCAACCTCTGATACGGCCGTTCGTGACCAGTTTCGGTCCGCAGCAGGACCGCGACTGCCTTTTGCTCGCCCTGCACAGCGAGGGGCTCGTCGGTTGGGGCGAGTGTGTCGCTACGAATGATCCCGGCTATAGTTATGAAACGGCTAAGACCGCCTGGCATATCCTTAGCGATTTTCTGATTCCAAAGACATTAGGGCAGGAACTACAGGAGCCGGAGGATTTACAATCCTGGCATCGATTCGTTCGTGGTCATCCACTGGCCAAAGCGGCGATCGATCAGGCGGCATGGGACCTCACGGCGCAGCGAGATGGTCTCTCAATGGCCCAAAAGCTAGCGGCACCCTATGATGAAGGTCCGCGCGACTGTGTTCCTGTTGGCGTCAGTATCGGCATTCAACCGAGTATCTCCCAAACATTGGTCCTGATAGAGCAGCATATCGAAAAAGGATACCGGCGCATCAAGCTAAAAATCAAGCCCGGCTATGATGTTCAGTTAGCAAGCGCCGTGCGCGAACGATTTCCGACTCTGAGTTTTATGCTTGACGCGAATTCAGCCTATACTCTGGAGGACACACCTGTGCTGCAAGCGCTGGACGCTTTTGATTTGTTGATGCTCGAACAGCCTTTGGGCCATGATGACATCTATAACCACAGCAAACTACGGCCGCAGATAAAAACGCCGCTCTGCCTGGATGAGAGCATCGTTTCCCTAGATCATGCACGGTTTGCTCTAGAAATCGGCGCCTGCGACATCATCAACATCAAACCAACGCGCGTCACTGGTTGGACAGTCGCCAGACAAATTCACGATCTGAGTGTTGAAGCGGGTATTGGGTTATGGGTTGGAGGTATGTTGGAAACAGGCGTCGGCCGGGCAGCCCAACTGGCCCTGGCCTCACTGCCTGGCTTTAATCTACCCGGCGACATTTCAGCTACAGAGCGCTATTATGTTCCCGACATTGTCGCGCCATTCTTGTTGAATTCTGAAGACGGCACCATCACAGTACCGGATGGGCCGGGTCTCGGTATCGAGATTGATTTTGAACGCCTGTCTTACGTAACTTTGCAGCATGAAATTTTTAAATAACAAAGATGCCTGGCAATCTTTGTTAGTAATGATATGGGATCACACAGGTGCCTGGCACCGGTTGTTAAAAAGAGGAAGCTATGTTTAAAGATAAGAAAATTGCCTTTATTGGCGGCGGCATTATGGGAGAAGCCATGGTTCGCGGTTTGTTGGGCCAAGATATCGTCACGGCCGATCAGATCATTGTCTCCGATCCTTGGGATAAACGCAGGGAATATTTAGCGGAAAAATTCGGCATTTACACGACAGGCGATAACCGCGAAACAGCAGAAGAAGGACAGGTGGTTGTCCTGTCGATCAAGCCACAAAGCCTCCCTTATGTCCTACCGGAAATACGTGGCCATCTGCGAAGAGGCGATCTCTTGATGTCAATCATCGCCGGCGTACCTATCCGCAAGTTAGCCGATGGGGCAGCGCACGCTTCCGTTATTCGGGCCATGCCCAATACTCCCGCACAAATTGGCTTGGGTATTACCGTTTGGACAGCTACTGATGAAGTTAGTGATGAGCATAAAGGGCAGGCCCAGGCAATATTGGGTTCTCTGGGAGAGGAAATTTTTGTTGACCAAGAAAGCTACCTGGACATGGCCACAGCGCTCAGCGGCTCCGGCCCCGGTTATGTTTTCATGATGATGGAGGCCCTCATCGACGCCGGCGTACATCTTGGTTTTTCACGCCACATCGCAACGCAGTTAGTATTTCAGACAATGCGGGGTTCGATTGAGTACGCCGAACAATCAGGCAAGCATGTCGCCGAACTGCGCAATCAGGTCACTTCTCCGGGCGGCACAACGGCAGCCGCTCTTTATCATATGGAGAAAGGAGGCCTGCGTACAGTCATTTCGCGCGGCATTTGGGCAGCTTACCAGCGATCAGTGGAACTGGGCCAGGGCGAGGATATTAAGGGTCCTTAGCTGCTATATCCATCAGCCGCGCAATTCGTGAATAAATCCTCTTCTAACCCAACGACCTACCGTTCGGGATGGACAACTGGGCGAGTCGCCCTACAAGACAGACGGCGTTCTCTTTTATTTGAAGATCCCAGGCAAGTCGTGTCTGTTCGAGACGCGGCAGAGGTCCAGAATGCGCTGCGCTACATTACTGCCCAAGTCAATGATCAGGGGTTGTACGCGGCCGGTTTCCTAACCTATGAGGCGGCAGCAGCATTTGACCTGGCCGTTCATCAACCTTCCCCCGACTCCCTGCCCCTGCTGTGGTTTGGTCTTTATCATCGGCCGAAAGAGGTAGAGGTTCCGTTCATGCCTTATGGCGCCTATCAGGTTGGCGAATGGGAGGCCGCTCTGGATTGGCCCGCTTATCACCGGGCAATCGCAGCAATAAAATCCTATATTGCTGAAGGGCACACATACCAGGTAAATTACACCATGCCCTTATCCGCCTCTTTCAGCGGTGATCCCTGGGCTTTATATCGCGATTTGACCCAATCTCAGCAAGCACAGTTTATGGCCTACCTGGACCTAGGACGCTTTGTCATCTGTTCCGCCTCTCCCGAATTGTTCTTCGTACGCGATGACGATCAGCTTTATTCGCGTCCAATGAAAGGAACGGCCCACCGGGGGCGCACCCTTGCCGAAGATCGTGCGCAGATGGAATGGCTGCGAAATTCGGAGAAGAACCGGGCGGAAAATGTGATGATTGTTGATATGATCCGCAATGATTTCGGCCGTGTTGCCGATACCGGCAGCGTAGATGTCCCCGAACTATTTACCGTCGAGCGCTACCCAACGTTATTGCAAATGACGTCCACCGTAACCGCCCGTTCACAAGCCGGCCTGCCGGAAATCATGCGCGCTATGTTTCCCTGCGCATCAATAACAGGCGCGCCAAAAGTTCGCACGATGGAAATCATCAAGGAGTTGGAACCCCATGCAAGGGGTATATATACAGGGAGCATTGGTTATATTGGACCTGGGAACAAGGCCAGCTTTAACGTGGCTATTCGCACCGCTGTCATCGATCGTCTTAACGAACGGGTAACTTACGGGGTTGGCGGAGGGATTGTTTGGGATTCGGAGGCCGGCCAGGAATACCAGGAGGCCTTCCTAAAAGCGCAGATCCTGGTTAAAAGACAGCCAACTTTCGACCTATTCGAAACGATGCGCTGGTCTGAGGAGGAAGGATACTTTTTGCTCGACCTGCACATGCAGCGCCTGGCGCAGTCGGCCGAATATTTTGATTTTCCACTTGATTCGACAGCAGCCACAATACTTCTGGATGATCTTGCCGCGGAACTTAGCGAACCGGCCCGGGTGCGGCTTCTCGTGGATAAACATGGCGGAATGACGCTGCAAAACTTCCCTCTCGAAATCGTCTCGCTAAAACGGCCGTTACGTGTCTCCCTGGCTGCAAACGCCATTTCGACGGACAATATATGGCTGTTCCATAAAACAACCCATCGACAGGTGTATGAGGAAGCCCGCGCCTCCCGCCCTGAGGCGGATGAAGTCATCTTGTGGAATGAGGCAGGTGAAGTTACAGAGGGGACAATCTCCAATATCGTTATTGATCTGGACGGAGTTCTGGTCACGCCGCCGGTTAGCTGCGGCTTATTAAACGGTACTTATCGCCAACATTTATTACAAAGCGGGCAAATTTTTGAGAGACGTATTTCTGTTGAGGACCTTTATCGAAGCCGCAAGATCTATCTCATAAACTCGGTACGGCTTTGGCAAGAAGCCGAAATTAATGAATCTCAGCAAATTAAATCAGGGGAAAAATAATGCGTATATTAGTGACTGGTGGAGCCGGTTATATCGGCAGTCATACTGTTCTGGAACTTCTTAATACAGGGTATGATGTCGTCGTTGTTGACAATTTAAGCAACAGTAAAGAGGAGTCGTTACGGCGCGTTCAAGACCTGGCCGGGAAATCGCTCGCTTTTTATCAAGTCGATATTCGAGATAAACAGGCTCTCAGGGAAGTGTTCGCCGCCGATCCCATCGACGCGGTTATCCATTTTGCAGCACTTAAAGCAGTCGGCAAATCCGTCGCCCAGCCGCTGCGTTATTATCAGAATAATGTGACGGGGACACTCGTCCTCTGTGAGATCATGCAGGAATTCGGCGTGCGCGATCTGGTGTTTAGCTCATCAGCGACAGTTTATGGTAACGCTCAGGAGATGCCGCTGCTGGAAGAATTTCCCAAGCTGCCCGCGGAGAATCCCTACGGCCGAACAAAGCAAATGATGGAAGATATCTTCCAAGACCTGTACCGTTCAGATGGGAGCTGGAATTTCGCCATTTTGCGCTACTTCAACCCTATCGGCGCCCACGAAAGCGGAGATATCGGCGAAGACCCTAACGGTATTCCCAACAATCTTGTTCCCTACGTAGCGCAGGTAGCAGTCGGCCGTCTTCCCTATGTGAATGTATTTGGTGATGATTATCCTACACCCGACGGCACGGGAGTTCGCGACTACATCCATGTCGTCGATCTGGCAATTGCCCATATCAAAGCGCTGCAAAAATTAGAATTGGATCCTGGCTACGTAATTTACAATCTCGGCACAGGACAAGGCAGTTCTGTTCTGGAGGTTGTATCCGCCTTTGAACGCGCCTGCGGAAAGGAGATACCGGTAATGATTCGCGAGCGGCGGCCGGGTGATGTGGCCGTCTCTTATGCCGATTCCAGCAAAGCCCAACGGGAATTAGGATGGGTAGCCATGCGTGACCTCGACCAGATGTGCGTAGATACCTGGCGCTGGCAGTCAAAGAATCCCAATGGGTATTAGCCCATTCTCTAGTTGGCAGTCAGGCGGTGCATTTCCTCTTTGAGGAGCGGGTAAAGACGCAGATATTGTTCATAATGCCCGGTATATTTTTGGGGATTTTGGGGTTCTAACAAGGTGAGTGGTTCGGCCCGAGCCTGAAGCGCTTCACTGTAATTATCAAACAGACCGGTGCCCAGGCCTGCCAAAATGGCCGCTCCTAAGCAAGCCCTGGGCACACCGGCAGAAACGATCTCAATAGGCCTGGCCCAGATATCGACCAGGATCCGGCACCATATTGCCGACTGTGTAACGCCGCCGGATAAAATTAAGTCGTTCTCCTCAGGGGCAACAAGCTCCAGGCACTGTTTCAGAGCAAAACCGACTCCCTCCATAATCGCCCGGACCAGGTGCCCGGCTTGATGATGCAGGCGCAAGCCCAGGAACAATCCGGAGGCCTGGGCATCCATGTATGGCGTACGCTCACCCGCCAGATGAGGCAGAAAAAGCAGTCCTTCCGCGCCTGGAGGCATGGCCGAAGCCAGGTCGGACATTTTTTCATAAGCTCCTGTCTGCTCTTTCAAGCCGATCAGGTCCCGCAGCCAACGCAGCGATAAACCCGCCGATAAAATGGCGGCCTGGATATACCAACGCTCCGGGACGGCATGCTGGAAGACATAGAGACCAGCGGCCGAATCCGGCGGAATAGCAGCCAGCGGGCTAATTGCCTGCCCACCCGTGCCCACGGTTACCAGCGTAACTCCCGGATCAACGACGCCATGCCCCAATGCCTGGGCCGGCAAATCCGCACAGCCGGTAATCACCGGAATCCCGGACGGTAGACCCAGAGCTTTGGCCGCCGGTTCTGTCAACTCACCGGCGATTTGCGCTGAAGGCATGATCGGCGGAAGCTGATCAGGCCGCAGACCGCAGTAGGCAGCGACTTCCGGCGCCCATGCTCCCCTCTTGATGTCAAAGAGCCATGTTCCCGCCGCATCGCTTGGATCGGCGCTTAGCAGGCCGGTTAATTGAAGACGGAGAAAATCCTTGGGTAGAAGCACGACTC
>Ga0316579_10000193_pt1 | contig 17893 bp, 17 predicted proteins | sample J5NA_2_FD_203074 | JGI IMG/M metagenome (GOLD analysis project Ga0316579, IMG submission 203074) | Rhizosphere microbial communities from salt marsh grasses in Alabama, United States - J5-7_160517rDrA | ecosystem: Host-associated > Plants > Roots > Rhizosphere | place: USA: Alabama | collected... | reverse complement strand
TTGGGGCGAAAGGCGCTCACTTCGGTTGGGCGTTGGGAGCAACCGTTCCGTTTCGATCATGAGTCAAGAGGGGAGTGGAACATGAGCTTCGTCACGGCAATCAAGACCTGCTTCAGCAATTACTTCACCTTCTCGGGCCGGGCCCGGCGCCCGGAATATTGGTGGTTCTTCCTGTTCATCATCCTGGGGTCGGTGATCGCGTCGTTCATCGACGGGGCCATCTTCGGCGTCGGGACGCCGCAGGAGCCGCCCACACAGCTCGTCAGCCCGATCTTCTCCCTGGGCACGTTCCTGCCCATGCTTGCCGTGGGCTGGCGACGGATGCACGACACCGGAAAGCCTGGCTGGTATCTGCTGATCCCCCTCCTTGTCACCGTCGCCGGAATGGTCGCCCTCATGGTCGGTGCCTTGAGTCTCGGTCAGCTGGACATGGCTGGGGTCAGCGAGGAGACACTTGGCACCGACGGGGCCGGTCCCGGCATGGCAGCCCTCGCCGTCTTCGGGATCGTCCAGCTCGCGGTCTCGATTCTCATCATCTGGTGGTTGACCCGACCGACGCAGCCGGGACCGAACGCGTACGGGGAGGAGCCACCGGTCGCCCCCTGATCAAGACTGGGCGGACAAGCCGCCGATCGACCACCGGCGTTGGCCAACTCAGCGCAATCAGGCAACGCCGAGGGCTCGGCGAAGACCGAGGTAGGGTCGGTGCCCACACAAGCGCGTTGCTGGACACCTGCCCCCGTGGGATGATCCGGCCTCAAGCCCCCACAGCAACCCGCAGATCGGCCTGGGCGTCGTCCCCGGTGAGCCGCAGGTCGTAGCGCTCCTGCAGGATCTTGAAGACGTTAGGCGTCACGAAGGCGGGCGGGGCGGGCCCGAGGACGATGCCGTTGACGCCCAGGTGCAGCCGGGTCAACAGCACCGCGACCGCCGTGACCGCATCGACGATGACCGGGGCCTGCTCCAGCAGGACGGTGCGGTGAAAGCCGATGACCGATTCGCCAACGACCTGCTCCACGCAGGGCTCACCAGCCAGGGCCGCCTCGATCACCGGGGCGAAGTCGCGGGCCTCCAGGCGTCGCCCCCCTGCGCTGGACGAGGCCGCCGAAAGCCGTCTAGGATGTGGCCCCGCCGATCCCCAGGCGGGGATGTCTTGCCTGTCTAACCACGAGGAGTCCCATACCATGCGTTCCAAGTCGAGCTTCTTCGCGGCCGCGGCCGCCGCTCTCTTCACCCTGTCTCCGGTCCTCAGCGAGGCCACGACCACGATCACGCCCATCAAGGCCATGATCGCGGAGTCCGAGGTCTCCGGCGAGGTCACGGTCGTCAACACCGAGACGCGCATGCTGACCATCCGCAAGGCCGATGGTGTCTTCGAGGTCCTGCACGCCCCACCGGAGGTCAAGCGCCTCGGTGAGGTCAAGATCGGCGACAAGCTGACCGTCACCAAGACCACCGCGGCCCTGATCGAGCTCGAGCAGGGCCGTGACGCGGGCGCCATGGGCGCCATTGCCGAGACGGACGTGCAGCGCGGGACCGGCTCCGCCCCCAGCGGCACCATCACCGACGACGTGACCCTGTTCGGTCAGATCGTGGGTGTCGACGCGGAGGCGGGGACGGTCACCGTCAAGGGCTCGAACAGCACCGAGACCTTCCAGGTGGAGGACAAGTCGCTGCTCACCGAACTGAACGTCAAGAAGGGCGACGGCGTGATCGTGCGGATGCGCAGCGAGATCACGGGAGAGATCTCGCGCTAATGCAGCGCTGAATCGCCGCGTTTCCCGACCGGGCCGGGGATGGCCCGGTCGGGCCCTTCTCGCGAAGCCCTCAGGGCTTGATGTAGGTGTAGCCGAGCTGCTGGAGCCGCGAGAGCTCCGCCACCCCACTCGGGACGATGTCCGCCTCACTCGTATCGTAGACGGCGTCCATGGGGACGTTGCGCCCCTTCAGGGTGTTGGCGCAGATCTCGAACTTGACACCCTGGTTCTTCAGCCCCGCGATCCTGGCCTGCATCTCATCGGTGGCATTGGCCGCCTTCATCTTCGTGCCCGCGAGGGCATCGGGCTCCAGCACCAGGGACACCCCGTCCCCGTGCATCACCACCTTCAGCTCCAGGTTCTCGGCGCCCACCGCATTGATGTGGTTCTGGATATTGCCGAGGGCGGCGGCCTGGGTGGCAGGATCGTCCATGTTGATGTGGTAGACGACCTTCTGCTTGCCATACCGGTCATCGGCCTGGACGGCCATCGCGGCAAGGACCAGGGGAAGGGTCAACAGGGTCAGTGATTTCATGGGTCATTCTCCTTCGGTGGTACTGTTATTGTCGACGTGGTGCCCGCCCGGGGAGCGCTGGCTCATCGCGCCTCCGGTTAGGGCAAAGGAGAAGCGGCGAGGGCGCGCATCCCGGGACCTGAGACGATCAGATGCCAGGATGGCGTTTGATCAGTCTCGCCTCAGATCCGCAGCAACAGGCGGGCCGGGTCTTCCAGCGTCTCCTTCACGGTGACCAGGAACTGAACCGCCTCCCGTCCGTCGATGATACGGTGGTCATAGGTCAGGGCCAGATACATCATGGGGGCGATGACCACCTGACCGTTCTCCACGATCGGGCGCTCCTGCGTCTTGTGCATCCCCAGGATCGCGCTCTGGGGCGGATTGAGGATGGGGGTGGAGAGCAGCGATCCAAAGACGCCGCCGTTGGTGATGGAGAAGGTGCCGCCGGTAAGCTCCTCGAAGCTCAGGGAGCCGTCCTTGGACTTCTGGGCGAAGTCCACGATCCCCTGCTCGATGTCCGCCATGCTGAGCTGGTCGCAGTTGCGCAGGATCGGTACCACCAGGCCGCGGGGGGAGCTCACCGCGATGCCGATGTCGTAGTAGCCGTGGTAGATGATGTCGCTTCCGTCCACCGAGGCATTGATCACCGGGAATCGCTGGAGCCCCTCGACGGCGGCCTTGACGAAGAAGGACATGAAGCCGAGCCGCACCCCATGGGTCTTCTCGAACTGCGCCTTGTAGCGGCTGCGCAGCTGCATCACGGCGCTCAGGTTCACCTCGTTGAAGGTGGTGAGCATGGCCGCGTTCTGCTGGGCCTCCACCAGGCGCTCCGCCACCCGGGCCCTCAGCCGGGTCATGGGCACCCGCTGCTCCGGGCGGCCCGCCTCGCCGCTCAGGCTGGGGGTCGGGGGTAGCACCGTCGCGGGCTCGGGCGGCGGTGCCGAAGACGCCCGGGGCACAGACTCCGGATCCCGGCTGGGGGCCGCGCGCTCCTGGGCATCCAGGTAGGCGATCACGTCCGCCTTCTGGACTCGCCCGTCCCGGCCGGTGCCCGGAATGCGGGCCGCGTCCAGGTTGAGCTCCTTGACCAGTCGGCGGGCGGCGGGGGCGATCGGTGGCTCGCCGGCGGCCGCGGAACCCCCGGCCGTCGACTCGCCACCCGCCGTGTCCGCGGAGAGGCCTGGTCGCGGCGCGGATGGGGCCGCGGCGGAGGCCACGGCCGGCTCAATGGTCGCGAGCACGGTCCTCGCGGTCACCACAGTCCCCACGGGACTCTGGATCGGGCCCAGCACCCCATCCGTCGTGGCGGGGACCTCCAGCACCACCTTGTCCGTCTCCAGGTCGACCAGATTCTCGCCGGTCTTGACGGAATCCCCGGGCGCCTTGTGCCAGGCCAGCACGGTGGCATCGGCGACGGACTCGGGGAGTGCCGGGACTCGGACTTCGCTGCTCATTGTTGCGGGATCCTTCTATTCATGCTGGGGTTGAAGCGGCCCGAGAGGGCCTCGTCGACCAGGCGCTCGTGCTGCTCCACATGGGCCGCCCGGTGGCCCACGGCGGGGGCGGCGGAGGACGGCCGGCCGACGTAGTAGGGACGCCTGCCCTCCTGGATCAGGTTGTGGAAGCGGTGCTTAATCTGGTCCCAGGCCCCCTGGTTCTGGGCCTCCTCCTGGCACCAGATGACCTCCTCCGTGTCGGGGTAACGGGCGAGCGCGGCGGCGAACTGGTCTTTCGGGAAGGGGTAGAGCTGCTCGATGCGCTGGATGGCCGCGTTGGTCAGCCCACGGGCCCGTCGGGCCTCCAGGAGGTCGTAGTAGACCTTGCCGCTGCAAAAGATCACGCGCTCCACGCCTGCGGGATCGATGGGGTCTGTCTCCGGTATCAGCGGCTGAAACTGGCCACTGGTGAGCTCCTCCAGCGAGGACACGGCGAGGCGATGACGCAGCAGGCTCTTGGGGGTCATCACGACGAGTGGCTTGCGGTAGTTGCGCACCATCTGGCGGCGCAGGAGGTGGAACATCTGGGCCGGCGTGGACGGGACGCAGACCTGGATGTTGTGCTCCGCGCACAGTTGAAGGTAGCGCTCCAGACGGGCCGAGGAGTGCTCGGCCCCCTGCCCCTCCAGACCGTGGGGCAACAGCATCACCAGACCGCAGCACAGACCCCACTTGGTGCCCGCGGAGGTGATGAACTGGTCGATCACCACCTGGGCGCCGTTGGCGAAGTCCCCGAACTGGGCCTCCCACAGGGTCAAGGCATTGGGCTCGGCCGTCGCGAAGCCGTACTCGTACCCGAGCACCGCCTCCTCCGAGAGGATGGAGTCGATGGCGATGAAGGCGCCCTGGTGCTCGCCCACGTGCTGCAAGGGCGTATAGGCGTCCCCGGTCAGCTGGTCGTGCACCTTTGCGTGGCGATGGAAGAAGGTGCCGCGCCCGCAGTCCTGGCCGGACAGTCGCACGGGGATGCCCGCGTCCACCAGGCTGGCGTAGGCCAGGTTCTCGGCGAAGCCCCAGTTGGCGAGCTGATCGCCCTGGGCCATCTTGCGCCGCTCCTCCCACACCTTCTCCACCCGGGGATTGAGCTGGAACCCGTCCGGCAGCCCCAGCATGGACTCCGCCAGGGATCGCAGCTGTTCCAGGGGCACCCCGGTATCCACGTCCTGATCCCAGTGGGAGCTCGCGCAGCTGCTCCAGTCCACCTTGTAGGCGTGGTCCAGGCCGCAGAGCACCGGGCGCGCCACCACCACGCCCTGCTCGATGGAGCGCCGGTAATCCTCCACCATGCCGTCGGCCTCCGCCCTGGTGACGATGCCAGCGGACTCCAGACGCGAGGCGTAGACCGCACGGGCGGTGGGTCGCTCCGCGATCTTCTTGTACATCATGGGCTGGGTCACGGAGGGCTCGTCCGCCTCGTTGTGGCCCAGGCGGCGGTAGCAGACCAGGTCGATGACCACGTCCTTGTGGAACTGGTTGCGGAAGTCCAGCGCCATTCGGGTGACGAAGACGGCCGCCTCCGGGTCGTCACCGTTCACATGGAAGACCGGGGCCTGGACCATCTTGGCCACGTCGGTGCAGTAGAGGGACGAGCGGGCATCCAGGGGGTGGCTGGTGGTGAAGCCGATCTGGTTGTTGATGACGATGTGCACGGTCCCGCCGGTGGCGTAGCTGCGGACCTGGGAGAGCTGCAGGGTCTCCATCACCACGCCCTGGCCGGCGAAGGCCGCGTCCCCATGGATCAGCACCGGCAGCACCAGGTCCCCCGTGTGGTCCCGGCGGCGGCGCTGGCGGGCCCGCACCGAGCCCTCGATCACCGGATCGATGATCTCCAGGTGCGACGGGTTGAACCCCAGGGCCAGGTGGACCACACCGCCGGGGGTGTCCACGTCCGTGGCGAAGCCCAGGTGATACTTGACGTCTCCCGCCTGCTTGCGCCAATCCATGGGCACCCGGCCCTCGAACTCGTCGAAGATGTCCTGGGGCGGCTTGCCGAAGATGTTGGTGAGCACGTTGAGCCGCCCGCGGTGGGCCATGCCGATCACCAGCTCCTTCTGACCCTTGCGTCCGGCACGCTGGATCAGCTCGTCCAGCAGGGGGATCAGGGTCTCGCCGCCTTCCAGGGAGAAGCGCTTCTGTCCCACGTAGCGCTGGTGGAGGTACTTCTCGATCCCCTCGGCGGCGGTCAGGAGCGAAAGCATCCAGCGGCGGTCCGCGTTCTCCAGCTCCGGGATGGCGCGATAGCCCTCGAGCCGCTTCTGGATCCAGCGCTTCTCCTGGGTATTGGTGATGTGCATGTACTCGGAGCCCACCGAGCGGCAGTAGATCTGCTCCATCAGGGCGATGATCTCGCGCAGGGGCATGCGGTCGGGGGCATAGAGCGAGCCCGTGTGGAAGACCTGATCCATGTCCTCGGGGCCCAGGCTGTGATAATCCGGTTCCAGGTCCGGGATCTTGGGCTTGTCCCGCAGCTCGATGGGGTCGGTGTCGGCGACCTGGTGGCCCCGGTAGCGGAAGGCATTGATCAGGCGCAGGACCGCCGCCTGCTTCTCCGCGGCCGCGGGCTCCAGGCGCTCGGTCGAGCGGGCTCTGGCCCTGCTGCGGCTTTCCTGGGCCAGGCGCAGGAAGTTCTCGCGCACCGGCCCATGGGCGATCTCGCCGGCGACGGCTTGATCCGCGGGCTGGTTGGCCGCCTCTACGCGCATGGCATCGAAGCGCTCCCGCCAGGCCAGATCGACACTCTCCGGATCGTTGAGGTAGCGTTCGTAGAGGTCTTCGATGAAGGCCGCGTTGCCCCCATACAGGGCCCCGGAGCTACGGAAGCGTTCGAGGATGGCGCTCATGTTGCCTGATCGGTTAACCTCGTGATTCGCTTATACTTACGTAGCGAGACTTTATAGCACACGCGATTTCGATCGGCTCGGTTGTCTGCGGTCCGCAGAAACGGGACAATCGCGCTCCAGGGATACTGATCAAGCACCTTCCCGACATTGAAACAGCGCGTGCCCAGAGAGGCGCGAGTCTGGGGTCCCCCGGGAAGCGTGGTCAATCGACGATTAACTGGCAAACCCCGCGCCGAAACAGAGACCGGTTGGTTTAGACGGATGGCCAATCCCGACACCGCCCCCGAAAGCACCGAGCGTACACGCCATCGGATTCGGCTTGCCCGCCTGGAGGCGGACATGGCGTACTTCCAGGCCCGACTCGAGATTATCGGCGAGCCGGAAAGCACAAACCAGTTGGCCCAGCGCAAGGCATTCAAGCTGCTGCACCGATCCATCGCGGAGCGGGTGCTCGGGACCAAGCAACAATATTCGCGGACGACCTGACCCTGGCACCGGGCCCACTCGGATCGAGTCCGAGCTTGCGCCTTGCCGTCGGGGCGTGCCACTCCCCCCCTGAGAGACGCCATCATGTCGGATCCACTGCGCATCGCCACCCGCAAGTCACCGCTGGCCATGTGGCAGGCGGAACACGTAGCCGCCGCCCTCGCGGCGGCGCACCCGGGGCTGCGGGTCGAGATCGTGGGCATGACCACCAAGGGAGACCGTATCGTCGACGCGCCCTTGGCGAAGGTGGGCGGCAAAGGTCTCTTCGTCAAGGAGTTGGAACAGGGCATGCTGGGGGGCGAGGCGGACATCGCGGTGCACTCCATGAAGGACGTGCCGGTGGAGCTCCCGGAGGGACTGCACCTGCCGGTGATCCTGGAGCGCGAGGACCCCCTGGACGCCTTCGTCTCCAACCGCTACGCGAGTCTCCACGAGCTCCCCGCGGGGGCCCGGGTGGGCACCTCCAGCCTGCGCCGTCAGTGCCAGCTCGCCGCCCGCCGGCCGGACCTGCGCATCGAGCCCCTGCGGGGCAACGTGAACTCGCGACTGGCCAAGCTGGACGCGGGGGACTACGACGCCGTCCTGCTGGCCGCCGCCGGGCTCATCCGCCTGGGATTCGGCGAGCGGATCCGCGCCCATCTGGATCCCGCCGACAGCCTCCCGGCCATCGGCCAGGGGGCCATCGGCATCGAGTGCCGCGTCGACGACCCCCGCACCCAGGCCCTGATCGCGCCCCTGCATCACACCCCGACGGCCCTGCGGGTGCGGGCGGAGCGGGCCCTGAACGGCCGGCTCCACGGCGGCTGCCAGGTCCCCATCGCCGGCCACGCGACCCTGGGGGCGGAGGGGCTGCACCTGCGCGGACTGGTCGGCACCCCGGACGGGAGCCTGGTCCTGCGCGCCGAGGCGCGGGGACCGGCCACCGATCCCGAGGCCCTCGGCATCGCCGTCGCCGAGGACCTGCTGCGGCAGGGGGCCGGGGAGATCCTGGATGCCCTGCACGACACCTGAGCCCACCTCCGCCGCGCCGACACCCTGCGACCTGGGAGGCCGCGGCGTCCTGGTGACCCGCCCCGCAGCCCAGGCCCAGAGACTGTCCCACCTGATCCGCGCGGCGGGCGGTCGTCCCATCCCCTTTCCGACCCTGGAGATCGCCCCGGTCGCCGACCCGGGACCCGCGCGGGTGCGCCTCACTCAGGCCTGGGACCTGATGGTCTTCGTCAGCCGCAACGCGGTGGAGCTGGCCCTGGACCTGACCGGCGGCGCACCGGGGACCGGGATCTGGCCGGGAGCCCGCAGGCTCGCCGCCGTGGGTCGCGCCACCGCCGCCGCCCTGGAATCGGCCGGTCGGCCGCCGGACCTGGTACCGACGGAGCGCTTCGACAGCGAGGCCCTGCTGGCGCTGCCGGACCTGGCCGGCCTGGCAGGCGGCCGGGTCCTGATCGTCCGGGGCGAGGGGGGCCGGGCCCTGCTGGGCGAGGTCCTGTCGGAGCGGGGTGCCGAGGTCCACTACGCCGAGGTCTACCGGCGGGTCTGTCCCCAGGGGGACCCCGGGGATCTCATCGCCCGCTGGCCCGCGGAGGTCCACCTGCTGACCGCGACCAGCGACGAGGTCCTGCTCAACCTCCACCGGATGCTGGGCCCGGCGGGCGTCGCCCTGGCGCTCGGCACACCCCTGGTGGTGCTCAGCGAGCGCACGGCGCAGACCGCGCGGGACCTCGGCTATCGCCGCGTCCGGGTCGCGGAACGGGCCGAGGACGGGGCCATCCTGGAGGCCCTCTGCGCCTTGGCATCGGGCGAGCCGGAAGACCCACGGTGAGCACCGCTCCCCGCCCCCCGTCCAAAGGCCCCCGCGGCCACGCGCGGTCACGCCGCGGCGGGCTCTGGGTCCCCGCCCTGCTCTCCACCCTCGCCCTGACGGGCGTGGTCGGCGGCATCGCGGTCAGCCAGTTTTATTGGCGGGACCTGCGCTCGAGCATGGGGCGCATGGACGAGACCCTGTATCATGCCCGGGAGCGGCAGCGCCAGATGATGGAGCACTTCTCCCGGGCCCAGGGCCTGCTGCTCGCCCAGCAGCAGCGGCTGCAGGCGGCGGAGGAGGGTCTGCGGATGCGGGAGGCCAAGCTGGAGGCCGCGCGCGCGGAGCTGGAGGAGACGCGGGTCAGGCTCGGCCTCGGGACCGCCACCCCGCGGGGCCTGGAAGCGCAGGACCGGGCCCGGGAGCTCGCCTGGCGGCTGGACATCCACCTCGGCACGCTGCAGGACGCCGGTGGCCTGGGCCCCATCGCGGAGACCCTCGCGGCGATGACCGACTGGGCCGCCGCATCCCCCCAGGTCACGGACTCGACCCTGGCGCCCGCCCTCCAGACGGCGCTATCGGAGTCCCGGGAGGCCCTCGCGCAGGCGCGGGCCGCCGGGCCGCACCCCCTGGCGCGCCGGGTCGAGCAACTCGGCGGCCAGGCGGCCGCGCTCGACCCGGGCCCGGAGACCCTCGGCCCCACGGAACCGCAATCGGGCCTCGCGGCACACGCCGGGACGGGCCACCTGGGGGAGCAGCTCGAGATCGCCCTCTTTGCACTCCATCGGGGCGACGAGGCCCTGTTCCGACTGGCACTGGACACGGCCGCCGCCTGGCTGGCCGCCTTCTACGATCCGGCGAGCCCCGCGGTGCAGGCGGTCCAGTCCGAGATCGCCGCCCTCAGGGGTTTCCCCATTACCCAGGAGCTGGGCCCCCTGCGCACCGGACTGGCCCGGGTCCGGGCCGTACTGGGAGAGCTGATCCAGAACCTCGGTGCCGGCGCCGGCGACCGTCGGCGGGACGATGCAGCCGACCAGGGCCATGCCGAGGGCTGAGCCGGGACGATGCACGCTGGCCGAAAGATCGTGCGGTAGTGTCACGATCGCGTCACATTAGAGAGACAAACCCGCAGGACACCCCGCGATGGATCGCGTAACGTATTGCCTGGAAAGGAGATTTTGGTGCCCTCGGCGGGATTCGAACCCACGACCTATCGCTTAGGAGGCGATTGCTCTATCCATCTGAGCTACGAGGGCCTTTGGGAGGCGCACCGGACTGGCAGGACCGCTTCGCCGGGTGCCTCAGCAGTGTACCCCAGCGCCCGCCCGCGAGACACCCGGAACCCTTGGCGCTCTGAAGTGGTGCACCGAATCGGCCCTCGCTCGGGCGTCAGTCCCCGAAGAGCGTGACCCGGTAGGAACGCAGGTCCTCCTCCTCGCGCACGATGTCTCCCATGCGCAGCCCGCCGAGGCCAGCGGCGCGGTCCCGGAAGTAGAGCCCCAGGGTCTCCTTCACCACTGGGAAGGCAAGCTCCCCCCAGGGTATCTCAGCCTCGCCGAAGAGCCGCACCTCCAGGCTCTCGGCCCCCGGGGAGAAGTCGAGGTCCAGCAACTCGCCGCGAAACAGGAGAAAGACCTGATCGATGTGGGGCAGATTGAAGAGGCTGTAGAGGGGACCGATCGCGACCCGCGCGTTGGCCTCCTCCAGGGTCTCCCGGGCGGCACCCGCGAGCGTGGTCTCACCCCGCTCCATGAAGCCGGCCGGCAGGGTCCAGAGACCGTAGCGGGGCTCGATGGCCCGGCGGCACAGGAGGATTTTGTCCTCCCACTCGGGGATACAGCCCACCACGACCTTCGGGTTCTGGTAGTGCACCGCACCGCAGCGGGTGCAGACGTGACGGGGTCGATCGTCCCCCGGCGGGATCGCCACCCTGACCCCGGCACCACACTGGCTGCAGAAGTTCATACCAACGTAGTCCTCGATCGGTGGTACCGGCCCGGTTCCAATCCCGTTGGCTAGCCGGGAGACGCTGATAGCGATTGCATTCTCCCATCCGCGCCACGGATGGCCCCCATGCAGGAGCCCCCTGAGCACAAGCTGTTGCACCACCGAGATGGTGTTGAACCAGCCTATCGGCATAGATCTGTCTGAAACCTACGGGTCTCAACCGAGCCTCGCGGCCGCCCGTGCCGGCCCCGGGGACCGATGGCCCCGCACGGGGAACGGGACCGGGGCCTGCCGCCAGTTCATTTGCCCCGCGGGGGGGATTGCTGGATGATGGGGGGTCAGCGGAATCAAGGAGCCGACAGCCTCATGACGCCTCAAGGGCCCTCTTCCAGCAACTCCAACCGGGACCCCCAGGCACCGGACCCCATGGGAGTAAGGGATCCAAGCCTAGCCGAACGGTTGCGGGCCCTGGATCTTGGGGAGGCCGAGGATTCCGGCGACCCCGTACGCAGGGGGGAGGACCCCCTGGCCGGTCCGGACTCGGACCCGGGTCAGGGTCTCGCGACCCTCGTCTCCCGGCTGGACAACCTGGCCGCCGGGCTCGCGGCCCAGGGGGACCAGCTGCGCGACGCGGAGCGCTCCCTGGTGGATCGCATCGCCGACGTGGACGACGACCGCCGCCGCACCCAGGGCCAGCTCCAGAGGGCCATGCAGTCCCAATACGACGAGGTCGATGGGCGGCTGCGCCGACTGGGCGGGCTCACCATTCTGGGCTTGGCCCTGATCGCGGTCCTGGCGGCGGGGGGACTCTACCTGCTCCACGCGCTACACCAGCGATCAATGGGCGAGCTCCAGGGCGACCTGACGGGCGAGTTGCAGATCCTGGGCCTGGAGCTGGATCGCCTGAAGGGGACCGCCAACGCCGATGCCAGACTGCAGGAGCAGGTGAGCACCCTGTCCGCGACGCTCGGCCGGCTCTCCGAGGACCTCGATGGGGCACGGGCTGCCCCCGGGGCAGGGGCGCCTGCTGCGCCGGCGGAGGTGACCAGCCTGAGCGAGCGGATCGCCCGCCTCGAGACCGACCAGCGGGAGATGATCGCCGAGACGAGCCAGCTCCGCGAGGCCCTGGCGACGGCCAGCGCCGCGCCACCGGCCCCCATGGCCACGGAGGCGGCAGGCCTGGGCGAGCGGATCATGCGCCTCGAGTCCGCCCAGCGGGAGATGACCGCCGAGATCGACCGGCTCCGCGAGGCCCCGGCGGAGGCTGCCGCCGCCCTGCCGGCCCCCTCGGCCGCGGAGGTGGCCGGAGAGCCAGTGGAGCCCAGGGAGGTGCCGCCGGACGCCGCGGGCTCGGCCCAGGGAATGGACCCGAGCCGCGAGACACCGGAGTCCGCGCAGCCGGCGTCCGAGCCCACTCCCCTTCCCCACGAGCCGGCGCCCACAGCCGATCGACCCTTTGCGCTTCAGCTGATGGGCTCCTACGATCGCGACCGTATCCTCGCCCTGGCCGCGCGACCGGACCTGCCCGCGTCGGTCTACATGCGCCAGGAGAGTCTGCGGGGACGCCCCTGGTACGTGCTGATCCACAGCCTGCACGCCACCTACGAGGACGCACAGGCGGAGCACGGCCGCCTTCCCGAGGATCTCGCCCGGCTCGACACCTGGATCCGAAGGCTGCCGCCGGACGCAGGGCTGGAGCCGATCCCGACGGGCCGCACCCCCTGATCGGATTGGTACGGCTGCCCCCGGAGGCCGCGACAAGACGATGAGCGCGCCCCCACTGGAGTTTCTGTGCCCACGGGGGATGGGAACTACCGAGGTCCAGACGACGCTGGCCAGGTATTGGCGGCTCGCCGAGGAGCCGATCCGCGGCACCACCCGGGTCTTCTACGACACCTTCGACTGGGCGGTCTTCGCCGATGGCGGCCTGCTGGAGCGGCGCGAGTCTCCCCTCGGCGGGGAGCAGGAAGCGGAGCTGGTCTGGTCGTCCCCAGCGGCCTCATCGCCAGCAGACCCCGAGCCCCTGACCCAGCCCGCCCCGGCCGAGCCCGCCTTCGCGGCCGACCTGCCGGCCGGGCCCGTGCGGTCGCGGATAGTCCGGGTCGCGGGGATACGGCGCCTACTGCCCGTGATGCGTGTGGAGACGCGCACCCGCACCCTCAGGGCCCGGGATGACGACGACGAGACCCTGTGGCGCGCCGCCCTGGAGGAGGCTCGGTTCCAGGACCCGAGGGGAGGCGGCACGGGTGAGCTCGCGCCGCGGCTTCGCGTCCTGCCAATGCCGGGCCACGAAGCGGAGCGGGACGTCCTGCTGGACCAGCTCGGCTCGGACCTGGGGCTGACCCCGGCCGGGGAGCCGCTGCTCGTGGAGGCCCTGGGGGCGGCGGGTCGGCGCCCCTGCGACTACTCCTCCAAGATCGATTTTCAGCTCGACCCCGACGCCCGGGCGGACGCGGTCACCAAGACCATCCTGCTGGGGTTGCTCGACACCATCGAACGGAATCGGGACGGGGCAAGGGACAACCTGGACTCCGAGTTCCTCCACGACCTGCGGGTCGCCGTGCGGCGGACCCGATCGGCCATCACCCAGATCCGCTCGGTGCTCCCCGCGGCGGTGGTTCAGCAGTACAAGGAGCGCTTCGCGTGGGTCCAGCAGGTCACCGGGCCGGTGCGGGACCTGGACGTCTACCTTCTGGATTTCGGCGATTATCAGGCGAGCCTCCCGCCCCTCCTCCGCCCCCATCTGGAGCCCATGCGCACCTTCATCCTCGCCCACTACGACGAGGAGCAGGGCCGCCTGGCGGAGATCCTGGACGGTCCCGAGCTCAGGTCCCTGCTGGCCGAGTGGCGCGCCTTCCTGGAGGCCCCGGTCCCGGATCACCCGGAGGCAGAGGACGCCGCGAGCCCCATCCGGTCGGTCGCGAGCGCCCGCATCTGGAGGATGGCCAAGCGGGTGCGCCGCGAGGGCCGGGCCATCGCCGCCGAGTCACCGCCCGCGGACTTGCACGAGCTGCGAAAGAGCTGCAAGAAGCTCCGCTACCTGATGGAATTCTTTCAGAGTCTCTATCCGGAGGAGGAAATCCGCCCCCTGATCCGCCTCATCAAGGAGCTGCTGGACAATCTCGGCAGCTTCCAGGACCTCACCGTTCAGGCGGCCCATCTGCGGGAGCTGGCGGGGCGCATGGGTGCGGAGGGGCAAGGCGACACGGACACCCTGCTCGCCATGGGGGCGCTCATCGGTCAGGTGCTGGAGCGCCAGCAGCGGGCCCGGGACGCCTTCGATGGGGTCTTCGCCGGCTTCCTCGACCGGGACTATCGGCGCCGGCTGCGGCGCCTGTTCCGCCCGGGGTCAGGCGGGACGACCAGAGCGCACGCGCGCTGAGGAGGGTGATTCCGGCCTCGGCCAACCCGAGGGGACGCCGCGCGACGGAGGCACCGGTCCCTAGCCAGACAAGAACATCCCCTCACCCGCCCGGTTTGGCGCCGGCGAAGGGTTTGCTAAGCTCCACCCCGAGACCACCCAATCGAGGTCCCTCTACCGTTGCGCCGCCCTCTGCCGTTCCTGCTGCTCTTCGTCAGTGCCGCCGCCCCGGCCGCCGACCCCTCCGAGGGACTCTTCGACCTGGAGGACCTGCGGGTCAAGATCACCGAGTCCCTCCCATTCGTGGAGCTGGGTGTGGGCAAGGATCGGATTCTCCTGATGCGCCATCAGGACCCGGACCACACGGTCGAGTCCCCCTACGATCAGACCGCCCGCGGATGCCCCCCGTATTGCGTGCAGCCCATGCACCTGGCACCCGGGGTGGAAACCATCGGTGAGCTGGAGCTGATCGAGCACCTGAGACGCGCCGCCTCAGGAGAGCCGGTCCTGGTGATCGACTCCCGAACCCCCGTCTGGACCGCCCGGGGGATGATCCCCGGTGCCGTCGAGATCCCCTACGACCGGCTGGACCCGGCGACCGCGGACCCCGCCGCCGTCGCCGAGCTGCTGCAGCTGGAGTTTGGAGCCGCCCGGGTGGACGGCCTGTGGAACTTCGAGACCGCCAAGACCCTGGTCTTCTACTGCAATGGGGCCTGGTGCGGCCAGTCCCCCACCAATATCCGCGCCCTGCTCAACTACGGCTACCCCGCCCACAAGCTCAAATGGTATCGGGGGGGCATGCAGGCCTGGGAGCAGCTCGGCCTGACCACCGTCAAGCCCAACGCGCGGGACCCGGATTCGCACACGGGCCACCAGTGAATACGGCCGTCGGCACGACGCTGGATCACCCCCCGATCGGCTTGGTCGTCGAGGCCCTGGCGTTTGCCGCGGAGCGTCACCGGGACCAGCGTCGTAAGGACCCGGCCAGCACCCCCTATATCAACCACCCTATCGCCCTGATGCGGGTGCTGTGTCTCGAGGCCCAGATCCAGGACCCCCTGGTGCTCTGCGCCGCCCTCCTCCATGACACCGTGGAGGACACCGGAACCACCCCTCAGGAGATCGAGGCCCGCTTCGGCCGTGCCATCCGGGAGGTCGTCCTGGAGCTGACGGACGACAAGCGGCTGTCCAAGGCCGAGCGCAAGCGGCGGCAGGTGCTCCACGCGCCACACGCCAGCGAGCCGGCCCGACTGGTCAAGCTCGCCGACAAGATCTGCAACCTCAGGGATGTAGCGGCGAGCCCGCCGGTGGGCTGGGATCTCGGGCGCCAGCAGGCCTATTTCGACTGGGCCAGGGAGGTGATCGCCGGGATACGCGGGACGCACGACCGACTGGAGACCCTCTTCGACGAGGCCTACGCCCGCCGGCCGGGATGACGCGCCTCCCGCGCGGGCCGAGGATGGGACGCGCGCCGATCAAATGCCGGGAAGACACCTGACCGGCTGCCCCTCAGCTGCCGGGCGTGATCGGTGTCGTCGCTCCCTGGTGGGGATGGCTCGGGGTGCGGAACCAGGAGAGCTTGTCGCGCAGCCGCACCACCTCGCCCACGATGATCAGGGTCGGGGGCTTGGGCGGGTCCTCCGCCACCACGTCCAGGATGTCGGCCAGGGTCCCCGTGTAGACCCGCTGCATGTGGGTGGTCCCCTGCTGGACCAGGGCCACGGGCATCTCCGGCGGGACCCCGTGGGCGGTCAGCTCCTTCACCAGGACGGCCAGCCCGACCAGGCCCATGTAGAAGACCACCGTCTGGCCCGGCTGGGCGAGCTGGGGCCAGTTGAGGTTCATGGTCCCGTCCTTGAGGTGGCCGGTCACGAAGGTGACGGACTGGGCGTAGTCCCGATGGGTGAGGGGGATGCCCGCGTAGGAAGCGCAGCCAGAGGCGGCGGTGATCCCCGGAACCACCTGGAACGGGATGCCCTCCGCCGCCAGGGTGTCGATCTCCTCCCCGCCGCGTCCGAAGATGAATGGGTCACCCCCCTTGAGCCGCAACACCCGGTGCCCGTCCTTGGCCAGATCCGCGAGGAGACGGTTGATCTCCTCCTGGCGCATCACATGATTGTTGCGCTCCTTGCCCACGTAGATGCGGCGCGCATCCCTGCGGGTCATGTCGAGGATGGGCGCGGCAACGAGGCGGTCGTAGACCACCACGTCGGCCTGCTGCATGAGCCGCAGGGCCCGAAAGGTGAGCAGGTCCGGATCCCCGGGACCGGCGCCGACCAGATAGACCTCCCCCATGTCGGAGTCGAGGGCACCGGGGGCCAGCTCCCGCTCGATTGCCGCCTCCGCCTCCTCGATCTGGCCCGAGAAGATCCGCTCCGCCACCGCCCCTTCGAGGACCCGATCCCAGAAACGCCGGCGATCCCGCTCGTCGCTGAAGCGCGCCTTGACCCGATCCCGGTAGCGGGCACAGAGCTCCCCGAGGCGCCCGTAGCCGGCGGGGATCACCGATTCCAACCGCGTGCGCAGGAGCCGCGCCAACACCGGCGAGGCCTTGCCGGTGGAGACCGCCACCACCACCGGGTCCCGGTCGATCACGGAGGGGAGCAGGAACGTGCAGGCATCCGGATCGTCCGCCACGTTGACCGGGATGTCCTGCTCCCGGGCGAGCTCGGCGATGCGCCGGTTGACCACCCGGTCGTCGGTGGCGGCGATCACCAGCTTGGCGCCTGTCATGTCCCCTGGCTCGAAACGGCGCTCCAGGTGGCGGATCTCACCCGCCTGGACACGTTGGGCGAGTCCGTTCGTGAGCTCCGGAGACACCACGGTGACCGCGGCACCGCCGCGCAGCAGGCTCCCCACCTTGCGCTCGGCGGTTCTGCCACCGCCGGCGACCAGGCAGGACTTGTCTCGGACGACTTGAAAGATCGGTAGAAATTCCATGGGCCTAGGGCTCGATCGAGCAGACGGCGGGAAGATTCCGATCTCCCCTCGCGTTGAGATCGGCATCAAAAGGCATTAATATACTTAAATATTCGGATATAGGATAGGCCAACGGCGTGATCAAAGAGATCGACTCCGAGTCACTCCACGACCGACTCGACCGGGGCGATGACCTGATGCTCGTGGATATCCGCACCCCCGGGGAGGTGGCCCAGGGTAAGATTCCGGGGTCCATGGAGCTGCCCATGCACCTCATCCCCTTGCGCCTGTCCGAGCTCCCCAAGGATAAGGACGTCATACTCTACTGCCGCAGCGGCGCCCGTTCCTATCAGGCCTGCGCCTACCTGATTCAGCAGGGCCATGCACGGGTGCTGAACCTGCGGGGCGGTATTATCGCTTGGGCCCGCCACGGCTACCAGATCGATTGGCCGGGGGCCTAGGCTCGCCGCGGATGCGTGCGGGCGCCTTGCCTTTTCCCCTGGATTCGCCTACAAATAAGCGTTCCCGTGTTTGCTCATATTCTAAAACAACCAGACCTCGGAGGTATCCCATGGCAGACTTCGATCAAGAGCTCGACGCCAGCGGACTGAATTGCCCCCTGCCCATCCTGCGCGCTAAGAAGACCCTCAACGCCATGTCCGCCGGACAGGTGCTCCATGTCATCGCAACCGACCCGGGCTCCGTCAAGGATTTCGACGCCTTCGCCAAGCAGACGGGCAACGAGCTCATGGAGTCCAAGGAAGAGGGCGGC
>Ga0316579_10000192_pt1 | contig 17921 bp, 18 predicted proteins | sample J5NA_2_FD_203074 | JGI IMG/M metagenome (GOLD analysis project Ga0316579, IMG submission 203074) | Rhizosphere microbial communities from salt marsh grasses in Alabama, United States - J5-7_160517rDrA | ecosystem: Host-associated > Plants > Roots > Rhizosphere | place: USA: Alabama | collected... | reverse complement strand
GAACTACGCGTTGTTCCATAAGTTACGCATGCATTAATAAATGGATTATCCGAACGTGGAAAGCGTATAAGAATACTACGTCACATGACAGAGGCTATCCATGAAATATCCGAGATTCGCAACTGGTTACTCGCGGTATGCGCGGCACTACAAATCCGTTAGACTTTTGCTCTTGCCGTGTGCAGCTTTAGCTTTGACAAGAACGAGGAGACCAGCATGTTGAAATTCTTTCGCCGCCGGATCGCAATCGTTGCAGCCGTCTCCGCGGGGTTTGCCGCTCCCTGTCATGCCGCCGGCGCAAATATCGATCCTTGCCAACTAATCAGCGCCGCTCAGGCGAGCAGGATCCTTGGCACCAAAATCACGGTTCATGCCATGGACACATCCGTGGCCGGGTCTGGCGCAGGATCGATGTGCCGTTTTGTGGGCTCGGGCATGGGAGGTGGTTTCATGCTGATTGCCGCGCGCGTCAACTACAGCAACGCGACTGCAGAAGTCGCCAGACGGGAAAAGGAGGCGCTCTCAGATACACCGCCGGGTATACCAACGCCCAGCTTCACTGATGTCAAAGGACTAGGTGACGCCGCCTACCTGGCCAAGACATCCGCATACTTCCAGTTGCATGTACTGGCTCAGGGAGCCGTAATCGTCATCAACCGCAACGTGGCCGCAAGCGCCAAATCGGTGGAGCAAACCGAACAACTAGCGCGGATCGCCTTGACTCACCTGAAATGAAGCGTAGAGCATAGGGTTCGATGACAAATGCTTATTAAGCTCATTTGTTAACGACACCTTCGCTACATACGCAATTTCAGATGTTGCACCAGAAATGGAGTTCAGGTTGTTTTACACCTTGAACTCGGAGACGATACCGTGCTGAATTCAGAGCCAGCAGGTTGGCCTGATCGGCGACTTCCTGGTTCACTTCAAGGATATGACCGATGCCCTGGCTTTCCTTCGCCAGTGCCTCTATAGCATTCGAGGTATTACGGATACTGTCGGGCGTGGGCGACACTTCATGCCCTATCATCGTAGAAACGCTGGGAACATCAGCTGCTACAACATCCAACTCTTGACCACTGCGGCTTTATCGGGATAACTAGAACCCGTATCATATTCCGCATGAGCCGGATGGCCGGCCGATATGCGTATATGTGAGGCGCGCGCAGCATAGTACCCCGGGTATGATGGGACGACGGCGCAACACGGTAAACGCGCATCAGGCTGCAAGCCTGAAGATTAGGTGAAGCTTGAGCGGCGTCCGGCGCCGCCTTATTTATAATACTTAGACACACTGGGATCCCCATGACCTTGAACGCACGTATATTGAACGCTAACACCGCCAGACTTCCAGCTTCACTGATGGGCATTTGCCTACTCTTCGCCGCCATGGTGGGCACCGCTACCGCCGAGACGCGTTATGTCAGCGACGAATTGCAGATCACCTTACGCAGCGGCCAAAGCACCCAGCATCAGATCCTGCGCATGATCCCCAGCGGTACCCCCTTGGAAGTCTTGGAGACCAATGAGGACACCGGCTATACGCAGGTGCGCACCCCCCAGAATGTAGAGGGGTGGGTCCTCACCCGCTACCTCATGGACCACCCCAGCGCACAGGATCAACTCGCGGCTGCGAAGAAGAAGGCGGCCCGCCTGGAGGAGGAAAACAAAAATTTGAAGTCGAGCCTGAAAGACGTTAGCGGAGACAAGAGCTCCCTGGACAAGGATAAGCGCGAGCTCCTGGCGAAGAATGACAAACTACAGTCGGAACTCGACCAAATCCGCAAAACCGCCGCCAACGCCCTTGCCATCGAGAGCGAAAAAAATCGCCTCACCGATGAGACGCGCAAGCTGAAGACCGAGCTACAGGAGGTGCAACAGGAAAACCAATCTCTCAAGGATCGCAGCAACCGCGAATGGTTCGTCAGAGGAGCGGGCGTGGTGCTCCTCGGCATCCTGCTCGGCCTGATCTTGCCCAGAATCCGTTTCCGCTCAAGCTCACGTTGGAATAGGCTGTAAACACGAGCGCGGGGTCAGGTTTTGCCTTTTGCCATTTCACTCTGTGCGACAATCCGCTCTACTCTCGATTATAGAAGACCGGGACCCAAAGACGACTGATTTATCTCCGCTTTCTGCTACGGGAGGAAAGCTGAAGCGTCTCGCTTTGCCCCGCCTACCCCTTCCTTTTTACGAGCCCCCACGGCTTGGGGAATCCCACCCCAGGCTAATCCAAACATTTTTTATGCCCCTGTAAGGATTCCAACACTATCACGACTAAACCATACCCGAGATTGTTTTATTAAAGGAGGGCATGGTCATGACAAATCGTATATACAAAGGCATATTCGCCGGATTCATCGCAACGATTGCGCTATCAGTATTGATGGTATTAAAGGCAAGGATGGGCATGTTGCCCGAAATGAATGCCATCAAAATGCTTGCTACTATGGCGCACGGCTTCATAGGTACACCCCTGACACCTGTCGTGGGCTGGCTGCTGCATTTCATAATCGGCAGCATCTTGTGGGGTATTCTGTTCGCGATACTGTTTGAGCGTATACCCGGTCAACAACCCGCTATTAAAGGTTTGATATTCGGTACAGCGGCATGGCTATTGATGATGATCATGGTAATGCCGATGGCCGGCGCCGGTCTCTTTGGAATCCACCTGGGCATGGGTGCCCCCGTTGCGACGCTGGTGCTGCACTGGGTATTCGGTGCCGTGCTTGGCGCAGTGTACGGGAAACTAAGCACTCCTCGTTTAGTTGCGACTCATACGCACGCCTAGATGTGTAATTAAGAATTAAAGGGTCGGTGACAAATGATTATTAATCTAATTTGTGACCGACCCCATAATTCCCGGGGATGCTCAATATAAGCGCCCGGCAGAAACAAGATGATGTTTCCAATATTCGTTCTTCAAGCTTGCATAGGACACCTTTTTACCACTGGAGGGCGCGTGCACGAAGCGGCTGCCGCCGATGTAGAGGCCAACATGGCTGATCTTCGGCGGCGCAATGCGAAAGAAAAGCACATCGCCCGGACGCAGTTGCGATAGCGGCACTCGATGCGCCCTTCGCATTAGTCCACCTGTCGTGCGGGGTACCTTGATCCCGGCACGCTGGTAGGCATAGTGCACCAATCCGCTACAGTCGAAGCCTTTGGGTGTGGAACCACCATAGCGATACGGCACGCCGATTTGTTGCCGGGCAGTCTGCACCACCACCACGGCGGGGGTCTTGCCGTGTAACGGTGTTGTCACGGCCTCTTCCCTGGGCAAGGTGCCACAACCAAAGAGTTGCGCGCACACAGTGACGAGGACCAGCGTCCCCGCAAGCCGTAGCGCGTACTTCATGACCGGCCCTGCTGGATCATTTTCATGATGTCCATTTATTTCTATTTTCATGCTCGATGACCGTGTGTTCCGTCACAAATAATAACGGCCAGGTGACCTGTAATAATTATTGCCGCAAGTCACCGAGCTTATCCCGCCTAAGAATGTTACAACCACTGGAATGGCCGGGCATAGGCGGCCCGCCCTCCCACGACAACGCCACCCGCTGACACTGAAATAGCGCCTCCCCGATTAGACGATAGACTCACTCAAGATTTATCTTGTCGCTCAATGCCTTGATATAAAAGCGATTGTAGCCTGACGGCGGCAACTGTGTCCCGAATATACTAATATTTATATAATTTGCGAGGTTCCCGTCATCCAGGGGCAATGCCAGAAATGACCCACGCTATGTTGACGATCTCCTAGCGAACCTTCGCATATTATTCACGTCATAGCTGTAAATTTTTTGGAAGCCTGGCGGCTCCAAGGGAGTTTTTTCCATCGCGATTAAGGGGCAATCTTGGCAAAGCTTTCTGATGAATACGATCTGATATCCATAAGACCCTTGCGCTAGCGCCTCGGTCTTGCCGCTGGAATCCTGTCGCAACGGCATTGCATCGGGCGCTCACAAGTGTTTCTCCATTTGGGAGGATGCGGAGATGAGCAATACTGTAAATACATTGTTTGAGAAACGCATACGGGCATTTCCCTTGGGTCCCGACAAGACGGACCTGTTCCTCGGTCAGGATTATCGCCACACGCTTGAGGGTATACGCGACGACATGGCACAGGGCTGCCGTTTGCTGTGTCTCGTGGGACCTGCCGGCATTGGCAAGAGTATGTTGTTGCGCACACTCCGGACTCAGTTGCCCCGGGGCATTATCAGTGAAATTTCGCAACCGCCCCTGGGGGGATTGCTGTCGCGTCTGGCGGTCGGTTTGGGTTCGGATATCGCCGGCGATGACGAGGCCGCCGTGCAGCAACGTTTCCGGGATTATTTTGCCACGCCGAGACAAGAGGGTAACGCGGTCATCCAGGTCATCGATGATGCCGAGAGCTTGACCCACGATGACCTTGCACTTGCGCATCGTCTGTTCGAGTCCATTCAGGGACAGATTCTGCTGGTCGGTCAGCCGCCACTATTGTCCTTGTTTTCCGCTGATGATGGCTCTCCCACCGAGATCCAACCCGATCGGATCTATTATCTCGAACCACTGTCACCCGAAGAGGTAGGGGCGTATATCCGTCATCGTCTCAATGAGGCAGGTTTCGATCGTGAATTGTTCGTGCCGGAAGCGATCGCCGCCGTCAATGCCTACAGCGGCGGATTGCCACGGCTGATCAACCTCCTGTGTTTCAATGCCCTGGCGAGTTCGGAGTTCGATGTCAGCACCCCCATCGCTGCCGAGCGCATCCATGAAGCAGCACGTCAACGCATGGAGATTGGTAATTACCCCTTCATGTGTCCGCCGTTGGCGCCCGGGTGGCGCCCCATCCCTTCGGTGGCAGCCGGGCACGATGCCCGCGAGGCAAACCGCAGTCACAGCGATGTGGATGAGAATATCGCCTTTATTGCCGGCGAACTGCGCTCGCGGAGTGTCAGACCGGCGCGCTTTGGGTACGGCCGCGTGTTGTTGTCCCTGGCGGCCGGCGTGGCGCTGGGAATCCTAATCTCCCGGATGTCGATAATGGGGGGGGTGGCGCAGGCGGACATTGCCCCACACAATTCAGCGACAGCCGTGTCGCAGCCGATGCAATCCTACCTGCGGCGAGTGAAAGCGGGTTTGGTGGATATGGCCGAATGGGTCATTTCCTGGGCCGAAGCCGAACCAAGCTCCGCCAGCAACAGCGCAATGACACATGGCGACACGCTGCCGCGATCCCAGGCCAAGCCTAGCCCTCAGGCCGTCAGCGGCATTCAAACACCGGCCGCACCGCCAGCCCGGCCTGCCGACGTCGCCTTAATGCGTTCCGCGTCTGCTAAGACTAAAGAGACAAGCTCTGTCACCGCAACAGCCTCCGGACAAGCCGGAGATTCCGCGAGTGCCGGTCAACAAGGACTAGATGACCAGGCGGAGCACTTGACGGCAGCCCAGCGCGAACACCTGGCCGATCTCTATGCGGACCGTGCCCAATATGACATACAGTCGGACAGGTTGCAGGACGCGCAGATCAGCATCCACCGCGGTTTACGCTTGGCGCCCGACGATACCCGTCTGCTCGAACTCAAGCATGGCGTTGTGGCCATCATCGCAGCGCGGCAACATGGAGCATCACAGCAAACGGGGGACGGACGAAACGGACAAAAAATGCTGCACGCTATCCCCTCGCTACCGTTACAAATTGTTCCCCCGCGGAAAGAGGATCACCCTGCCTTACTCGCAGCGGGCCAATAATGAATGGCCCAACCGTTAACTGAAGCGCCGGTCAACATCGATTACGGGCTGCAAGAATAGGCACGAGCTTGAACTATTAAACATCAAGCTCGTGCCTTTTCAATTCGGATGACCTTATCGCGGGCAGCTGAAATAACGGGCGTCACTCAGGCGCGGCGAGCCGTGTCGTAAAGGTACGCACTAACTCCTCCACCATCGCGTCATGCGGGTGGATCAGAGGGGCCTCATCGGCGGTCTCGACGAGACCCTCGACGGTGAGCATGCCCAACACGGAGGTGTGGGCGAGGAACGCGAGGCGACGCCCGTCGATACCCTGGGCGATGCGGCCCGCGTGCTGGTCCTGACGAATCTTGTCGGCAACCGCCCCGTACATGCGATCGTTGAAGGGCCGGATTCTCGCGAGCATCTCGGGCCCGAAGCGCGTAGCCGCGGCCGTGCCGACCTGCGGTACCAGATAGGCCAGTCGCAGCTCATCCTTGCGGCTCCCGTAGTGGTCGGCCGCCGTCCGAATCAAGGCCGCGATGGCCTCGGCTCCTGATGTGGTATTTGCCACGGCATCGCCGACCACCTCCGCGTGGCTTGCCAGGCTGAGATAGATCAGTTCGGAGACCAGCGCCTCCTTCGAGGCGAAGTAGTGGTAGAGCGCGGCCTTGGTGAGCTCGAGCTCGCGTGCCACCGCGGTCAGGGTCAGGCCCGCCAGACCTCGGTGCAGGAGCACCCGGCGCGTGGCGTCGAGGATCTCCTCCCGCACCTGATCCTGGCGGCGTTTCTTTAAGGTACTTCGCCTATCCATGGCCGAATTCTACCATAGGTCATTTAATTTTACCAATGGTCACTATTTTCTACCAATGGTAGATTTTATGTGCTAGGATCTTTTCATTAACTCGATATCAGAGGAACACACGACCATGAGCAACCCAATCTCTGACAGGATTCGCCTCTTCGCCTTCGGCACCGGTTGGGGCGTCCCCTTCGCCACCGCGGCGCCCTTTCCCCTCAAACTCGCCACATGGCTGCGCATGGCGGATATCCCCTTCGACTTCGTGGTTGCCAACGACCCGAGCAAGGGCCCCAAGGGCAAGTCACCATGGATCGAGTACGGCACGGTGCGCATGGGGGACTCCACGCTCATTATCGAACATCTCGCGCACCGCTTCGACATCGACCTCGACGCGCACCTCGACGCAGGCCAGCGGGCGCTCGCCCTGGCCGTGCAGCGCATGCTCGAAGAGCACTACCACCAGTGCTTCGAGCATCAGCTGTTCTTCGGTCGAGGCGGAGAGGCGCGGCTGCGAGAACTCGCCGCCACCATGCCGATCCCACTGCGCTGGCTGGTGCCCACCGTGCTCAAGCGTGCCTTCGGCAAGCAACTGCACGCCAGAGGTATGGGTCGTCATGCGGAGGACGTCATCATTACGCAGGGCAAGGCCGACCTCGACGCCCTCGCCGAGTTGCTCGGCGACCAGCCGTACTTATTAGGCGATCGGCCGGCGTCGATCGATGCCTGTGTCTTCGGCTTCCTCGGCGTGTCGCTCTACGTTGCAGGCGACAACCCGCTCTATCAGTACGGGGCCTCGCTCGAGAACCTGATGCGCTACTGCGAGCGGATGAGGGCACGCTACTTCCCCGAGACTTTGAGCACGACTGCGCAAGCCGGCGAAACGGCAGACCGTATCGCAACGCATGAACGCCCGGTGTCGAGCAGTGCGGCGATCGGGTGAGTGATGCCTTAGATTAAGGAATTAATCAGACTTTGCTAAAAATTTACTAAATATAAAAAGAATCACCCATTATATCTCGACAATGCTATTGCAAGGTGATTACATATTCGACAATTGCTCCAGAGCCGCCTTGTGGAAAAATTCCCCTGCGGCCGTCTCTGGCCCATGATGCACTCCATAATCACATACTAAGGGGATAGCGATGAAAAAGGTCTCGTATTTATTCACGGGGATTTCAGTATTCGCCTTGACCGCCTACCTTGGCGGAGAACAGGCATTTCTGCCCGTGGCGGCGCACGCCAAGACGACAGCGGGGCCGAATGTGGTCAACGTAGTGGCCAAGGAATATCAGTACGAGATGCCGGACAGCATCCCGGCGGGACCGACCCTGTTTCACTTTACCGACGACGGCAAGCAGCTCCATCACATGACTATCGTGAAGTTGGAGCAGGGCAAAACCATTGCCGACTTCACCGCGCTGCCCCCCGGTCCGTTCCCGGCCTGGGCCGTGTTCATGGGCGGACCGAATACCCCGATGCCGCACGGCGGACAGGATGAAGACGCCGTTGATCTGCCGCCCGGCCACTATGCCGTGATCTGCATCATTCCGGGTCCCGACGGCAAGCCGCACATGATGAAGGGTATGGTCAAGGCGTTGACCGTGACCCCGTCCAAGCAGGCGCGGACCATGCCCAAGAGCGACCTGACCTTGACGCTCACCAATTATCATTTCGCCTTCTCGGAGCCGCCGACCCCAGGACAGCACGCTATCCGGATTGTCAACAACGGTACCCAGCCCCACGAGGCGGAATTGTTCCGCCTGCAACCCGGCAAGACCGGCGAGGACGTCTTAAAGTGGGTGGGCGACGGCATGCAGGGACCGCCGCCGGGCGCCCCGGTCGCCGGCATCAGCCCCGAGACACCGGGCAAGGAAAATACGCTGCTGCTTAACTTCAGCGCCGGGGACTATGCACTTATCTGTTTTGTCCCTGACGCCAAGGACGGCAAACCCCATGCCGCGCACGGGATGATTTACAACTTCAAGGTGAGTTAAGCGACAACACGACCATGCATGCCGTCATTAACCATCTGCCGTTGCAGAAGACCACCGATTGGGTGGCGCTTTCACAGATAGTTGATACCTTCGAAGCAACGCTCCGAACGCAATACCCGGCCTTCCGCGGCTGTACTCTGATACGGGCCGGGGAAGATGCCGGCATCCTGGTTGTCACATTCGACACCCGTGAGGCGCTCGATGACATCTCTAGGAATGTAGCCGCCCCTTGGTTTGCCGAACATGTGCGCCCGCAGCTCGCGGGCGCCGTGTCACGTTCGGTCGGCGAAGTTGTTGCTGGATCTGCGCTTCGCTGAATGTAAAATAAACGAACCCGGGATCGAGCACTTTTATCTCTGTCGGGCTCTGGATCCCGGCGCTTGTGCTCTTTAGGGTATGCGCCGGAATGACGGCGAAAGTATTAATCGGGCCTTCCTCTATAATTCAATCCAGCGTAACGAACAGCGAGCGCCGCGGCTTGTTGTTCACGGTGCGCGTGCGGTGGCCGCGGCCGCTGACGTCCTCCACCAGCAGAATGTCGCCGCCGCGGAAGCGGCGCTTCTCGCCATCGCTGGTCTCGAGCTCTATCTCCCCGTCCAGCAGCACGATGTATTGGCGCTGCGGCGCGCAATGCCAATCGTAATCATAGTCGCCGTCATTCTCGCGGAAGATGATGTTCTCGACTGGGTGGCGTTCCGACAATCGGCCGATGGTACCGCCATCCTGGAGCGGAATATCGATCTCGCCAAAGTGCGAGTCGCCGGCGGCGTCCGCGTAGACCCGCGTGACCTTCACCGCATCGCTCCCTTGCCGGCCTGCCAGCGATCGAGAATAGCGCGCGCCTCGTTGCGCGCCGGATCCATGGACTGCCCGTGATTCGGCATCTTGGCCGCCAGCTCCAGCACGTAGCCGTTGGGATCGCGAAAATAAATCGAGCGGATGAAATGGTGATCGGAGATGCCGCGCGTTTCGATACCCGCGGCACGGCCCTTGTCGAGCATCGGCTGCAGCACCGCCGGGTCGACCTCGAGCGCGATGTGCAGGTCGTAATCGCGCTGCGGCTTGAAATCGAACGGGGTCTCGGGATCCTCGAAGAAGGCGATGTAGGAGCCATCGTCGAGTTCGTAGAAAGTATGCAGAACCGAGGTGTTGCGGCCGGTCTTGGTTTCCGATATCTGGAGCGAACCGGCCAGACGCAGACCAAGGAAATCCTCGTAGAAGCGGCGCGTTTCCTCCGAGTCGCGACAACGGTAGGCGCTGTGGTGGAGTCTTCGGATCATGGTAGTTACCCCCTTTGTCTTCCGGCTCAGATCGACACGAACTGCTTGTCCTTGAGCGACGCGGTAAACCCGTCGGCGACCTCGTGGACTTTCGCCCAGTGCTCCAGGCCCTTCATGTTGGCTATCCAGCGGCGCACGTTGGGGTAGTCCTGATACGTGCAGTGCACCAGCTCGCCCAGCGCCACCATCTCGGCGCCGACATAGTCGGCGAGCGTGATCTTGTCGCCGCAGAGGAACTTGCGGTCGGACCCGATCAGGTCCTTGTCGAGGATGCCTAGCCAGTGCTGGGCCTTCTGCTTACCCCAGGCGATGCTGCCGGCATGGGCTTCATCGCTTGGCCGCTTGTGATGAGGAAACACCTGTGGGTAGACCAGACCATAGCCGTGGTCCTTGTAGTAGTTGCTGTAAAACCATTCCATAGCCTCGTCGACGCGCGCCCGTTCCTTCAGCTCAGTGGGGTAAGCGGCCGAGCCGGACTTGCCGGCGAGATAGCGGATGATGGCGCTGCTCTCCGTCAGGAGAAAGCCGCCGTCATCCAGCATCGGCACCAGGCAGTTGGGGTTGAGCGCCTTGTACTCGGGCTTGAGGTGCTCGCCGGTCAGAAGATCGACGATTTGGTAATCGAGAGCGATGCCTTCCTCGGCCGCGAACATCATGACTATGCGGCTGGTGGTGGAGGCGGGATGGCAATAGAGCTTCATGGGATATTCTCCGCTGGTAACCCCGGTCAGGAGTCGGGCTGATCATTCTATAGATTCTTTTATCCGAGCGATAGCGGCGCACGGACGGGTTCAAGCCCTTGCTTTTGCCATAAGCAACTCTTGAGCTTCCCAGTAGTCCGTGCCGTCTGAGCACATACCATCCTAATATATCAAGGCCCTCAACAGAGTCTCCGACAAAACATATATTCAAATTAACTGTTACGCCGGGCAGCCCGGGGAACGTTCTCTCTGCTCGATTTGTTTCACGCGATATCCCTGGACTAAACTGTCACCCATGAGCGCAGCGCGCCGTTTTTACCCGCGGCTCGGGTGACGGTATGGATTGATACCGATTTCCACAACTGCAGGCATACATTATGGAGTGGACCATAAGCTTGAACGAGGACAGACACTACGCCGAGGTAGTTACCAGCGGCACTGCGGACAATGTTGGATCCTTTGCCATGGTAAAAGCGATTTCCGCGACCTTGGGCAAAACAAACATCAAGCGGGTATTAATCGACCATAGAAATATCGGCAAGGTCTCGGGCGATATAGTAGACGTCTACAATCGCCCAAAGGCATTTGAAGAAATAGGCATATTTCAAAACATAAAGGTTGCAGAAGTTGTCAAACCGGAACATAGGAAATTCTTTGATTTCCTCGAAACGGTGTGCGTAAATCGCGGTTATGACTTCTCAATATTTGAGGACAAAAAAAGCGCCCTGGAATGGCTCTTAAAAACATAATGCTTGAATAAGTATTACTCGGCATGCGGATCGATAGATAAGTCATAAAAAATCACTTTTAATATGATGAGCATAAGCTGGACTAGGACCACATAACAGTTATGGTATCGGCACAAGAAGCACTACAACGGCTCCGGGAGGGCAACCGCCGCTTCGTCTCCACCATCAGGGGGCATGAGACGCCGCTGGGGCAATCACGGCAAATGGAATTGGTGAAGGATCAGAAACCCTTTGCGATTATTCTCGGCTGTTCGGACTCGCGGGTCCCCGCCGAAATAGTATTCGACCAGGGCTTGGGGGATCTGTTTGTCATTCGCGTGGCCGGCAACATCGTTGCGCCCTCGCAAGTCGGTAGTATCGAATTCGCGGCTTCACGGTACGGAGCCCGGCTGGTGGTAGTCCTGGGTCATTCGCAGTGCGGCGCCATTATGGCCACCATCGAAGAGCTGCAGCGACCGGCGGACAGCCAGTCACGCAACCTACGCTCGATCGTCGACCGCGTCCGCCCTTCTGTCGAGGGCTTGCTTAAGACCAACCTTAGAAACGACCTGGATACGCTCGCGCAGCATGCTGTCCGGGCAAACGTCAGCGCCTCGGTGAATCATCTACGCCACGGATCGGAGATTCTCGAACAACTGATACAGAACGACAAACTGCTGGTTGTCGGGGCCGAGTATTCCGTTGAAACCGGGGTGGTCGATTTCTTCGATGACGGTCAGCCCGGCTAACATGTGTCTTTTAAAAACCCGACCGATAGGCCGACGCTGGATGCCGGCTTTCACCGACACGACACTCAATTTCCTCTGGACCTAGAGTAAGCACCGGTTTAGCTCACTGCCCCTTCACTACCCAGATGCTAGATTATGAGTTTCTCCGGGCAGCATGCAGCCTCCACCAGGCGGCCAGGATACTGCCGATGATGGAGTGAAAACTTGCGGAGATGGCGGAGGGGACGGGGGCCAGCGCCAGCTGCGGGAAGGTGCTGCGTGCCAGCACGGCGCCGAGACCGGAGTTCTGCATCCCGACCTCGATGGAGACGGTGCGGCAGGACAGCTCGGACAGATTGAAGATCCTCGCCATGAGATAGCCGAGGCCGAAGCCACCGATGTGCAGCAGGGCCACCGCCGTGAACAGCGGCAGCGCGGAGTCGAGCACGGTGCGGGCATTGGCGCCGATGATGCTGGCACAGATCAGCGCTATGAAAATGACCGACACCAGCGGTGCGACAGGCAGGACGAATGTGACCACCCGCGGCGCATAGCGGTTGAGCAGCACACCCAGCATCACCGGCACTATCACGACCTGCACGGTGTTGATGAACAGGCTCCAGGTATCCACCGGCACATAGGCACCCGCCAGCCATTTGGTGAGCAAGGGGGTCATCACCACGGCCGCGAAGGTGGAACACATAGTCATCAGCACCGACAGCGCCACATCGGCGCGCGCGATGTAGCTCACCACATTTGACGCTGTGCCGCCGGGACAGCAGGCGACGAGGATGAGCCCGACGGCGAGCGCGGGCTCCAGTGCCAACCCCCGCGCGATGCCCCAGCCCAGGAACGGCATGATGATGAATTGCGCGGCTACGCCGATCATCACCTGCCGCGGCATCCGTGCCACGCGGCGGAAGTCGTCGATACTGAGGGTGATGCCCATGGCGATCATGATGACCGCCAGACCCCACACTATCATTCGACCGCTGAACCAGGTGAACCACTGCGGGTAAAACAGTGCGAGGCCGCTGCAGGTGAGCACCCACAACGGAAACAGGTTGGCGAGCCGGTTGAATAGCTGGATCATAGGACACGGAACAGACGTGCTTCAGTAATGGTCGTCAAATTGAAAAAATACGGCCGGCGACAACAGAGCGTCATTATCATTCGTCACCAGCTCTCTTAAATATACGCGACGGCGGGAACAATGATTGCCTATGCCGCATTCACTCAGTCTCTTGACCCGCGTCCGACTCAGGGTGAAGAGACTGATCCGGGTCGACGCTGGAGGATGCCTGACTTTTCTCCAGTTTTTTCCGCCTTTTTTCTTCCTGCTTCTTTTTATTCGCTAAATCGCGTTGACGCTTTTCAAATTGATAATTAGGTTTTGCCAATATGCTGTCCTTTTATGGAGCGGTATGTCTACACCGGAATTGATGCCGGCAATGAGGTGTAAAGCGCCATGATATCAGGCCGTCGCCTGGCTTACACTTTATAGGGTTAATTTCCCTAGCCTGATATGCCAGCCGCCTGGCGATCAGGATCAGATGATGATCCTTGTGACAGAGGGATTCCGCCTAATACACTATCAGACGCCCTGCTCACAGCAGGTTGATGGTCTTGAGGGAGACTTTCAATGCCATATGCACGCATCGTTATCCTGACATCGCTGGCCATGATTGCCTTTGCGGGCAATTCTCTGCTGTGCCGGGCCGCGCTCAAGCATACCGGCATCGATGCGGCCAGCTTCACGACGATTCGCCTGATGTCCGGAGCGGTGACGCTGTGGCTGGTGGCGCGATCGAGACGCGGCACCCACACCGGCAGGGGCAACTGGCTGTCGGCATTGGCATTGTTTGCCTATGCGGCCGGCTTTTCTTTTGCCTATGTGAGCCTGCCGGCGGCGAGTGGCGCCCTGCTGCTGTTCGGCGCCGTCCAGGCCACCATGATCGGTCACGGGATTTGGGCGGGGGAACGGCTTCGGAGATTACAGCTCGTCGGCCTTGTGCTCGCCTTCGGGGGGCTGGTTGGTCTCTTGTTGCCGGGTCTCTCGGCACCGCCGCTGTTCGGTTCCGTAGTGATGCTGGGCGCCGGGGTGGCATGGGGCGTCTATTCTCTGCGCGGCAAAGGTGCAGGCGATCCCACCCGGGTCACGGCGGGGAATTTCCTGCGGGCCGTTCCAATCGCAGCGGCCTTAAGTATATTTATGCTGAATCGTAGCTCTCTGGATAGCGCCGGATTTTGGTACGCGGTGGCATCGGGCGCAGTGGCTTCCGGCATAGGTTATGCCATCTGGTATACCGCACTGCCTGCATTGAAGGCCACTAACGCAGCAACGGTACAACTCAGTGTCCCTGTGATTGCGGCGCTGGGCGGCATCGTCTTTCTCGGCGAAACCATGACCCTGCGTCTGGTATTGGCCTCCGCGACTATCCTCGGCGGCATCGCGCTGGTGATCCTTGAGAAGCACCATAACAAGAGTACCCGGAATATCGCTCCGGCAGACCACCAGCAAAATTAAGACAGAGAGAAAGCATTCTGAGATGCCTATGGATAACCCTTATAGTGTCATTCTGGGTGTATCGTAGCGGAGTCCCGCAACCCAATGTCTTGAAGTCAGACTGCCACTGGATTCCGGCGTGCGCCGGATTGACTAGATCGGACTTTCCCTGAATATCGGCTGTATAACACCAGCCAACATATGCTTATAGGGAAAATCACCTCGTTCCTTAGTGATATTCAGAGATACTGGCCAAGCTCTTGCATGAATATTCAATCCCAATCGCCGCGACTGAGCGCTTAATTCTAGTAGAATGGGCCAATGATCATTCATCCTGGCTTGGCAGCAAAAAGCTGATTTCCGGCCTTGATTATCACACCGAGAGCATCGATGAGCATTAATATCGGCAAAAATGCCTCCTGGTTCGGCAAAGAAAGCAACGCATCGCTGCGCCGCCTGTTACCGCGCCTGGAAGCGAAATATAAGGACAAGACCGACCCGGCGGAGTGGGATGTCTATATCGGGCGGCTGAAGCGTCACTTTTCTCGCCTGTTCGAGCGCCTCCATGCCCTGTATGGCGCCGACTACGATTTTTTCTATTATCTTGAGAACACGCTATCGTCCGCCACGGAGATGTGGCTGTCGCGCTCCCCCGAACTCAAGGCGCTGGACGCCATGCGCGAGGCGGACCCACACTGGTATCTGTCACATCGCATGGTGGGGGCGATGTGTTATGTGGATTTATTTGCCGACGACATCGAGGGATTGCGTAAGCATATTCCCTATCTTTCGGAGTTGGGCATCACTTACCTGCATTTGATGCCCTTGTTCAAGGTGCCGCAAGGCGATAATGACGGCGGTTATGCCATCAGCAGTTATCGCGAGGTTAACCCGGCACTGGGATCGATGGAGGCTCTGGCGGAATTCGCCTCCGAACTGCGCGATCACGGTATCTCGCTGGTACTGGACTTTATATTCAACCATACCTCCGATGAACATGACTGGGCGAAGAAGGCGCTCGCGGGCGACGAGGAGTATCAGGAGTTTTATCGGATCTTCCCGAACCGTGACATGCCGGACGCCTATGAAAACAGCATGCACGAAGTGTTTCCGGATGATCATCCGGGGGCCTTTACCTACAACAATCGCATGAAGAAATGGGTATGGACCACGTTCAATAATTATCAATGGGATCTCAATTACGAAAATCCTGCGGTCTTTAATCACATGGTCGAGGAGATGTTGTTTCTCGCCAACCAAGGTGTCGAGATCCTGCGCCTGGATGCGGTGGCGTTTATCTGGAAGCGCTTGGGCACGGATTCACAGAACCTCCCGGAAGCGCACTGGATCATCCAGGCCTTCAACGCCGTCGCCAGCATTGCGGCGCCGGCGATGGTGTTCAAGTCCGAGGCCATCGTCCATCCCGACGAGGTCAACAAATACATCGGCATAGAAGAATGTCCGCTGTCCTACAATCCGCAGCTGATGGCGCTGCTATGGGATGCCTTGGCGACTCGCGATGTACGGATCATGAAGAACGCGCTGCAACGCCGCTTTGCGATCCCCGGTGGCTGCGCCTGGGTAAACTATGTGCGCTGCCATGATGATATCGGCTGGGTATTCACCAATGAAGATATCGAAGCCATGGGGCTGGGCGCCAAACAACATCGCCAGTTTCTAAAACAGTTTTACACCGGGCGCTTCGAAGGCAGCTTTGCGCGCGGTGCGCCCTTTCAGGAAAACCCGCTGACAGGTGATGCGCGTATCTCCGGCACCTGCGCCTCGCTCACGGGCCTGGAGAAGGGCCTTGCTGAAAACGATCAGGATGAAGTGGATATGGCGATCCGCCGTATCCTGCTACTACATGGCATCATTATATTGATCGGCGGCATTCCCTTGATCTACCTCGGCGACGAACTCGGGATGCTGAATGATTATGACTATGACAAGGACCCGGCCAAAGTCGGCGATTCCCGCTGGCTGCACCGCTCGCACTTCGACTGGCAGGGCGCCGAGCAGCGTCATGATCTGAACACCGTCGCCGGACGCGTCTACAAGGGCTTATTGCGTCTGGTGCAGTTACGCCAACAGAATCTCGCCTTCACCCGCGCCGAGACGGAGTTTACCGATACCGGTAATCAGCATGTCTTCGGGTTTTTCCGCAACCACGATCAGTACAGCGTGCTGGTGCTGGGTAACTTCAGCGAAAAAGAACAGCGCCTCGAAGCCCGACGCCTGCGCCATATGGGCATGCGCAAAACCATGGTCGACCTCTATGCCGGTCGAACTATCACCGCCACCCAGGAACTGGTGATGGAACCCTATCAGTTAATGGTGCTGACCAGAGCAGTTTAGAAAGACAATCAGCTGCGGGATACGCACCGGGCAAACGACACCTGCTCCACCCCATCCCGCTATTCTTAGGAGGGAGAAATGAGCATGGCAAAAGTGGCAATTGTGCAGCAAGCACCCGTCTTTCTCGACAAGCAAAGAACCATTGCCCGCGCCGTCAAATTGGTGGATGAAGCGGCAGCGGCCGGCGCTCAACTGGTTATATTTTCCGAGACCTTCATCCCCGGCTATCCGGCCTGGATATGGCGCCTGCGGCCCGGCGGAGATTGGAAAATCTCGGAACAGGCGCATGCCCGCCTACAGCAAAATGCGGTCGCGATGGACAGCGACGATCTGGCGCCGCTGTATGCGGCCGCACAACGACATAAGCTCACCATCGTCTGCGGCCTGAGCGAACGGGATGACGGCTTAAGCCGGGCGACGCTCTACAATACGGTCATCGTCATCGGCCCCGACGGAACCTTGTTGAATCGTCATCGCAAGTTGATGCCGACCAATCCGGAAAGAATGGTATGGGGCTTTGGCGATGCATCCGGCTTGAAGGCGGTGGACACGCCCGTCGGGCGGATCGGCACACTCATCTGTTGGGAAAATTACATGCCGCTGGCGAGATACGCTTTGTATTCCCAGGGTGTGGAGATATATATCGCGCCGACCTATGACAGCGGCGATGCCTGGATAGGGACTCTGCAGCATATCGCCCGCGAAGGCCGTTGCTGGGTACTGGGCAGCGGCACCCTGATCAGGGCCAGCGATATCCCGGCTGATTTTCCCGACAGGGAGCGGCTGTATCCCGACCCGAATGAATGGGTAAACGGAGGAGACTCGGTGGTGATCGCCCCCGGGGGAGACATCGTCGCCGGCCCCCTGAGCAAGGAGGAAGGCATCCTTTTTGCCGAGACCGACAGCGCACGGGCGGCCACTGCTAAGCGAGCGCTGGATGTGGTCGGCCATTATTCGCGGCCCGACATTTTCACCCTGCACGTCAATATCCGGCCGCAATCACCGGTGGAGATCGACTAGAAGTAAGTGACTGCCACCCTTCATCGAGATAGAGAGGATCGGTGGCAATTGCGCTTTATCCGTAGCCCGATAGCCACCGACTCTCATCATTATCG
>Ga0316579_10000191_pt1 | contig 17949 bp, 15 predicted proteins | sample J5NA_2_FD_203074 | JGI IMG/M metagenome (GOLD analysis project Ga0316579, IMG submission 203074) | Rhizosphere microbial communities from salt marsh grasses in Alabama, United States - J5-7_160517rDrA | ecosystem: Host-associated > Plants > Roots > Rhizosphere | place: USA: Alabama | collected... | reverse complement strand
GCACAACGATAGCGGTGAATTTGCCTGGTATAGGTTCACCCGGGAACCCTTCTACAGATACATAGCTAAATCCTTGAAAGGTGAAATGAGGTTCGAAGACCTCATCCGCGTTCGCCAAGCCCTTTAGCGTATAACGGGTAATGTGATCAGCCCGGCGCAGGTTTCCGGTGTAAAGGTATCCCTGTTGGTCCAGGACTTCACCATGGCGCAGCGTGATCGTGGTCCCTTCAGGTCCGCGAGCACGAATTTTGACCCAGCCAACCATATTCTGGCCGAAGTCAAGAATGGTTTCTCCTTTAGGTGAGTGCAAAACACTCACCGGATTGAGCTCCTCATGACGGCGGACCATCGGTCCAGCCTGGGCTATGAGGATTTCTTTGGGATGGTTGAGCTTGCTGACATGTTGCCAATCAGTGTCGTTAAATCCTGCTTGACCCAACCCTGTTTTCTCTAGCCGCACATCGTAGGTTTCGCCCATGTAAATATCGGACATCTGGATAGGGCTACCCGTGGCTCGCCAATGCTCGTCACTCCCAATGATCTCAATTCGGCCGTTTGCAAATGTCAGATGGAGCTGCAGCAGCAGCGCCAGTCTCTTGCCATAGAGGTTGCGCTCTCCGGTAAACCCAAAATAGCCACGATACCAGCCATCTCCTAGAATCGCACCCAAGGCGTTGTCACCCTCAAGGATTAAATCAGTCACGTCATAGGTCTGGTACTGCAAACGATGATTGTAACTGGTCCAACCGGGGGTCAGCACGGCATCGCCGACGCGCTGACCATTGAGCCAAAGTTCATACAGCCCAAGGCTGGTGACATATACTCGCGCAGAGACAAGAGCGCCTTCCGCCTGGAAGCTGCGGCATAATAGTGGTGCGGGCTGTGGTTGGCCGGCATCTTCGTCCCAATCCGGCGTGATCCAATCAGCCTGCCAGTCAATCGTTTCGAGTAACCCCATCTCCCACCAGGCCGGGGCACTCTCGATTTGCTCCCCCAGTTCATCCGTGACCAGGACTTTCCAAAAGATTCGTTGTCCTGATAGGAGTGTTGATCCGGAGTAAACCACATGCGTTGATTGATCCGAATTTACAATCCCGCTGTCCAACAACAGTTCCTTACCGGCGGTTAACAATTCGGCCGATTCGGCAGCCAGGATGCGATACGCTGATGGGTAGGCTCCCCGCTGTTCGCACTGCATTTGCCAGCCCAGAGGAGGCTTTGGAACACCAATTCCCAAGGGATTGATTTGATATTCACAAGTTAAATTCAAAATAGTTGTTGATGGCATCATTGGAACTTCGTAATGGGATGATAGTGGCTCCGTTGGTAAATAACAATGTTTAGAGATACATGCTATTAGCCCTTGATTGCGCCGCCCATCATCCCGGAGACTAGCTGCCGCTGGAAGAAGATAAAAACGATTAGAGGAATTATTGTAATCACGATTACATCCGCGAAAAGCAAATTCCACTGCGAACTAAACTGGCTCATGAAACTGTATAACGTTAATGGGGCAGTGACATTCTTCTCACCAGGTAGGAAGTAGAGTAGATTGACAAAGTCGTTAAAGATAGCCACAGAAGAGGTGACCACAATTGTTACAATCGCCGGCCGCAGCAAAGGCGATATGACGGTGAAGAACACTCGCAGTGGAGACGCGCCATCGATAATGGCGGCTTCGTCTAGTTCTCTGGGTATGGAGCCCATAAACGCACGCATAATCAGTATTGCAAATGGAAGCGTATAGGCGACCTCTATCATGATCAAGCCGAATAATGTCTTATAAATATTCAGGCATTTCAGCAAGAAAACAGTCGGCACAACAGCCGGGGGAACAATCAGGCCGGCCAGCATAAATGTGCCCACGATCGACGCCAGCCGGTCGCTGCGGCGCTGCATGACATAAGCGACTAGCGCGGCGAATACGACGATCAACGTGATCGATCCCACCGTAAGCAGCGAACTATTCCACTTCAATCAGATCGGCCTGTACAATACCCGCCTTGGTCTCATCTTCGCCACCACAGCGCTGCATACCGCATTCGGCACGTTTCTACTATCGTCCGTTTTTGCTACGGTTAACAAGGATGTATTGGAATCGGCCGTTCTCGACGGCTGCAACAAGCTGCAGCTGCTGCTTAAAGTTGTTATTCCCTTGAGCTGGCCGTCACTCTCCGTCCTCTTCGTCTTCTTTTTCATCTGGACCTGGAACGACTTTTTCCTGCCCCTCATCCTGCTCATTTCCAACTCCAAGCAAACCGTGCCCATCGCCATGGCCCTGGCTCGCGGGGAGCGCGGGATGGTTATAACGACTCAAAGCGCCGCCGCCTTCCTCGGCGTAGTCCCGGCGTTTCTATTCTTTATTCTTTTTCAACGCACTTTAACAAAAGGCATTATGGCCGGCGCCAGCAAATAAAAAGGAGTCTTATTGATGAAGTTCACTGACGGTTATTGGCAATATCGTCCCGGAGTTGCCCCACATTTTCCAGTTCACGTCTATGATGTCGAGGTTGAAGCAAACGCGCTTGTCGTGTATGGAACGACCAGGCGCCTGACCCACCGCGGTGACGTGCTCAATATAGGCTTACTGACCGTTCGTTTTTCCTCGCCGGCCCCCGATGTGATCCACGTACAAATGAACCACCACAAGGGTCAGCGCCCATCATCACCGGCTTTCGAACTCTACCAACAGGAAGCTACAGAGTTATCAATCAAAAACGAAGCGACATACGCCAGCCTGACCAGCGGCGGTCTGACCGTGCGCGTGGACAAAGGCGAGGACTGGTTAATCGAATATAGGAATGAATCAAAACTGCTCACCAGCAGTGGTTGGCGAGGCATGGGCTATGTGGATACGGATGACGGCCGTTTTATCCACGAGCAACTTAACCTCAGCCTAGGCGAATACGTTTACGGCCTGGGCGAACGATTCACACCCTTTGTTAAGAACGGCCAGGTCGTCGATCTGTGGAACGAAGATGGCGGCACAAGCAGCGAACAGGCCTACAAAAACATCCCCTTCTATTTGAGCAACCGTGGTTACGGCGTCTTTATCAATCACCCGGAGCGCGTCTCCCTGGAAGTGGGTTCTGAAAAAGTCGAGCGCGTGCAGTTCAGTGTTCCCGGAGAATCATTGGACTATTTCCTCATCAATGGCCCCACACCCAGGGAAGTGCTCACGCGCTACACGGCGCTGACGGGTCGCCCGGCCCTACCGCCGGCCTGGTCCTTTGGCCTCTGGCTCTCCACCTCTTTCACAACCGATTACGATGAAAAGACCGTCACCAGCTTTGTGCAGGGTATGGCTGATCGCGATTTACCGCTGCATGTCTTTCATTTCGACTGTTATTGGATGAAGGAATTTCATTGGACGAATTTCGAGTGGGATGAACGCGTCTTTCCCGATCCGCAGGGCATGATCAAAAGACTCAAAGATCGCGGGCTGCGCATCTGCGTCTGGATCAACCCCTATATCGCCCAACGGTCAGCCCTTTTTGATGAAGGGATGGCCAACGGGTACCTGGTAAAGAAAGCCAATGGCGACATCTGGCAGTGGGACCGCTGGGTGGCCGGCATGGGTTTGGTTGACTTCACCAATCCTGCTGCCTGCCGCTGGTTCGCGGAAAAACTGCGTGAACTATTGGCTATGGGCGTTGATCGCTTCAAGACAGACTTTGGCGAATGCATCCCCACAGATGTTGTCTACTACGACGGGTCTGATCCGCTCAAGATGCATAACTATTATCCGCAGCTATATAACAAGACCGTTTTTGAACTCCTGGAAGAAGAACGGGGGCGCGGTGAAGCGGTCGTCTTCGCCCGTTCAGCGACAGCCGGAGGCCAGCAGTTCCCCGTGCATTGGGGCGGAGATAACACCGCCACTTTCGAATCGATGGCCGAAAGTTTGCGTGGCGGCCTGTCGCTCTGCCTCACCGGTTTCGGCTTCTGGAGCCATGATATCGGCGGTTTTGAAAATACCGCGCCGGCCGGTGTATACAAGCGCTGGTGTGCCTTCGGCTTGCTCTCATCGCACAGCCGCCTGCATGGCAGCTCCTCCTATCACGTTCCCTGGCTGTTTGATGATGAGGCGGTAGATGTCCTGCGCCATTTCACCAAGCTCAAATGTCGCCTGATGCCCTATCTCTTTGCCACGGCCGTTCAGGCACACGAGAATGGGCTGCCGACCATGCGCGCCATGGTAATCGAATTTCCAGACGATCCCGCCTGCGACACACTGGATCGCCAGTACATGCTCGGTGATTCGCTCTTAGTAGACCCCGTTTTCCGCGACGATGACCTCGTCGATTACTATCTACCCGCGGGAACCTGGACACATTTCTTAAGCGGGGAAACGGCTGAAGGCGGTCACTGGCGGCAAGAGTCCTTTGATTATTTCAGCCTGCCCCTCTGGGTACGGCCGAACAGCATCATTCCCGTCGGCGCCAGCGATACCCGGCCTGACTATGATTTCGCGTCCGGCGTGACCTTTCATGTATTCAGTCTGGATGACGGGGCGACCGTTTCAACGACCGTGCCCACGATAGAGGGAAAAACAGACATGATCCTCCATGTCCACCACGACGGAGACCTGCTGCATATTGAGGCCGAAGGGGCAACCAAACCTTGGCGGGTACTATTACGCACCAGAATGAATATAACATCTATCACCGGTGCTAACAGCGAATCCCACACTCAGGGAATTCTCCTTTTACCTGAAAAAGCTGCATCCCGCCTTGTTGTCCGGCTTTAATTGAAGCTGGCGTTTATCTACAAAGTCAATAAAGCCTCTATAAACATGAGAAGTCCACTATAAAATCAAATGGCTCATGATGAGCAGTTCATGCCTTCATTTGGTAAAACATTACTCTACAGGGATGGGATATAAAACAACACCTCATCATTAAAAGCAATTGGCCGTTATAATAAGCTAAATTCTATTGGGAGGTTAATAGCTAGTGGTTATAATTTAAAGTATATTATTCTTAACAAAACTACTTAGAACCATAACACAATGGCTTGACAATTTTCTATAAATCTGTTCTCAAAACTACCATCTGAAATGAGTAAATTTATCAAGCAATCATTTCGGATAAAGAATATTCTTAAAGAGGATTGCTAATGGTCCGCATTCTCGTTGTGCATCCAACACCCCTGGTCTGCAGCCTATTTGCATCTGTTATTAACGAACGGTCAGGCATGGAAGTTGTCGCCCAGGCAACAACAGTAAAAGAGGCTTTAATTCAGGCAAAAACCAGCAATTGTAACATAATCCTGGTATCGGCAAATTTAGAAGATAATGGTGCCCTAACCCTTACCCAAAAAATTGCCTTCGACCATCCGGAGATTAAAGTGTTGGTTGTTGGCTTGCCTGAATCAAAATATGTTATCTTACAATATGTCATGGCCGGAGCTGCAGGATACGTATTACAGGATGTAGCAGTTGATAGTCTGTTACAGAATATTACTGCTGCTGAGGAGGATAAAGCTCTGGTATCTCCAAGCATAGCTGCAGCTTTAATAGACCATGTCGCCGAGCTTGCACATATTTCATCCCGATCTTACTTACATCCTCAAGTCTACTCAGAACTTACCGCGCGAGAAGTCGAAGTATTGCAACTCATCGATGAAGGCTTTACTAATCAAGACATCGCCAATAAGCTCGTGATTGAAGTAGGCACAGTCAAAAACCATGTCCACAATATTTTGAAAAAATTAGATGTCGCCAGCCGCAAAGATGCAGCCGCCTATTTACCTTATATTGAGCATGAAGAAAACGAGTAAATATCTTTTACTTCCCACATCATCCTCTAAAAACAAATCTGTCATACCTCATCAGGCAGAAGCACATCGGTTTCTTGCAGCCAATGCCCCTGTAATTTTTTCCCCGCTTTAATCCATTGGGGTGCTGCCGTCCTTTCTTCCTCCGGACGATTCATAATAAAGGCGGCCAATAAACGTCCGTCTTCGGCCAGCCACCAAACGCTGAAATGCCCGGATGGCACGTCGCCGCGGTGTACGGCCTCTGCTGCCCCAAGGGCATCTCCCCAAAATTCGAAGGAAAGATCAAACTCATCAGAGAAAAAGTAGGGGACGTGCACATAGGGTTGGTATTCTCCTAACATGACCCGCGCCGCATGTCTTCCCTGTTCAACGGCATTATCCCAATGCTCAATATGCATCGGCCGTTGATACAATATATCCCGATAACGTGTCACATCTCCGGCAGCCAGAACATCCGGCACATTTGTCTCTAAGAATCGATTGACCAGGATACCATCTTCTGCAATCTTTAAGCCATTATCTTTAAATATCTCCACATTAGGCAAAACACCGATTCCAACAACAACCATATCTGCCTCCAGGTGCTGGCCGGAAGACGTTTTTACCTGGGTAACGATTTCTTCACCAAGAATCAAATCAATAGTCATTTCGGGCAAAATTGTTACTCCTCGATCTCGGTAGTACGTCTCGAAATAGTTCGACATCTCCTCTGTGAAAAAAGCCTCCCAAACGCGTTTTTCAGGAAAGACCATGGTGGTATCTACGCCAAGGTTTTGTAAAACGGATGTCGCTTCCATACCGATAAAACCGCCGCCAACAACGATCCCCTTTTTCGCCTCTGTAGCTTTTTGGTGGATACGTCGTGCGTCTTGAATAGTGCGTAGATAAAAAATGTTTTGCAGTTCGGATCCGGGAATTTCTAATTTGCGCGGCCGGGCCCCTGTGGCGATCAAAAGCTTTTCATATGATATAGTATCGCCATTAATATAAAGCTTCCTTTTTTCCAGGTCGACTCGTTCAACGGGTGTTCCCAATTTTATTTCTATTCCATGCCGCTCATAAAAGTCTTGATCATTAATCAAAATATCTTCTTTCGATTTATCACCCGCTAGGAATTTTTTTGATAGCGGGGGTCGCTCATAAGGTAAGGTCTCTTCGGCTGATAAAATACAAAGTTCACCTTCAGGCACGTCGAAATTGGCAAATTCGTCTGCCGCGTAACCGGCGGTAACTCCGCCGCCTAATATTACATACTTAAAATCCAACATATTAATATTTTCCCTTCTTTTCTTATTCTGTTCTGCCGGTCTGCAGTTGCCGGCTGCGCACTTGCCACTGTGGCGGTTTTTTCTTAGCCAGATTACTTATCTCCTGGTCAATGTCATATTCAACATGCCTGTGTTCGATTGACCAGCCATCATCCCAGGTGAGCAGTCCATATTTGGCCCGCACATCACCGTCCAGCGGCAAGCTGACTGAGCTAATATTGGCCAGTGTCTTTTCGTTCCAATGGCGTACATTCGGAATATGGACATGGCCAAAACATAGAACGCCAAATACAATCCCCCCTAATAAAGGTTTCAAGGCATCATCTGGCTGTTTTATTTCACCATATAATTCCTCCTGGCGCGCAATCGGGGGGTAGATTGGTTGCTCGACATCAAGAGGATTGGCATGGACGATAAAGAGATCATCCTGAGGATAAATAGTCGGCGAGAATCGCTTGTGAAAGGGTAACGTCCTCAACCATGCACGGTCCATGGCATCTAACTGAGACCATGTCCATTCCGTCGCTGTATGGATGTCGTGGCTGCGCTCCCTTTCTTCAACCACAATATCATCGGATAACAAAGGGTCATTGCTGATCCAGAGATCGGTGTTGCCATGAACACAACTAATTTCTTCCGCGCGCAATCGCTGCACACAGGACGCCGGCTGCGAACCAAATACACATAAGTCCCCGGCGAAAAACATCAGATCAGGGTCTTGTTGTTTGATATCCTCAAGGACAGCGTCCAGGGCCGAAAAATTCCCATGTACATCCGAAAAAATGGCGATTCGCATACTTAGTTTCCTTTTTATTTACAACGACCGGAGATTTGCATTCAACATTTATTGCTTTAAAGCGATAGAATCCAGCCATCCTATTTATCTTTCATCTAATCATTTTGCACAATGTGGTTAAGAACCGCGGCTAGAGTGTCTAAAGTTGCTGACAAATGAGCTTTTTTATCAGCTAGCTGCTCAGGATTCCCTTGATTTTCTTGAAATGGTTTTTGTGTGGACAAAAAAGAGTGATCGATAAAGATATCGAGTCTTCCAAATTCAGCGATTGTTCTCTGGATTACCTCCTGGGAAAATGTGGCCTCGCTAAATTCTTCTCGATAAGTAATCAGACAGCGTCTTCCCATCGCTTCGATGTAGTCCTTTGTTTCTTTTGCTTTTTCAATATTTTCTGCTTCGACAACGAAGGCGATATCAGCGCCATAACTTGCCAGGGCTAATGCGAGGAAATAACCACCAAAAAGGTGATTATTTATCAACAATGCGACCTTGTGTTTTAAGGGCCCTTCCTCGTTTACATAAACCATATCTTCATCTTCATTCATCGCCGGCATATTCAGAAATCTCCGGCTCAAAACAATCCCGCACCATAACCCATAATTTGCTCATAATTTGCTGGGCAACTAATAGCAAGTTCACACATAAAAACCTTTTACTTACTATAAAGTTAAGTCAGGTGAGCCTTTTTTTCCATAGTCCATTTCATAGGTGGAAGATACACAAGAAGATATATTACTGCTTTTTGATCATCATAATGGATTTATAACAAGTAAAACTTTCTTCAAGTTTGCCAAGGTGGCGGAGCTTTCAATTACAAATGTATCTACCCGCATACCCCGGGGATATACCACTGTATATTGATAAGCGCTTAAATTTCAGTTAAGGTAAAAATCGAATCATGAATTTTTTTTCAGTTTCCACATCAATTACTGTTGCATGTTTGCATGATATTTTGAAAGAATGCTTCACTTATTATGGGATTTTTAAAAAAAGAATACTGGAGGAATAAATTTCAACTACAAAGGAACAATTGATTGAAGGCTTAAATGAAGATTTAGCGGGAGAATTAGGGACAATCATTAGATACAGCTGGCAAGCCAGCAAAGCATTTGGACCCAATGGCGCGGAACTTCGCAAATTGTTTACAAAAGAAATCCCTGATGAATTAGGACACGCATCTTTCTTGATGGATGTAATCGTTGACCTCGGTGGTGATCCAACAACAACACCAATGAAGTTTGAAAAACCTAAATCGCTGGATGATATGGTTAAGCTTGATTTGGAAATGGAACTACAAGATGTAGAAAACTACACCTCAAGGGCTGAACAAGCGGACGAATTAAATGAAGTCGAGTTAAAAGTTCGTCTTGAAGAAATGGCCGCCGACGAAAGCGAACATGCGCGTGATCTGCGTCGAATTCTCCGGGGTATGTAAAACAGCGCCAATATAGATAACGATGAGGATGGGGAAATCAACCTCATCCCATTTCTACTTAAATCGCAAAGAGTTGGCCGTCCAGACATCGTCTTGATTGGCCAGCCATCTTGCTCTTGAAAGCCAGATTAGGGAATAACTTGGATGGGTTTGAGCCCTTAAAATTCATGCACTTGATTTTATCTGGTTCTGCGGTTATGTCATCGTCCCTTATATGCTACTATCATTTTGGATGGCCAGTTCTCTGCTTTAATTCATGATCCTAAATGAGATAAGAATCCTCGGAATCGTTATCATTGCCGCTATTTTAGGCGGCATAATCGGTTTCGAACGCGAACTTGCCGATAAGCCAGCCGGACTGCGTACGCACATGATGGTGGCAGCCTCTTCCTCCCTCTTGATCAGTTTGACCAATTTGATCGGACCTTATCTACAAATAGAGGCGGATATTGTGCGTATTGATCCTACACGCATGATCGTAGCTATTGTCACCGGCATAACTTTTTTAGGCGCAGGTACAATCATACGTGACAGAACGGGTGTTGAAGGTTTGACGACGGCCGCTTCTCTACTATTTGTTGCGGTGCTCGGCGTTACCGTAGCCCTTTACCAATTCGTATTAGCTATTGGCCTTACTGTACTGAATCTATTGATCTTGCGAGGCGTGAAGTTTTTTGAGAAACATTTTCTTGACAAGCAGCAGGAAGGTGAACAAGAATCTTCTTAAGAACATAGGATAGAGCCAGATCTCATTTAATAATTTCAGCATAGAAGAAAGTGCTTGTCGGCAAAGTGCTCACTTGTGGTGCACAGGCAATTAGGCACAATACCGGATTCTTTGTCCCCTGTTTTCAGATGAATCAATTGTAAAACCGTCCTATAAAATAAGGAGAAAATGGGAAGACAAAATAGATGATGTTTGAAACCCCAAATCTTCTGCTCTCAATCGATCAACCCCGCATCTAGCCGATAAAAGAGAATAAAAACGGAATTAGATATATCAAATATATATCTTGCAGGTAGAACTTGATACATATACGTGGATAAGTTTACCTGGTAATGTAGAAGTGGTATAGAAGCGTCCAGCTCTTTTTGATGCACACCCGCGTATCCGTTCACAATCTCCTTAGTTGTGAACAACTAAAATAAATCAACTAAAAGAAACAAGGGGTTAAATAATGAATCAACAAAATAATGATAATGGATTTGGTAAATATGTAATGAGTTTTTTTACCGGCATGATTGTTGGCGGTTTAGTTACTTATTTCACAGCGCCTCGATCAGGAGAGGAGACTCGCAATGAAATTCTAAGCCGTACTTCTGCCTTACAAGATTCGGCCGAGCAAACCGCTGATGAGACTCTGAAATCGATGCGCATGGCCGTCAAAGACATGAACAGCATCGCGGAAGAGTTTCGCAACCAAAGCCAGACTGCCCTTAACGAATCGAAAGAGCAGTGGGCGCAGTCTGCCAACGAGATTAAACAAGCTGCGATAGAAGCCATTGAGGAATCAAGGGTGGCTGCCTCAGAAGCTATTGATATCACGAAGAAAGCGGCGATGGAAGAAGTTTAATCACATAACGAAGGAAATAAAGATGCAATTTAAAGATGGAACGAGTGTCTACACAAGTGATGGTGAACGCGTGGGCTCAATAGAACGTGTCGTCATCGAACCGAGATCAAAAGAAGTGACCCACCTCATTGTAGAAAAAGGGTTCCTGTTCAAAGAGGACAAGGTTGTTCCAATGAGTCTGGTTGGGCCTGCGACTGGAGACAGAGTAACACTACGCAAAGGTGCCGGTGATCTTGAGAAATTACCAGATTTCGAAGAGTCTTATTTTATTTCGACGGAAGTGGAAGCTGCGGCTCGTCCACCCAAACAAATGATGCCTGGTATCGGTTCGATTTACTGGTATCCACCCGTCGGATCAAAGCGAAATTCCGGCATTTTTGGCAGCGGAACCGCTGCCCCTTACATAGAAGAGACTATACAGAACATTCCCCAAAATACAGTTGCGCTAAAGGAAGGTGCGAGAGTAATCACTCTTGATAAAAAGCACGTTGGTGACATTGAAGAAATTTTCACGGATGTGGCAGAAGACAAAGTTACCCATATTCTGATATCGCAAGGAGTGTTCCTAAAAGAGAAAAAACTGATACCTATTACCTGGATAAGTAACATCAAAGAAGGAGAAGTTAGTCTATTGATCAGTTCACAACTGGTTGAAAATCTGCCTGAGTACAGAGTTGAGGCGTAAACTTCTTAATTCAAATGGAGGTAAATGTGTCAAACAATATAACAAACAGCATTATTGTTAAAGGTGAGGTCGGTGAAATATACGATTTGTGGGCTGATTTTCGCAATTTCCCTAATTTCATGGAGGACATTGTTTCTGTATCACCCGCAGGGCGAGATCTTAGCCATTGGGTGATGAAAGGGCCCCTTAATACTACTTTTGAATGGGAAGCAAAAACAACCCGTATGGAAAAAGATACCCGCATCGCCTGGAAAAGCATCGAGGGCGATTTGACAACCAGCGGCCAGGTCACTTTCAATGATCTGCCCGATGATGAGGTCCAGGTAACTACGACGATACAGTATGTCCCACCGGCAGGAGTGATTGGCGAAGTTGCGACTGAACTATTTGGCCAGCCCCAAAAACGTCTGGAAAAAGATCTGCGCAATTTTAAAGCTTACGCGGAGAAGATGACCGATCGTATGCCTTAGCTGCATGGATAGATCTCCTCAATAACATTCAATCACGCGGGTACCTTTTCAGTCTATAGGAGGTAATTAATGAAGGCTCCTAACGAGCTTGAAGGGTCACAATTATATAACCAGGCCAATCTTGATGGGCTCGATTTTAAAACCACATCCGATCTCAATGAGCTGACTGATCTGCTGGGCCAGCCTCGTGCTTCGGCCGCACTACAATTTGGGATGGGCATGGATCAGAAGGGCTACAATATCTTTGCTCTTGGTCCTACCGGCACCGGTAAACAACAGATTCTCCGCGATTATTTCGAGAAACGTGCTGCCGAGGAGCCTGTTCCGGATGATTGGTGTTATGTAAACAACTTCGTTGAGCAACATAAACCAAAAGCGATCAGGCTTCCTGCCGGTCAGGGCCTGGTTTTTCGCAATGATTTGAATGATCTGGTTGAGGGACTCAGCACAGCATTAACGGCCGCTTTTGAAAGCGAAGAATATCAGACCCGCCGTCAGGCAATCGGCGAAGAATTCCAGGAGCTGCAGTCGCAGGCCTTCAATAGCATCCAAGAGATGGCTGAGAAGAAAGGGATTGCGCTACTGCGCACGCCATCAGGGTTGGTATTTGCACCCGTAAATGACGGACAGGTGCTGTCTCCTGAAGAACTTAAAGACCTTTCCGTGGAGGAACGAAAGCGTTTAGAAGAGGAGATTGAAGTATTGCAGGGTGAGCTTCAAAAATCGTTACAACAGGTGCCGGCCTGGCAGCGCGAAACACAAGAAAAGTTACGGGAGCTAAATCGCGAAATATCTAACTTCGCTGTTGGGGGTTTGATTGATGAATTGCGCGAAAAATATAGCGCGTACCCGGCGATCGTAGAACATCTCGGCGCCGTGCAGTCGGATATTGTTGAAAATGCCCACGATTTCATACAGGCGGGAGAAAAAAGCAATGGGTCTGACTTGCCGGCGGTTCTAAAAGTACTCGGGCAGAAAACCGAAGCTGGTTCCGTACTCGCACGCCGTTATCGCGTGAATCTGCTGGTCGATAACAGCCAGCTAGAGGGCGCACCCGTTGTTTACGAGAATAGTCCTACCTATCAAAATTTAATTGGCCGGATCGAACATCGGGCACAAATGGGCGCTTTGCTAACTGATTTCAACCTCATAAAATCTGGTGCCCTACATAAAGCCAATGGAGGTTACCTGATCCTGGATGCACACAAGCTTCTCCAGCAGCCATATGCTTGGGACGCGCTTAAACGCGCTCTCCAGGCTGGTGAAATCCGTATCGAATCCATAGGTCAAATGTTAAGCCTGGTCAGCACAATTTCACTGGAGCCAGATCCCATTAAATTGGATATCAAAATCGCCCTTTTTGGTGAATCTTTTTTGTATTACATGCTTTACCAGCTCGATCCGGAATTTGGGGAGTTGTTTAAAGCTGAAGTAGATTTCAGCGAGAGTATGGATCGCAGTGGCAAAAACCAGGAACTTTATGCGCGCCTGATTGCCACCTTAGTCAAGGAAGAGGGACTATCACCCTTCAACCGCGCGGCAGTGGAGCGCGTCCTGGAACAAAGCGCGAGGATGGTAGGAGACGCTGAAAAATTATCCATGCGCACGCACAGCATACGAGACCTTTTGCGCGAGTCAGCGTACTGGGCAAAAGAGTCTGGCGATGACCTTGTTAAAGCTGAGCACGTACAACAAGCAATCGATTCCCAGATTTATCGTGCAGATCGGATTCGCGAACGTATGCAGGAATCTATTGAGCGTAATATTGTACTGATTGATACAAGAGGGGAAACAATAGGACAAGTCAATGGCCTGTCCGTCATCATGCTCGGCAATTTCGCCTTCGGACGCCCAAGTCGTATCACAGCCCGTATTCGACTGGGCAAGGGCAATGTAATTGACATCGAGCGCGAAGTTGATTTGGGAGGTCCTCTGCACTCCAAAGGTGTTCTTATACTTACAGGGTACTTGGGCGCCCGCTATGCTGACGAAGAACCACTATCCCTTTCAGCCAGTCTGGTATTCGAACAATCATATGGTGGTGTGGATGGCGACAGCGCTTCATCTGCAGAATTATATGCGTTGTTATCCGCGATCGCTGAAACGCCCATCCGCCAGTCTTTTGCTGTCACCGGGTCAGTTAACCAGCTCGGGGTCGTTCAGGCGATTGGCGGAGTCAATGAAAAAATTGAAGGTTTCTTCGATGTCTGCAGGGAACAAGGATTAACGGGTAAACAGGGCGTACTCATTCCAAGTTCCAATGTACAGCATTTGATGCTGCGCCATGATATAGTTGAAGCGGTCGAAGCTGGCCAATTTCATATCTATCCTATTGATAATATCGATCAAGGTATAGAAATTCTCACCGGGCTGCCTGCCGGCAAAGCGGATGAAAACGGAGAATTTCCCGAAGGAAGTGTGAATTATCGAGTTAAGAAACGCCTCGTTGATCTGGCAAATAAGCGCGAAGAGCTCCTAAATATTGACCAGAAGGCCGGCTCGTGAGCAACCGCGAAGAATTGTTTAAAATCAACCGTATCCTAGTTGCCCTAGATGCTTCTCCCAATAGTCTGGCAGCACTCAAAGCGGCCGTGGATCTGGCAATCAGTTTCGACGCCGAATTGGCTGGCTTGTTTGTCGAGGATGAAAACATTTTCCGGCTTGCTGATTGGCCTTTTGTATATGAGGTCGGACTTTTTACGGGGATAAACCGTCGGGTTGGGAGCGCCGAATTGCAAAGACAGATCAAATTGCAGGCTCGTACAGTACGCCGAACATTCTCGGGGATCTCGCAAAGAGCGCAGGTACGTTGGCAATTTAATACAGTCCGTGGCCCTGTCATCACGGAAGTACTTACAGCCGCATCCGAAGCTGATGTACTGGTCCTCGGTAGGACCGGCAGGTCATTACACCGCCATGGCCGGCTGGGCTCAACAGTTAGCGGTATCCTACAAGAGCAATTTGGCCTGTTGCTCATTATGCATGAAGGATCTCTTGCCCGCCCTCCGTTGGCGGTTGTCTATGATGGGTCGCCCACCGCTGATCGAGCCCTTCGTGCTGCACAAATCTTAAGCAGTCAAATAGATGAAACCAAACCACTCCTAATTTTTCTGCTGGTCCAGGACGATCAATATGTCATGCGGCTGCAAAATCAAGCAATCGCATCCATGGGCGATCGTGACATGAACATCCTCTTTCACCAATTGAAAACGAAGAATGCACTCCAAATTAACGATCTTCTCCGTCGAGCGGGTTGCGGCCTGCTTGTGCTGCCCACGCATATAGCCTTTTTTAATAACAACCAGCTTGTTTCCTTCCTCGAAAATTTGCGATGGCCGGTTTTATTGGTTACATAATTAGCACTTCCCGCATTAGATATATCTATTCTTATATCTGACCCTTATATCTTTATGCATATTATTCGCTTGCGCCTCTTGCTATGCTTTAAGGAGATCGAAATAAAATAAGGAGAAAATACAAATGCAGGAATTTGCTAAAAGTGACCCTCGATATCACACCGAAAAAGTAGGAGTTGAATTGGATTCGCTCATTAACCATTTACGTGAAGACATTAAGAAAGTGGATGACCCCCAAGCCCAAGCTCTCTTTGAAACATCAGCCGAAGTCCTGGTTGGACTGAGAACTGCTTTTAAACACTTCACGGATAAATCTGAAAAAGTGTGGCAGTAGTCAGTGTCTCATTGACTGTTCAATTCAATACGCAAAATTGAGTTGGGAGATCATGAAGGTCGCCTGACAGCTAAACAAATAACAGAACACAGTCAAATAAGACTGAGATAAAGGCTAATGGGAAATATCGTTACGCTGTCCCTAAACCCGGCTCTAGATAAAAGTACGCAGGTTGAATATGTTATCCCGGAAGAAAAACTACGCTGCGGGGTGCCAAAATGGCAGGCGGGCGGGGGAGGCATAAATGTGGCTCGCGTCGTTAAACGTCTGGGCGGGAGCCCGCTCGCCATTACAACGGTCGGCGGTCCGCAAGGAATCATGCTTCGCGATCTACTTGTTGAAGAAGGCGTAAACCTGGAAGTGATTCCTATTGCCGGACTAACAAGAGAAAGCTTCGCTGTTCGAGAGACAACCAGTAACCAGCAATACCGTTTTAGTGTTCCAGGTCCCGTTATTTCCGATGCAGAATGGCAATCCTCTCTAGACGCGATCAAAAATCTGCATCCAAAGCCCGATTACCTGGTTTTAAGTGGTGGACTGCCGCCGGGAGTTCCGGATCATTTTTATGGTCAGGTAGCACAATGGGCGCGAGAAAATGAGATAAAAGTTATCTTGGATACCCATCACGAGCCACTCCGCCATGCCATTGAGGCTGGCGTGTATCTGTTTAAGCCTAATTTACGCGAACTGCGCCAATTAACTGGTCAGAAACTTGAAGGTGAACAGTCGCAACGTAAGGTATTGTTGCGCATAATTGAAGATGGGGGTGCGCAATTCATTGTTCTATCACTTGGTGCGGCTGGAGCAGTATTCGCGAACTCAGACGGCACAATACATTTGCGCACCCCCACAGTAAAAATACGCAGCAAAGTTGGTGCGGGAGACAGTATGGTGGGAGGCATCGTCTGGGCACTGGCAAATGGTTATGCTCCTCTGGATGCTGCAAAATTTGGGGTTTCTGCCGGTGCAGCAGCGGTCAAAACCCCAGGAAGTGAATTATGCCGGCGAGATGATGTGATAGAACTATTTAAGCAGATTTATGAAGGGGAGCTCAACCATTAAAAGACCATTGTTACATAACGGCCGTTAACCGGGGCTTCGATTCTGTATGAGCAGCATTGCAATTCCGCAACAACCGTGATTGAGGAGAAAGCATACTATGTGATTATGCTTTGATTCGTACGGACGGCGGCGATGAAGAGCGTTGGTTATTGATAAAGATGGTGAAAAAGCTGATGCCCGGCGCAACCCGACAAGCACTGAACCGAAATCGGTTCTCAGCGGACGCACGTTGGATGAAGTCAATGAAGAAGAACATGATTGATCTCCTTAAATCGCTTTCGAAGGAAGACCTGGATAAGATAAGCAAGAAAGCGCAGCCTGATTGGGTAGATCCGATGTTGGCGACGTTAACTAAAGATCGCTTTTCAGATCCTGAATGGATTTTTGAACGAAAATTAGATGGCGAACGCTGTATAACCTATCGAGATGGCGGACAAGTACGCATGATGTCCCGCAATAAGAAGAGATTGAATATTCACTATCCCGACCTTGAATCTGCCCTTGCTGGTTTAGACAGCGAACATTACATCGTCGACGGCGAGATAGTAGCTTTTGAAGGCAATATCACCAGCTTCTCCCGTCTTCAGCAGCGAATGCATATTCAGGATCGCGACCAGGCAAAACAAAGCGATGTCGCCGTATTCTACTATATCTTTGACCTTATTTATGTGGATGGTTTCGATATCAGCCAACTACCCCAACGCAGGCGTAAGTATCTCTTGAAGCACGCCTTCGATTATAAAGATCCACTTCGCTATATGATCCACCGCACAGAAGCAGGAGAGCGTTATTTTGATGAGGCTTGCCAGCGTAGTTGGGAAGGCATAATCGCCAAGGACGGTAAGAAACCATATATAAACGGCCGTTCTCGCGCATGGTTGAAATTTAAATGTGTTAATCAACAGGAATTTGTTATTGGTGGTTATACAGATCCGCATGGCAAACGGATTGGCTTCGGTGCTCTCTTGCTCGGCTATTATGACGACGATAAACTGCGCTATGCTGGCAAAGTGGGCACGGGTTTCGACGACAAAACTCTGGATAGGCTACACACTAAGCTGAAAGAGTTAAAAAGGGGAAAACCCTCTTTTTATGCAGATGATTTGCCATCATCCGAAGTCCATTGGGTAAACCCCAAGCTGGTTGCGGAAGTGGCGTTCGAAGAATGGACGGCGGAGAATAAGCTCC
>Ga0316579_10000190_pt1 | contig 17958 bp, 11 predicted proteins | sample J5NA_2_FD_203074 | JGI IMG/M metagenome (GOLD analysis project Ga0316579, IMG submission 203074) | Rhizosphere microbial communities from salt marsh grasses in Alabama, United States - J5-7_160517rDrA | ecosystem: Host-associated > Plants > Roots > Rhizosphere | place: USA: Alabama | collected... | reverse complement strand
GTTGCTGCAGGACGTCTACAATGTGGAACTTGTGTTCGGGAAACACCTGGGCGAAGCCGTCCGCTTTCTCGATGGATTCCGCCAACTGCGCCGTCTCGTGATGCTTCGTGTCGCCGAAGCCGCTGGCATCGAGGATATTTGTGCCCAGCCCCAATTTCCCGGCGGTTTCCCGGGCGATGGCCATTTGATCGCCCGTCACCATCTTGACGTTTACTCCCATCTGACGGGCGGTCGCAATGGTCGCTTTGGCTTGTTCCCGGGGCGGGTCGAAAAGCGGCAGCACGCCGAGAAACTGCCATTGGCCTTCTCCTTCGGCCCGCGCTACGCCCAGCGAGCGGAAGCCACGTGCCGCAAATTCGTTGACGGCGTTGTCGACGGCGGGCTTGACCTGCCCGGCATTGGCCGACAACTCCATTATCACCTGCGGCGCGCCCTTGGTCACCTTGAACTCCTTTCCGTCCGTGCCCTTGACGGTGGCTTCGGTGCGCTTATGCACCGGGTCGAACGGTTGGAAATGAACAACCTGGTAGCCTTCCAAGGCCTTATCATTTTTCAGCCCGCCCAGCACGGCCAGATCGATGGTGTCCTTATTGTCCGCGCGCGATGCCAGCGCGGCGGTGAGGATGATCTGCTCGGCCGGGACATTGTTCACGCTGAACGGATCGCCCAGCGTCAGCTTGTTCTGGGTCAGGGTGCCGGTCTTGTCTGAGCACAGTATGTCCACGCCCGCCATTTCCTCGATGGCCGCCAACCGGGTCACAATCGCCTTTTTTCTGGCCAGCAGGCGCGCGCCGACCGCCATGGTCACGGACAGCACTGTGGGCATCGCCACGGGAATCGCGGCCACTGTCAGCACCAATGCGAACTGAAGCGTGGTGAGCATCCGGTCGCCGCGGAAGAGTGCAACGGCAATGATCACAGTCACCATGGCCGCCGCGAGGATGATCAGGTAATTGCCGATCTTCAGCACCGCGCGTTGGAAATGGCTGACGGTGTGCGCCTCCTGCACCAGTTGCGCGGTCTTGCCGAAGTAGGTGTTCTGGCCCGTGGCGTATACCATCGCGTCGATTTCGCCCTGACGAATGATCGACCCCGAAAACACGGCCTCCCCAGGTTTGCGCGTGGCGGGCAAAGACTCTCCCGTCAGCGCGGACTGATCCACTTCTATCGGGTCGCCCTCCAGCAAGCGCGCATCCGCCGGCACAATGTCGCCCAGGCGCACGCGGATGACGTCGCCCGGCACAAGCTCTCGCGCCTCCGGAGTGGTCCACTTCCCATCACGTTTCACCTGGGCCTTGATCGCCAGCTTGGCCTTCAGCGCGGCGATGGCGTTGCCCGCCTGGTGTTCTTCCCAGAAACCGACCACGGCGTTGGCCAAAAGCAGAAGTAGGATGATGGCAAAGTCCGGCCAGTGCCGGGCTACCGCCGAAAGGATCACGGCCGCTTCGATCATCCAGGGGATGGGACCCCAGAAATAGGTGAGGAATTTCAGGAACGCATTGGTTTTCTTTTCTTCAATCTCGTTAGGCCCATATTGGGTCAGCCGTTTCTGCGCCTCGGCTTGACTGAGGCCGTCCGGCGACGACCCCAGCTTGGCCTGCATTTCCGGCATGGGAAGGGATTTCAGATCGTCCTTCGCATTGGGCTTCTGTCCCGGTTTCGACTCGGGAGCCTTGGACTGCCCGTCATTGGATTCCATAGTGGGTATTCTCCTTTCTTTGCTATGAAACGAAAACTGGTTACGATGAGCAAAATCACATCGGACCGTATATCTACGGCCATGCCGCGCACCGAGACCACCGAGCTGCCATTCGAGGGACTGGTTTTATCGCCCATGCAACAACTCCTTGGATTTCCTGTAGCGCCGGATCAGGGTGTTGGTTGAGCTATCGTGCTTGAGTTGGGACTTGGCCCCGGTCTCAAGTTCCGGGATGATGCGCACGGCAAGCGCCTTTCCCAGCTCGACCCCCCACTGGTCAAATGAGTCAATGCCCCAAATGACGCCTTGGGTGAAAACGCTGTGTTCGTAGAGTGCGACGAGCTTGCCCAGCGCCGCCGGTGTCAGCCGTTCCAGGAGGATCGTGCTGGAGGGACGGTTGCCTTTGAAGGTTCGGTGCGGCGCCAGCCATTCCGGTATGCCCTCGGATTCAACCTCCTGCGGCGTTTTGCCGAAGGCCAGCGCCTCTGCCTGGGCAAACGCGTTGGCCAGGAGCAGATCGTGGTGGCGACCGAGAGGATTCAGCGGCTGAACAAATCCGATGAAATCACAAGGGATGAGCTTGGTCCCCTGATGAATCAGCTGGTAGAAGGAATGCTGGCCATTGGTGCCCGGCTCCCCCCAATAGATCGGCCCGGTTTGGCAGGCGACCTCGGTTCCGTCGAGCCGGACGTGCTTGCCATTGCTCTCCATCGTCAACTGCTGGAGGTATGCCGGAAAGCGCTTCAGGTACTGCTCATACGGAAGAACCGCCATAGTCTCCACACCGAAGAAGTTATTGTACCAGAGGCCCAGGAGCCCCATGAGCACCGGCAGGTTGCGCTCGAAAGGGGCGGTGCGAAAATGCACGTCCATCTGGTGGAAACCGTCGAGCATCGCGTGGAAATCTGCGGGGCCAACAGCGATCATCGTCGAGAGGCCGATCGCCGAATCCATGGAGTACCGTCCGCCGACCCAATCCCAAAACTCGAACATATTGGCTGGGTCGATGCCGAACTTCGCCACCTCTTCGACGTTGGTCGAAACCGCGACGAAATGCCTGGCAACAGCAGCGGGTTGTTTCAAAGTCTTGAGGGCCCAGTCCCGGGCCGTGTGCGCGTTGGTCATCGTCTCCAGGGTCGTAAAGGTCTTCGAGGAGATGATAAAGAGTGTCTCCTCGGCGTCGAGGTCGCGGGTGGCCTCGGCGAAGTCGGTGCCGTCGATATTGGAGACGAAGCGGAAGGTCAGGTTGCGCCGGCTGTAATGCCGCAAGGCCTCGTACGCCATCACCGGTCCCAGGTCAGACCCGCCGATGCCGATGTTGATGACGTTGCGAATCGGCTTGCCGGTGTGGCCCTTCCATTCCCCGCTGCGCACCCGGTCGGAGAAGCCGGCCATCTTGTCAAGTACGGCGTGGACCTGGGGTACGACATCTTGGCCGTCCACGACAATGGATTGTCCTTTAGGGGCGCGCAGGGCCACGTGCAGGACGGCCCGCTTCTCCGTGACGTTGATCTTTTCGCCCCGGAACATGGCATCGATGCGAGCCCGAAGGCCGGATTCCTCCGCCAATTGCAAAAGGAGGCTGAGGGTCTCGTCGGTGATGCGGTGCTTCGAATAGTCAAAGTAGATGCCGACAGCCTCAGCGGCCATGCGCTCACCGCGTTTGGGATCATCGGCGAACAATTCCCGAAGATGCAACTCCCGGACTTTCGGGTAATGGGCTTCGAGGGCCTGCCAGGCCGCACGTTTCGTGGGTTGCGGGATACTTGTTGTCATGGTCCTATCCTTTCCATCGCGGCCTTGTATTCGCCACGGCGTGCAGCACTGTTGCACCTGGCTCGATGAACCAGAGCTTGCTGTGCCGCGGCTGCATTTGCCTGCTGACCCTTCCATATTTCCAACGCGGGTTGCTGGATTGCGCGGGCAAACGAAAACGCCAACGCCCAAGGCACTCGCGATTTGAACCTGACATTCATAGCATTCAAGCGGGCGGAGGCCAATTCATAGGGTTGGCCCCCCGATAGGAAGGCAATCCCTGGTACGGCAGCGGGGACGCCTCTCAGGAGGCAGGTCACGGTGGCATCTGCCACTTCCTCCACACTGTCTTGCTTGGGACAATCCTTTCCCGGAAGCACCATGTTGGGTTTCAGGATCATACCCTCCAGCGTCACCCGTTGTGTGTAAAGTTGGCTGAAAACCGTCCGCAGGACTTCCGCCGTTACTTCAAAACACTTCTCCAGAGGATGCTCGCCCTCCATGGCCAAAAGACCTTCGCCCTCAGCGACCATCGCCTTGGCAGTGGCTACAAGCTCTTGTGCATTCATTTGGGGTTCCCCCACTTCCAGTTGCGGATTTCGGGCATGTCTTGGCCGTGCTTGTTGATGTACTGCTTGTGCTCGACAAGTTTATCCTTGAGCTGCTGCTTCAGGTAAATGCCCTTGTCGCCGGTCTGCGGCAGGCGGTCGATGGTGTCCATCACGAGGTGGAAGCGGTCCAGATCGTTCAGCACCGTCATGTCGAAGGGCGTGGTGATGGTGCCTTCTTCCTTGTAGCCGCGCACGTGGATGTGGTCGTGGTTGGTGCGGCGGTAGGTCAGCCGGTGGATCAGCCACGGGTAGGCGTGGTAGGCGAAGATCACCGGTTTGTCCTTGGTGAAGAGCTCGTCGAAATCCATATCGCTCAACCCGTGCGGGTGCTCGGTTTGCGGCTGCAGCTTCATGAGGTCGACGATGTTGACGACCCGGATTTTCAGGTCAGGAAGATGCTTTCGCATAATGGAGACGGCGGCGAGTGTCTCCAGCGTGGGCACGTCGCCACAGCAGGCCATGACCACGTCGGGCGCAACGCTTTGGTCGTTGCTGGCCCACTGCCAGATGCCGATGCCCTCGGTGCAGTGCTTGACGGCCTCATCCATCGTCAGCCACTGCGGCGCCGGGTGTTTGCCCGCGACCACCACGTTGACGTAATGGCGGCTGCGGAGGCAGTGATCCATCACCGACAGCAGGCAGTTTGCATCCGGTGGAAAGTAGACGCGTACCACCTCGGCTTTTTTGTTCACCACGTGGTCGATGAAACCGGGATCCTGGTGGGTGAAGCCGTTGTGATCCTGGCGCCAGACATGCGAAGCCAACAGGTAGTTCAGCGAGGCGATCTTCCGCCGCCACGGCAGGTGCGCCGTGACCTTCAGCCACTTGGCGTGCTGGTTGAACATCGAATCGATGATGTGGATGAATGCTTCGTAGCAGTTGAAGAGCCCATGCCGCCCGGTGAGCAGGTAGCCCTCGAGCCACCCCTCGCATTGGTGCTCGCTGAGCATCGAGTCCAGCACGCGTCCGGTGGGCGCAAGCCATTCGTCGTTCGGCACGGTCGCTGCGTCCCACTGGCGTTTGGTCACTTCAAAGAGGGACTCCAGGCCGTTTGAAAGCGTCTCGTCAGGACCAAAGACCCGGAAATTCCGCTGCTCGCTGTTCAGCTTCGCCACATCGCGCAAGAAACGCCCGAGCACATGCGCATCGCCGATGCCGCGCGCGCCCGGCGCGGGAACGTCGACCGCGTAGTCGCGGAAATCCGGCATCCGCAGGTCGCGGAGCAGACTGCCGCCGTTGGCATGCGGATTCGCGCCCATGCGTCGTTCACCCTTGGGCGCAAGTTCGGCCAGTTCCGGTTTCAGGCGGCCCTGCTCATCGAAGAGTTCCTCCGGCCGGTAGCTCCTCAGCCAGTCTTCCAACAGCTTGAGGTGTTCGGGATGGGTGGCCGGGTCGGAGAGCGGCACCTGGTGAGCACGGAAGGTGCCTTCAACCTGCAAACCATCGACCATCTTCGGCCCCGTCCAGCCCTTGGGTGAATTGAGGACGATCATCGGCCAACGCGGCCGAGTATTGTCATTTTTGTTCCGCGCATTGCTTTGGATTTGCCGGATCTCCTCAATGGCCTTTTCCAAAATGGCGGCCATAAGTTGATGCATCTTTTCCGGGTCATCGCCTTCCACAAAGTAGGGCGTCCAGCCGCAGCCTCGCAGAAATTGCTCCAGTTCCTCATGCTCGATGCGGGCCAGGACGGTCGGGTTGCTGATCTTGTAGCCATTGAGGTGCAGGATCGGCAGCACGGCACCGTCCGTGATCGGGTTGAGAAACTTATTGGACTGCCACGCGGTGGCCAGCGGTCCGGTTTCCGCCTCGCCATCGCCGACGACACAGGCGACGACGAGATCGGGATTGTCGAACACCGCCCCGAACGAATGGCTGAGCGAATAGCCCAGCTCGCCGCCCTCGTGGATCGAACCCGGGCACTCCGGCGATGCGTGGCTTGGAATTCCTCCGGGAAAGGAAAACTGAATAAAGAGCTTCCGAAGCCCAGCCTCATCCTGGCTGATGTTGGGATAGATCTCGCTGTAAGTGCCCTCGAGGTAAGTATTGCCCACGACGGCCGGGCCGCCGTGCCCGGGGCCGGAAACGTAAATCATGTCGAGGTCGTATTTTTTGATGACCCGGTTCAAGTGCGTGTAAATGAAGTTCTGCCCCGGGGTCGTGCCCCAGTGTCCCAGCAGCATGTGCTTCACATCCGCGAGCGTGAGCGGCCGCTTCAGCAGCGGATTGTCGTAAAGATAAATCTGACCGACCGACAGATAGTTGGCGGCGCGCCAGTAGGCATCCATTTTGTGGAGCAGTTCCGGGGAAAGCGTTTTTGTCTTCATGGTTCAATTCTCCTTTCTTCATCCGAGGTCGAGAAGGCGGCAAACCGTCTCGGCTATCATCTGTTCTTCATCCGTGCGAATGACGCGGACAGCAACCCGGCTGGCGTCCGTGGAAATCACCCCCGCAGTTTGCGCATTGCGCCTCTCATTCAGTTCGATGCCTAGGAAGCCAAGCCCCTCACATATGCGCGCGCGGAGGAGTGGCGCATTTTCACCGATGCCTCCTGCGAAGACGAGCGTGTCCAATCCACCGAGCGCAGCGGCGAAAGAGCCGATCCACTTTTTCGCCTGATAACAAAACAGCGCCACGGCTTCCGCCGCCCGCACGTCATCGGCTTCCCGCGCGAGCAAGTCGCGCAGGTCGGAGCTGGTCTCCGAAATTCCCAGCAGCCCCGATTCGTGGTTGATCATCTCGTTAAATTGCTTCGTGCTCATTTTTTCGGTGCGCGCCAGATACCAAAGCAGTCCTGGGTCCAAATCACCGGAGCGGGTGCTCATCACTAGACCCGCTGCGGGCGTGAAGCCCATGCTGGTGTCAATGCTTTTGCCGTCGCGCACGGCGGCCATGCTTGCGCCGTTTCCGAGATGCGCGAGGATCACGCGGCCAGTCGATGCCGTCGGGTCGCCGAGGCGGGCCAGTTCTCCCATGAGAAACGAATAGGACAACCCGTGAAACCCGTACCGCCGCACCCCCTGCGTCTCGTACCGCCGCGGGATCGGCAACAACCGCGCCACGCGCGGCAGATCATGGTGAAAAGCCGTGTCGAAACAGGCCACTTGGGGCAGGTCAGGGAATCGGCGATGAAACGCCTCGGTCAACAGGATCTCCTCAGGCAGATGCTCAGGATCGAATGGACTGAGCTGGTGCAGTTCCTCAACCATTTCCGCAGTGATTCGCTGCGGCTTGCTATACTTCGACCCGCCATGCACCACGCGATGCCCCACCGCGGTCAATGCATCACGCCCGCTGCGTTCCTCGATCCAATCCATCAGAGCGGCCACCGCCACCGTGTGATCCGGCGCCGTCACGAACCGTGAAAAGTTGTCCGCCTGGTTCAAGCCTTTCACCAAAAAGGCGGCCTCCGGCAGTCCAATCCGCTCAATCCTGCCCTCCAGAACCCGCCGCAACGAGGGGTCTACCTGGAACAACGCGAACTTGATGCTTGACGAGCCGCCATTGATCGTCAGGATGCGTGGTTTAGCTGGTTTCATGGATGACTCCTTTGTCATTCCGCAATCCGAGTCATCGGGATCGCTCTTTTCATTTGGCCTCAGTCAGCGCCGTCTGCCACCTTTGAGAGTTCGTGCATCGAGACAGAAGTATGGCGCTCGATCGGGGGCTCAGGTGGTAAGTTTGTGGATCTTCCCAAAGCGGTTCCTCGCCGGCAGCAAATAGATCTTGTGGCGTTTCGCCAGAGGTGTCAACGGCCAGATGCCACCGTGCCCCCGGCAGTGCAGGGGGCAAACCGAAATCGACCGCATCGGCGCCGGCATTGAACATGAGGTGAAGTGCGCTCTGCTCATCTTCATGGATCAAACAGGCAAACTGTTTTTCTTTCGGGTCGGCCCAGTTGGGTAATCCCCCTTGCGAGCCAAACCAGTGGATCTCGGCGTCCGTGTAGAATTGCTCCTTACTCAGAATCGGATGGGCACGACGAAAGGCGATCATGCCGCGGGTGAAGCGGAAAATTTCCCTGTGCTGTTCCAGACAGCTCCAGTCATGCCAGCTCGTTTCGTTGTCCTGGCAGTAGGCGTTATTGTTGCCGCCTTGCGTGCGACGAAATTCGTCGCCGCCGAGCAGCATCGGCACGCCGCGCGAGATCAGCAGGGTCAGCAGGAAGTTCTTGATCTGGCCTTTCCGCAAGGTCTCGATCCCGGCATCCGTCGTCTCGCCTTCAGCGCCGTAGTTCTCGCTGAAGTTGGCGTCGGTCCCGTCATGGTTGTTTTCTCCGTTTGCTTCATTGTGCTTGTACCGATAGCTCACCAGGTCGTTCAGAGTGAAGCCGTCGTGGGAGGTGACGAAGTTGATGCTGCCCTCGGGCCCTTTGCCGGACTTGGTATAGATATCGGCACTGCCGCAGATGCGGCTGGCAAACAAACCAAGCATCCCATCATCGCCGCGCCAGAAACGCCGGACATCGTCTCGATAACGGCCGTTCCACTCCGCCCAGCGGCGTTCAGAGAAGCTCCCGACCTCATACGCTCCGGCGGCGTCCCACGCCTCGGCGATGATCTTCACATCCCTTAAGATCGGGTCCTCGGCAATCCGCCCGAGAAGCGGGGCATTGGTTAGCAACTTCCCGGTACCGTCCCGGCCGAGAACCGACGCCAAGTCAAACCGGAATCCATCCACATGCATCTCCACCACCCAGTAGCGTAGCGCGGCCAAGATGTGGTTCCGCACCACGGGATGGTTGGCGTTGATGGTGTTGCCGGTGCCCGTGTAGTCCTTGTAGTAGCGTTTGTCGTCCGCCAGCGTGTAGAAGATCGTGTTATCAATTCCGCGGAAAGAGAGTGTAGGCCCCTGTTCGTTTCCCTCGGCCGTGTGATTGAAGACCACGTCCAGGAACACCTCGATGCCCGCCCCATGGAAGGCCTGTACCATTTCCTTGAATTCCAGCTTCTGCTGACCCACGCCTCCCGAACTGCTATAGGAAGCTTTAGGCGCAAAGAAGGCCACGGGATCGTAACCCCAGTAATTCCCGAGTTGCCGGCCTGTTTGCGGATTGATGCCTGCCAGCTGGTGTTCATTGAACTCCTGCACGGGCATCAGTTCCACGGCAGTCACCCCCAGTTCTTTGAAATAGGGGATCTTTTCCATCAGGCCTCGGTACGTGCCGGGATGCTCCACACCGGAGCTGGGATGGATAGTGAAGCCACGCACGTGTGTTTCATAAATGACCGTCTTCGACCAGGGACGCCTGGGCGGACGGTCCTTATGCCAGTGAAAATGCTCCTGCGTGAATACGCATTTGGGCATGGCGCCCGCATTATCGACCATCGAGCACACCGAGTCTCCGTCGGGCACAGACGGATCGTATCCCCGAGCCGGGCCGAACTCCCAGGTGGGCAACCGCGAGATCGCCGTGGCGAAGGGATCGAGGAGAAGCTTGTTGAAATTGAAACGATGGCCGTCCTTGGGTTGATACGGGCCGTCCACGCGATAGGCATACAGCTGGCCAGGCCGAATCCCCTCAATCCAGACGTGCCACACGTCACCAGTGCGGTTGCGCGCGGGATCCAGGTCAATCACCCTGGCGGCGGCGGCATCTTCGGGATGATCAAACAACTCCAGCCGAACGCGGCTGGCGTGTCGGCTGAAGAACGCAAAGTTCACTCCTTCGCCGCGTGCATAAATCCCCAGAGGCAATGGCACACCAACTCGAAGATCAGTTCGCTCCGATACCTCTGCCACATAATCATGCAGAGGGCGTTCGGCCATAGTCAGATCTGTGGTCGCGTCCGCCTTTTCTGCGGCCTGGCCTGACACGGACGACATCGGATCTTTTGGGCGTCGCATTTTTTTCGGTTTTGTTGCCCTTTGCATTGGGTCCTTTTTATTCATTCTTTTACCTTTCGAAATCTAATCACCGCTGCCATAGGATGTGAGCGGCTTCCAGGGGAACCGCAACGCCGCCGTTCTGCGGTATCACTCGCGCCGTATAATCTGTCGCCGGGCGGATAGAAGGCACCTGTGCGCTATAGATGGTGCCCTTTGCGTCCACCAGTTGCCCGCCCCGCGTCATCTCCTGCCGCACCGGCTCGCCCCCGTTCACGCCGTCGGCGTATAGTTCTACTCGTACACTATTTGGGTCAAGGCCGCTGAGATAAACCTGAACCTCGAATACGTGTTTCTCCCCGTCACTCGCGACCTTCATTTCGCCGAAGCGCAGATTTGACCAGTTCTGTTCCAAAGCCCGCCGCCAAGTCACCAACTGCATGCCCATTGCGGCCTTACCGGCAGCACGCTCACGGTAGGCTGACGCGGCCGGGAGGTAATGTTGCTCGGTGTATTCGCGCACCGTTCGGTTGGCGGAAAAGCGCGGGGTCAACCGCGCCATGCTTTCACGCATACGCGCTACCCAGGCAGTGGGGATGCCCTGTTCGTTGCGCGTATAAAACTCGGGGATCACCTCGCGTTCGAGCAAGTCGTAGAGCGCCACGGCTTCGGCAGCGTCCCAGGCCGGATCGTCGCCATGTTCCTGGCCGTCCCCCAGCGCCCAGCCCAATTCAGGCGTATAGGCTTCCGCCCACCAACCGTCCAACTCTGAAAGATTGATGCCTCCATTGACGAGCACCTTCATGCCGCTCGTTCCGCAGGCCTCCCAGGGCCGTCGCGGCGTGTTGATCCAGACATCTACCCCCTGCACCAGATGCTCGGTCAAAAGCATGTCGTAGTCACTGAGGAAGATCACATGGGGGCGCGCCTCGGGCCGTCGAATGAAATGGGTCCATTCTCGAATCAGGGTCTGCCCGGCCTGGTCCGCCGGATGGGCCTTACCGGCAATAATGAGTTGCACGGGTCGCTGAGAATCGGTCAACAGGCGCAGCAGCCGCTCCGGGTCGTGGAGCAGAAGGTTCGGTCTCTTGTAAGGCGCGAAACGACGCGCAAAGCCCAGCGTCAATGCGTTGGGGTCAAACAGATGCTTCGCCTCGTCAACCGCTTCGGGCGACGCACCGGAGGCCGCCAGTTGCTGGGATAACCGCTCGCGGGCGTATTCAACAAGAGACTTGCTGGCGGCGGTGCGAAATTGCCAGAGCTTGGCATCCGAAACACGGCGAATATCCTCCTCCAGGGTTTCCATTGTCCCGAGCCAACGGTCTTTTGCACAAGCCTCCGTCCAAACATCGTCGGCTGCAGCCGAGTCCCAGCTTGGCATATGGACGCCGTTGGTCACGTGGCCGACGGGCACTTCCTCGACCGGCCAGTGCGGAAAGAGGGGCGTGAAAATGCCTCGGCTAACCTTTTCGTGCAAGCGACTCACGCCATTCACTGCCCCGCTCCCGCGGATTGCCAGATAGGCCATGTTGAAACTTTCCGACGAGTCGTTCGGGTCCCGTCGGCCAAGGGCCAGCAAATCGTAGAGTGGAATGCCGAGCTTCTTCTCGGCGTAACCCCGGAGGTATTGCTCAATGAGGGCAGGAGCGAAACGGTCAAAGCCGGCGGCCACCGCCGTGTGAGTCGTAAAGAGGTTACCCGCCCGCATGACGGCCAGTGCGACTTCAAAGCCCTGCCCGGTCTCTTCCATTAAGGTTCGAGCGCGTTCCAAAACGGCAAAGGCCGCATGCCCTTCGTTCAAGTGACAGACTTCCGGCTGGATGCCGAGCGCAGCGAGCAACCGCCATCCGCCAATCCCGAGAAGCAGTTCTTGCTTGAGACGCAACTCCGGCCCGCCGCCATACAGCTCGCTGGTAATCCCTCGATGAACGGGGAAGTTCGCCGCGTCGTTGCTGTCCAAAAGGAAAAGCTTTACTCTGCCGACCTGGACCTGCCAGGCGCGCAGCCAGACCGAGTAACCGGGTAACGCGATCTCCAACCGTAACCACTCCCCGTTCGGTTTACGTAAGGGCGTAATCGGCAACTGTCCGGGGTCGTTATACGGGAAGAGGGCCTGTTGCGCACCGCCCTTGTCAATCACCTGGCGAAAATAGCCTTGCTGGTAGAGCAGCCCGACGCCCACGACGGGCACACCCAGATCGCTTGCCGCTTTGAGCTGATCGCCGGCCACATTGCCAAGTCCTCCCGAATAGATGGGGAGAGCTTCGCTCAACATGAATTCCATGCTGAAATACGCAACACAGGTCAGGGGAGATTGTGGGTAGGTTTGCTGAAACCATGCCGGTGCCTCCGTCGCTTGCCGCTTGACTTCGACGAGGTCGTTGACCTTTTTTCGGAAACCGGGATCGGCTAACACCCTTTCCATCCGGTCTCGCGAGACAGTCTGTAGAACGCCCCAGGGGTTATGAGTCAAATCCCAGAGCGCGGGATCAAGCTGCCGCCACACTTCGTCGGCGGCATGATTCCACGACCAGCGCATGTCCAGGGCCAACTCGGCCAGGGAGTCGAATCCCTCGACTTCCATAGGCAGAAGACTGTATATCGGGTTGATGACACGTGTTTGTTGGCTCATGGTTTCTCCCTTAAATTTGATGACTTTGAAAAAAGCCGTCAAAACGGACGGCACAGTAAAAAGCTCTAGATGCAAGGCGCGTCCTTCGACAAGCTCAGGATAAACTCACCTGAGGAATGAGGCGTACATAGAAGTACGCCGCAATGACGAAAGATGAAGCGCAACGCCGCAGATGGACTTTTTACGAGGCCGTCAAATTTGTCTTGACCGGAATCCCCGGCTGCTCCGGGGACGCCGCAAGAGCATCATTGACGATTGTCTGCGCTTCCTCCAGGATGCGGCGCAGATGATCCGCTCCACGGAAGCTCTCCGCGTAGATTTTGTAGATGTCTTCCGTCCCTGACGGGCGCGCCGCGAACCATCCGCTTTCCGCTATTACTTTCAACCCGCCGATGGGCGCGCCGTTGCCGGGTGCCTTGGTCAGGATGGTCCGGATCTTTTCGCCAGCGAGATCGGTGAGCCGGACCTGCTTCGCCGAGAGTGTCTCCAGCATTGCCTTTTGCTCTGGAGTGGCCGGGGCCTCAACACGGTCGTAAACCGGCTCACCGAACTCGTGTGTGAGTTCCCGGTAGATCTCGCCGGGATCGCGGCCCATCACCGCGGTGATCTCCGCCGCGAGCAAAGCCGGGACGATCCCGTCTTTGTCCGTCGTCCAGACGCTGCCATCCAGACGGACGAAAGATGCACCCGCACTCTCTTCCCCGCCGAAGCCGAGCGAGCCGTCTAGCAGGCCATCCACGAACCACTTGAAGCCAACCGGCACCTCGTAGAGCTTCCTCCCCAGCTTCGCGGTGACGCGATCAATCATCCGGCTGCTCACCACCGTCTTGCCGACCGCCGTTTCCGCGCGCCACTTCGGTCGGTGTTGGAAGAGATAGAAGATAGCGACCGCAAGGTAGTGGTTGGGCGGCAGGAGTCCCGCGCTGCGGGTGACGATTCCGTGCCGGTCGTGGTCGGTATCGCAGGCGAAGGCGATCTCGAAGCGATCCTTCAGGCCGATTAACCTCTGCATCGCATAGGGCGAGGAGGGGTCCATGCGGATCTGGCCGTCCCAATCCACCGTCATAAATCGGAAGGTCGGATCGACGGCATCGTTGACGACGGTGAGGTTCAACCCGTAGCGCTCGGCAATCGGCCCCCAGTAATGGACCCCGGCGCCTCCGAGCGGATCCACCCCCAGGCTGATCTTCACGGCGCGAATGGCGTCCATGTTGATCATATTGCCGAGGTCGCTAATGTAGGCATTAAGGTAGTCATGGCGGTGCGTCGTGGAGGCGCCAAGCGCCTTCTCGAAAGGGATCCTCTTCACACCCCGCAGGCGATTCTCGAGAAACCCGTTTGCCTTCGCTTCGATCCAATCGGTGACGGCACGTTCCGCCGGCCCGCCGTTGGGGGGGTTGTACTTGAAGCCACCGTCATGGGGCGGATTGTGTGACGGCGTGATTACGACGCCGTCGGCGAGTCCTGTCTTGCGCCCGCGGTTGTATGTGAGAATCGCGTGGGACACAACAGGCGTTGGTGTATATTCATCGTGCTCCGCGATCATGACGTCCACCCCGTTGGCCGCCAGCACCTCCAGCGCGCTGGCACGAGCCGGCACCGAAAGCGCGTGCGTGTCCATGCCGAGAAACAGCGGGCCATCGATCTTCTGCTGCCCGCGATACAGGCAAATCGCCTGACTGACCGCAAGAATATGCCATTCATTGAAAGCCTTCTCGAAAGCGGAGCCCCGATGTCCTGATGTGCCGAACGAGATCCCTTGTCCGGGTATGGAGGGATCGGGAATCTCGGTGTAGTAAGCGGTGATAAGCTTGGGCACGTTAACAAGCATGGACGGCTCAGCAGGCTTTCCCGCAAACGGGCTCACTTTCATGGCTCTTTGCTCAAATGCCGCGGCGCGCGTGCACAGAATCGAGCCGCTGCTTTGCCTCCACTGCGCTGAGGCCGTCCGCTGACGATTTCAAACGCGCTTCCAGTACGGCCAGACTTGGTGCCTCCACTTCGCCGGCACCCGACATATGGACAACTTGCGAATCGCTCATGACTGCCTCCATTCGAAATCGAATCACCGCTGCCACAGGATTCGAGCGGCTTCCATGGAATAAGAATCTCTTATTATCTGACCTGCTTCCCTAGATTGGCTCAATAAAGTAAAGACTGTATTCTATATCAGGAAGTTATGTATTTGATGTTGAATTTACCTTTACTTGCGCCCTCTGCGCGGATCCTCCCGGTAGCTTACGATCGGGTGGCTCTGCCGGCCAAGTTCACCTTGGTGACGGCGTTGGACTTGAACTTTTCTCTGTTCAGCCGGCATGCCTCACGTATAACAGGCCTGCTGCCGACGCATGTCCCTTCATATCCATCTCCCGGTATAAAAATACAGTGCCCGGGAAGTCAAAATAGGTGATTTTCCTTATTTACCTCCCAAAAACCTCTTACTATTCTTCACCCTTAGAATGAATTTTGACGGCTTTGAATCAACCTGTTCTTGATGCTGCTCAGGATTTTCGGCCAAAGCCGGGATTAGAGTGAGAACAATGGCTTTGCAGATGGTACTTTTTGACTTTGACGGTACGCTGGTAGACTCTGAACCGATTCATTTGCGAATATGGAATGAGGTCCTGCGGCCCTACGGTCTGTCCGTGTCCGTTAATGACTTCAACCAGAGATATTTGGGTGCGGTCGCCCCGGAAATGGCGCGTGAACTGGTCCTGAGGAATCACATGGATGTTGACCCTGAAGCATTGGCTGGGGAGAAAGACAGGACATACGCCAGATGGGTGCAGGAAAACCCGTTACCCCTGATGAAATATGCTTTTGAATCCGTCACGGCCTTTACCAGGTGCGATATGAAACTAGGCTGCGTCACGGGCAGCCCTCGGAAGACAGTCACTCTGAGCCTGAAAAGGTCGGGTCTCCTGGAAAAATTCAATGTGGTTGTAACCCGTGATGATGTGAACCGGAGCAAACCCGATCCCGAATGTTACAGGCAGGCCCTGAGGCGATTAAACGAGCCGGCTGACAGGGGCATCGCCTTTGAAGATTCGGAAGCGGGTGTAGCGTCTGCGACGGACGCCGGTGTCGTATGCTACGGCATTGTTAATGCGTCTTCAAAGGAGCACGACTTGTCTCGAGCAGACAGGACTTTTCCAGGGCTTTATGAAGCGACCCGGTGGGTCATCGAACGATACGGCCTTAATAAGGACATGCTAGGGAGATTATCATGAAAAGCAGGAAGGTTTGTCTTATGCTGTTGGTGTCTTTGGTCCTCCTGTCCGTGGATCAGGCTTTTTCTTCGGAGGTTGAAGATTATCCCGTTATGCAGTGCCGTGGCGGCTTCATATCTGTGGGAGATAGTCGATTCAGCGTATTGGAAAAGTGCGGGGCACCGACATACGAGGAGGACTTTGGAAATGTGTGGATTTACGATTATGGCCCGAAGGAATTTGTTAGATATATTACATTCGTGGACGACAAAGTAGAGCGACTTCAAATGGGCGGCTACGGCAAAGAGCGCTGACTCATTTCAGCACTACCAGAAAGCGTTTCAGGACTTGCGATGGGAAGCTCATAAATACAGCATTAACCAGAATCAAATACAGAATTCGGGGGATGGTCACAGTAAAGAAAGGTGGTAGTTTGATAGCGTTGGAGATCGCTTTTTTCTCAGTCTTCTCCGCTCTGGCATTATAAACAACAATCGAGCCAAAGGGAGGGTCTTCTCATGGGAAAGTTGTTTGGTAGCGTATTGATAGGAATGTTGGCAACCTTGGTGCTTTGGTCGGTTGGTTGGGCACAGGGGAATGAATATGATCGGGGAAAGAGTCTTTATGAGCAAAAGTGCCAGATTTGCCACGGTGCAAACGGACGGGGCGATGGACCTGCGGCTGCCGCCTTGAGCCCTGCTCCGGCTAATTTCACTGATCCGCAATTCTGGCAGAACAGTGCAGACAAAAAGATCGAAGATACGATCCGTAAAGGAAAGGGAGCCATGCCAGCCTTTGGCCTTAACGAGGGCGAGGTCAAGGCCCTCATCGACTACATGGGGCATGCTTTTGGGAAAAAATGAGGGGCTTGGCAACCCCCCCCAATACAGGACGGATCAGGCAGTCTGCTTGCCTTCAAGAGCGTAGTCGGAACAGCATGAACCATCCTTAACGATCACCTTTCACCGAAAGGAGGCGAGGAGAGATGGCGCAAGAAATCAAAAAGAGTATGCCTATGTTCTTATTTTGTTTGGCTGGATTTCTTTTAATTCTGTTCTCCGGAAAAGCCGACGCAGTGCCCAGCTTTGCCCGTCAAACAGGTATGTCCTGCATGGCTTGCCATACCGTTTGGCCCCAGTTGACCCATTTTGGACGGGCCTTCAAGCTGGATGGCTACACTTTCAGCACGGAGAGTGAATCAGGACGCTGGTATCCGCCGGTAGCGGCCATGTTGCAAGGCTCATACACGAGCCTTGATGAAAACAATGGGACACTCACGAACGGAGTGGCCCCTTTTGATGATGAGGAAGATTCGGCCACCGATAAGACCAATCTGCCGCAGCAGGCTTCTGTGTTCTATGGGGGAAAGATCACAAAGAATCTCGGGGCCTTTTCCCAGCTTACCTATGACGGCACCGGGAATGATGTGGCCCTGGACAACACGGATATCCGGTATTCGAGGACCGTCATGGCAGGGGGGAAACATCTGGTCGTCGGCGCAACGCTCAACAACGCCCCGACCGTGGAGGATCTGTGGAACTCCACGCCGGTTTGGGGATTCCCCTTTGCCGACTCGGGGGTTGCCCTGGGGCCGGCAGCAGCAACTTTGATCGACGGGACGCTGGGCCAGCAAGTGGGGGGTCTTGGAGCCTATGCTTCATGGGCTGATTTTATTTACGGCGCAGTCTCTGTTTACAGGACGACCAACGACGGCATTACGAGACCCCTTGGCGCTGGCACAGATCCTGATACGATCACCGATGGGGCCGTGCCTTACTGGCGCTTTGCCGTACAGCATCAATGGAGCAAACATTCTTGCGAGATTGGGACTTACGGTCTCAAGGCGGATGTTTATCCAGGGGACACCGACACAGGTCCTACCGACTCTTTCACCGATTACGCCTTCGACGCCCAGTATCAGTTTATCTCAAACCCGCACCTTTTCACCCTCCGCGCCACATGGATACACGAGGATCAGGATTGGGATGCAAGCTATATCCTGGGCACGGCAAGCAACCTATCGGATACGCTCAAAACATTCAAGATCAATGCAGGCTACTTTCTCAATAGTAAATACGGGGCATTCGGCGGATACGCAGGGTATTTTTCCACCAGCGGAGACAAAGACACCGACCTCTATTCGCCTGATCCCGTGGAGGGCAGCAGAACAGGTGAGCCTGATAGCAAGGGATTCATTCTGGAGGCGGACTGGCTTTTCAAAGAAAA
>Ga0316579_10000189_pt1 | contig 17995 bp, 12 predicted proteins | sample J5NA_2_FD_203074 | JGI IMG/M metagenome (GOLD analysis project Ga0316579, IMG submission 203074) | Rhizosphere microbial communities from salt marsh grasses in Alabama, United States - J5-7_160517rDrA | ecosystem: Host-associated > Plants > Roots > Rhizosphere | place: USA: Alabama | collected... | reverse complement strand
GGGGGAGCGGTCGCGGGGACCGCCCGGGGCGCAGCCGGTCGGAGGGGCCCTGACGGTCCTCGGCCTGCCGGGACCGAGGGTCCTGTGCCTCCCGGGGACACGGGGACATCGGGGCACCCGCGGGCCCGCGATCCGTTCCGGCCGCGAGCCCGGCGAGGCACTCACCGCATCTCGTGCATGAGCTCCCGCACCCGGCGGACACCCTCGACGAGGTCGTCCTCGGCCAGGGCGTACGAGAACCTCAGGTACCCGCTGCGACCGAACGCCTCCCCCGGGACGACCGCGACCTCGACCTCGTCCAGGATCAGTTCCGCCAGCTCGGCGGAGGTCCGCGGGACCCTGCCCCGCACGGACCGGCCCAGGGCTCCCGCGACGCTCGGGTAGGCGTAGAACGCCCCTCGCGGCATCGGGCAGGCGAAGCCGGGCACGTCGTCGAGCATCCCCACGATCGTGTGGCGGCGCCGGTCGAACGCCTGCCTCATCATCTCGACCGCCTCCAGGTCCCCGCTGACCGCTGCCACGGCGGCCCACTGGCAGACGTTGGCGACGTTGCTGGTCAGGTGGGACTGGAGATTGGCTGCGGCCTTGACGACGTCCCGGGGACCGATGAGCCATCCGACCCGCCAGCCGGGCATCGCGTAGGTCTTGGCGACCCCGTTGAGCACGATGCAGCGGTCGGCGAGCTCCGGTACCTCGACCGCGACCGACGCGGCGCGCGCCCCGTCGTAGACCAGATGCTCGTAGATCTCGTCAGTGATCACCCAGAGGCCGTGCTCGGCGGCCCAACGGCCGATCCGTGCGATGGACCCGGGCGGATGGACGGCCCCCGTGGGGTTGGAGGGCGAGCACAGGAGCAGCGCGCGGGTCCTCGGAGTCCTTGCGGCCTCGAGCTGTTCGACCGTGACGAGGTACTCCTGCTCCTCCCCGGCGAACACCTCGACGGGCACCGCACCGGCCAGCCGGATGGCCTCGGGGTAGGTCGTCCAGTACGGGGCGGGCAGGAGCACCTCGTCCCCCGGATCGAGCACGGTAGCGAAGGCCTGGTAGACGGCCTGCTTGCCGCCGTTGGTCACGAGCACCTGATCGGGTTCGACCTGCAGTCCCGAGTCCCGGGCCGTCTTGGCTGCCACGGCTGAGCGCAGGGCCGGCAGGCCCGCGGCCGGGCTGTACCGGTGGTTGGCCGGAACGGTGCAGGCCTCGACGGCGGCCCGCACGATGTAGTCGGGGGTGGGGAAGTCCGGTTCCCCGGCTCCGAAACCGATCACAGGTCGGCCTCGGGCCTTGAGCGCCTTGGCCTTCGCGTCCACGGCCAGGGTGGCCGATTCCGCGATGGATCCGATCCGTACTGAGATCCGTCCGGTGGCGTTCGCCGCGGCGGGAACGGCCCCGGAGGGGGGGCCGGCGGGCGGGGGGCTGTCAGGGGCGGCAGGTGGCGGCTGCTCGGTCACGGTTCACCATCCTGTCATCGTCCGGGGCTTTCATGGCCGATCACGAGGAGATCTTTCGAGGACGTCGACCGGTTCCCCCGCGGTGGGGGGTGCCGTGCGGAACGCCCGAGGAACCATGCGGTTCGACCTGGGAGCGTCGGTTGCGTACACTCGGCCCGTGGCGGTCGCCAACCGCTCATCTCAAGCTTGCCCAGGACCTCCGTCGGACACGAGGTGTTCCGGCACCGGAAGGTCCGAAGGGGCGGGCGTGAGACGGGTCCGGGCGGCCCCGAGGGCAGTGGCGCAACTGGCAGCGCTCCGGTCTCCAAAACCGGCGGTTGGGGGTTCGAGTCCCTCCTGCCCTGCGGATCCTGCTCGGCTCCTTCCTCGGGGGAGGCCGAGCACGGCTCTTGCAGCACGACCAGCACGACCACGGGCAACGATGAACTGCACGACCGGAACGAGTATCGTCTCGCGATCCCTCAGCGAACCGCACCGTAACGTCCATCCGACCGATCAGGTGAGACCGTGACCACATCCTCTGTGGCGAGGAGCAGCCGGGAGCCGAAGCGACTCGGCGCCGTCTCGCGTGTTCGCCTGTTCCTGCGCCAGGTCGTCTCCGAGCTGAAGAAGGTCGTCCGCCCCACCAGGAACGATCTGCTCACCTACACCTCGGTGGTGATGATTTTCGTGTTGGCTGTGATGAGCTATGTCTCGGTGCTGGATTTCGGGTTCGGCAAGCTCGTGCTGTGGGTGTTCGGCGGCTGATCCGCAGGAGCCGCCAGGCCCCGCCGGGGGACGGCACTGAGCGAGCGACGGTCCGATCCGCGGTCGGACCACCCATCAGGCCAACCCTTCGGTTTGCCGGTCGGCAACAACGCCGGTCGGCCGGAGCACAGAGGAAGTAGGACGACAGCGTGTCCGAGCAGACCCCGTACTTCGACGCGGACGCCGACCTCGAACAGGTCGCGGACGGCAGCGACGAGGGCGGTGCCGCCCAGCCCGAGGCCGGGGTGGTGAGCGATCCGTCCGGCCCTGAGCCCGCCACCGCCGTGACCGACGAGGGGGACCACGGCGACGATCCGGCCGAGGAGTTCAAGGCACAGCTGCGTCGGTCGGCAGGGGACTGGTATGTGATCCACTCGTACGCCGGGTACGAGAACCGGGTGAAGGCCAACCTGGAGAACCGGATCACCAGTCTCAACATGGAGGACTACATCTTCCAGGTCGAGGTGCCCATGGAGGAGATCACCGAGATCAAGAACGGCCAGCGCAAGCAGGTCCGTCGGGTCCGGATCCCCGGGTACGTGCTGGTACGGATGGATCTCACGGACGAGTCGTGGGGCGCCGTGCGGCACACCCCCGGTGTGACCGGTTTCGTCGGCCACACGCACCAGCCGGTCCCGCTCAGCGTCGACGAGGTGTTCTCGATGCTCGCCTCCTCGCTGCAACAGGCCGAGCCCAAGGCCCGCCCGTCGGAGGTCAAGGTCGTCGACTTCGAGGTCGGCGAGTCCGTGACCGTCATGGAGGGCCCGTTCGAGACGCTGCCCGCGACGATCTCCGAGATCAATCCGGATGCCCAGAAGCTCAAGGTGCTGGTCTCGATCTTCGGCCGTGAGACCCCGGTCGAGCTCTCGTTCAACCAGGTGTCGAAGATCTGACGGATGCGTCCCGATCGGCCCGTCCGAGGAGCCCCGCGGACGGGACCGCGACCCCGCGTTCCCGGACCTCCCCCGGACCGTGCCTTCCGCGGAAGGTCTGAGAAAATGACGAGTTGAACGTCGGCGGCCACCGCGCCGCCAACGCGCCCCGACCGGCACGACCGCCGGGGCGACTCCCCTCACCAACCACCGTCGAAGGACCCGGACATGCCCCCCAAGAAGAAGGTCGCAGCGGTCATCAAGCTGCAGATCAACGCCGGTCAGGCGACCCCTGCCCCGCCGATCGGCCCGGCACTGGGCCAGCACAGCGTCAACATCATGGAGTTCTGCAAGGCCTACAACGCGCAGACCGAGGCGCAGCGTGGTTCCGTCATCCCGGTGGAGATCACGGTCTACGAGGACCGCTCCTTCACCTTCATCACCAAGACCCCCCCCGCCGCCGAGCTGATCAAGAAGGCAGCCGGGGTGCCCAAGGGTTCGGGCGAGCCCCACAAGAACAAGGTCGGCACCGTCACCGCGGCTCAGGTGCGCGAGATCGCCCAGACCAAGTTCGAGGACCTGAACGCCAACGATCTGGACCAGGCCTCCAAGATCATTGCTGGAACCGCCCGTTCGATGGGGATCGTCGTCGAGGGCTGAACCGCTCGATCGCCATCGCCGGGGAGGCGGTGGCTCGACCTCGCCGCGGGCGTGCCCCGCGGCGGGCAACGGTGGCAGGGCGAACGCCCGTGGACCACGACTGTGAACCACGACAGGAGAGCATCATGAAGCGCAGCAAGGCGTACCGGGCCTCGGCCCAGAAGGTCGACACGACCCGGTTCTACGCACCGCTGGAGGCCGTCCGGCTGGCCCAGCAGACCTCGAGCACCAAGTTCGACGCGACCGTCGAGGTCGCCTTCCGTCTCGGGGTCGACCCCCGCAAGGCCGACCAGATGGTGCGCGGCACCGTCAACCTGCCCCACGGCACCGGCAAGACCGCCCGGGTCCTGGTCTTCGCCACCGGTGAGCGTGCGCAGCATGCTGAGCAGGCCGGTGCCGACCACGTCGGCTCCGACGATCTGATCGCCCGCATCCAGGGAGGATGGCTGGACTTCGACGCGGTCGTCGCCACCCCCGACCTCATGGGCAAGGTGGGACGCCTCGGCAAGATCCTGGGTCCCCGGGGGCTGATGCCCAACCCGAAGACCGGCACCGTGACCATGGACGTGGCCAAGGCCGTCCAGGAGATCAAGGGCGGGAAGATCGAGTTCAGGGTCGACAAGCACTCGAACCTGCACTTCATCATCGGCAAGTCATCGTTCTCCGAGACCGCCCTGGTGCAGAACTACGCGGCGGCCCTCGACGAGATCCTCAGGCTCAAGCCCGCGGCCACCAAGGGACGGTACCTGCGCAAGGCCACGATCACGACGAGCATGGGGCCGGGCATCCCGGTCGACGTGAACCGCACCCGCAACCTCGAGACCGAGGACGCCGAGGCCTGATCAAGGACCTCGCCCTCCTGAAACTCTCGCTCGGGTCGATCCGGTACCTCGGACCGGCCCGAGCGGTGTTTTCCGGCCGTGATCCGCACGGATCACCCCTCGGGGCGTGGCAGGGGTCCGGGCGGCCGTCCGGGACGGGGTGCTTTCCGGGCCCGTGACTGTAGTCTGCGGGACTGTCCTGATCATTCCGGTTGCCGCAGGGGTCCCTCGATGACAGTCGCCCGTTCCAGCGTCCGCCGCCGCGTCGCCCTCTGTGCGGTCTGCCTGGTCCTCGTGCCGCTCACCGGCTGCAGCTCTGGGTCCTCCTCCTCGGAGAAGACCCCCACAGGACCGGTACGCCAGGACCTCAGCAAGGCCGGTGCCAAGAACAAGGTCGACGCCCCGGAGTTCGCGCGGACCGTCGGATCAGCGGTCTCGGGCAAGCGGACCGCGAAGATCACTGTGAAGGGAACGGGCGGGGTCACGGGGAACGGAACGGTCCAGTACGGCGCCGGGACCATCAGCCTGAGCCTCGATCTGACCTCTGAGAGCCAGGAACTGAAGGTCCGGCTCCTCCCCGAGGCCCTGTACGTCACGCTGCCGACCCTGGAGAACGGCAAACCCTGGCTGAAGATAGACAAGGGAGCGGACGTGCCTCTCGCACAGCGGTACGCCGCGCTGTTCGCCTCGGTCATGTCCAGCGCGGATCTCTCAACGGTCGGCGACCGCCTCGGGGACTTCCTGATCGTCACCTCGGGGACGGAAAGGATCAATAACGTCACCGCGACCCGGTACGTCATGGAACTGGACCGTGACCAGATCCTGGCCTCGATCCCCGCACGGCTGAGGGACGTCGCCAAGACCCCCCTGACCAAGCAGCTGGAAGGGGCCGTCCAGCACGTCGAGCTCTACGTGGACCCCGACGGACTGCCCCTGCGCAACGTGGCCGTCACCATGGTCAAGGACGGGACGGCCTCCACGGTGATCAATTGGAGTGCCTGGGGCGAGAAGGTGTCGATCGTCCCGCCGCCCGCCGGCCAGATCACTGCGCTCGAGGACCTCACCTGACGGTTCGGTGGTGTTCCCGCCGGACGCGCGGTCGTCGGGCCACGATTTGGTGCCGGCACGGTGGCGGCGGTACGGTGACACTGCCGAAGACCGCCGGTCGCCACCTTCGGGTGGTCGAAGGTCCCGCATCACCGCGGGCGGCCCGCGCAGGTGACATTGGGGTGGCGGGCCCGTGGGCCCGCCGACGGATGCCCAGGCATCGACGTCCCGTGCGCCAGCGCCGGGACGTTCGTGATTTTGCGCGGCCCTTCGGATCCGCCGGCATCATCCCGGAGGAAGGAGGGCCATGGCGAGACCGGACAAGGCAGCGATGGTCGCATCGATCGCGGAGCGATTCCGCGGTTCGAACGCTGCCGTGCTGACCGAGTACCGCGGGCTCACCGTGGCGCAGCTGACGACGCTCCGCAGGAGCCTCGCGGCGAATGCCACGTACGTCGTGGCGAAGAACACCCTGACCTCGATCGCGGCCAAGGAGGCCGGCGTCACGGCCTTCGACGGCCAGTACGCCGGTCCGACCGCGATCGCGTTCGTCACCGGGGACCCGGTGGAGACCGCCAAGGGTCTGCGTGACTTCGCCCGTGCCAATCCAGCGCTGGTCATCAAGGGCGGTGTCCTCGACGGCAAGGCCCTGTCGGCCGACGAGGTCAAGCAGCTCGCGGACCTGGAGTCCCGCGAGGTCCTGCTGGCCAAGCTGGCCGGCGCGATGAAGGCGTCCCTCAACAAGGCCGCCTACCTCTTCGTCGCTCCCCTGGCGCAGGCCGCGCGCACCGTGGACGCCCTGCGCCAGAAGGTCGAGGAGAGCTCCCCCGCCGCTGCCGAACCGGCCGCGGACACCACCGAGGGCTGAAAGCCTGCCCATCCCCGCGGCCGGGTGCCGACGGTGCGTTCGCATCGCGTCGGGCATCCCCGCGTGAAGACACGGAAGGAACCGCCACCATGGCGAAGCTCAGCACCGACGAGCTGCTCGACGCGTTCAAGGACATGACCCTGATCGAGCTGTCGGAGTTCGTCAAGAAGTTCGAGGAGACCTTCGACGTGACCGCGGCCGCCCCCGTGGCGGTCGGTGTCGTGGCCCCCGCGGCCGGAGGCGGCGAAGCTGCCGCCGCCGAGGAGAAGGACGAGTTCGACGTCGTCCTCGAGGCAGCCGGTGACAAGAAGATCCAGGTCATCAAGGTCGTCCGCGAACTCGTCTCCGGACTGGGCCTGAAGGAGGCCAAGGACCTGGTCGACAGCTCTCCCAAGCCGATCCTGGAGAAGGCCAACAAGGAGACCGCGGAGAAGGCCAAGGCAGCCCTCGAGGGCGCCGGCGCCAGCGTCTCCCTCAAGTGACGCCGGACCGCCTCGGTCAGCCCCCCGGCGACCGTCGCGGTCCAACGGATCGATCGGATCCGGGCGCGGCCCGGGAACCCCTCGTGGTTCCCGGGCCGCGCCTTCGTCGTCCGGGACCGGAACGGCGGGGGATCACGGCTCGCTGACTCCGGCCGGCGTGGCGATCCGGATACCCCGTCGGACCACAGATTTTTCACGTAGAGTAATCGTGTTGTAGCCAGATGTGCTGATCGATGCGAGTGCTCGTCCAACCGGTCGAACCGCTGCCAACGGGGTGATTTCGTCGGATCTGTGAATCCCGGCACCGGTGTCACCCTTGACGTCTGCGAGGTGGGCAGCCATGCTCATATTGTCCCTGGTACGCAGGGCGCGGGCAGCGCAGCGTGACAGCGACACGGTACGGAGCACGGTACGAAGGCACGCTGTAACGGCAGGCTGTGACGACACGGTCATCCTGTAACGGCACGGCGTGGCGGGAACCGTCATGGATCGTCGTGACGGTGCGGTCATGACCGTTGCAACTGGATGTGACGGCGAGGTGATGGTCGTCGCAACCGGCTGTGACTGTGATGCCTCGGGCGTCACAACCGGTCGTGACCGCGTGATGGTGGTTGCGATGGCGTGATTGTGCAGCGCAGTGAATGATGGCACGGTGCGGTCACGTGAGTCTGGGCGACCGGTGTCGTCCCGGCGGGTGCTGCCCTTCGGTCATGGTTCCGGGCGGTTGTCGTCGCAATCCCCGGTCTTCCCGTGATCACCTGTGCCGCCGGTACGCTCCACCGTGTCGTCGATTCGGTGTCATGCCGATTCGACAAGTCGTGGTCCTCTGAGTAACCTGACGCTTTGCGCTGCCCTGTGCCCCGCCCGTGGGTCCTGCCCCGGGAGCACTTGGCGTGCGCACGAAACGCTCGCAGGCCCGTGGAAGGACCCCTCTTGGCTGCCTCGCGCACCGCGTCCGTGAATGGTTCCACCACCACCCGTACGGCATCCGGCCGTATCTCCTTCGCCAAGATCCGCGAGCCACTTGAGGTCCCGAACCTCCTCGCGCTGCAGACCGAGAGCTTCGACTGGCTCCTCGGGAATGCGAAGTGGCAGGCGCGGGTCGCCGCTGCGCTCGGCAGTGACAGGAACGACGTCCCCACCACCTCGGGGCTGGAGGAGATCTTCGAGGAGATCTCGCCCATCGAGGACTTCTCGGGGTCGATGTCGCTGTCCTTCCAGAAGCCGCGGTTCGAACCGCCCAAGTACTCCATCGACGAGTGCAAAGAGCGGGACATGACGTACTCGGCACCGCTCTTCGTGACCGCCGAGTTCATGAACACCACCACCGGTGAGATCAAGAGCCAGACGGTCTTCATGGGGGACTTCCCCCTGATGACCGAGCGCGGCACGTTCGTGATCAACGGTACGGAACGTGTCGTCGTCTCCCAGCTGGTCCGTTCGCCCGGTGTGTACTTCGAACGCACCGTCGACAAGACCTCCGACAAGGACGTCTACACCGCCAGGGTGATCCCCTCCCGCGGCGCCTGGCTGGAGTTCGAGGTCGACAAGCGCGACATGGTGGGGGTGAGGATCGACCGCAAACGCAAGCAGTCGGTCACCGTCCTGCTCAAGGCGCTCGGCTGGAGCGAGGCCCGGATCCTCGAGGAGTTCGGCGACGTCGAGTCGATGCGCGCCACCCTCGAGAAGGACCACACCGCCGGCCAGGACGAGGCGCTCCTGGACATCTACCGCAAGCTGCGCCCGGGGGAGCCCCCGACCCGTGAGGCCGCCCAGACCCTCCTGGACAACCTCTACTTCAACCCCAAGCGCTACGACCTGGCCAAGGTCGGTCGCTACAAGGTGAACAAGAAGCTCGGACTGGAGCAGCCGTTCTCGACGGGCACCCTGACCATCGAGGACGTCGTCGCGACGATCCGCTTCCTCGTCACCCTGCACGCCTGCGGCACCGTGATGCCGGGCACCCGCAACGGCGAGAGCTTCGACGTGCGCATCGAGGTCGACGACATCGACCACTTCGGCAACCGTCGTCTGCGCACCGTCGGTGAACTGATCCAGAACCAGGTCCGTACCGGGCTGTCCCGCATGGAGCGGGTCGTGCGCGAGCGGATGACCACCCAGGACGTCGAGGCCATCACCCCGCAGACTCTGATCAACATCCGCCCGGTCGTGGCGTCGATCAAGGAGTTCTTCGGGACGAGCCAGCTGTCCCAGTTCATGGACCAGACCAACCCCCTGGCCGGGCTGACCCACAAGCGCCGCCTGTCGGCGCTCGGTCCCGGCGGTCTGTCCCGGGAACGGGCCGGCATGGAGGTCCGGGACGTCCACCCCTCCCACTACGGCCGCATGTGCCCGATCGAGACGCCCGAGGGTCCGAACATCGGTCTGATCGGTTCGCTCTCCAGCTATGCGCGGATCAACCCGTTCGGTTTCGTCGAGACCCCCTACCGCAAGGTCGTCGGCGGCCGGGTCACGGACGAGATCCAGTACCTGACCGCCGACGAGGAGGACGAGTTCGTCATCGCCCAGGCGAACGCGCCGATCTCCGCGGACGGGCTGTTCGCCGAGGAACGCGTGCTCGTGCGTTCCAAGGACGGCGAGGTCGGTTTCGTCCCCGGCGACGAGGTCGACTACATGGACGTCTCGGCCCGCCAGATGGTGTCGGTAGCGACCGCCATGATCCCCTTCCTGGAGCACGACGACGCCAACCGGGCCCTCATGGGTTCGAACATGCAGCGGCAGGCCGTTCCGCTCGTGCGCGCCGAGGCACCCCTCGTCGGGACGGGCATGGAGTTCCGGGCGGCCGTCGACGCCGGTGACGTCGTCGTGGCGGAGAAGCCCGGTGTGGTGACGGAGGTCTGCGCGGACGCCGTCGGTGTCATGAACGACGACGGCACCACGACCACCTACCGGATCGCCAAGTTCCGCCGTTCGAACCAGGGGACCTCGTACAACCAGCGGGTGCTGGTGGACGAGGGCGACCGCCTGGAGGTCGGGACCCCGATCGCCGACGGTCCCTCGACCGACAGGGGCGAGATGGCCCTGGGCAAGAACCTGCTCGTGGCCTTCATGTCCTGGGAGGGACACAACTACGAGGACGCGATCATCCTCTCCCAGAGGCTGGTCCAGGACGACGTCCTGTCCTCGATCCACATCGAGGAGCACGAGGTCGACGCCCGGGACACCAAGCTGGGTCCCGAGGAGATCACCCGTGACATCCCCAACGTGGCCGAGGACGTGCTCGCGGACCTCGACGAGCGCGGGATCATCCGCATCGGTGCCGAGGTCGTCCCCGGGGACATCCTGGTCGGCAAGGTCACCCCGAAGGGCGAGACCGAGCTGACCCCCGAGGAGCGCCTCCTGCGCGCGATCTTCGGTGAGAAGGCCCGGGAGGTCCGGGACACCTCGCTCAAGGTGCCCCACGGCGAGTCCGGAACCGTCATCGGTGTCAAGGTCTTCGACCGCGACGAGGGCGACGAGCTCCCCCCCGGGGTCAACCAGCTCGTGCGGGTCTACGTCGCCCAGAAGCGCAAGATCACCGACGGGGACAAGCTCGCGGGCCGTCACGGGAACAAGGGGGTCATCTCCAAGATCCTCCCCGTGGAGGACATGCCGTTCCTCGAGGACGGGACCCCGGTCGACGTCGTCCTCAACCCCCTGGGCGTGCCGAGCCGCATGAACGTCGGCCAGGTGCTGGAGACCCACCTCGGCTGGGTCGCCTCCCGCGGCTGGAAGGTCGAGGGGGAACCGCAGTGGGCGCAGTACCTGTCGGAGGTCGGTCGCGAGGCCCCCGCCGGGACGCGGGTCGCCTCACCGGTCTTCGACGGTGTCCGTGAGGAGGAGATCATCGGTCTGCTCGACTCGACCCGGCCCACCCGGGACGGCGTGCGGCTGGTGGGCGGTTCGGGCAAGACACAGCTGTTCGACGGCCGCACCGGCGAGCCCTTCCCCGAGCCGGTCTCCGTCGGCTACATGTACATCCTGAAGCTCCACCACCTCGTGGACGACAAGATCCATGCCCGCTCCACGGGGCCGTACTCGATGATCACTCAGCAGCCGTTGGGCGGCAAGGCCCAGTTCGGCGGGCAGCGTTTCGGGGAGATGGAGGTCTGGGCCCTGGAGGCCTACGGCTCCTCCTACGCCCTGCAGGAGCTGCTCACCATCAAGTCGGACGATGTGCTCGGACGGGTGAAGGTCTACGAGGCGATCGTCAAGGGCGAGAACATCCCCGAACCCGGTATCCCGGAGTCCTTCAAGGTCTTGATCAAGGAGATGCAGTCCCTCTGCCTGAACGTGGAGGTCCTCTCCAGCGACGGCATGTCGATCGAGATGCGGGAGACCGACGAGGACGTGTTCCGCGCGGCCGAGGAACTCGGCATCGACCTGTCCCGGCGGGAGCCGAGCAGCGTCGAGGAGGTCTGACGCCTCACCGACCGGCCCGCCCCGCCGGTCGGTGACCGCCTCCCCAGTCCACACTGAATCACCCACGCGAGAAAGCAGGCAGCGTCTTGCTGGACGTCAACTTCTTCGACGAGCTGCGCATCGGCCTGGCCACAGCCGAGGACATCCGGCAGTGGTCCCACGGCGAGGTGAAGAAGCCGGAGACCATCAACTACCGCACCCTGAAGCCGGAGAAGGACGGGCTCTTCTGCGAGAAGATCTTCGGTCCGACCCGTGACTGGGAGTGCTACTGCGGCAAGTACAAGCGGGTCCGGTTCAAGGGGATCATCTGCGAGCGGTGCGGGGTCGAGGTCACCAGGGCCAAGGTCCGTCGTGAGCGGATGGGCCACATCGAGCTCGCTGCCCCGGTCACGCACATCTGGTACTTCAAGGGAGTTCCCAGCCGGCTGGGCTACCTGCTCGACCTGGCGCCCAAGGACCTGGAGAAGGTCATCTACTTCGCGGCCTACATGATCACATGGGTCGACGAGGACGCGCGGCACCGCGACCTGCCCTCCCTGGAGGCCCAGTTCGAGGTCGAGAAGAAGGAGATCGAGAACCGCAGGGACTCCGACATCGAGTCCCGCGCCAAGCGGCTGGAGGCCGACCTGGCGGAGCTGGAGGCCGAGGGGGCCAAGGGCGACGTCCGGCGCAAGGTCAAGGAGTCGGCCGAGCGCGAGATGGCGCAGCTGCGCAAGCGCGCCGACGCGGACATCGACCGGATCCAGCAGGTCTGGGACCGGTTCCGCAACCTCAAGGTGCAGGACCTGGAGGGCGACGAGATCCTCTACCGCGAGATGCGCGACCGCTACGGGATGTACTTCTCCGGCGGCATGGGGGCGGCGGCCATCCAGAAGAGGCTGGAGTCCTTCGACCTGGACGCCGAGGCGGCCAACCTGCGGGAGACCATCCGCAGCGGCAAGGGCCAGCGCAAGACCCGGGCCCTCAAGCGCCTCAAGGTGGTCTCGGCGTTCCTGACGACACGCAACTCGCCCATGGGAATGGTCCTGGACTGCGTCCCTGTCATCCCGCCGGACCTGCGCCCCATGGTCCAGCTGGACGGCGGCCGGTTCGCCACCTCCGACCTCAACGACCTGTACCGCCGGGTCATCAACCGGAACAACCGTCTCAAGCGCCTGCTCGACCTCGGCGCTCCCGAGATCATCGTCAACAACGAGAAGCGGATGCTCCAGGAGGCCGTCGACGCGTTGTTCGACAACGGTCGCCGCGGGCGTCCGGTCACGGGACCGGGCAACCGCCCGTTGAAGTCCCTGTCCGACATGCTCAAGGGCAAGCAGGGCCGCTTCCGCCAGAACCTGCTCGGCAAGCGCGTGGACTACTCGGGCCGTTCGGTCATCGTCGTCGGACCTCAGCTCAAGCTGCACCAGTGCGGTCTGCCCAAGCAGATGGCCCTGGAACTGTTCAAGCCCTTCGTCATGAAGCGGCTCGTCGACCTGAACCACGCCCAGAACATCAAGTCGGCCAAGCGCATGGTCGAGCGGGCACGGCCCGTGGTGTGGGACGTGCTGGAGGAGGTCATCTCCGAGCACCCCGTTCTGCTGAACCGCGCACCGACCCTGCACCGCCTCGGCATCCAGGCCTTCGAACCGCAGCTGGTCGAGGGCAAGGCGATCCAGATCCACCCGCTGGTCTGCACGGCCTTCAACGCGGACTTCGACGGGGACCAGATGGCGGTCCACCTGCCGCTGTCCGCCGAGGCACAGGCCGAGGCCCGGATCCTCATGCTGTCGAGCAACAACATCCTCAAGCCCTCCGACGGCCGTCCCGTGACCATGCCGACGCAGGACATGATCATCGGTCTGTACCACCTCACCTCGAGCGCCGACGGGCTGAAGGGCGAGGGCCGTTCGTTCAGCTCCGTGGCCGAGGCCCAGATGGCCTACGACGCCCGCGAGCTCGACCTGAGGGCCCGCATCCGGATCCGCCTGCCCTCCGCCGTCCCGCCCCAGAACTGGCAGGCCCCGGAGAACTGGACCGAGGGCGAACCCGTCGTCCTGCACACCTCCCTCGGCCGGGCCCTGTTCAACGAGACCCTGCCGCGGGACTACGCCTTCGTCGACGTGGACGTCGACAAGAAGGTCCTCTCGGCCATCGTCAACGACCTGGCGGAGAGGTACTCCAAGGTCCAGGTCGCGGCGACCCTCGACGCGCTCAAGGAGACGGGTTTCCACTGGGCGACACGGTCCGGGACGACCGTGTCCATCTCGGACGTCGTCACCCCCGACCGCAAGCAGGGGATCCTCGAGGGCTACGAGGCCAAGGCCGCCAAGGTCCAGAGCCAGTACGAGCGGGGTCTGGTCACCGACGACGAGCGCCGTCAGGAACTGATCAAGATCTGGACCGAGGCGACCAACGAGGTCGCCAAGGAGATGGAAGCCAACATCCCCCGGGAAAACTCCATCTTCCGGATGGTCTCCTCCGGGGCACGGGGCAACTGGATGCAGATGCGCCAGATCGCGGGCATGCGCGGCCTGGTGGCCAACCCCAAGGGTGAGATCATCCCACGGCCCATCAAGGCGAACTTCCGCGAGGGCCTGTCGGTGCTGGAGTTCTTCATCTCCACCCACGGTGCCCGCAAGGGTCTTGCCGACACAGCTCTGAGGACCGCCGACTCCGGCTACCTGACGCGACGTCTTGTCGACGTCGCGCAGGACGTCATCATCCGCGAGGAGGACTGCGGCACGGACCGGGGACTCATGATGCCGATCGGTGTCAGGAACCCGGACGGGACGCTGCGCAAGCACGAGGACGTCGAGACGAGCGTGTACGCGCGCTCCCTCGCCGAGGCGATCGTCGTGGACGGCAAGGAGATCCTGCCGGCCAACACGGACCTGGGCGACCCCATCATCAACATGCTGCTCGAGCACGGGGTCACGCAGGTGAAGGTCCGTTCGGTCCTCACGTGCGAGTCCACGGTCGGCACGTGCGCCCGCTGCTACGGCCGCTCCCTGGCCTCCGGCAAGATCGTCGACATCGGCGAGGCCGTCGGCATCATCGCCGCGCAGTCCATCGGCGAGCCCGGTACCCAGCTGACGATGCGTACCTTCCACACCGGTGGCGTGGCCGGTGACGACATCACGCACGGCCTTCCCCGCGTCCAGGAGCTGTTCGAGGCCCGCACGCCCAAGGGCGTCGCCCCGATCTCCGAGGCGGCCGGTCGGGTCCAGCTGGAGGAGACGGACCGCTCCCGCAAGCTCACGGTCGTCCCCGACGACGGCTCCGAGGAGATCTCCTACCCTGTCTCCAAGCGTGCCCGCCTGCTGGTCGAGGACGGGCAGAGGGTCCAGGTCGGGCAGCAGCTCGTCCAGGGTGCCGTCGACCCCAAGCAGGTGCTGCGCATCCTCGGTCCCCGAGCCGTCCAGGTGCACCTGGTCGACGAGGTCCAGGACGTCTACCGCAGCCAGGGTGTGTCGATCCACGACAAGCACATCGAGGTCATCGTCCGGCAGATGCTCAAGCGGGTCACCATCATCGAGTCCGGGGACGCAGAACTGCTCCCCGGGGAGCTCGTCGAGCGTTCCCGCTTCGAGAGCGAGAACCGTCGGGTCGTCTCCGAGAGCGGGGTCCCGGCCTCCGGCCGCCCGGAACTCATGGGCATCACCAAGGCGTCCCTCGCGACGGAGTCGTGGCTCTCCGCGGCATCGTTCCAGGAGACGACGAGGGTGCTCACGGACGCGGCCATCAACGGCAAGAGCGACCCACTGCTCGGCCTCAAGGAGAACGTGATCATCGGTAAGCTCATCCCCGCCGGGACGGGCCTGCCGAGGTACCGCAACATCCGCGTAGAGCCGACCGAGGAAGCCAAGGCCGCGATGTACACGATGCCGGGCTACGAGGAGGTCGACTACGGCCACTTCGGCGCCGGCAGCGGCGCGGCCGTTCCGCTGGAGGAGTTCGATCTCGGACGGTACGACCGCTGACCATGGGAGTTCCACGGCCGCAACGCTCCCGCCGGCCCCTTGCCGGGCCGGCGGGGCGGCCGGGCCTGCCGCTGCGCGCCACCGACCCGGTCCGTTTTGACGCTCCACTCGCAGGCCGGGTAATCTCGGCGTTCGTGCCTGGCACACCCCCAGGCAGTTCCGTCTGCGCGGCGACGGTGGACCACTCGACCGGAACCGGGCGGCCCTCGTGGCACGGTGTCGGACACGGTGTCAGGACCTGTTGTCGGGCACTGCATCGTTCAGGCCCCACGTGATTCCCCGGGCGCGTCCGGGGAAGCGGGCAGCGGATCCGTGCACTGGGCGACACGCCCGACTGCGGGGGGCGGACCCAGGGGGAGCGGTGAGTGGCCTGCCACTCGGGGCGAAAGACAGTTGTAGAACGAAATCGACAACAGAACCTCAGCACCAGACACGTGCCGTCGCAGGACGGCACGCACCACCCGGTACGGATCGCAGGGGTCCCGCAACGGACCTCGTGCCCGACGTACCGCCATGCGACCGACACGTCAAGACAACGGAGATCCGGTGCCCACGATCCAGCAGCTGGTCCGCAAGGGCCGCCAGGACAAGGTCGGAAAGACCAAGACTCCTGCGCTCAAAGGGAGCCCGCAGCGGCGCGGCGTGTGCACCCGCGTCTACACCACGACACCCAAGAAGCCGAACTCCGCGCTGCGCAAGGTCGCGCGTGTGAGGCTCACGAGCCAGATCGAGGTCACGGCCTACATCCCGGGCGTGGGTCACAACCTGCAGGAGCACTCGATCGTGCTCGTGCGCGGCGGTCGTGTGAGGGACCTCCCCGGTGTCCGGTACAAGATCATCCGTGGGTCGCTGGACACCCAGGGAGTGAAGAACCGTCGGCAGGCTCGCAGCCGCTACGGTGCGAAGAAGGAGAAGAGCTGATGCCCCGCAAGGGCCCGGCCCCGAAGCGGCCGCTCATCGTCGACCCGGTCTACAGCTCCCCGCTGGTCACCCAGCTGGTGAACAAGGTGCTGCTCGACGGCAAGAAGTCCGCCGCGGAGCGGATCGTGTACTCGGCACTGGAGGGCTGCCGGGAGAAGACCGGCGCTGACCCGGTCATCACCCTCAAGCGCGCTCTGGACAACGTCAAGCCGACCCTCGAGGTCCGCTCCCGCCGGGTCGGCGGTGCCACCTACCAGGTCCCCGTCGAGGTGCGGGCCGGCAGGTCCACCACCCTGGCCCTGCGCTGGCTGGTGAGCTTCTCCCGGCAGCGCCGCGAGAAGACCATGACGGAACGACTGATGAACGAGATCCTCGATGCCAGCAACGGCCTCGGTGCTGCGGTCAAGCGACGCGAGGACACCCACAAGATGGCCGAATCCAACAGGGCATTCGCTCACTACCGTTGGTGAGGAGCGCCGGCGCGGCACCGCGCCGGCATCCCGCGACGGTGACCATTGATCACGAGGCGAGGCAGGAACCGTGGCACAGGACGTGCTGACGGACCTTACTAAGGTCCGCAACATCGGCATCATGGCGCACATCGACGCCGGCAAGACGACGACGACCGAGCGGATCCTGTTCTACACCGGGATCAATTACAAGATCGGTGAGGTCCACGACGGCGCGGCCACGATGGACTGGATGGAGCAGGAGCAGGAGCGCGGGATCACCATCACCTCCGCGGCCACCACCTGCTTCTGGAACGGCACCCAGATCAACATCCTGGACACCCCCGGGCACGTGGACTTCACGGTCGAGGTCGAGCGCTCCCTGCGGGTCCTGGACGGCGCCGTCGCCGTCTTCGACGGCAAGGAGGGCGTCGAGCCCCAGTCCGAGACGGTCTGGCGCCAGGCGGACAAGTACAACGTCCCCCGGATCTGCTTCGTCAACAAGATGGACAAGCTCGGTGCGGACTTCTACTTCACCGTGCGCACCATCGTCGAGCGGCTGGGGGCCAAGCCCCTCCCCCTCCAGCTGCCCATCGGTGCCGAGAGCGACTTCATCGGTGTCGTCGACCTGCTGACCATGAAGGCCCTCGTCTGGCGGGGCAAGACCAACAAGGGCGAGCACTTCGAGACCGAGGAGATCCCCGCGGATCTGGTCGAGAAGGCCGAGGACTACCGGCACCAGCTCGTGGAGACCGTCGCCGAGAGCGACGAGACCCTGCTGGAGAAGTACCTCGGCGGCGAGGAACTCACCATCGAGGAGATCAAGGGCGCGGTGCGCCGCATGACGGTCACCGGGGAGATCTACCCGGTCCTGTGCGGCTCGGCCTTCAAGAACAAGGGCGTGCAGCCCATGCTGGACGCCGTCGTCGACTACCTGCCCTCGCCGCTGGAGGTCCCGGCGGTCGAGGGCCATGCCGTCGGCAACGAGGAGAAGCACATGACCCGTCAGGCCGCGGCCGACGAGCCCTTCTCCGCCCTCGCCTTCAAGGTCGTCTCGCACCCGTTCTTCGGCCGCCTGACCTACGTCCGGGTCTACTCGGGCAGGGTAGGCACCGGCAACCAGGTCATCAACGCGACCAAGGGCCGCAAGGAGCGCATCGGCAAGCTCTTCCAGATGCACTCCAACAAGGAGAACCCCGTCGAGGCGGCCTCCGCCGGCCACATCTACGCGTTCATCGGACTGAAGGACACGAGCACCGGGGACACCCTGTGCGACATCGCCAACCCCATCGTCCTGGA